>Ga0134122_10000678_pt1 | contig 23486 bp, 20 predicted proteins | sample KB302_FD_96461 | JGI IMG/M metagenome (GOLD analysis project Ga0134122, IMG submission 96461) | Terrestrial soil microbial communities without Nitrogen fertilizer from Kellogg Biological Station, Michigan, USA - KB3-0-2 | ecosystem: Environmental > Terrestrial > Soil > Unclassified ...
TGACGGCCGTGAACTCGAACCCAAAGCGTCGTTCACGGCGCCGGAAAATGGCATGTACACGTTGCGCGCCTCTACGAAGCGGGCCGTTCCGGCCGATGCGCAGATAAAGGTGGGCCCCTCCGCTCGAAATGCAAACGGCAGCATCGCGTCCTCGGGACGCTCTATCGCAATCATCGTGAGCGTGTTTGCCATGATGTTCGTGACCGTGGCAGTCGTGCTGTTTCTCTACTATCGAAGCCGCCGGATTGCCTTCAATGCTTCGCTCCAACGTTTTTACGAAAGCCAGGGGAAAGAGATTGCTTAGGATATCGCGCGAAGCGCATCCGGCTTTTTATTTCAATCCCGCCGCGGCGAGCATTTCGAGAAACTGACGCTCGGTTCTCATATCAATCGACTGCGCGACCAGCTTGCCCTCGCGGTCATAGACGAAACTTTTTGGAATTCCCACGACCTGGAACAGCTTGTTCACCTCTTCACCCGGATCGAGCATCACGGGATAGGTGAAGTGACCTTCGGCAAGAAACGGCTTCACCTTCGAAGCTTCTTCGTCAGAGATGGCCAGGATCACGAAACCCTGGTCCTTGAATCGATTGTAAAGCGACTGGAGATCGGGCATCTCCTTGCGGCAGGGGGGACACCACGTCGCCCAGAAGTTCACGAGCACCACCTTGCCGCGCAAACTTTTCAGATTCCATTTCTTCCCGGAAAGGTCCGTGAGGGTAAAATCGGCCTTCTGACGTTCGGCATCCGCCGCTACGAGTTGGGCCGTGGCCTTGGCCAGTTGCGGATCGTCGAGCGAAGTCTGCATGTGCTCGTAACGCACGAGCTGCGCAAGCGCAACATAGGGCGAGGCGGCTTCTGCCGCGCTGCCGGCGGGCACTGGACGTTCGCGAAGAGCGGAAGCCAGCGTTGTCGTCACTTCCTGCAAGGTATCGCGGCCGAAATCCCCTTCCGTCGACAGGCTCGCGAGGTCGAGCGCAACTGTCACCTTGCTGGGGGAGACAGGCAGCTGCCGGATCTGCAGCGCGAGTTGCCGGGTTGTTTGCGCACGCACATCGTCCGGCAGCGCGCGAAGGCCTTCGATTTCCTTGACGATGGCCTTCTCCACGTCTGTAAGGGCGGGCTCCTTCGTCTGCTCAGGCGAGTGCTGCTGGCAGGCAGCCAAAAGCGATAGGACGGCGCACATTCCGCCGGCGATGAAGATCGTTTTCATAGTCATAGAACCCACCTCCGTAGCGACTTGCCTTTCAATCCTTTCAAGGAATGATATCGGAGTATCCCAAGATCAATGCCGCGTTCCCAATTAAATGTTGGAAAGACCGTCCTGGCCCACGGCGCGGTTATGAATTTCGTGACTTGAACTGTGTCGCCTTGTACGATCTTTGCAACATTCTTTGGACTTCGCACGATATGACAATCAGGACCAGGATCGGAACCCTTGCCGCCACAGTAAGACGGCGATCACCAGCATGGCTGTACTGCATCCGTCCGGCAAAACTTATAGAGATAAACAGTGCCATGCCAGTCGGTCGTGAAAAACGGAAAATCGAGTTTGAAATGTTCGCTGGTTGTTCCACTTTGCAATTCCGGGAAAATGCTCAGTGGTGAGTGCGGTTCGTCCTTCCGATAGACAATGTAATCAATTCCACTTCGATTGAGTTCCGCCAATATTGCTGCTGGTTCTGCCGGCAAAGCGGATGAAGCGATGAGCCGCTCCGGCGGAATCGTCGTTATCGGCAAAGCCGAGTCATCGTAGAGAATGCGGAGGCTGGCATTGGATTGATAGCGGTCTTGCAGTCTGAAGGAGATGAGCTGTAATGCGGACGATTGTTTCGCGGTGGCTCGAATGCCTTCGATCTGCAAACGGGTCTCTGAAACGCAAACCGCGAGGATCGCTGCCGCAAGCACAATGGCGAGCCGGGCCTTGCCACGTGTGACCTGCAGATAAGTCCATGCCGCCAGCGGCATCCCCGTGACGAAGGAGATCAGACCGTATCGATCCCAGATATCCGGTTGATTGCCGGTCAGAAACGCGGCCACCAGAAAACTGATATAGGCAAAGAAGCATACCGCGACGGCCTCGACGGCCAGACGGTCTTCCGAATGATTCCGCAGCCCGGTCCGCCATACTTGCAGGATCAGTAATCCGGCTCCAATAAAACAACCGGCCAAAACGACAGGATGCACCGAATGAAACAGCACACGCCCATTCCACCAGAGGCGTCCTGAAGACAGAACCTGGTATTCCGGATGAGCGGCAGACACGACGCGGATATACAGGCTCCGTTCATGAAAGAACTTCAGCACATCTCCGTTGGCCCAGCAGATATAGAACCATAACAGCGGCGCAATCAGCGGCACCGCACAGACGCGAACGGAAATGCGGCGGCGGTTGAGGAATTCGAATGCCGGCAGCATCGGGATCAACATCCAGCTTTCGACGCGCGTGAAACCGGCGAGAGCCGCGCATACGGCGGCAGTCGTCCAGCGTCTGGTGATCGCCGCGTAAAGACAGCTCAGCACAAAGAACGCATGCGGAATCTCGGTCATCGAAAGTGCCGAGAAAAAAATGTGCAGGGGATTGAGGGCCACCAAAAGTGAGGCGGCCAGAGAGGCCAGACGGTTGGCAGTCAGGCGCAGGACAATCAGAAACACCAGTGCGCAAATACCCGTACCGAAAGCCGCCGAAACCAGCTTGGAGACATACACGGGATGATTAATTACAGTGCTGATGAGGGCACAGATCAGTTGATACATGGGAAGCCAGAAACTGAGCAGAGTCTTCAGCGAGAAGGTGCCGGAGATCAGACTAATGCGCCATGCATTGATGTAGTAGAGGTAAACATAGGCGTCGCTGGCGGGATTGGGAACGATGAAGGCCAGCAACACCCGGGGCACGCCGGCAAGGATAAGCAATGTTGCCCAAAGCCATGCAGGATTCAATGGCCGCTTCATTTCAACGAAAACGGACTTCGCGGCGGGCAAAGACGGCGCAGGCCAGTACGAACACGGCGATGGCATACAGCATGTTTTCGGCGAGGACCCGAGAATAGAGCCCGTAGTTGGGATGGAGCAGTTCCTTCGTAAAGCTCTCTTCGATCAGATCCACCGGCATCGTGGCGGGAGAAAGATAGTACGCAGCATTCGCAAGCCCTCGCAGAATCCAGCGCGGATGCTGCGTGGAGTTTTTGGCGATCCCCGGCAGAATCTGAAGGAAGATGCTGAATCCACCTGCAAGAATGGGAGGCATCACCACGCTGAGGCCAAGGCTCACGCCACTGAGGAACAGCGAATCCACGAACATATTGACAAACCCGAACCACAAGCTCGAAACGAAATGCACGTCGAATACGCGAGTGAGCAGCAGGGCGAGCAGCATGCCGAGGATCTGAAATGCCCACAAAAAAATCACTGTGCCAAGCCAGCGGCCCGTCAGATAGGCTGCCCGATCTACCGGCCGCGAGAGGATATTGACCAGGGTTTTCGCTGTAACCTCGGAGGAAATCCCGACGGCTCCGAGAAAGACCGCAAGAAACATTGTCGCCGCTTGCCAGATGCCAAGGAAGTTCTGAACGTATCCCGCGGTTATTGTGGATACTATTTCCTTTTCGCCGGACTCGCGGGCCATTCGAAGAAATCCCATCGACCCCACCATGACCGCAGCCACGATGACGACGAGAATCACGACGACGTAGAACACGCGCCGGCGCATCGTTTCCTGAAGCGCTGTCAGCGCGATGCAGCGGATTTTCGCGGCGGTTCTAGCCACTGGAGGAACCTCCGGCGTATCGCATGTAAAGGTCCTCGAGCGAGTGGCTGCGGCGCACGACGCCGATACTTGCGCCCGCGCCAAGCAGTCGAAGCAGTAGCGCATCCTTGTCGGTCCCAGTACAGCGCATCACGGCGCCGCCGTTGCCGCTTTCGCGGAGTTCCGCGCCGCCGGCAGCCTCCCGCGCGGCATGGGGGCAGGCCAGCATCTCGATTTCCCATTCGTCCGAATCGCTTCGCAGTTTGGCCATGCTCTCGGAGAACACCACGCTACCTTTACTGAGGATCACCACGTGATCGCAGGTGCGTTCGACGTCGGCCAATATGTGACTGCTCAGAAACACGGTTGCGCCGCGCGCCTTTTCCTCGAGAATGATATCCGCCACGAGTTTGCGTCCTTCCGGATCGAGTCCAGTGGTTGGCTCGTCGAGAACGAGAAGCTCCGGTTCGTGCAACAGTGCCTGAGCCAGACCGAGCCGCTGGATCATGCCTTTGGAAAAGCCCCGCACTTTGCGATCACTCGCCTGCGCCAGGCCAAGCCGGGCGAGCTGCCGCGGCACTGCCTCTGCAAGCCTTTCGGGGGACATTTCGGAAAGGACGCCATAGAAACTCAGGACGTGCTCGGCTGTTTTGAAACCGTAGGTATAGAAAATCTCGGACTGGAATCCCGTGCGCCGCCGCGCTTCGATGCTTCCGGCCGGCTGGCCGAACAACCGCACGCTGCCCCGGTCGGGCCGCGCCAAACCAAGCAACGCGTAAATCGTGGTGGTTTTTCCGGCGCCGTTGGGCCCGACAAAGGCCACCACGCTGCCGCGCTCGACCCGAAGACTGACGTCACGCACGGCCATCACTTCGCGCCGCCGGAAGCGGCTTCGAAAGCTTTTATGCAGCCCATCGATTTCGATTACAGGCTCACTCGAACCGTTGCCATCACTCATTTCTTGTTCGGGTCAGCTTTCAAATTGGCCTCGACCGAGTATTCCAGGTACTCCTGCACGCCCTCGATCACTTCAAGGATCTTGCCGTCGCCGCCGACCAGGATCGTCGTCGGAAGCGCGCGGACTCCGAATTGCTTCATCAGCGCGCTATCGGGATCGAGCAGGACCGGAAAGGTGAGGGGCTTCTCCTTCAAATACGCGTCGAGTTTCGAACGTTCTTCATCTTCGTTGACGGCGAGGATCACGAAGCCGTCTTTGTTCTTTGAGGTGTATAGCTTCTCAAACCCAGGCATCTCCAGGCGGCACGGCGCGCACCACGATGCCCAGAAGTTGATCATGACAAGCTTTTTTTCGGCGGTGACCTTGCTGAGCGTGGTCTCCACGCCTGCGGGATCGCGAAGCGTGAAATCCGGCATGGCCTGACCGACGGTCAATGTCGCAAGCGGGCTTTTGCCGATGCGCAACTCGTTCTTCACGATTGCGCTGAAGACGGAAAAGCCGCAGAGAAAAATGATCACCAACGCAGTTTTCATCGGCCTTCCTTATAAGCCTTGCTGGTTACGTGACGCAAAGGAAAACCGCGAAAGGCACGAACAGCATCTGCGAATAGTTGAATTCCGTATTGACGTCGCCTGAGGGATCAGGATATACATTGGCTATCCTTCCGAGTTATGGAGCATTCCGTGGCGAAAGTGCAGAAATGGGGAAACAGTCAAGGGCTTCGGTTGACCCGCCATGTGCTGGAAAATGCGCACATTGCTGTTGGAGATGACGTGGAAGTCGTAGCCGGCAAAGGCCAGATTGTAATCAGGAGAGTACCAAAGCAGAGGTTCAATCTGGCCGAGATGGTCTCGCGAATGCCGAAGGGATACAAAGTGAAGGAAGAGTCATTCGGCAGACCGGTGGGGAAGGAATGGTAGATGTCCATTAGATATGTGCCTCATAAGGGCGACTTCATTACCATGACGTTTGACCCGCAGTCCGGTCACGAACAGAAAGGCAGACGCCCGGCGTTGGTTATCAGCAACTACCTTTTCAATAAGCACACAGGGTTGGCCATCGTCTGCCCGATCACGAACACAAACAGGCAAATTCCTTTTCACTTGCCGGTGCCCGCTTCATCTTCACTCACTGGCTTCGTAATGGTTGAGCAGATCAAATCGGTTGACTATGCTGCCAGAGGCGCCAGGTTTGCTGAGAAGGCTCCCAATCCACTCGTCGAAGATGCGCTGAGTGTTGTGGACGTCTGCATTAAATAATAATGCTTCTGCGTTTCGATTCGCCGGGTGTCATCCTGACGGGAGGGGGTTGCCGTTCCCAAACGGCGGAGCTGCTTGCCGGGCTGCACGCGCGTCGTACGCTTGTAGTGACGGATCCCTTTTTTGCCAACAGCAGTCATCTCGCGGAAATCCTCTCCAGTCTTTCTCAAGCCGATATTGCCGTCGAGGTCTTCAGCGGTTTTCAACCGGATCCGGAGGATCGAAACGTCGTCGCAGGTGTCGAGCGGTTTCGCGCGTTTGGTGCGGATTCGATTCTTGCCTTCGGAGGTGGCAGCGCCATCGATGTCGCGAAGATCATCGGTGCGTCGTCGTCGAATCCCGGACCGTTGGCGGCCTTCCAGGGTTACAACCGCATTTCCAACGCCGGCCCTCCGCTTGTGGTTTTGCCCACGACCGCGGGAACGGGAAGCGAAGCCACCAAAGTCGCCGTTATCACCGACACTTCGCGCAACGTCAAGATGATGATTCTCGATTCCAAGCTGATGCCTTCCGTGGCGATCGTCGATTATGAACTCACGCTCACCATGCCGAAGCCCCTGACCGCGCACGTGGGCGTGGACACATTGACGCACGGTATCGAAGCGTATGTGTCGCGCCGCGCCAACGCGCTCACCGATCCGATTGCGGCGTCGTGTATCGAGAAAACGCAGGCGTACTTGCGCAGGGCCTGGGCAAATCCCAACGACCTGGAAGCACGCGAGGCAATGTCGTTCGCCGCGCTGCAGGGCGGGCTGGCATTTACGAACTCGAGCGTTTGTCTGGTGCATGGCATGAGCCGTCCACTGGGCGTTCGATTCCATCTTCCGCATGGCCTGTCGAACGCCACATTGCTGCCGGCAGTCACTCGATTTTCCTGGCGCGGTGCCGTGCGGCGATATGCCGATGTTGCGCGTGCGATGAATCTTGCGGATGCCCGGCGTTCGGACACATTTGCCTGCGAGTCGCTTGTGGAATGCCTGGATGAATTGAATCACGAACTGGAAGTGCCGCGTCTGCGAAGTTGTTGCGGAACGCCAGTGGAAGAGTTTCGGGCGGCGCTTCCGAAGATGGCATCGGACGCTCTGGAGTCCGGAAGCCCTCAGAACAATCCCGTCGTGCCCGCCGCCGAGCAAATCATGGAGCTGTTCGACGCGGCGTGGTAGTCAACATCGCTGTAGGCGCGGTCTATGACCGCGCACAATCCATCGATCGAATTCGTCGCAGACGATAGAGCGTGCGCGGTCATAGACCGCGCCTACAACTCAGCCCCAGCGGCTGGTAATCGTCTTTCGCCGCGTGTAGAAATAAACGCCCTCCATGCCGTGCATCGAGAGGTCTCCGAACAGCGAGGATTTCCATCCTCCGAACGAGTAGAACGCCATCGGAATCGGGATCGCAACATTCACGCCGACCATTCCAACTTCGATTTCGTTTTCAAAGCGCCGCGCCGCGCCGCCGGATTTCGTGAAGATTGCCACGCCGTTGCCGTACGGGTTCCGGTTGACGAGAGCGATTGCGTCATCGATGGACGCCACGCGCAGGACCACCAGCACCGGCCCAAAAATCTCCCGCTGATAAATACTCATTTCCGCGGTGACGTTGTCGAAGATCGTCGGGCCGAGAAAGAATCCGTTTCCGGCGTTCGGAGCCGCCTGTTCGCGGCCATCCAGCATGAGGGACGCGCCTTGAGAAACGCCTTCGGCGATCGCTGTGCGGACGCGTTCGCGCTGGGCTGCCGAAATGATGGGTCCCATATCGGCGCTTGCGAGTTGCCGGGCCTTTCGCGTCAATGCCGCGCTGATCGCATCGCCCGCGCCGCCCACTGCGACGACGGCGGAAATCGCCATGCAGCGTTGTCCGGCAGATCCGAACGCGGCTGACATCAGCGCGTCCGCCGCGGCTTCGATATCGGCGTCCGGCGCGACGACCGCGTGATTCTTCGCGCCTCCGAGAGCTTGAACGCGTTTCCCATGGCGCGCCGCGGTCTCATAGATATGCCTCGCTACAGCCGTCGATCCGACGAAGGACATCGCCGCCACGGCCGGATGCGAGATCAACGCGTCCACTGTTTCTCCGTCTCCATGCACAATGTTCAGAACACCGTCGGGCAGCCCCGCCTCCTTCAACAGTTCGGCCATTCGCATGCTTGCCGAAGGAACCTTCTCCGATGGCTTGAGTACGAACGTGTTGCCGCAGGCGAGCGCCATGGGAAACATCCAGAGCGGAACCATCGCCGGAAAATTGAACGGCGTTGCCCCGGCGCACACGCCCAGCGGTTGCAGAACCGAATGGCAGTCGATGTCGTGCGCGACATTTTCGGAGAATGCGCCTTTGAGCAGATGCGGAGCGCCCACGGCAAATTCCACCACTTCGATGCCACGCTGGATAGACCCCATCGCATCCGACACAGTCTTGCCATGCTCTTCCGAGATCAGGCGCGCCAATGATTCGTGATTCTTCTGGAGCAGATCGCGGAAGCGGTTCAGGATGCGTGCGCGGTTCAAGGAACTGGTTTCCCGCCATGCCGGAAACGCCGTGGCCGCCGCCACCACGGCGCGATCCACATCGGCTTCGTTGGCGAACGCGACGGTTCGAATGACTTCACCAGACGCGGGGTTGTAGATGTCTCCATGCCGCGTGCTGCAGGACTCGACGGCGTTGCCATTGATCCACATTGGAACCGTTTTATTCATGATCCAGGGTCCCCGTCTTGTCTTTCAGTTTCCACACGCACACGAGACTTACCGCCGCGGAAATCGAAATATACACCGCGATGGCCATCGACGTGTGAAATTGCCGGTAGAGCAAAGCAGCTACCAGCGGTGCGGGCCCTCCAGCGGTCAGCGACGCAAGTTGATAGCCGAGCGCAGACCCGCTGTAACGCACCGATCCCGGAAAACTTTCAGCGATGAATGCGGCTTGCGGACCGTACTGGAGATCGTGCAGCGGAAGGCCCAGAATGATCGCAAGGGCAATCATCCCAATGACCCGCGTGTCCATCATCGCGAAATAGAGGAACGGCCAGATCATCATCACCACGCACCCGGCCGCGATAATGGCTCGGCGGCCGAATCGATCCGAGAGATGGCCCATCACGGGTATCGTCATCATGGAGACCACGGATTGAATCATGACGAGATTGAGCACCAGCGTCCGGCCAAGGCCAAGGGTTTCCGTGGCGTAAGTCAGGATGTAGGTTGTAAAGATGTAGAAGGGAATGTGCTGGCCGGATCGCAGCAATGCCGTAAGTACAACCTCGCGCCAATGACGCTGCAGCACCTGTGTGAGGGGCGCTTTGGCGACCTTGCCCTGCTGCTTGAGTTTCGCGAAGACCGGCGATTCGAGAACGCCGATACGGATCCAGAGCCCCACGAGGATAAGCACAGCGCTCCCCAGAAACGGGACACGCCATCCCCAGCTGAGGAACGTTTTGTCGTCGACCAGAACGGTCATCAACGCGAGAGCCCCATTGGCAAGAACCATGCCGGCCGGAGCGCCGAACTGCGCGAAGCTGGTGGTGAAGCCGCGGCGTTTTGGATCGGTCCACTCGCCGGCCATCAGTACCGAGCCGCTCCATTCTCCACCAACGCTGATTCCCTGAAGCACGCGGCCGAGCGTGAGCAGAACGGCGCCCCAGATTCCAATCGTCGCGTAGGACGGCACCAGCCCGATTCCCATCGTGGCCACGCCCATCATCATCATGGTGGTGATCAGCAGGGATTTTCGTCCGATCCGGTCGCCGAAATGTCCGAAGATCACGGCCCCGAGCGGCCGAGCCGCAAAACCGACGAAAAACGTTGTGAACGACAGCAGCGTGCCGACGAACGGATCCGATCCCGGGAAGAACTTTTTGGGAAACACCAGGGCGGCGGCCACACCATACAGAAAGAAGTCGTACCATTCGATCGTTGTGCCGATCGCCGATGCCGCAACCACGCGCGTCAGCATTCTCCGGTGTAGGGAAGGATCGAGACTGGACGGGCTGTCCGTTGGTAGCTTCTGAGTTGCCATGTGACGAGGATCATTATCAAACGCGGTTTCGATAGCAATCGCAAAAAATCAAGACGATGTCCCTGTTACCGCATCCGGACCCGCCATTTCTTGATGTCTCACCTTCTCCCGTTGCGAGAAGAACGAGTTGAGCCCCCGGCAATTATGCGCGCCGCGTGACCCTTCCCCGTGGCCTATTCCGCGTCTTCAGACATGTTGACGTATATGCATATCGTGCATATACCCGGTTTGTGTCCATTGAATTCGACCCCAGGAAGGATGCGGCAAACGTCAAGAAACACGGCGTGTCCCTTTCTGAAGGCGATGGTGTATTAAATGATCCCCTTGCGCTTACCATCGAGGATGATTCCAGTGAGGGCGAGCATCGCTTCGTTGGAATATATTCGGGGTGATGGTTGTGGTTCATACTCCCCGGCAACGAGGCGCGCGAATCATATCGGTGAGGAAGGCCGATCCCAGGGAGCGAAGAAACTATGAAAAAGGTATATGACTTTTCCAAAGGCAAGCGTGGCGCTGTTATTCCCGCTACCGGGAAAACGCGCATTACGATCTATATCGACGACGTGACTCTTACCCGCTTCAAGTCCGAAGCCGAGAAGTCCGGGAAGGGCTATCAAACCCTTATCAACGATGCCCTCCGAGATCACCTTGGGTTGACGAATCTCCGCATTACTCAGGAGTTGGTTCGCAAGATCGTGTGCGAAGAGATCGCAGCACACAGTTGAGCACCTGCCGAATAGGTCATGATTTGCGCCGAGATCGTGAGCCTGCGTAAGCGGCGATTGCGTCGGCTGCGTGCCCTGTAGCAATAGCCCACATTGACGCCACCGATGTAGCGTTTCAACTCGGGGTTACTCTTCGACCGGGTGCGACATCGTCACAATGATTGTTTGCCTACTTAAACGAGTTTCCGGGTAGATGCTCCACGTCGCGGTTGTTTTCATTGCAGATGAATTCATACAGTTCGCCGGACGCCATCAATCGCGCTTCTTCTGTTACCGTCCATGGTTTGGTATAGGCTTTGGGGTCATCGATGGTGATCTGAATCTCCATGGTTCCGATATTCTTGCGGCGGTAACGCTCGGTGACGTGCAGTGCTTCCGTGGTGGGTTTGCCGGCCTGGTCCAGCCAGGTCTTGCCATTGAATCCCCTGGTGTCGACGACAAGCGTGTCGCCGTCCCACTTCCCAATTGAGTAACCCAGCCAGGAAGGATTCACGTCTTCTGCCAGCTGACGGCCATCGAGAAAAATCTGGCGCCAGAGATTAAAAGCCTCGTGAATCACAACGATGAGGCCCGGTGTCTGAACGATCTTCCATGGAGCAGGAGCTGCGCCGATCTTGGGCACGCCTTGCGGAAGGCAGTTGGCATCGGACTCTTCTCTCGCATGCGATCCGTCCGCGCGCGCCTCAACGAGAGCCTTCGCCCAGGGTTGGTATGGAACTTCCTCAGGCTTCAAATCCGCCGCAAGGTTTCTTAAATATTTGGGCGAAGCGGGCTCCCAGATTCCGGATAAGTCCGGATGGCCATCGGGCAGTCGTGGCGCTGGAGCGATAAGATTCGGTTTGCCGTCGGGGCCAGGCGGAACCGCGGGAGGGATCTTCAGCCACTGCGCCGCAACCGGAACGCAGATCACCGACAGAATTATCAGGGACGCGGCGATCGTTCTCATTCCATCCTCCAAAGCTAGGGAGTGGTTCCCTCGCTTGAGCCCGCTAACAGCCTCTTGCCGGTGCTGGTCAGCACCACGGTTCTGACGTTAGCCAGCTTGCTTCCGTCCTTCGCCAGTGTGGCATCCACAGTCACAACATCGTCGAGCTTCATCGAATTTCGAGACCAGCCAAGCCGCATTAGCGCATTTGGGCTGCCCATCTCCAGGGCCCAGTTCGTGACCTTGCCGGTATTCTCATCCTTGACGTCAATGTAAAAGTAGATGTGGGGATTCGTCCACTCGACTTTCGTAACTTTCCCCGTCAGTTTCACTGGCTTCGTACTGTCGTACTGCGCCGCAAACGAGTGGTGAGCCCTGGCCGGTATCGCAACCAAGAGTAAGCTGAAGCCCAAAGCCCAGATCGCGTGTCTCATTGCTGCCTCCAAGCCTGATTTTGACCGACAGTATGTTTCATCCACACATCGTGTCCAAGCTTTAAGTGGGCATTAATTGGTTCTTTCGCGCAGTGTCGTTTTCCAGTATTAAGGTGAAGAGACAATAGATGAGGAGCAGCCAATGAGTCAGCAACGAGTTTCGCGAAGGGACCTTTTGAAGAGCACGGCGATGGCCGCAGCGGGCGGCGCGGCCGCCGCCACGGGCGCTGCATCGCTGTTTGGTCAGGCGCCGGTGGTGATTACCGAACGCCGGTTTCGCGCATGGGTAACCCGCGGCGGGGGAACGAACCGGACCACGCTTCAGGAGTTGAAGTTGCGTCCTGTTTCCGGACGGCAGCTGGTGGTGCGGACTGAGGCGACGAATCTTTGCTACTCGAATGTGGGCGCCGTTCTCGGGATTCAAGCCAACTTCGCTGCAGGCGCCGCGGGCGGAGCTGCTGCGGCACGAGGGCCGGCCGGCGCTGCTCCGGCTCCGCCTGCCGCGGCGCCACCTCGTGGCGGAGCTCCTGCGGGTGGTGGTCCCGGTGGCGGGCGCGCCCTGGTTCAAGGTCACGGAGGTGTTGGAATTGTGGAGGCTGTCGGACCGGAAGTGAGGCGCGTCAGGCCCGGAGATCGCGTTTGCGTATCAGGCACTCCGCAATGCGGAAGCTGCTATCAATGTCTTCGAGGCCGCGCCGACATGTGTCAGTTTCTGGCGCGTCAGGGGCCCAATGATCTTTTTGCCATCGCGGACATGAGCGATGGAACTGCGGTCTATGCCAATTCTCTGATTGGCGGCCTTGCCGAAGTGATGGTCACGAATGAAGAGTGGGTGGTCCCCATCTTCACCAATGCGGCAGCGGCCGATCTCGGAATGGTGTGCAGCTGCGTGAGCGTCGCCGGGCTCGGCGCAACCACCTGCCCGACGCTGGCTTTGGTTCAGCCCGCATCCATTGTCGCCGTTGTGGGCTGCGGACCCCTTGGACTCAGCGCCGTGCAAGGCGCGCGGATCGCCGGAGCATCAACGATCATTGCCATCGATCCGGTTAAAGCCCGTCGGGATATGGCGCTGGTCGTTGGCGCAACGCATGTTCTCGATCCCAATGCGGATCGCAATGTGGTGCAGCGCGTGCGTGAGCTATCCAGCACTCCAAACAATCGGCTGTGGTCCGGAGGACGGGATTCCGGGGGTCTGCTGGGCGGCGCCGGGGCGGATTTTGTGATTGAGGCAGCCGGCGCCGACGCCGTCGCGCCCCAGGTCGAACCTAGTCCGGACCCAACGGGAATTCTGGCTCTCCAGAATGCTTACGATATGTGCGCTCCCGGCGGACACATTGTGACGACGAGCCTTCCGAGAGGGAACATCACACTATCCGCGGTGGCGTTTTCCATCGGTGGAAAAACGCATCACGCCGGACAGGCCGGTGGCGCCAATCCGATGCGCGACATTCCTCGGTTCGTGGAACTGCTCGACAAGAAGCAGTACAACGCCAAGGCATTGGCGACGACCGTCGTTCCGCTTGAAGGAATGCTGGACGCTTATCAGAAGGTGGCGTACCGCACCACAATCACGGCAATCATGACGGTATAGCCAGGGAGAACCTTCGGGAGTAGGATTCCTCCCCCGAAGGGAGAGGGTGGCGCAGCAGCGCCGGGTGAGGGGTACAGTGATTGTCCCCATTTCTTGCCCATGCCATGGTTTCGACAACGCTAACAAAAAAGGAAACCAGAGAATCCTGAGCGCGCCCCGCAAGACACAAAGTGCGTGTTTTTACGCACTTTGTTCTTGACCCTCATTTCTTCCCGGTGATAGCGTGTGCCCACCATGCCTAATCAACACTCCGCGCTGAGCCGAAGAGAGCGGCAGATCATGGACATTCTCTATGCCCGCCAACGCGCCACTGCAGCGCAGGTGATGGAGAGCCTGGCGGATCCTCCGGGTTATTCCGCCGTGCGCACGTTGCTGGCAACCCTCGAGAATAAGGGTTATGTGCGGCACGAGCGGGAAGGAGCGAAATTTGTATTCATTCCGAAATTGCATCCTGTGAGGGCTGGTCGGTCGGCGATCTCCCACCTGATCCAGACGTTTTTTAATGGCTCCCGCGGACGCGCGGCAGCAGCTCTGCTGGATGTTGCACCATCGCAATTTTCCAGAGAAGAGCTTGACGAACTGGAAGACTTGATCCGGAAAGCGCGCGCAAAGAGTACAAAGAGCAAAGGAGGTGTTCGATGACAGCCGCATTCGGCATTGTGATCCGGACCTCCGCGCTGTTGGTGTGTGTCCGCTTGCTGTCCCTGGTGTTGAGGCGGGCATCGGCATCGGTACGACATGCGCTCTGGGCCATCGGACTTCTTGCGGTGCTGGTCTTCCCGGTCGTTTCCAGATGGATCCCGGAATGGGATATTGCGATACTGCCGGAAAAGTCCATAAAGACTTCCAGTATCGACACGACGCCTGCTCCTGTTCCTCTGCCGGATGCGGTCTCCGTCATTGCCCGTTCCGAAATACGTCAGCCATCTGAAAACCCGGCTCCGGTGGTTGCATCCGGCCACCTGCAAGCCGCGGGGAATTGGATCCCCCGATGGGGTACGGGGCAGTGGCTCGCGCTTCTGTATCTTCTCGGGTCCGGTGTGTTTCTTTTTGGCTGGCTGAAGTCGGTATGGGATCTGCATAGGCTCACACAGCGTTCGCGTCCGCTGACTGGTGACGGTTGGGACGAACGTCTACTGGAGACGCAGCGCGAAATTGGCGTTCCGGGAACCATTCAACTTCGTACTTCGACAGATGCGATTTCACCAATGATGTGGGGAATCTTTCGGCCTGTGATTCTGCTGCCAATTGCGGCCCTGGACTGGGCGCCCATACGCCAGCGGCTGGTTCTCGCGCACGAAATGGCGCATGTGAAGCGGTACGACAGCGTCGGTCAGCTTCTCGCTCAGGCGGTTAGCACAATCTACTGGTTCAATCCAGTCGTTTGGTACGCTGTCCATCGTCTTCACGCGGAACGCGAACGCGCCTGCGACGACAGCGTCCTGCGCCTTGGCGCGGATGGCGCCGACTATGCGGATCATCTGCTTCAAATCACGCGAGGTCTCAACACCGGGTTTTCGCAATCCGCGGTTTCAATGGCGCATGCGTCGCAGCTCAAGGCAAGACTGATTGCCATTCTGGATTCCGGAATGGCGCGCAGCAGAGCATCGCGGATTGCCGCGACAACGCTTCTCACCACAATTGGAGTGCTGACCCTTTCGATCGCGGCGATCCAAGTGACGGCTCTGTCGACATTGGTTCTTCCCGCGTTCGCAGCCCCGTACGGCGCGCCATTTGGAGCTCTGATGTCGAGGCCAAAGCTCGTGGAGGTGACGCCACCTCTGCCTGCGGCACAGCAACCTGTTGCCGCAGTGGTCGACCCCCAACATACGTTCATCAACCAATATTGTTTGAGTTGCCATAACTATGATGACAGGGTCGCAAACGTAATGTTCGATGCACCTGTTAGCGACGTCGGGCACGTCGAAGAGAACCGGCCGTTATGGGAAAAAGTCGTGAGGCGATTGAGAGCCGGAAGAGATTCCTTTGACATTGCCGGCATTGGCCGGCCCTCCGCTGCATCGATCAAATCCATGATCCAGTATCTTGAGACTGAACTCGACCGCAATGCGAAGACCTACATACCGCCGATTGCGCCGCATCGGCTGAATCGCACCGAATATCAGAACGCCATCCGCGACCTTCTCGACCTGGAAATCGATTCCACGCAACTGCTGCCTCCCGACGACTATACGTCTGGATTCGACAACATTCTCACGGCGCCGGACTCGCCCAGGACGCGTGACGCCTATACAGGAGTGGCGCCAATCATCAGCCGGCTGGCGGTCCAAACGGCGCCGAGTTCATCGAGCTATCAAAGAGTTTTCGTGTGCACTCCACCGTCATACAGGCGTGAAGATGGGGAAGCCTGCGCAAAAACCATCATCACGGTGCTTACTGAAAACGCATTCCGAGGAGATGCCACTGCCGCGGACGTTGACAGCTCGATGGCAGCCTATGCGGCCGGGCGTAATGGCGGAAACTTTGAACAGGGGATTGGTGCGGCGCTGTCGCAGATTCTGGCGAGCTCGAAGTTTATCTACCGCACGGAGGCTGCGCCACCCGATGTGAAACCCGGCGATGCGTATCGGATCAGCGATCTCGCACTGGCTTCGCGACTCTCCTTCTTTCTATGGAGCACCAGCCCAGACCAGGACCTGATTGATCTGGCAAAGCAAGGCAAACTGCACGAACCCGCCGTTCTGGAACAACAGACCATCCGTATGTTGAAGGATTATCGTGCAGACGCACTGTCCATCAATTTTGCCGGGCAGTGGTTGAACCTGCGGTCTCTGCAATCGGTCGCACCGATTCCCGCCCTTTTCCCGGCGTTTGATGAAGGGCTGCGGCAAGCCATGCGCCGGGAGGACGAGCTGTTTTTCGACAGCATCGTGCGGGAGGATCGCAACGTGGTGGACCTGCTGACGGCGGATTACACCTTCGTCAACAACCGGCTGGCTCGGCATTACGGCATTCCAAACATCAGCGGGAACCAATTCCGCCGTATTCCACTCACCGACACGTTCGACGCACGGCGCGGAATCCTGGGTAAAGCGGCATTCCTGACGATGACCTCGCTCGATAACCGAACCAGGCCGATGACGCGCGCAAAATGGATCATGAGTAACCTGCTCGGCGTGGGCCCGCCGGACCCTCCTCCCAATGTTCTGCCGATGAAACCGCGATCCAACGATCCCGGCGTTCTCAACCCGTCAATGCGGAAAGCGATGGAAGACGAATACGCAAGGTATGACAGTCGCGAAAGAGCGGGATGCATTTCCTGTCACCGCCTGGCGGACCCCATCGGTTTCTCTCTCGAGAACTTCAATGCCATTGGCGTATGGCGCACCGAAGACGGCGGCGCACCGGTGAACGCGGCGGATACGCTTTACGATGGAACAAGTATTAATGGGCCCGCCGATCTGCGCCGCTGGCTCGTCGGCTATTCCGATCAGTTCGTCCAAGTGATGACGCAGAAGCTGATGACCTACGCCCTGGGCCGCCGTATCGAGCCGCAGGATATGCCGCTGATACGCGCGATTGACCGCGAAGTTGCGCGCAACAACAATCGCTTCTCGGCAATCGTGTTGGGCATCGTCAAGAGCGACACCTTCCAAATGAACTCGAAATGAAGCAAGGCCCTCCCCAGTCCTGCAAACCCCACTCCGCGACGAGGGAGGGCCTTACATCAGACCTTCACGAGGGATTATATCGAGGCGCCGAATGTCCGGCGAGTTCTTCACGGATGGTCGCAAGCAAATCATAGTCGTCCCATGGCTTTTGCAAATATGCTTTGGCCCCGGCCTTTAAAGCGAGTTGTCTGTTTGTTCTGGGATCTTGTCCAGACACGACAATGACAGGGATAACAGCAAGGTACGTATTCGACTGCAACCTTTCCAGCACGGAGAAGCCCCCGCCGGCGGGCAGACCCAGATCGAGAATAATCAGGTCCGGCTGATGCTTCCGCGCTTCGCTTATTGCGAACACTCCGTCGGCAGCGAGAAACGTGTCGTACTTGTTGGCCTTTAGTAGCACGTGATACCCGAGTCGAACATCGGCGTCATCTTCAACGACAAGAATCTTCTTGTTGCTCATACGGTAGCCTCCGAAATTGCGATCATATTGGTCAATAAATCCTGAGAAGAAACGGGAAGCGTAAACGAAAGAGTTGCGCCCTTATGCCGCTGGCGCTCAACCCAGATTTGGCCGCCTTGTTGCGTCACCAACTTTTTGCAGATGAATAGCCCGAGACCCAGGCCTTTGCGGCTGCTCTCGGTGTGATCGGTGATCTGATACAGGCGTTCAAATATTCTTTCGGCAGTCTCCGGACTGATTCCGCACCCGGAATCGGACACTGCGAAAAGCAGAAACTGCGGATCCTGGTGTTGCCGCCCTACCTTAATACTTATAGTGCCGCCTTCGGGCGTAAATTTAATTGCGTTGTCCAGGAGGATGATCAGTATCTGCCGGAGGCGAGTCTGGTCTGCATAGGCTTCCGGCAAATCGAGCGGAAAGTCGCTGGACAACGTAATCCTCTTGTCGCTCGCGGTAACCTGAAGTGTGTTCAACGCGTCCCCCACCACATTCGAAACGGACACGCTTTCTCGCACCATTTTGAGATTGCCTGTCTCAAGCCGGGTGACTTCAAGCAAGTCATCAATCATGGCCTGGAGCTGCTTGACATTCTTCAGCACAATCTCCTGGTAACCGCGCTGCTCGTTATTCAGTTCGCCTGCAAGTCCACCAAGGAGAATCGATGTGAATTGCCTGGTGGCGGTCAGAGGCGTGCGAAGCTCGTGGGAGACATGCGACAGGAATTCATCCTTAAACCGCAGTTGTTCGTTGCGGACCCGCTCCAAAGCTGCCTCTGCTTCCTTACGTGCGGTGATGTCATTATTCAATGTAAGAATTCGATCCGGCGCTCCGAATGCATTGCGTTGCAATGCCCACCGGCTGGCAACATTCAAGCGCGTGCCGTCTCGTTTATGGTGAATCGATTCGCCTTCCCACTTCCCGGTGAGCAGCAGCTCAGCCTGAATTTCTTCCGAAGGCTTGGAGAAGCCAGTCCTTAAGAGTTCGCATGCGTTTCTACCGAGCGCCTCTTTGCTGCTCCATCCGTATGTGACCTCGGCGCCGTGATTCCAGAACTGGATCCGGCTTTGCATGTCCTGCACGATGATGGCGTCCTGCGCAAGATCGAGCAGCGCCGCCTGTTCGGCGAGAACGGCGGCCTGTCTGGTGCGCTCGACAAGGTCGGCCGTGCGAGAGGTGACTTTGCCTTCGAGCATCTGGCTGTATTTGTCGAAATAATCGCCATAGGACTTGAGCCGCAGCAGGTTTCTCACCCGCACGCACAGTTCGACTCGATCCACGGGTTTCGTCAGAAAGTCTTCGGCGCCTGCGGTCAACCCGCGAATCCTCGCTTTAGGGTCGTCCAGGGCGGTAATCATGATGACGGGAATGTTCTTCGTTGCGGAGTTGCCCTTGATCCTGGATGCCACCTCATAGCCATCCATGCCCGGCATCATGATGTCGAGCAGGATCAGGTCGGGTGGTTGTTGTGCGATCATTGCGAGCGCTTCCTCGCCGTTGGAGGCGGTCTGAAGAAACAAGCCCTCCGGTGTGAGCATGACTTCCATCAACAGCCGGTTGTGACGTTCATCGTCCACAATCAGAATGCGTGCCGGGTGATAGCCGATCTCGGGTCTCAGGTTCATGACCGGACCAACAGAGCGGAGACCGCTGTGAGAAATTCCTGATACCGCATCGGCTTGGCGATGTAACCGTCGCACCCTGCAGCCAGAATGCGCTCTTCGTCGCCTTTCATCGCCAGGGCGGTGAGGGCTATCACCGGAATGTCACGCGTTGCTGTGTCGCGCTTGAGCAGGGCCGTGGCTTCGAGACCATCCATGCCGGGAAGCTGGATATCCATCAGGATCATGTCCGGCAGTTCGTTCCGCGCCAGCGTCAGTCCGGCCTCTGCATCGGTTGCGGTAATGACGGTATGCCCCGCCGATTCAACGAGGAAAACCGCCAACTTCATATTCGTAGTGTTGTCTTCGATAATCAGTATTCTTGCCATGATCAGATGACCAAATCTCGCCCGGACATCGCCCGCCGGACTTCGGCCGTAAAGCGATCGGGGTTGAACTCGGCTTTTTCCATGATGGCCGTCACATTGCGGCTCAGCTTTGCGCGGTCGCTGTCGTTAATCTGTTTTGCGGTGACCACTACAATTGGAATACCAGCGGTGTCGGGATAATCTTTGAGCGCCGCCACGACGTCGAAGCCGCTGACTTCGGGCATCATCAGATCGAGAACGATCAAGTCCGGCAGTTCCCTCCGCGCCATATCGATCGCTTCACGGCCGCCGTAGGCGCGCAGCACACTACTGGATGGACCGAGAATGTTTACGGCTATTAATTCCACGGCCTTAGAATCGTCATCCACAACGAGAACCTTTAGAGTCCTGCCCTGTGAAAGCGGAAACAAGCCAAGCTCGACGAGTGATTCGTACAATTGCTGGCGGGACACCGGCTTTTGCAAGACCGCGGCCGCGCCAAGCGAAATGCCTCTATGGCTCTCCGCTACAATCGAGATGATTACGACGGGGGTCTGCCGCAGATCCGGAATCTGTTTGATACGAGAAAGAAATTCCCAGCCCTCCATATTGGGGAGCAGGATATCCAGAGTGATGAGCGACACCGGCTGCTGCACCGCAAGCGCCAAAGCGGCCTCGGCCGAAGCCGCATGCAAGACCTTGAATCCTTCCGCTTCGAGTTGCACGCGGATCAGTTCCGCGGACTTGTAGTCGTCTTCCACCACCAGCGCGACCGGTGCGCCAGCCAGTGCTTCGCGATGGGGAACGGCCGGCTGTCTGGCGTGCATGGGGCTATCTTCTTTCGGCGCCCGCATCGGCAGCCAGACCGTAAAACAAGAGCCCTCGCCAGGAGCGCTTTCCACAGCGACGGAACCCTCGTGCAACTCCGTGAGCAATTTCACCATGGCTAGTCCCAGTCCCGTTCCTTCGAACTTTCGCGCCAATCCACTGTCGATCTGGCTGAACGGTTTGAACAGGATTTTCAACGCGTCGGCGGAAATTCCGATTCCACTGTCAACGACGCTAATCCTAAGGAACTCCGGGAAGCTGCTTGGTGCCAAAGGAAAGCTTCGTCCAACCCAGCGCCCGGACAGTTGCCCCACTTCAGCGCGGGGGACGAGAGCGGCTCGGAGTGTCACCTGACCGCCTTCGGGTGTGAACTTCACCGCATTCGAGAGAAGGTTATAGACGATCTGTTTGACCTTGCGCGAATCGGCCTGGATCAGCGCCAATCCTTCGCAGAGCTGGACATCGACTTGAATTCGATCGATGACGGCCTTTTCTCGGATAACCGACAGGCTGTTCGTGAGCAACAGCGAAATATCCAGCAGTTCCAGATCCAGAGTCATTCGACCGGCTTCCACCTTCGACATGTCGAGAATGTCATTGATAAGCGAAAGAAGATGATTGCCACTGTTATAGATGTCGCCGATGAACCCACGCTGTTTGTCGGGCATGTCGCCCAACAGGCCTTCCTTGAGCACTTCGGAGAACCCAATGATGGAATTCAGCGGTGTCCTCAGTTCGTGCGACATGGTAGCGAGGAACTCCGACTTCATTCGACTGGTGTCTTCCAGTTCGAGGTTCGTTTGTTGGAGCGCCCGTTCGAATAGTTTTTGCTCGGTGATGTCGGTCCGGATGGCGATGTATTGAACCGGAGTTCCGTCCCCGCTCAGATAGGGCACGATGGTCATGTCTACCCAGTAAAAGGAACCGTCCTTGGCTTTGTTTCGGATCTCGCCCTTCCACACGCGCCCGTCCCCGATGGTTTCCCAGATGTCTCGAATGAATTCTTTGGAATGGAGTCCCGAGTTGATGATCCGGTGGTCCTTTCCGAGCACATCTTCGCGCGAATATTGCGAAATCTCGCAAAACTTGTCGTTCACATAGGTGATCCTCCCTTTCGGGTCGGTAATCGTGACAATGGCGTGCTCGTCAAGCGCCTCTTTTACGTAGTTCAACTCGCGCATGGCATTGGCGGTCAGGATTTCAGAGAGCCTGCGGTCGGTGATGTCGCGAATCATGGCCAGCAGATTGCCATCGGGCATACGAGTCGCAATCACCTCCGCATGGAATAGTGAGCCGTCCTTGCGCCGGAACTGCCACTCGCGGTGGTAAACGGAGTTCGCATTGATGACTGCTAATGCCTGTCCGATATGCTGGGTTTCGGACTTGGCAACAATATCGGATGCGTGCATTCCAATGAGTTCTTCACGGGAGTAGCCAAGCATCCGGCAGATACTTCCATTGACATCCAGATAGTAGCTGTTGGAATCCGCGACGACGATGCCATCCGGCGCAGACTCGAAAAGGATACGGTAACGGACTTCGCTCGTATGACGCGCTTCCTCGGCCATCTTGCGATCTTCTTCGACCTTTTGACGCGCGGTATTGTCGGTGCCAATCAATAGATAGCCGATGATGGCATCCTGCGCATCACGAAGCCCTGTGACGGACACGACTGCGGGGAATCTGGTCCCGTCCTTGCGGATGTAGGTCAGCTCGTAGATATCTTCCATCCCGCGGTAAGCCTTGAACACCAATGCCTCAAAGCCAGGCGTGATCTGAGCTCCGACCTCGTCGCTTAACGCTTTGGCGCGGACGATCAATTCCTGTGGATCGGAAATATCGGCGGGCGTGACCTTGTTCATCACTTCGGCTGCGGTGTAGCCCAACATGCGTTCGGCTCCAACATTGAAGATCTGGATCACCCCTTTGGCGTCGGTGGCGATACTGGAGAAATTGGCGCTGTTGAAGATTGCGCGCTGCAGGGCCCCCGCCTTTAGCATCGCCAATTCCGCCTGCTGCCGATCGTGCGTGGCTATGTCGGCGCGATGGCGTGCGCGATGCAGAGCTCCGTTTGACGCACTGATAACGATGCCGGCCAGCGCCAAACAGAATTGTTGCCAAATTTCGGCTGTGGACGCGATCAGGAAACTATGAACCGGAGCAAGTAAAAAGTAGCTGGCGAATAAAAGAGAAAGCGCTGTCGCCAGCAATCCGGGACCAAACCCGCCCACATAGGAACTGAGCACGATGGGTACGGCGAAAAGCACAAGGGCCGGCTGACCTTCCAAAGGGCCGTCGAGAGCCAGTCGTATGCCAAGTACTGCGGCCGTTATCACGACCGCAAACAGATAAGTCTGCCAGGGCTTCATCCCAACCGTCTGAGGGCTCTGCGTGTGCAGAACTCTTGAATCGGCATCACCCGACTCCGCAGCGCTTCCGGTGAACATTAATTCAACATCGATTCTGATCCTTACGCCCGGGAGGCGTGCTTTGGACAATTTGCCAGCTGACGAAACTTCTAAGGAAGCATAGCTGTGGGTCATGCGGCAGAGTTGTTTAATTTTTTGTGATGGCGTCAGGCCGGCAAAACTTCCTGCAATCGAACAATGAGGGAACGAGGGGACAGCCCCTCGTTCCCTCATTTACCTTGTACCGAATATCGCCTGTGCAGCGAGGAATTCTACGGAATCGGCACCGCAACACGGTTGGAAGGAACAATCTGAGCCTCGTAGGCGAAGACTTCCCGGCTCTTGGGATCGACGAGAACCTTGAGCCAGTTCACGTCGTTCGTTCCGTTGGCCTGGTTATCGCCAAAGGTTTCTACACGGGTAAAATTCTCAAGCCGTCGGCCAAGCGAATCCTGCATTGGCCGGTCGATCCGGAAGTAATGCGAGTCGCCATGAACGTAGGCGACAGGTTTGCGAAAGGCAATCACCTCGTCGCGCA
>Ga0134122_10000679_pt1 | contig 23462 bp, 18 predicted proteins | sample KB302_FD_96461 | JGI IMG/M metagenome (GOLD analysis project Ga0134122, IMG submission 96461) | Terrestrial soil microbial communities without Nitrogen fertilizer from Kellogg Biological Station, Michigan, USA - KB3-0-2 | ecosystem: Environmental > Terrestrial > Soil > Unclassified ...
GATCATGGTAATGACACGCCGAAAATTGCTGCGCATCATCGATACGGCTCGCGTGAAATCCGCCATCGCGGCTGCCGAGCATGTGACATCCGGTGAAGTGATGGTTTCCGTTGCGCCGCTTTTCTGGGGCAGTGTGGAAAAGGCCGCGCAAAAGGCATTCGTGCGGCTCGGCGTGATTCAAACCAGGGACCACAACGGCGTCCTGATATTCGTTGTTCCGGGCCGGAAGAAGTTCACCGTCCTTGGAGACAGCGGGATCCATGCGAAAGTCGGCCAGGAGTTCTGGGATTCCGTCGCGGCCGAGCTTTCCGCACATTTCAGAAAAGGGGAGTTCACCGATGGCCTGGTACGCGCCGTGGAACTCATCGGCGAGAAACTGGCAATTCACTTTCCTTACGATGCCTCCAGCGACGTGAATCAACTATCCGACGACATTGATTTCGGACCGGTACGCTGAGGAGGACGGGTTGATTACGATCCTTGATGGCGCAGATGAGGCTGAAAACCTGCAGATTCCCGATAACGAGCTTCTGTTCACCGTGTCTCGCAGCAGCGGGCCCGGCGGGCAAAATGTAAATAAGGTGTCGACGCGCGTGACCCTTCGCTTTAACGTCGACACTTCCGAAGTCCTGACGCCGGATCAGCGGCGGCGCATTCACTCCATGCTCGCTTCACGAATCAATAAGGAAGGTATCCTTCAGGTCACATCGCAGAGAACGCGAAGCCAGGAACTCAATCGCGCGGACGCCGTCAACCGGTTTGCCGAACTTCTGAGCGAAGCTCTTCACCGGGAACCGCCTCGGATTCCGACTCGGGTGTCGCGGGCCGCAAAAAATCAACGAGTGGACGAAAAGAAAAAGCGGACCGAGATCAAACAGGGGCGATCGAGAAAAGGCTGGGACGACTGATGACGGGACGACTTTCATTTCGGCGGATTGCGCAATCGAGCCTGCTGCTGATCTGGGTTGTGGCGGTCTTCCCGCTCCTGTCCGCACGGCAAGCGACAGTTTCCGTCCCGCGTGTCCAGCCGTTTCAACGGATCTCCTACAGTCTTGCCATGTCCCGCCCGGCCACTCATCTTTTCGAAGTCACCATGGATGTCGTCACGCCTTCGGGAAATGTTCCGGCAACGGTCGATCTCCAGATGCCGATGTGGCAGCCCGGCCGCTATTCTGTTGCCGACTTTGCGGAAAACGTTCAGGAGTTTTATGCCATCGCAGGCGCGCAGACACTGCCGTTTCGCAAGATCGATCACCAGACGTGGCAGGTGCAGACGAAAGGCAACCGGTCATTTACGGTTTCATACAAAGTCTATGGCAATGATCTTTCGGGAACGTACGCGCAACTGGACCTGACGCATGGGAATTTTACCGGTGGCGAAATCTTCATGTACATCGTCGGCCACAAGCAGGACGCCGTGGAACTCCAGATCCATCCGCCCGCCGGCTGGCGTGTAATCAACGGACGAACCGATACTCCGGATCAAACCGCGTGGCACTATCCAAACTACGAAATACTCATTGATAATCCGACCGAGGTGGGCACGGACTGGACGCTGGATGAATTCAACGCCGGGGGGAAAACCTACCGTGTTGTGATCCACTCCAGGGCTCCCGATGCGGGCCTGAAACCGAATCTGATTCGTGACATGCAGAAAATCGTCGCGGCGGAAGTGGCGATGTGGGGCGCACCGGAATTCGATCGCTACACCTTCATGATTCACTATGCGGCGGACGATCATTCCTACGACGGCATGGAGCATCTTGTTTCCACCCAGATCATTCGCGGTGGCGCGCTGGCCGATCCGAACACGTATGAAGCAACGCTGGAAACGGTGGCGCACGAGTTTTTTCACGCATGGAATGTGAAGCGATTGCGGCCCGTCGAGCTCGGGCCCTGGGACTGGACGCGTCCCGCCAACACCGGGAGTCTTTGGATTGCCGAAGGCCTGACGCAGTATTACGGCACCATGATGATGCGCCGCTCCGGGCTCTGGGACGATGCGCAGACATTGCAGGATATCGAGCGGACGATCACCGGGGTCGAAAATGCTCCTGGCGTCAAGCTGATGAGCGCGGAGGATGCGTCACTTTTTGCGCCGTTCATGGATGCGGAGGTCTACCGGCAGCAGAACAATTTTTCGAATACGACGGTCAGCTACTACACGAAGGGAGAACTCATCGGACTGGTTCTGGATCTCACCATTCGCAGTCGCAGCGGCGGCCGGCGGTCGCTCGATGACGTATTCCGGCAGATGTACGACGAGTTCTATGTGAAGGCGCCGAATGCGAGCTATTACCTGAAAGGCCGTGGCTATACGCAGGAAGATTTTCTCCGTGTCTTGTCCAGCGTTGCCGGCATGAGCATGGCGGACTTTTACGATCGCTACATTCGCGGTGTGGAAACGCTTCCGTATGACGATGCTTTTGCCGCGGCGGGATTGCGTCTTTCGCGGTCGCCCTTGGGAAACTCGACATCGGGCATCACGCTTGACGGAAGCGACAGGCAGAGTGTGCGTCTCGGTGCGCTGCGCGCGGGTTCGCCGGCACAGGAGGCGGGGCTGCAGGAAGGCGATGTGCTCTCATCGATTGGCGGCGCGCGCGTCACACGCGACAACTGGAGTTCGCTGCTGGCCCGGTACCGGGCGGGGGACCGCGTCGCGATTCAGGTGCAGCGGTTCCGGAGAACTCTGGAACTCACGCTCGAACTGCGTGAGCCGGAACAGATCACCTACCGTTTGGAGGAGATTCCCGGCGCCTCCGATGCCGCCCGAAAATTGCGAAATTCCTGGCTGACGGGTTCATAGGCCCATGCTATAAAGTAGAAATTCCTCAAGTTCGTAAGGAGCACTATGGGCAAGAAATTGTACGTGGGCAATCTTCCATTCAGTGCAACGGATGAAAGCCTGCATGAAATGTTTGCACAATCCGGCAGCGTGACTTCGGCAAAGATCATCATGGATCGCGACACCGGCCGGAGCAAGGGATTCGGCTTCGTCGAGATGACGTCGGATCAGGAAGCCGCCGATGCCATTCAGAAATTAAACGGCCAAAGCGTCGGCGGCCGCGCGATCACGGTTGCCGAAGCGCGTCCTGTTGCGCCGCGCGAAGACCGCGGCGGTGGTGGGGGACGGGCGAGGTACTAATAGTTAGCCGACCTCATTCAAGAGATGGCGCACCCTCTCGAGTGCGCCACCGCTGGTTGAGTCACCGTATCGACCGGGCGCGCTGCACGAGGTCGATGAATTCCTGACGATAGCCGTTGCGATCCGCACCTTTGCTTTCCCGCGCCTCAGCCAGCACATCGGCGACCGAAGCATTCCCCCGGTACGGCGAGTCGCGCAGAAGCATTCCAAACTCCGCCACGGATGCCGCGAACCGGAAATCCTGAGTTGCTCTGGCGAACTGGCCTTCGCGATCCGTCAGCGGCAACGACAGCAGTTTGCTCTCGGTCCCATTCGGATCCTTGTACCGGATTTTCAGCGTTAGCGTTTCATTGCTGCTATTGCCTCGATTCCGGACCTGCGGCACTGGCGCCTGAGTCTGGTACTTGAGCGGATCGGTGCCCGGACCGGGAACGCTTCCGCCTCTGGGCACGATTTCATAGAGCGCTGTCACGGCGTGGCCCGCGCCCATATCGCCGGCGTCCTTGCGGTCATTGTTGAAATCCACGTTGGCCAGCAGCCGGTTCTCGTAACCAATCAACCGGTATGCTTCGACAATGGCGGGATTGAACTCCACCTGCAACTTCACGTCCTTTGCCACGGTGACCAGCGTTCCGCCCATCTGCTGGACGAGCACCCGGTAGGCTTCGTTCAGCGAATCCAGATAGGCATAGTTGCCGTTGCCACTGTCGGCGAGTTTCTCCATGGTGGAATCTTTCAAGTTGTCCGTACCGACGCCCAGCACGCTCAGGAACACACCGCTCCTGGCACGATCCTGAATGAGGCGGATCAGGTCCGACTGATTCTGAATGCCGACATTGAAATCCCCATCCGTAGCCAGTATCACGCGATTCACTCCGCCGGGAATAAAGTTCTCGACCGCCATCTGATAGGCCAGCTGGATCCCGGCGCTGCCGTTTGTAGACCCCGACGCCTCGAGCCTGTCGAGAGCAGCGGAAATGATGTCTTTCTGATTTCCGCTGGTGGACCGAAGAGCCACGCCCGACGCTCCGGCATAGACGACAATCGAAACGTGATCGTTTTCGGTGAGATTCCGCACGAGCAATTTCAATCCATTCTTGATGAGCGGCAGTCTTTCCTGCGGCTGCATCGAACCGGACACATCGATCAGGAACACGAGATTGCTCGCTGGTCTTCGCTGCGTATCGATATCCCTGGCTTTGATTCCGATTCGAACCAGGCGATGCGTGGGGTTCCACGGCGCGGATGCAATTTCCATCTGTGCGCCAATGGGATCTCTTCCCGACGGTTGGCTGTAGTCGTAGGTGAAGTAGTTCACCATTTCTTCAATTCGCACAGCATCCCTCGGAGGCAATTGGTTCTGAGTGATGAAGCGGCGAATGTTCGCATACGACGCCGTATCCACATCACTGGAGAAAGTCGACACCTGCTCCTGGCTGGTATAGACGAACGGATTGTCCGTGATCGGACTGTACGATGCGCTGTTCGGCGCGCTGCTGCGCTTATAGTCATCGATGAAAATCCCATTCGCCGTCACATTGTCTGTACGGAGTACGGATGCTGGTGGAGGCGGCGGCGGAGCTGCCTGAGGCAAAGGAACGCTCGGTCGGCCTGCTGCGGCTCCTGCTGCAGCGGCTGGTGCAGCACCACGGCCGCCCCCACCGCCGCGGCCACCACCAGCTCCTCCGCCTGCGGCACCACCGCGACCTTGCTGACCCTGCTGGCCTTGTTGACTCTGCTGACCTGCTTGGGCCTGTTGGCCCAGTTGACCCTGTTGGCCCTGCTGACCTGCTTGCTGTTCGCCCTGTTTGGCATATCCGAAGGTCTGCGCGTCATACCGCGTATCCGCGGTGCTCAGGCCATTGATGGTCGTATTGATGGAGTTGAGGCCCAGACCCGCGATGGTATCGTACTGCCCACCAAAGGCGCTGGCACGAAAGCCGGGCAGAACTTCCAACAGATCCAGGACGTCGTTTCCGACAGTGGGAAGCGCCTGGACTCGTTGCTGGGAGAGTACTTCACCAATCGAGGAAGACGACTGTGAAAGAACCTGGCTGGCGTCGATGGCAACATCCACGGTTGTTCCGGTTGCATTCCCCAGCCTCATCGCAAGATTGAAGCGCAGAGTCTGTGACGTTCCGAGCTCGATGTTGACCACGGATGCGGTTTGGAAACCCTGCAGAGCCGCAGTCAACTTATAGGAGCCTGGAGGCAGGCTGAAAAAGTTATACGCTCCGGAATCATTCGTTAGTGCAAAGCTCACGACGCCAGTTGCGGTATTCGTCGCTGTCACCACGACGCCGGGGATCAACGCGCCCGTCGGATCCATTACCGTTCCAGAAATTCCGCTGCCCAAAACACCAGCGCGGATTTCACCTCCGCCAGCTCCACCGCCTCCGCGGCCCCCACCGCCTCCGCGGCCTCCGCCGCCTCTTCCGCCTCCGCCCGCTCCGCCTCTAGCAGCACCGATAGGAGGAAAAACATCGTTAATAATGTTGTTGCCGACCAATGGGGGATTACTCGCCGGATTCGGTGGGATTCCAACGCTGGAAGTACCCACCTGCGTCTCAGGTACAGTTCTGTCCTGAAGTGAGATCACCGGCGTTCCCGGTAAGCTCGTCACGTCTGCAGGGTTTGTTGGAGCCGTCGCGGTGTTCTCCTGTTTCTGAGGCTGAGAACTCGTCGCACTGGGAATCTTCGACGCAGCGGAACTATTGTTTTCCTTGGCGGACACCGTTTCCTTGGAATCATCCTGGGCCGAATTCGCTTCGGACGTAATCGCGGGTGAAGTCGGAATGTTCTTCTTCACGTTCGCGCCATTGGCCGAGCGAACGGACTCCTTGGCCTGGTTCGTCCCAGAGGAGCGCCACAACGAAGGCACCGCTACGGAAATCAGAATCAACGCGGCGACGGCAAGCCCCCCAACCCAGGCGGGATGGGCCAGCGGCTGTTTGAACCAACGCAGGTTGGCTGCATTGCTGACAGGGCTCACGGGGCCCATCTCCGCCGCGGTTTGAACCGCTGCGCGCTGCGCTTCAGTGAGACCGGCAGCGACGCCGGCATTCATCTGCGGCGGCAATTCGGCTTTCATTTCATTTTGAAGCGCGCCGACGGCGACGCGCAGTTCTTCCAGGTATTCGCGAGCTTCATCCGAGGAATTGACCAGGCTCGCCATCGCGGCCTGCTCTGACGCGTCGAGTTCGCCCAGGATATAGGCTGTCCATTTTGGATCGTCAGGATTAAAAGTCATTGGATCCTCCTTGTCGATGGGCTGGTGGCTTCGCTCGCGGTTACGGAAAGCATTTGCTGCCGGATGTTGCGCACGGCGGTGTGGATGAGAAATCCGACGTTGGTCACCGATAGCTTCGTGATATCGCTGATCTCCTTGTAACTGAGATCGCATTGAAACTTAAGATGGATGACTTCCCGTTGATTCTTCGGCAGGGTCTCCACGACCTGCATGATCTCACTCACCGTTTGTTTGTCGTCGAGGCCGGGTGCAACGCCGACCTCCATTTGTCCCAGAGGCGCCATACGAGTTTCCTTTCGCCGCGTGTCGAATGCCAGATTGCGGCAGACCGTAAACAGCCATTGGGCGAGATGCCCGGAAACATGTGCAGGGTCTTCCTTGCACAATCGCAAGAAGGTTTCCTGCACCACCTCACGGGCGCACTCCATGTCGTTGAGAATCCAGGAAGCGTACCGGATCAACGATCTCTCGTGCAGATCCAGAGCTTCAACGATCCATCGGGACTTGGGAGTATCTTCCATGAGGCCTTCTGTTGATGACAACGTCCGGGGTGCGGATTTCTTAGTAAAAATATTTGACGCCTTTCAAGGTCCGGCTTCTGCCATGGCCGGAGGCCGGGCAACGAATCTCATGTTGGCTCAGTCTGTGACAGAGTCAAAGCAAAGAAATCAAAGGAAATTTCTGAACGCGAGGCCGAATTCCAGTGCCGGTCCGGCGTCACCTGAAAATGGCGCGAGAATCTTCATAAATAAACTTCAGAGCGTGTGTCGATTGGAGTGTGGATCAATCGATATACCTATGGAGGCAGAAAATGAAAAACATGTTATCAATACCAATGCAAACTTCAGCCGCAGCTCCCGATACCAAGCCGCGCCCGACACGTTCCTTCACTCGTTTCTTTCCACCTGCAGCACGGATTCTGTTGGGACTTCCGCTGTTCGTCGTCGGTCTGAATGGCTTCTTGAACTTCCTGCCGCAACCTTCGGCTCCCATGGCCGATGGCGCGATGGCATTTGCCGAGGCGCTGATGAAGTCCGGCTACATGTTTCCGTTGATCTCCGGTACTCAATTGATTGTCGGCGTGTTGCTTCTGCTGAACCGATTCGTGCCTCTGGCACTGGTTCTACTTGCGCCATTCATCGTGAATAGCATGGCGTTTCACATTTTCCTCGAACACACCGGGCTTCCAATAGCTTCGGTGTTCCTTGCCCTGGAGCTTTACCTTGCCTGGCAGTATCGGAAATCGTATCGAGGCGTGCTGGCCATGCGCGCCGTCACTTCAGGCGTTTGAGCATTTCATCGACAGCATCACGGACCCTAAGGGAATACTGGTCCTCCTTTGCCTTCAGCGGATTCAGCAAGTTGGCGGCGTCCTGTTTCTTGCTGGCCGAAACCAGAAGATACGCCAGACAGACGCTGTATTCCGGCCGTGACCCATCGAAAAGTTTCTGATCCGGGAAAAGCCACAGGAACGTATCAAGATGTTCCTGTGGAGAGAGAAGCTGCAGAAAATCCGGAGTGTCCTCCTTGAAGAGCAGCCGTTCGCGATAGATCCGGAAAAAACGGTCTCGTATAGCAGGTTCGATGGTTCCGTGCTCCAGCCGGATCGTGTTAGCGGCCTTCATGAGTTCATCGCCGGAGGCGGTGTTGAGCCGTTCGAACAGGGCGCCCAACTGCAGATAGCGTACCTCTTCCTGAGCCCGGCCGCTCGAAACGGCCTCGGTAAAGTGACGGCGTGCCTCTTCGAACGAACCGTTGGTAAAAAGTATCCAGTGGCCCCACATGGCGTGCGCGAAAGGGTTCTTCGGATCCTGCTCAATGGCCTTCGCATAGCTTTGTGAGGGATCGAGATTGCTTTCTCCGTCTCGCGTTCGCAGGAAATAAATCCAACCCAGATGCGCCAACAAATCGCCGCGCTCGCCGCCATTCTTCGCAGCATCGATTCCTTCCACGATGACGGGTTGCAATTTGTTGGTGATGTCGGAGAAGTGTTGGTTGTCGGTTATTCGAATTTCGTCCAACCACTGCATGGCCAGGTTTTGGCGTGCCGTGCGTACGGCGTCGGAGTGTGCGTCCACCGTCGCAGCACGGTCAAGGGTAGACCATGCCAGAGTGTAATCGTGATTGGAACTTTGTTCGGCGGCGGCGCTGAGAAGAACCGCAACCTGCTGCCGATTCTGCGCTCGATCATAAAGGTATTTCACGCCTCCGGTCAGTCCCCCCAGGAGCGAGAGAACCGCTGTCGCATATCCGACCCAACGCATTATCGACGGAGGCTTGGCACCTTCCGCCGCCGGTTTCCTGTTGCGCATGCGCCGACCATTATCTGTCGGGTCCGATGCTTTTGCATGGTGCAATTATTTTTCCGGTTGTAGACGAGTGCGCCATGGCGGCGGCCAGTCTGCTTTGGCGAGGATTTCCATGTGGCGATGAATTCGGGGCCGTGCTACTCGAACCCCGAATTCGAAAAAAGAATTCAGGGTTCGAGTAGCACGGCCCCGAATTCATCATGTCGCATTATTTATGCGCTTATATAGTAGGGCGAGTTGCGCCATAGCGGTGAGCCGTGACGGCCAGTCCGAATCGGAGAGAATTTCGATGCGGCGATGTGATAACAGACAACCAGCAATGATTGAATCCGGAGCTCCAAATGTTAGCCCAAAAGTCGATCCGGTCACTTACGGTCACCTGAGGTAATGTCTGTGTCGACACATCTGCACTTATCGCCTTTGCCGATCGGTTCGATACTCATCGCGGCTCTCGCAGCCGGGGTATTCATGCCGGGCCCGGTGGTTCGCGCGCAAACGTCGCCCCGTCTCTTGCAAACCGTGTTTGTTCCAGCCAGTGGTGTTTCCTTCACGCTCCGGCTGGAGAAGACCATGTTCGGCGTGCGAGAGAAAATCCCCGTGACGTACCGGATTGAGAATGTCAGTCGGGCCTCCCTATACGTCCCACGCGGATTTGAGGTAACGGCATGTCTCGACATTGGCCCCCCACACATCACCGGCGGGTTTGAAAGTAATGCGGGGAAGCGTTTTGAGCCAGGGTTTGGAGTTTCATGCGGAGGAACGCCGGGAGTCTTTCCCAGCCTCAGCGAGCGAATGAGCAATGGTACGGTTCTGCTCCGCCCGGGCGAATCTGTTGACGGTATGCTTCAAATGGATCCCACGATGTTTGGCGGTTTGCCACCCGGTGCGTATCGGATCGTGGCAGTGTTGCGCGGCTGGAAAGGCGATGAATTTACGGATGCCCAGTTGGCGGAGCTCGCGAAGATGGGAAGCCCGTTCCTGCGAGGCGAAGTGCCGGCATCGGCAACGATCATGTTGATACCCTAATACAAATGGAAACCAATCCTGACTCTAAGCTGCATATTGACGGGATTCCCATTGAGTGTGCCGGGGGCGCATTTCCACTCGTTCAGGACGGCGATCGAACTTTCATCCAATCCAAAACCTAATGGGTGCAACACGCGGAGGGTCTGAATCGATCCATCTTTAAGAATGACCGCCGAAAGATCAACATTACCTTCGAGTCCTGCGCGCCTGGCTTCGTCAGAATAATTCGGTTCGGGCGTCTTCGCACATTTGGGCGGGATGACCCCGCTTCCGCCTCCTAACGCCTCCAACACAGACTCTATCGCAGGGGGGAATCCATCAAGACCGCTGCGCGCCACGGCGGCAATTTGGCCGTGCGTCACGACGCGGACCCGCTGGGCGCCGGAATCCACAATATACAGGCCGCCTGAAGGACCAACTTTTACGCGGGTGGGGCCGTCGAGTTGAGCTTCAGTGGCGGGGCCTCCGTCTCCATTCACACCTCGAACTCCATTGCCGGCGATGCTTGTGATCCTCCCGTCCGGAGTAATCTGGCGGATTCGTGCGTTACCGGTATCCGCAACATAAATATTGCCGGCCTCATCCACAGCAACACCCTGGGCACTCGACAACTGGGCAGAGGTGGCGATGCCGCCGTCACCGCTGAAGCCCCGCATTCCATTCCCGGCAACAGTCTGAATGTTTCCGGTGACTGTCACCTTTCGAATTCGAACGACATCTGCAATATAGAGATTGCCGGCGGCGTCAAACGCGATCCCTTGAGGCCACCGCAATTGCGCACGAATGGCCGGGCCGCCGTCCGTGGTGACGCCTCCCTTGGCGCCCGCCACGGTCGAGATCGTTCCGGTCCGGTCGACTCTCCGGATTCGACCATTATTGGTGTCGGCGATGAAAAGATTGCCGGCGGCATCAAGCGCGATTCCGCGCGGTCCATCCAGCTTGGCGAGCACTGCGGGACCGTTGTCTCCGCTGAAACCGGAAGTGCCGTTGCCCGCGATCGTCGTGATCACACCGGTGGTGGCGACTTTCCGGATTCGAGAGTTGCCTGTGTCGGCAATAAAAAAGTTGCCGGCGGAATCCACTGCGATGTCGGAAGGTTTGTTGAGCAGGCTGGAAATTGCGGGGCCGCCATCGCCGCCGTAGCCGGGAGTGCCCGTGCCTGCAATTACTTCAATGGCGCCGGATGGTGGCAGCTTTCGGACTTGCGAGCTGTGAGTTTCGGCGATGTAGAAATTGCCCGTGGCGTCTATAGCAATGCTGGATGGAACGTAGGTCGAGGCAATCGTCCGCAGCTGATCTGGAGTTAGTTTCGGAGACTGCGCCTTCGCGAGGATGGGCAAGAACGCGAGAACGAAGATCCAACGGATGCGCGAACCAGCAGGAGTTTGTCCCACGAGTTACCTCATAGGGTCGTCATTGTAGCGCGTAATCACATCGGATTATTTGGCCGCAGCGAGGAGCTGCCGGATAGCGCCCAAATGGTACGCCGTGTGTGCAATGGTGGAGAGTGCGCCTGCCGCGTTGATATCGTCCCATTCGGTGCGAACGGCGGCGGCCTTCTGCCAGATGCCGGCTTCCCTGCGAAGATTATCGCGAAGCGTGCGCCACTGGTCGTCTGTGACGGTGGTGCGCTGCCAGCTTCCATTCCAATCGGCATCGGCCCAGGGGTTTTCTTCCCCGGATATCCACCGCGTCAGAAGAGACATGCCGTAATGAACATGATCAACATGCGCGGCAATGGTAGGTTTTCCAGGGATTGCCTGCTTTGAGGCGGTGGCTGCGGAAATTGTTTCAAGCTGCCGAAGAAGACCGGGATCGCCGGGGTTCAGGATGTACGACTCCGTGCCGGGAGGGCCATCGAAGATTTCGATCAATAGCTTGGATACCGCGCGTTGAAAGATGCTGTCGTTGTCGCTCATGGGTTCCTCCTTTCCTGGCAGTCATTATCCTCAGGCACCACATATGTGACTAATCGCTTGTATTGACTGCAACCTGCGCTACTGACGCTATCGCTGAAGGCTTTTCTGGAGTTGCGCGATGAGCGCGGCAAATTTGCCCTGACTTTGAAGCTTCACAATTCCCGTATCCATTGTGTAGGTAATTGGGGAAGGCGACCGTTCATTCTCAGGGTAGACGTGCAGGGATTCTTTATAAGGCGGGAGTGAGACAAACCCCTGGTCCTTTCTTGAATTCGCCGGCAGTCCAAGGAACGCGGAAGTCCATGACCCGAACGTAATCGCCTGGCCAGTGCCCGCCATCGCTTTCAGATCCGCCCACTCCTTCTTTGCGGCTTCCTGAGCCGTACGGTCCTTCGCGGTCACCGGAGGAAGCTTGAAATAAAGAAATCCCCGGTGGGGTGTATAGGGGACGTCGCCACAACAAAAGTCAAGGACAGGTTCCTGATTAGTGTAGAGAAGGGCAAACGCTCCCCAGACCTTGATACGTTCGGGCGCTCTATCATTGGGTTCGAGAACGACACGTTCCACGATGCCGTAAATCTGGACCTCCCGGACGCTGGCAGCCAGACTGGCTGTCATGCACGCGACCGCCACAGCGAACAGAATCACTCTGGTCGATTTCAAGTTGGCCTCCACAGTTTCAGGGCGAATTCAGCAGAGTCTATCAATTCGTCCTGTTATGTTTCTACACTGAATCTTCCATTCGGACTATACGTCCGTCGATTTCCAAGAACTTGCGAGTGTATTCAGGTGTCTAAGATATACACTCTGTCGACCAGAGACGCTTTCACATGAATCATCTTCCGGCTCCAGTTCGATCCATGTTGCGCCGGCTTCGACGACGCCTCGGAGTTGGTGTGTTTCTGGATATCTGGCCGCGGTGGGCTCTTGGCAGTTTGCTGGCAGCCGGCGTAGTGACGATCGCCTGCCGGTTGTTTTTTCCGGCCGCGGCGGTCGCGTTGAACTGGCTGTGGCTGGCGCCCGTTGTTGCTGCCATTCCCGCGGTGTTCCTGGCTATGGCGCGGGCCTATCGGCCCGAACAGATCGCGGCGCTGGCCGATTCGCTCCATGGGGGCCAGGGCACGTTGCTCGCACTGCTCGAAATCCGGGATCCCGCATGGACGGCGAGCCCCGCGATCACCGGCTTTTCGCAATTCTCCATGCCGCGGTTGCGGGTCTGGCGCCGTCTTGCCACGATGGCGCCGGCTGCCGCGTTCCTATACATCGCATTGATGCTGCCGCAGCACATGCCCGCGGGATCAAACGGCGTTCTCGCCAATGACATCGCGGCCGATCTTCAGGCCACGCTCGACGAATTAAAGAAGCAGGACCTGATTACCCCGTCGGAGGACAAGGAGTTCGAGGAACAGATCGAACACATCCGCAAAGATGCGATCGAGCGACTCGACGCGTCCTCTTGGGAAGCGTCCGATTCCATGCGCGAAAAGTTCGCGGCCAAAGTCACCGAGAAGCAGGACGCTTTGAAATGGGCTGCCGACAGTCTGTCGAGTCTCGCCGCTCCCGGGGATTCGGATGCTTCAATGACCGAAGCGCAAGCCGGCGAACTGGGCACGGCAATCAACAAACTCGCAAAGTCCGGCCTGCTCACCAATGCGCCGGCCGATCTGCAGAAGCTGCTGGGAGGCAAGGACGCCATCGCGGGCGGCAAAACGCAGCTGCCCAAAGACGCCCGAGCTCTACGAAAGCTGGCGGCGTCGCTTTCCGGGTATCTTGCCAACCGCAGTGAAAAGCTCACCGGCATCGCGCAACTAGGTAAAGCGGCAGGCCGTTTCGATCCGTCGGAGTTCCCTTTGTTCTCTGACGAACGCGGGCCGGACGGCGATGGCGATCCCGGTTCCGGCGGCGTCAATCGCGGCCGCGGCGATGCGGAACTGACCTGGGGCAAGGAATCGGCGATGTTCGATCGATTCAAGTCCCAGCCTCTGCCGCCCGGCTCGTTCCGCAGCCCTGACGATTGGGCCCCTTTGGCCGTTCTGCCCGGCGGGCCGAAGGAATTGCCAGAACTCAGTGTCGCGTCGGCAGCCGTGCAATACGCGGGCGTGGCCGGCCAGGCCGCCTGGCGCCGCACGCTGGCTCCTCGCCACTACAGCGCGGTGAAGAAGTATTTCGAGAATTCAGCGGTTGAACCGAACAAATGATGGAACAAACTAAAACGTTGCTTGCCCCGGAAGCCGTCGGAAATGCGCAAACAAAAATCGCGCGGCTGGTTGGAGGCCTGAGGCAGGTCCTTCTCGGCAAGGAAGAAACCATTGACGAAGTCGTCGCGGCGTTGCTTGCGCATGGCCATGTGCTGCTGGAAGGTCTCCCAGGTCTCGGCAAAACGGAACTGGTGAAGGCCCTTTCGCGGCTGTTGTCACTCGACTTCCGCCGCATTCAATTCACCCCCGACCTGCTGCCGACCGACATCACCGGCAGCCACATTCTTCAGGAGCGCGACGGCCGGAAAGACTTCGTCTTTCATCCCGGCCCGGTTTTCACCAACGTGCTGCTTGCCGACGAAATCAATCGCGCGTCGCCCAAGACGCAGGCGGCGCTGCTGGAGGCCATGCAGGAGCGGCGCGTCACAACGTTCGGCGAAACCCGCGTATTGCCCAATCCGTTTTTCGTTCTGGCGACGCAGAATCCGATCGAGCTTGAAGGCACATACCCGCTGCCGGAAGCGCAACTCGACCGGTTCACCTTCAAGGTGGAGATCACCGGCGTCGAACGGACGGTGCTTGAAGAGATTCTTTTGACGCGCATTCACGGTGAGCCGCCTGCTTTAGCACCGGTGATCGATGCGGATGAACTTCAGGACCTGTTCACGGTGGTCGATGCGGTGCATCTGCCACGCGCGGTGGCGAACTACATTGCGCGGCTGGTTGCAGCGACACATCCAAAGTCGGCGGAGGCGCCGGAACAAATTCGTAATTTTGTGAAATACGGCAGCTCCCCGCGCGGCGCAATCGCCATCGGCGCGGCCGCGCGCGGTCTGGCGCTGCTGCGTGGGAAGCCCAACGTGGGATTCGACGAAGTCCGGCGCATTGCCGCACCGGCCCTGGCGCACCGGCTGGTGCTCGATTACGCCGCGAAACTCGAAGGGTTTGACGCCCGGCGTCTTATTGACGCGCTGCTCGATGCCGTGCCCGAAGTCGAACGCGGACTGCCGCAAACCCTGGGAGCCCGATGAACCTTCGGCATATCGCGTGGGCGATGTTGGGTCTGCTGTTCGCCGTTCCGGCATTTGCCGCGGGGGAATACCGGACCGTCGAAATCGAATCGCTTCGCATCACCATCGACAGCGAATGGTCCGTCCAAGCCGCGCCGGGCTATTCGCCGGTCCGCTTCGACATCATGAACCTCGGCGATGACCGCACGATCGAGATCTTCGGCCAGGGCAGCCGGTGGTGGAGTACCGGATATTCGGGAAGCTCCCAGATCCACCAGACACTTCGATTAAGGCCGGGAGACCGCCTGCGGTTGACGATTTCCATGCCCGTCTTTGGAGATAACGAGAATGTTGCATTTCAAATTCGCGAGCACGGCCGCACGCTGCAGGCATTTAACTATTCCGGTTTTCAAAGCAACAAATCACCCGCTGAATCTGCAGCATTGATCGTTGCCGATCCGGCAAGCCCGCTTGGACCGATGGCGGCGGGCTGGACTCGTGAGATCCCGCGTTCTGCGTACTACGGCGCTCGCGGGGCGACTCCGCCGCGGCTGGATTTTATTCTCGATCCGGCACGCTTGCCGTTTAGCTGGCTTGGATACACGTCGGTCCGCGCAGTATTTATCGGTCCCATGGAGTGGTCGCAGCTTGCCGCGGTTCAAAAAGAGGCGTTGCTCACATGGACAGCATGTGGTGGCGACTTCATGTTCGTGGATGGCGATCTGAACACGCTGCTTCCGGACGCCGGGATCCGCCCGGCCGGCATGGCCGAGGGCGATGGTGACGTGGCACGCTACTATTTCGGCCGCATCCATTTTCTGAAATCTGCGGACGTGAACGCCAAAGGCCTGGCCGATACGTTGTCGACAACTCGCGCCTTGCCTGAAGATTCGGTTCGCGCGTTGCCCGCGAATCGCTCTCCAGACTGGTTCTCGTTTCCGGAACGCGGCTTTCGCTTGCCCATTCCCGGAGTCGAGGGTGTGCCTGTGCGGTCGTATATGGCAATACTGATTGTCTTCAGCGTTCTGATCGGTCCGGCCAACTACGTGTTTCTGTGGCGAAAGCGGCGGCAGGTGTTGCTCGTGCTGACCGCGCCGCTAATTTCCGCTCTGTTTATTGCGGTACTGGCCGGATATGCCGCCATTGGCGAAGGCTTCGGCATTCGCGGGCGCGCAGAAACGTTCACCCTGCTCGACCAGACGACGAAACGCGCGGCCACGCGGGCCAGTGTTTCGCTCTATGCGGCCGGCATGGCTCCGTGGAATGGTCTGCGATTTCCGCGCGAGCTCGCAATCTATCCGATCGGCGTGAACGGAAGGGGCAGCCATGAACGGGAATCCCTCGAACTGACCGAATTGCAACAGTTCACGTCGGGCATCGCACGGGCGCGCGCGCCATCGAATTTTGAAGAAATCGGCTTTCGGACGGCCCGCGAACGGTTGAGTTTTAACCCGACAGGGGGAAGCATCGCCGTCGTCAACGGACTCGGGGCGAACGTTCTGCAATTATTCTATCGTACCGGCGGCCAGGTCTACACGCTCGGCGGTCCGTTGCGCTCCGGGGAGCAGGCCGCAATGCATGCCGGCGGCAAAGTAGACTCGGAGGCCTTGCCTGCAAAATTCCAGAGCCTTGCGGACCGCCAGTCCGACGGCACTTACCTTGCATTGCTCGAGCGCTCGCCATTTCTGGAAACCGGCGCTCCGAACGTGGAGGAGCGAGGCAGCTTTCATCTCGTTCTCGGATACGCCGGAGACGGCAAATGAACGGGACAATCTTGGAGGTCGATGCTCTTGTCCGCAGTTTTGGCGGCTTGCGCGCCGTGGATCAGGTTTCGTTCAGCGTCGGAAAAGGCCAGGTGCTCGGATTCATCGGGCCGAATGGCGCAGGCAAAACCACAACAATGCGCATTCTGGCCACGCTTGATTTGCCGCAGGGCGGCGACGCGCGCATCGACGGCGTCTCGATAGTGGAATACCCGGAACAGGCACGCCGGCTCACGGGTTTCATGCCGGACTATGCCGGCGTCTACGTCAGCACCACCGTCGCGGAATATCTGGATTTTTTTGCGCGCAGCTACGGAATTCGTGGCGCGGCACGGCGGAAGTCTGTCGATGGCATTATCGAGTTCATGGGTATCGGAGATATTCGGGACCGGCCGGTGGAAAGTTTATCCAAAGGCCTCCAACAACGCGTCGCTCTCGGAAGAGCGATCGTTCACGATCCGCAATTGCTGATACTGGACGAACCGGCTGCCAATCTGGATCCACGCGCGCGAATCGAATTCCGCACGTTGATCCGCGAACTCGCTGCGGATGGAAAGACGGTTCTGCTCAGTTCCCATATCCTGACGGAGCTTTCGGAAATATGCGACGAAGTCGCCGTGATTGAAAGAGGCAGGATCCTGGCGACCGGCACGGTCCAGGACATTCTCCGCGGCCTGCGCCGGCACCGGATTCTGTCGCTCCGGCTGGCCGTCAGCAACGCCGCTATCGAACGGTTTCTGCTCGAACAGCCCGGCGTATTGAAAGTACACGATGCGGGCGATTCCGGACGTTGGCAATTTGAGTTTGATGGCGCCGATGACGCGCAGGCCGCCCTGTTACAGCGTCTGGTCAGCGCGGGGTTTCCCGTTCTCGAATTCACTGCGCAGGATGCCGGTCTGGAAGACCTCTTTATGAAGATCACGGAGGGCCGGGTGCAATGAGCGAATGCAAGCCCGGCAGGGCGCAGCCATCCAGTGATGCGTGGAGCCATGAATAGATGATCCTTCGTACACCAGAAACCGAAAGCGCCGATCGGCTGGACCGGCTCAGCGATCTGCTCAGCCCGATTGTCATCAAGGAAGTGCGGCAGATGGTGCGCGGGCGCGAATTCAATTACTCGTTCACGCTGAGCGTCGTCGCGGGTTTGCTCGTGGCCCTTTACACAGGCATGTACGCAACGACCGGAACGGAAGACTACGGCGTCGGGATTTTCGCGGCATTGATGGCATGCCTGACCGTCGTTGGCGTCGTCATCGCGCCGATGGGGGCGTTTAACGCGCTGCGCAACGAACGCATGGAGCGGACACTGGACCTGGTGACGGTGACAACACTCTCCCCGCGTCGAATCGTGATCGGCAAGCTGATGGCACAGGCCGTGAAGCTGGCCACGCTCTTCGCCGCACTGGCGCCGTTTGTGGCCATGAGCTTTCTGCTGGGTGGAATCGATTTCCTGACGATTGTCCTGTCGTTGGCGGCGGTGTTCCTCTGGTCGTTGTGGGCGTGCGCAGCCGCCCTGTTCCTGTCGTGTCTATCCAGGTCACGCGCGATTTCCGGGTTGATCTTTGGGGGCATGATCATTCTTCTTCTTTTCGTAATAGGTACGGGCGGAATGGGTTTTTTTCTGGTGCGTACTGTGACCTACGGACCGGGATACGGCGGGCCTCCAATATCATCGGCGTTTGTTACGGGCGGCACCGACTTGTGGTGGGGACTTGCAGGGATGACATTGGTTTGCGTTGTCAGCATGGTCAACCTCATCCTGCTTGCTGAAAACCGGCTCCTGCTGCCGACGGAGGATCGCTCGACCGCGCTGCGCATCGGTTTTTTTGTTCAGTTTCTGCTGATCATCGGCGTTGCAGTTTTCCAGGTAAGCAGCCGCCCTACTTATCTCGCAAGTCTGTTTGCCAACATGCTCGGCGTATTAGGTGGCCTGCAACTGGCGGGCGTCGCCTTGTTCTCGGTCACCGAAGAGCTGGTGCTGTCGCGGCGAATTCATCTGCAGAATAAAAACGCGTCGGGTTGGCGCCGGTACCTGGCAATTTTCCGGCCCGGTGGTGCACGCGGAGCGGCGTACATTCTGGCTCAAATGGCTCTGTTCCTTGCCGTCGGCGCCGTGGTCCTCCCAATTTCCGGCTGGGAATTCAGCTGGCTTGTGGCGATTTGCGGGTACATCTGCTTCTTCACCGGCGTACCTGCCTGCGCAGGCCGAATACTGTCGCCTCGCCCCCTGAAGCCCGTTCACCTGCGCGTGGGAGCACTCCTTCTGTTTCCTGTTGCGACCTTGCTGCCCGACTTTCTGGTGTATCTGGTGACGGGTGATTTTGGGGGGATCTACTCCCTACGTCACGTGCTCGATCCGATTCGAACACTGAGCGCCTGGAGCAACCCGACAACGACACCATGGCACTTCCTGTCGCTGGGGCTTGGCGTGATTGGCGTCGCCTCATACCTGATACTGATCCGAATGGGACGGCGGGCGTCGTCGGCAAATGAAACCGCGCATTGACTGGCCTGCGGCGCAAACTGTCGCCGGCGCCTTCCGGCTGGCGTTGCCGCGCGCGCCGATCGGTGGAAGGCTTGGCGAGCGGCTTGGTTCGGGCACGGGAAGTTCGCTTGAATTTCAGGAGTACCGTCCGTATACGCCGGGAGACGACCTGCGGCACGTCGACTGGGCGGCGTACGCGCGATCGGAAGTTCTCGCCGTGCGGCTGTATCGCGAGGAGGTCGCGCCGCGCATCGACCTGGTTTTCGATGTCAGCCGTTCCATGACGGTGACCGGCGAAAAATCCTCCGCCTATGGCGAACTGGCGGCGCTGCTCGCGTGCGCATCCGCGTCGGCAGAAGCAAATGCGAGAGTCATCACTTGCCCGGGCGAACCTCATCCGCTGTTCAGGCCTGAAGAGATCGAACGGCTGCTGGACTGCGATGCAAAAATCTCCGCGCTTGAAGAATCGCGCGTGCCGTTCCGCCGCGGCTCATTGCGTGTTGTCGTCAGCGATTTCCTGTTTCCGCATGATGCCGATGCGCTGGTGGGCCGGCTGTCGCGCGGCGGCGCATGGCTTTCGATTGTTCAGCTCACTTTGCGCGAAGAATCCGAACCTACTGTTGAAGGCGGCCGTCGCCTGATCGATGTCGAAGGGCGTGGCGAACTGGATCTGCTGATCGACGAAAAGGCGGTCGAGGATTATCGCGCCCGGTTCAGCCGTCTGCGTCGTGGCCTGTCGGTTGCGGCGCGGCGAGCGGGAGCCAATTTTGCGCACGTGGTTGCGGGAACCCCCATGCGCCAGGTCGCCCGCGCACTCGCCGCAGCCGGAGTGCTGGAGCCGTTATGATGTTCACCTCGCCACTCGGATTGCTGGCGCTATTGGCTATTCCTGCAATTATCGCGATCCATTTGTTCCGCCGGCGTTTTCCGCCGCGTCCGGTCGCAGGGCTGTTCCTCTGGCAAATCGCGCGTCAGACGCCGGAGGGTGGCGGTAAGATCTCGAAGCTGCCGATCACCGCGAGCCTCATTCTGGAATGTCTGACAGCTCTGGCGTTGGCGCTGATTCTTGCCGGAGCGAGAATCCGACCTGCAGGAATCAGCGAACATCTGGTGGCATTGCTCGACGACTCCGCGTCCATGTCTGCGTCCTCGTCAGCAGGGAATTCTCAAGGCGAAAGTCCGCGCGCGAGAGCCGTGCGCCGTGTGCTTGCCGAAATCGATCGCCTGGGTTCGAACGCCCGCGTCACGCTGGTGCTAAGCGGTGAACGTCCGTCCGTGCTCTTGGGGCCGGCGGCGCGTGCCATTGAAGCGCGTCCCGCGCTGGAAAAGTGGAAGCCGGAAGCTCCGCATCATTCCTTTGCGCTGGGACTGCGGCTCGCGCGTGAACTTGCGGGCAGGAGCGGCAGGCTGATGGCGCTCAGTGATTCCCCTCCGGAGCTTGCCGGCGGAGGGAAAGCGACGCCGGAGGTGGAAGGCGTCGTCTGGGTTGCGGTCGGCGAACCACTCAACAACGTCGGCATCACCGCCGCACAACGCACGATTTCGCCCCAGGACGGCAAGGGTGCGGTGTCGCTGACGCTGGCAAATTTCGCCGATTCGCCCGCGCACCGGCGTTTGACCCTAAAGGCCGGGGATCAGGAACTGTCGGCGCGTGACATTGAACTGGCGCCCGGTACGTCGTCCGTCAATCTTCCGCTGCCGACGGGTCTTCCTGCCGTGAGGATTGCACTTTCCGAAGACGCGCTACAACGGGACAATGAAGTTGTCCTGGTCGAACCGCGGCTGCAGGAAGTTGCCATTGAAAATCATTTGCCGGATGGCCGCGGACGTCAGGCGTTGTCGAAAGCGCTGGGCGTCCTATCGGGAGTCACTGCGGCGGCGCATGGTCACCTGGCGTTTGTGCCCGCCGCCGAACTGGACCGGCCGGCGTCGCCGGGTGTGTGGCGGGTTGGGTTTGGCCGAGGATCGTCGACGCTGACTGCGCCGGGAGAGCCACAAGACTTCATCGGGCCATTCGTACCGGAGAAGCGGGACCCGCTCATGGAAGGCGTCACGCTCTCCGGCGTGGTGTGGACCGGCGCATCGCCGCTTGCCGCCGGCGTGCACCCGCTGGTGTCGGCGGGCGACCGGCCGTTGATCGTGCTGCTTGGACCGCGGCCCGAATCCGGCATCCTGTTCAACCTCGATCTCGAACGCACCAACCTGGTGCGCGCGCCGGATTGGCCGATCCTGATTTCGAATCTCGTCGAAATGCGCCGGCAGAGTCTTCCGGGTCCGGAGCGCTGGAACTACCGCGTTGGTGAATGGGTGCGCGTGCGTCTGGGACGCGATCCGAAAGGTCCGCTGCGATTCCGCTGCGGCGAGATCGAGCGGACGTTGCCGGCGGGCTGATCCGTGGAATTCATCGCGCCGTCGCCGGGCGGACTCCTGCAGGTGATGGAAGGCGATGCGGTGCTGTTCGAATTGGGTGTGAATTTTCTCGATGAAGATGAAACCAACCTGCGCAGCAGGAGCACGGCAGAGATCGGCAAATTCGCACCCCCGTCCCCGGGATTGCGTTCGGAAAACGGTCCGGCGTCGGATCCCTTGTTCTGGGTGCTTGTCGTGATCGGTGGGTTGGCCATTATCGCCAATTGGGCGAATTGGTTCGGAAGGACGGCATCGCATGCGTAGCCTGTACCTTCTCTACCCTGAACTGCTGCTTCTGCTGGTGCCGCTGTTGTTCTTTTATTTCTGGCGAGGCCGGTCGCCAGGGTTGGGTGGGCTCGTGCGGTTGCTGATTCTGGCCACGCTCGCGTTCCTTGCGGCAATGCCTCTGGCACCGCTCGGCGGTAAGGGAGTGGACGTGGTGGTTGTTGCGGATCTTTCGCGTTCGATGCCGGCGGATAGCCGCACGCGGGAGTTGGAGATCATCAATCTGATCGAGAAGCGCCGGGCTGCGGGCGACCGGGTTGGAATCGTGACCTATGGGCGGGAAGCGCGTATCGAACGGCTGCCAGAAGAGTTCAGTCAGGCGGGCGCATTCGTGCAGGAAGTGGATGCGGACGGCAGCGATCTAGGTGGGGCGATCAGCCTCGCCGCAAGTCTGATCCCGCGCGCGCGGCCGGGCCGCCTGATCGTCTTGTCGGATGGCGAAGGGAATGGCGCGCCGGCGCTGGCGGCCTCGCACGAAGCCGCAGCGCGCGGACTGCCGGTCGACTTTCGGCCATTCAGCCGCGGCGCCGCCGCCGACGCGGCCGTCGAATCGCTGGACCTCCCCGGCGCTGTGGATGAACGCGAGCCCTTTCAGTTCTCCGCCTGGGTGCGTACCGATCGCACGATCGAGACCGAAGCGGTGCTGTCGCGCGACGGCATCGAGATCGCACGGCAGAAACAAACATTTCATCCCGGCGCCACCCAGCTGACGTTTCGAGATGTCATCGATAGGCCCGGCATTGCGCGTTATCAGCTCGCGCTTGCGGCGACGGAGGATCGCGTGCCGGAAAACAATCTCGGCAGCGGCGCGGTGCGAGTGGACGCGCCGGCCACGATCCTCGTCGTCAATGCCGGAGGCGGCCCGGACAATCTCAGCCGCGCCCTCGGCGCGGGCAAGCTGCGCGTCCAAACCGTCACGGCGCGCCAATTGCCGCACGATCTCGCCGGCCTTGTGGCGTTCCGCGCCGTCATTCTGGAAAACGTGCCGGCAAGCCAGGTGGGGCCACAGGCGCTCGGCGCACTGACGCGGTTCGCAACCGATCTTGGAGGAGGCGTGCTGCTGACCGGCGGGGGTGGTTCGTTTGGTGTCGGCGGCTACTTCATGTCCGTGATCGATCCATACCTGCCCGTATCGATGGAAATCAAAAACGAACACCGTAAATTGTCACTGGCCATGGTGGTGGCATTGGATCGTTCCGGCAGTATGGCCGCGCCGGCTGGCGAGGGCCGCACGAAAATGGATCTGGCCAATCTGGGGACGTGCGCCGCGATTCAAACACTCGGCCCATACGATGAGGTCGGAGTCATTGCCGTCGACAGCGCGCCGCATGTGATCAGTCCACTGACAGCCGCAGACGACACGGAAGAGATCTGCGGGCGGGCTCGGACCATACGGTCGATGGGCGGCGGGATTTTTGTCTACACTGCGCTGGTCAACGCCGCGAACATGATTCAGCAGTCGGACAAGGGCACGCGGCACATTGTGCTGTTCGCCGACGCCGCGGACGCCGAAGAACCGGGCGATTACAAGCGCCTGCTCGACACCATTGCGCCTCTCGGGATCACCGTCAGCGTGATCGGAATGGGAACGGAAACCGATCGTGACGCCGCTTTTCTAAAGGATGTGGCCAGCCGTGGGAAGCGCCGTATTTACTTCTCAGCC
>Ga0134122_10000680_pt1 | contig 23451 bp, 17 predicted proteins | sample KB302_FD_96461 | JGI IMG/M metagenome (GOLD analysis project Ga0134122, IMG submission 96461) | Terrestrial soil microbial communities without Nitrogen fertilizer from Kellogg Biological Station, Michigan, USA - KB3-0-2 | ecosystem: Environmental > Terrestrial > Soil > Unclassified ...
GACCCCGGGGCAGCCGAAAGTAAAATGTCTCTGCCGAGACCGGGCGAGGTCATCCTGGCCTACCATCCCCTGCCACAAGGATGGGTGGGCTTCGCCGCCACCGGGCAAGGAATCGAGGCCGCCACCTTCGACCTCGCCGACGAGTCTCTCGCCGATCCCGAACGGCTCGCCCGCCTGCTGCTGGAGCCTTTCCGCGCTGCTCTTCACAGCGCCGAGCGAGTGCGGGTGCTCCCCTACGGCCGCTTGCGGTCGGTGGATTTCCACGCCCTGCCTTTCGAGGGCGAGCCGCTGCTGGCGCGGCATCTCGTGGTCTACAGCCTCGACCTGCCGGTGCGCGCCACGCCGGCCTCGCTTGGCTCGCGGATGGCCCTCGTCGTCGCCAATCCGCAGAACGACCTTCCCGCGACGCGGCAGGAGGCGGAGGCCGTCGAAGCGACGGTCCGCTCCTGGGGGTCCGGCTGGAGCAGCCACCGGCTGGACGGTTCACAGACGCGAGCCGAGGCGGTGCGCGCCGCGCTCCCCGCCGCCGGTCTCTTTCACTATGCAGGACACGGCATCTTCGCCGGCTTCGCCGGCTGGGGCAGCGAGCTGCCGCTGGCCGACGGATCGCGGCTGACGCTCGGTGACGTTCTCGCCTTGCGCCGCGCGCCCGCCTGGGTGGTGCTCTCTGCCTGCGACGCCGGCCGATCGTCCGATCAGGCTCCCGTCGAGGGCCTCGGACTGGCCAATGCCTTTCTGCTCGCCGGCTCCCAGGCGGTGGTCGCGGCTCGCCGGCCCGTCGCCGACCGCTCCACGCGGGAGCTGATGCGCGAGCTGTATCGCGGCTGGCGGCCGGGAACGGATATCGCCCGACAACTGCAACGAGCGCAGCTCTCCCAACGCCTAACCGATCCAAGAGCCGCAGCCGCCTGGGGGAGCTTCCGCCTCCTCGTGCCCTGAGCTTCGCCCGATCGCTTTGTCAGAAGCGGCGGCTGGCGCGCGAAAGAGCTGACATACCGCTCGGCAGCCGAGGTCACTCCGAGCCCCGCCGGCTTGAAGCGCCCCGGACGCCGCGTCAAGGAGGGATCTGCCATGAAAACAAAGTCTGCCTACCTGCTCTTGGGAATCCTTTTCATTTCGGCTGGCGGCGCCGCAGCCGCCGGCCAGGATCCACGTCCCGAAAGAGGGAGATCCATCGGAGACTACAACCCATTCCGTCCGCAGGAGGAAGCAAAGATCCAACCGTCGCCGCCCTACACCAACAAGCGCTGGATCGGGTTGCTGGCGAGGGGCTTCGCCGCCTGCCCGCCGGTCGAAGGCTGGAAACAGAGCTCGCTGGCGGACGCGCTCGGCAACTATCAGCAGGGCGCCGATCGCAAGCTGCTGCGTCAGCTCGAAAGGTTCTGCATCTACAACAACCAAGACGGAACGAAAGGTTTTCCGACTCAGCTGCCGGCCGGCCTGGTCAAAGCCGGCCGGGATCGGATGGCCGTCACTGCCACGAGCGTGCCTGACCTGGGCGAGATCGGCGATCAGAGCTGGCGGGTCCTGGCCGATCATTTTATCGGTCAGGTGGGGCAGGTGCGCCTCGCCGGCACAGCGACGCCGCGGGTGCGCCTCGTCTTCATCGATTCGCATCCGACCGGCGAGTGGCCTCTCGACACGCCCTCATCGGGCGCTTCGTGGCACGGCTATACCATGGCGCACCTGGCGCGGGAGATCGGGTGCCCCGGCGCCGCGCCGTGTCCGCTCGAGATCGCGACGCGCCTCGTCCTGCGGTACGACCACTATAGCCCGGATATGCCGCTCCTACCGCCGGGGTCGCCGACCGCCGTGGGAAGCCGGATAGGTTCGGTCGACGATCTCGCCGTGGCGGTCCTCGAAGAGGTGGCCCACTGGCAGAGCGTCTCGCCGGAAAAGAAGCTGGTGCTCAACATTTCCGTGGGTTGGGACGGCGAGGTTCGCGACGACGGCAGGCGGTCGGACCTGTGGGCGCACAAGGCTGCGAAGATGGATCTGTCGACTCAGCGGGTTTATGCGGCTCTCCGCTATGCCGCGCGCCGCGGCGCGCTGGTGATCGCCGCCGCGGGAAACAGCCGCGGAGGGAGACCCGACACGCGATGGCCCGTGCTGCCGGCGGCATGGGAGCTGCGCCGGCCCACTTGGCTACCGTTCGGCCTCGGCCACAAGCCGCTCTACGCGGTGGGCGGAGTTGACTGGCAAGGACTGCCGCTGGCCAACTCGCGCCACCGTGGAATGCCGCGGCGGGCGGCATTTGGCGATCACGCCATCACCAGGACCAGGGTGACGGGCCCGGATTCGGAGGGGGCGACCGAAATGTACACCGGCACCTCGGTCTCCGCCGCCGTCGCCTCCTCGATCGCCGCCGTGCTCTGGCAACTGCGGCCGGATCTATCCGCGGCCGCCGTGATGCAGATCATGGAAGAGTCGGCGGATGTGCTCGACAGCCGCGCCGACTTCTACGCCTGGAGACCGCTGTCTCCGCTCATCTGTCCACCGCACGTGAGGCGCTTGTCGCTTGGCAGCAGCGTCGTGCAGATGTGTGGGCCGGACGGCAGGCGCTGTCCTCCCGTGGAGGTGTTCGATTTCCCACTGTGGAGACACCGCACCGCCGAGCTTTCGACCATCGATGTGGATCACCGGTTGACGACCTCGTTCTCGCTACCACGAACGTCGCTCGACTCCTGCTCGACCAGACGGTTCTTCATCGCCACCTCCCGCCCTCCCGCCCCGGAGGGCCACCCGCCATCCGAAGAGCTGTGCCCCTTCGATATGCTCCCGGACATGATGAATGCCGGCTGGCTCGGCCCGCAGCCGGAGGAGAACCCGTGTCCGACCTGCACCATCGTTCCTGAGCCGCCGCGGCGCGTCAGTCTTTTCTCCTTGGAACGCGCCGAGCGGCAAGGCTACGCGCTGCTCGCCGAGATCGATCCAGCGTGGAGAAGCACGCCGAGGGTTACCGCGAGCCTCACCAGCGCGGTCCTCGTCCTCGACTGCTACACGGAAGGAAGGGCGACGGAGAAATTCACTTTCGATCTGGCCCCACACCTTACCGCGCTTTCGTCCTCCGCCGTGAAGATCGCCCTCGGTCCGATCGGCGATAGAGACACGCTAGCAGGCTGCACGGCCAGCGTCGACTTCAGCGTCAGGCCATCGGCCGGTGCGGCGCTGCGCTCCGTGCGGAGCCCGGTCTACGTCGATCCCTGACAGCCCGCGGCCTGGTGGATAACGGACGGGTAGGCCCCCTCTGGCCTACTCGTCCAAGTTCCCTGACCGCTGAGCCGCCACCGGGCCACGGCGCGAAAAGATTTCCATCCGCCTGTCAGAACTTCGCGGCCGCAAGCGAAGAACCCTCCAGGACCAAGGACGCCGGATCGCCGAGCGTTCCTTCCATCAAACTCCTGGAGGCAAACATGAGAGCACCGTTCAACAAAAACATCACCTTTCTCTGCCTGGCTCTGCTTTTACCCGCCGGGTCTCTGCTGGCGCAGGCAGACCCTTCGATCAGAAACTGGGGCAGCCCGCCGGGCTCCCCTCCTCCCTGGCAGACGCCGGACGTGTGGGTCGACAACGACGGCGACGGGGCCGTCAACGAGCCTGCGACCTCCTCGCAGCCGGCGGAGCCCTCGCGCGGCATCACCAACCGCCTGTTCGCCAGGATCCGGAATCTCGGGTCCACGCCGGTCAGCATGGTACGGGTGCGATTCGCCTTCGCGCCTTACGGCCTCTGGGCTCCCGGATCGCTGGCGGATTTCCGGCCGATCGGAACCCTCACCGTGCCGTCGCTCGGCGCCGCGGGATCCGTGGACGCCGAGAGCACCGTCGAGATCGATTGGGACCTCTCCAACCTCGCCGAAGACAACGGCGGCGCCTGGGGCGGGTTCACCGTCGGCGACTTCGATCACTTTTGCGTGCTGGTCACCTTGGCGGCGGAAAGCGACGCCAATCCCGGCAACAACCAGGCGCAGAACAACTTCTTCAGCGTTTCCATCGCCGACGGCGTCGCCACGTCGCTCAAGTTCCTGATTGCCAACCCGAAGCAGCAGGACGCCGCCGCCGAGGTGATCGTTCGCGGCCTGCCCCAAAACTGGCGATGGGAGCTCCCGGGCTTCGAGCAGGGACGAACCATCCTGAAGGCACGCGAGGTTCGGCCCGTCGTCTTGACCTTCACGCCGCTGGCGAGCGATCCCGAACCGGAAGTAGCCGCTCGCGTGGACGTCTCGCTGAAGCTCGACGGCCAGATCGCCGGCGGCATCTCCTTCGACGCCCGGGAAGCGCCGGAGGCAAGGGCGTTCCCTCCCGCCGGAGGATCGCTCAGCCCCTACCTCATCGGCACCTACGACCTGCGGTCAGGACACCGGACCGCGTTGCAGATCGTCAATCCCACCGGCCGGCCGCTCAAGGTGATCGCGGCGTTCTTTGACGACAACGAAAAGCCGTTGGCCTGCGCGCGCGAGCGCCTGAGCGCCAATGACCTGGTGGAGATCGACGTCCGCCGCCACGTCCAGGCACGCACCGGCGTGGTCAAGATCGTTTCGTTCGACGAGCAGAGCGACCGGCCGGTGGCAGGAGTGGTGGGTTATCAGCGCACGTTCGCCAAGTCGTTCTTCAGCGGCTCGAAGCTGCGCGCCGAGACGGCCCTGCAGCAGATTCCGGCCGAGATCCTCGCCGGCGACATGGAGATGATCCGGCGCGCCTGCCCGTAACCAAAACCCGCCTACCCTTTACAACGAGGAGAATGAAAATGCCGACTTTCAACATTCAAGGCCGGGTCCAGCGGCGCAGCTCGCTGCTCGGCATCTCGCTGGCCAAGGTCCAAGTGTTTCAGCTCGGGCAGGTGGCGCCGATCGTGGAGACGCCGACCGCTCTCGATGGCAGTTTCAACGTCAGCTTCCCCTGGGCCAGCGGCCGTCCGGACGTTCACTTCAAAGTGACGCAGAGGATCGACGGCGCGGAACAGGTGATCTATAACGAGAATCCCGCCACCCAGACGCGGTTCAATATCGCCGACGTGCTGTCGGTCACCCTGCGGACCGACGAGGGGCTCTCCGCGGTCTCCCCCGGCACGGGCCGGCCGTATGACACCCTTTTCGTGTTCACCCGCGTCGGCGTCATCGGGGTCAATCAGATCGACACCGTGGGCGCGGCGGCGAGCGGTTACGCCTTCCCCGACACCTCGGCCGCGGCACCCAACTCCGCCGACGCCAACGCGCCGTTCGGCGGCACTCTCGACATCGCCGGCTGGTTCGGCGCCTTCGCCGACGTCTACCGTTACAAGGTGCAGTACAACGACGGCTCGGGCTGGCACGACGTGAACGATCCGCTCTCCAACAGCTATTACGACTTCGCGCTGGGAGGCGGCAACTGGGTCACCATGGCCATGGGTCCGTCGACCGAGGGCGGCCAGACCAACCTCTACAAGCTGCCCTATGTCGAGCGGCCGGGACAGCCCTGGATCTTCCCCGATCTCATCGCCCGTTGGGACTCCAACAGGGTGGCGAACAATCTCTACGCCTTGCGCATTCAGGGCTTCAAGGTAGCCTCGGACGGCACCACGCTCGTGCCGTCGACCGCTCTGATCATCGATCCGAGCTATGGCAATCTGAAGCTGCGCATCGACAACTCGCCGCTGGTGGTGCACATCAACAGCATCCAGCGCGCGTCCACCCCAGGCGGCTCATTCGCGCCGGTCAGCGTCTGCGATATCGTCGACTTCGGCAGCGGCAGCACGCTGCGCTTCCAGTTCGAGGCCAGCGACGCCCAGGGTCACCTCAAGGCCTACTCGCTGGCGGCCATGTTCGGTCACAATCAAAACGTCTCGCCGCCGCCCACCACGCCCAACCGGGCCAGCGACAGCTACGCCAGCCACATCGATGCGACCCGCCACTGGAACGGCGGCACGTTCACCGTCGACTATGGCGGGAGCGCCTATCCGCCCGCCAGCATGCCGACCTGCGCCTATCAGTTCCGGTTGGGTGCCACCAAACGGACCACCAACGGCTACGTCAACATCTTCTCCGGGGAGGACACGGTGCACATCACGCTGCGGCGTGTGTAGGGTTTCAACGGGCCAGATACAGCGGCATGGACGGCTTGTCCAGACGGTAGGTCCCCTCGCGGGCCGCGGCACGGCAGATCTCGGCCGCCGGGCCCGCGAGGTGACTGCAGCTCGACGCCGCCTTGTCGGGCTGGAAGTTGCCGAAGCTCTCGACCAGCCCTTCCAGGCACATCGTCTGCTCCTCGACCGGCTGGCTTGGACAGACGGTGGCGATCAGCTCGGGCTGCCGTGAAACCTCCAACAGGTTGGCAAAGCCGAAGCCATGGAAGCAACCGCGGCGCTGGCCCTCCGGCAGCGAACGGCAGAGCTCGGCCAGCTTCTCCCGGTCGCCGCCGAGCTGGCCCAGCATGCGGACCCCCTGGTAGCGATAGCAGGCGGCGGGAAAGCGGGTGTAGGTGTCGCAAGGATATAAAGCGCTCTTGCCGCTCCACTGCGCCGCCTGGTCGAACAGCTCCATGTAGACGCCGGTGGCGCAATAGTACTCGAGCGCCGATCTGCCGAAGCCGGCGCAGCCGTCGATCGCCTTCTCGACTTCATTGCTGGTGACCATCATCAGCGCATGGCCCATGCCGTGAGCGCAGTTGCCGGATTTCGTGACGTCGGCCATCGTGCCCGTCGTGCAGATCGATGCCAGTTGCGAGCGCACCTGATCGAACGTGCTGGTGCCGAACGCCTCTTTGAGCACGCCGTGCAGGCAGGCCGAGGTGCAGCGCGAGCCGCACTCCTGCATCGCCCGGCCGAAATCCTTGAAACGGCTGAAAACAGCCCGCCCCAGCTCGTGCGCCTCGTTGTGACAGAAGGTGTTTCGCGCCTCCAGGACGTCGAGCATGCCCTGCGTGCCCAGGCTGTCCAGATAGCTCTCGAAGATCTGGCGCCGCTGCTCCGGCTTGAGCAGGTATTCGACGGTGAACTTCGCCTTGAGCTGAACGATCTCCGGAGAGTCCGGCCGCACCTCGCGCCGGCCGCCCATGTCCGATGGCGGCGGCGGCAGATACTGATCTGCGGCCGCGGGATTACCTTGTACCGAGTCCGCCGGAGGCATCTCCTGCACGGCCGTCAGGGGTAAAACGAGCAAAGACACGGACAGGACCAATCCGTTCATACAACTCATACAACGCCTCTACAACTCATACAACGCCTCCATGTCACTGAGACATGGCGATTGTAGCGCGCCGATCCGGCGTTGTCGAGCACCCTGGCTCAGGGGTTGTTCAGCAGCGGCCACATCCGCGCCGCCAGAACCACCTGGAACAACCGGATCAGCAAGGCGGACTTCGTCGCGTCAGCCACGCCGACGGCCAGGACCGGCTCCAGCAAGAGATCGGTGCTCGCCCGCCGTTGCTCCGTGGAAAGCTCAGGCCGGGCAGTCAGTGAAACGTCCCAGAGCTCGCCGTAGAGATACCAGGCGAGGTCGTAATACATCAGCGAAGCCTCCACTTCCCAGGCCTGAGCGCCCTTGATAGCCGAGCCGACCTCCAGCAGGGCGGTCACGCCGCCGGCGAGCAGGCCTTCGAGCGGGTTTTTCTGCGCGGCGAGCATCTCCTGCAGACCGACGCTGGCGACGGCCGCCGTCCCCAACGCCGCTCCCTGGCGGCTGGCGCTACGCGAGGCCCTCTTGCTCTGCAGGTTTCGCAGGAAACTATGAAATGCGCCGGCGATCTGGCGGGCTTGCCGCGCCGCCTCGCCGCCGAGGGCCAGCAGATCTTTCTGGAGGTGCCAGACGTCCTCCGGGGCGGGAGATGTCAAGACACCCTCGAGAGCCGAGCGCAAGTTGACGGCGACGGCTGTGGACATCGCGCTCCTAGCGAAGCGTGAAGTGAATGGGGTCGTTGGCCACGGGACGGTGCAGCCCGGCGGCGGCGGCGAGCGCATCGATCCGCTGGCCCGGATTCGCCGCATTCGGCAGAGTCCATGACATATCGAAGGCCGAGCCGTCGCTATGATTGGAAACCCGACCGACGGGACGGTTGACCGCCAGAGCGTGATTGTCCATCTCGGCAGTAACGGCGGCCTTGACCGCCGCGCATGCGGCGCTGTTGTTGTTGCGCAGCGCGCGAGCCTTGTCCCACACTTCCCGCAAATGGGTTTGATAGGCCTGAGGTCTGTAAGCCGACTGGAAGACCGCGGTACCGCCCTCCGCCACCACTGCTGTCTGTAGAGACGCCGCGGCTGGCTGAAGCCCGGCTGCCGTATGGTTCCAAATGACGCGCGTTCCGTTTTCCATCTGGAGCGCGTCGGCGTCGGTAATGGGCGCGATCGCCGCCACCGGGCACTGAGCCGCTGCCGGAGTCGCGGTCGTATCCGCCTGGCCCACGGCGGGGGTGGCCCCTCCGGCCGCCAGCGTGCCGGCTGCCGCGGGGACGGCGGGCAGAGTCGCGGTGCTCACGTCTGGAGCCGGCTCGTCATCGGCCTGCCGCGCGAACGGCGGGCGACCGCCGGCGACACGAACCGGTTGCCCCCTCATGACCGAGGCGGCAGCGGCTTCCGCCTCGTTCTCCGCGGCGTCCCTCGGCCCGCCGACCTCGAATCGGGAGGGGAGGCCGCTTTCCGTTGCGCCCTGCTGAATCGTGTGCGCCAACTCGTGCGCCAGCAATCGATCGCCGTGCGGAGTGCGCGGCTGAAAGCGCCCCTTGCCAAATACGACGTGCTGGCCCACGGTGTAGGCCTGTGCATTGACGGCTTGCGCCGCTGCCGCGGCACGATCGTCCGCATGCACCCGCACGCGGCTGAAGTCGTGGCCGAAGCGTGGCTCCATGAATTCGCGAGTTGGCGCGTCGAGTTGGCGCCCCGGGGAGCGCAGCACCTGGCGCGCGATGGGTGGCACGCCAACGAATGAAACCGCCTTGCGCTTCGCTTGGCTTTGACATCGTCGGTTCATCGAATGAGACCCTCGCGCTCAGCGCCTGACGTTCGATCTCCTCGCTCTGAGCCTATCTGCCGCCAGGTTTGGCGGCCGGCGCCTTGGCCTCGCGAATGGCGAAGAGATGGGAGCGGCTGCGGATGAGGATCATGCCATCGACGATCGCCGGCGTGGCCATCAGCACCTCGCCCATGGGGTTGGTGGCCAGCCGCTCGAACTTGGGACCGGCCTTGACCACGTAGACGTCGCCCTCTTCGCTGGCGAAGAAAAGCTTGCCGTCGGCCGCCACCGGCGAGGCGGTGAAGGCCACGCTGTTCTGGCCGGCGATCCGCTCTTTATACACCTGGGCGCCGGTCTTGGCGTCGTACGCGGTGAGGATGCCGTTGTTGGAGCAGGCGTAGAAATAGTCGCCATAAACGATCGGCGTCGGCATGTAGGGGCCGCCGCGCTGCTTGCTCCAGGCGATCGCCTCGTTGGCCTCCTTGCCTTCCGGCAGCGAGATGTCACCGCTCGCCGAACCGAGACGGATGGCGTAGATCGGCTGGATGGGCGCGTAGCCGGAGGTTATATAGGCGAGGCCGTGAGCGGCGATGGGGGTCGGCGCGACGATCTCCGAGTTGCCGGTCAGGTGCCACAGCTCCTTGCCGGTCAGCGGATCGTAGCCGTGGACCTGCTTGGCGTTGGTGACCAGCTCGGCGCGCTTTTCGCTCTCGAACACCGACGGCGTCGCCCAGGAAGGGATCTCCGTGCGCTCGGTACGCCAGACCTGGTGGCCGTCCTTGAGGTCGTAGGCGGCGATGAACGAGCCCTTCTGCAAGTCGGCCTGGACGATGACCAGGTTCTTGTAGAGGATCGGCGAGGCGCCGTACTCCCATTGGTACGAGGGATCGTAGAACCACCCGGAGTCGAGCACCCCGAGGTCCTTCTTCCACTCGAGCGTGCCGTCGATGCCGTAGCAGTAGAGCCCGGCCGAGCCGAAGAGGGCGACGACGTGCTTGCCGTCCGTCGCCGGAGTCGAGTTGGCGTGGGTCGCCTTCATGTGCCGCTTGACCAGCGGCACGCCGGCGTGGGCCTCCCGCTCCCAGAGCACCTTACCGGTCTTGCGGTCCAGGGCGAGGACCCGCCAACTGTGCTTGACCGTGCTCTCGCTGTCCACCGAGTCGACGTCGCCGTAGAGCCCGGTGCGTAAAGTAGGGTTGGCCTCTGACGAGACGGCGGTGGTGACGAAGACGCGGTCCCCCCAGATCACCGGGCTGGAGTGCGCGAGACCTGGGATCGGGGTCTTCCAGAGGATATTCGTCGCCGTCTCGGCGTTCCAGGCGGTCGGCGCCGAACCTTCAGCTACCCCCGCCGCCATGGCGCCGCGAAACGACGGCCAGGCAGGGGTCGCCGCCATGGCGGCGACCGGCAGCAGGCACAGCAGGAGACAGAATGAATTCTTGCGGAGGTTCCTCATGGTGTCTCCCTTTTCTTCAGCGGTGTCGTTCTCTCACCCCGAATGAGGGTCATGCCGCGCACCTTCCCGTCTTCGACCTGGAAGACGACCTTGAGCCCCGGCGCCTGATCGATCCGGAAAGTCACCGCATCGACGGCGGCGAAGGTGAGCACCTGGCCATCGCTGGTCGACGTCAGCGTGCCGTCCTTCACCACGAGCGTCAAGCTGAAGCCTTCGCCGTCGAAGGTTCCTTCGTAGGTCTTGAGGACGCTCGGATCGACGGCTGCTGCTGCCCGCGGCTTGGCGCCAGCCGCCTGCAGGAGAGCCACGACCTCGGCCTGCTGGCTGGCGGCCGCCAGGGCGTCGCTCAGCGCCTCGGCCCCCAGCTTGCCGCGCTCGAGGATCACCTTCACGACCGCCGTCTGGCCGCCGGCGGCGGCCGCCGTCAGCGCTTCACCCTCGCCCTGGGCGCCCTTGTCGAGCAGCGCCTTGACGATCTCGGCGCGCCCGTGGCTCAGCGCCCATTCGAGCGGAGTGGAGCCGTAGAAGCGGTCCTTGGCGTTGACGTCGGCGCCATGCTCCAGGAGGACGTCGACCACCGCGGCCTGCCCCTTGTCGGCAGCGAAGGCGAGGGCCGTGCCGCCATAGGAATTGGCGGCGTTGACGTCGACGCCGGCGGCCAGGAGCTCCTTGACTTTCGCCACATCGCCGGCGCTCGCGGCGCGCCGCAGAGCCTCCCCGGGATCGTCGGCCGCGCTGATGGCACGCGCTGCGGCGAGCAGAATCGAGAGCGCGAGACCGAGCCTCGCGGCAAGTCTGGGCATGATCGCCTCCTTCATGTTCGTTTCCTACGCCCTGCACCGGCCAAGGTTTTCTCTAAAGTGATCCTAGCACGGCAATCTTCTTACGCTCGCGCCTTGCCGGCTGTTGGACGGGGCGAAATTCCCGTCCGCCATTGGCTTTTCCCGTTTTCCAATGGAATTTCTGTTTTTTGAGTGGAAAAATCCAAAAAACTGGATCCCGGCCGTTTTTAGCGATGTTTTCTGGATTTTTCCACTCAAAAAACGTAAATTCCACGACCGGACGGGAAAAACCCGTGAAAAAAGCCGTCCGGCGGTCTACGGCGTCTCGGCGATGAAGTAACCCATCACGTCCACGATCAGATGGGTCGAGCCCGATGGCTGGATGACCGGACGGAGCTTGAGCTTGCCGTCCGCCGAGAGCATGACGATCGCGTTGTTGGCGCGCGTCTGGTTGGCCGTGAAGTTGAGCGTGCTCGTGGGCGGCGGATTGGCGAGGTCGGCCGAGTAGACGGTCAGATAGCCCTGGCCGGAGGTCTGGGTCACCGTGACGTTGATCGCCAACGCGGTGGCGAAGGGCGAGACGCCGCAGGGCGTGACCGCGACCACGTCCAGCACGCGGTCGGAATTGGAGGGCACCGGCGCCGCGCCCCCTTCCTGGCTCCGCGTGTCGAGCAGGCGGCAGGGCGTCACCGTGTAGTAGTCCCCCTTCGGCATCACCTGAAGGATGACGCTGGCGTCGTTGACGCTCGGCTTGCCGCGGGAGTCCTTCACCTTCAGCGAGGCGTGATAGTTGCCCGCCGCCGTGTAGGTGTGCATGACGGTCGCCGTGGCCTGAGTCACCGGCGGGGTGCCGTCGCCAAAGTCGAAGGTGTATTCCGCGATCGTATCGCCGGCGTCCGGATCGGAAGAGGTGGAACCGTTGAAGGTCACCTCCAGCGGCGGCAGGCCGGCCAGAGGCGTGGCGGAGAGCCTGGCCAGCGGCGCCTCGTTCGGCGCGCAGGCCAGGTTGGTGAAGACCTCGTACTCGCTCGGCGTCGAGTCGTCGATCACCGTGATCAGGCCCGTGCCGCCGCCGCCGATGAGCAGGCGCGTCTCGCCGCGCACGTTGGTGAAGGGGTCTCCCCGCACCGGGGCCGGCTGCGCGGGGCCGCCGAGGGTGACCGGCTGCGTCAACAACCCTCGCGACAGCCGGATGAGGATCGTGTCGCCGGCGACGCTGGCGTCGGTGATCGTGCCGAGCGTGGTCTGCTGGTCGATCCCGGTCGTCGGATTGTGGTCCACGCGGCCGTATTCGAACGACGGTACGGGCGTCTCGCCGGTGGTCATCGCCACGTAGTAGTTGACGCCGCGATAGGTGAAGTAGACGTACCAGAAGCCGTTGGGCGGCGGCAGCGGGTCCAGGCTGTTGTGCGTCTGGATGCGGAATTCGAGGTCGTCTGCGGCCGGATCGTTCGGGTTCCATGGCTCGGCGATGAAGGCGGCTTTCAAGTCGAGGCCGCCATTGCCGGGCGCGCCGGTCTGGTCGCCGGCCGGATCGGTCGTCACCTGGACGCCGGGAGCCTGGCAGGGATCGGACGGCGTCACCACCGGCGGCTCGCCGACCTGCGCCGCCGGGCACATCGCTCCCTCCCCGGCGGCGCTGACCGCGCGGATCCGATAGAAATAGTCCTGCTGCGAGGGCGGCGGATTGGGGGAGTCGATGTAGCGGAAGGTCGCCGCCGAGACGGTGGTCAAGGGGGCGAAGTTGATGCCGTCCGTCGAGCGCTCGATGACGTAGCCGGTGACCGGCGTGCCGCGGTCGTCGGCGGCGAACCACTCGATCACCACCGCGCCGTTGACCTCGGTGGCGACGACGCCGACCTTGGCGGGCGGCTGGTTGTCGAGCGCCGAGAGGAGCCGCTTGCCTCCGACCTGACCGGAGACGCGGGCCAGCGCGGTGCCGCTCTGCTCGCCGCCGCCGGCGCAGGAGCCGACGCAGCCGTCCGCCCAGGCGACCAGGACCCGGCCTTCGTCGTCGATCGCGATGTCGTTGAAATCGAGCAGGTTGCGGCCGCTCGAGCAGGTGGTGCCCTGGGTGCACACGGCGCCGCGCTGCACCGGGTCGTTCGGCGTGGCGTCCATGGTGGTCCAGCTCTGCCCGCCGTCGTAGGTGGTGGCCACGTAGAGGTGCCATTCGACCGGCAGGGTGGTGTCCGTGCCATAGACGGGGCCGGTGCCGGTGGTGCCGAGGAAGGCCACGGCGGCGCGGCCGGTGTCGCCGGCGACGGCCTCGGGGAAGACGCTGTTGGCGACGCCGAAGGCCGTTCCGAGCTGGACCGGCGCGCTCCAGGTCTGGCCGCGGTCGGTGGAGGTGGCGACGTAGGTCGCGCCGGCGGAGAAGGCGAAATAAACCTTATTGTCGGGTCCGATATCGACGTGCGGATCGGTTTCGCCGGAGGCGCTTCCCGGCACGGTGCGCACCGTCCAGGTGACGCCGGAGTCGGCGGATACCGCGACTCCCTGCAGGCCCTGGCAGTTGCGGTTCGGCACGTAGGCCGTGCCGTCCGGGGCCACCTTGACGTGGCCGTGAAGGCCGCCGCACTGGGTGATGTTGTAGATCGGGATGGCCGGGCCGAAGGTCACGCCGCCGTCGCGGCTCAGCGCGCACTGCGCGATGGCCGCGTCCTGCGAGCAGTAGTAGGTGGCATCCGGATAACCGATGCCGCCGACCGGATCGCTCGCCGGAAAGGGACCGCCGCCGACCGACTGATGGTCGACGCCGGCGTTGATGCCGCAGCCCTGGCTGGGCAGCCAGCTCTCCCCGTCGTCGTCGGAGAAGGACATCAGGCTGCATTTCGGCCCGAGCTGGGAGGCGAAGCTGCGGCCGGTGCGGAAGTCGCTGTAGAGGATGGGATCGAGGGTCGCCAGGCCGTTGTTCGGCGCCGTCCGGTCCACCCAGAGGTCGGTCTCCTGGCGGCTGCTCGACAGGCATTCGTCGCGCGTGATGCGCAGCACCTCGAGGCCGGCGATGTACATCGCGGCGTTCGGGATGTGCTGCGCGCCCAGGCGCGCGACGCCGATCGAGGGCTCGCCGGCGCCGGCGCCGATGCCCGCCGGCGGATCGTATTGAAACATTTTCACCGCCTGGCTTCCCGGAGGCGGCGGTGGGGGCGGCGGCGCGCCCAGCTCGAACACCGCCGTAGCACTGTACGGAGCGCCGACCGCGAACGGCGCTCCGCTGACGGTGTGGACGCCGGCGGCCGGGTTGCTGAGCACGATGATCTCCGCGATGCCGGGCGGATTGCCCGAGCTCCCCTCCCCCGAACCCCCTGGATCGTAGACGCTCAGGTCCCAGTCGTCGATCGGCGCCAGCGTGATCTTCACCGTGAAGCCCGCGCCGCCGGGCGGCGGCACGATCGTCAGCTTGAAGTGATCGCACGCCGGGTCCTCCGGTCCCGCGCAGCCAGCCGCCGAGGGAGGCAGCGGACCGCCGGTCCAGCTCACCGTCGGATTCGCCGCCGAAACGGTGCCGGAGGCGGGCGAAGCTCCCCAGGCGTAGCCAGGGAGAAGCAAACTCAGGACGACGGCGCAGATCGCCGCGAACAGCCTGCCACCACCACGCGCCACAGACTCCGAACGGAAGCAGAGGAGCCGGCCCATGGAACTCCCTCCCGGTCAAAAGAAAGGTTTTGCCAATTCAAAATATCCTTGCTTTCATCAGCTTTGGCGATGAAATCTCGGACTGCGGGCGCAGGTCGATGCACACCGCGTGCCACGCAGAGAGGGGAACGGGAGCTTGCTACGGGCGCAGGACGCGCGCTCTGTGGTGGTGGTGATGCTCCGGCGGCTTTTCCGGCGCCGTTTCCGCGCTGCTGCCTTTCCGGTTGGCCTCCTCGAGCATCTTCTTCTTGCGCTCCAGGAGCTCCCAGGCGGTGACGCCTTCGACGGCTCCGCGGCCTTCGATCCAAGCCCCGGTGCACTCGCCGCAGCAGGGACCTTCCTTGCGCACCGCGTCGCGGCAGTGGCACTGTCCATACTTCAACAGGCACTCGGTGCAGGCGGGCTCGACGCAGCAGGCGTAGCGGCCCTGCCGGGCGAGGGTGGCCTTGACCTCGTTCACCTCGCCGTGGATGCGGGCGATCTGGCCGTCCGGCGTCAACTCGCTGAACTCGCCCGTGGGGCGGACGGCGGCGGGCGCGGTTTCATCGGAGGCCGCCGCAGGCGCGGCGCCGTGTTGGGCCTCGTAGGCCGCACACGCTGCCAGCAGGAGGCTGAGCGAAAGGGCGAGAAGGCGGGCGAGCGGATTGCGGACCATGGTGGATTGCCTCCCTCAGAAGCGGAAGTCGCGGACGATGTTGAAGCCCAGGCGGATATCGCCGGTGTTGAAGCCGGCGGCGGAGTCGCCGCCGAGCATCTGGTCGACCGTGGTGGCGCGGGAGTTGCCGACCACGATCTCGAAGATATGCCCGCCGAGGGCCTTGGAGAAGGCGACGTGCCAGGCCTGCCGGCTGTCGTCGAGGTCGCGGTTGGCCGGCACGTACTCCAGCTCCACCAGGTAATGGCCAGGCAGCGGAAAGGTCAGCCCCAGGGGCACGTTGAAGGCGTCCTTGAGACGCGGCGTGTCCGCCGCCCACGACGGCGAAACGAGGACATTCACGCCGGGAGCGAGCCGCCGGGCGACGAGAAGCTGCGCGAAGGGCCGGCTCGAGTCCGCCACTGCCGGCTGGCGCAGCAGGTCGGCTCCCGCCCGCAGCGAAAGAGTGAGCGGCACCCGGCTGGCCTGCTCGAGAAACAGGAACTTGCCCGCCAGCTCGAAATCCTCCTGAAAGGAGGAACGGTAGAGGGACACGTCGAGGTGATGCGTGATGCCGAGCGCCAGACCGATGCCGGTGTCCGCACCGCTGTCGAGCCCCCAGAGGTCGTGGGAGGAGCTGTCGTTGATCGGTTGATTGAAGCGGTGGGTGAAGAGCACCTCCAGCGTCCGCGCCGCCACGGGGAAGGGCGTCGAGCCGTTGACCAGACGGGTGCCGAGCGGATCGCGTCTGACCGGCTCGAAAGGTCCAGGGGGCGCAGGGACGTAGGATCCGGGCTCCTGGGCCGTGGCCGAGCCGGCGAGGAACAGGGCGGCCAGCGCGGCCGCCGAGGCGAGCGTTCGCATTCCCATCCTCCTCAATTGTTCGGCGCGCCGGCGCGAATCCAGGCCGCGATGCCGTCGATCTGCTCCCGGGTCAGGTAGGGCGGCCCATCCTGCGGCATGCGGGCGCCGGTGATGCCCGGGTCGCCGCGCAGCTTCAGGATGATGTAGCTGCGCTCGGGGGCGCCGGGCTCCACGCGGTTGAGCGTGCTGTTCTCGCTGGCCGGATGGCCCACCAGCAGCCCATAGCTCACCCCGGCGTCGAGAATCAGTCCCTGCTGCCCGCCCGTCGCGCCGGCGTGGCACCCCGACTTGGCGCAGACCGGAGTGAAGATCTGAGCCTGGATCTGCGAAAAGGTGAAGGCCGCGCCGCCGGGCGTGTCCAGCGGCTCGGTGGGGGATTTCACGGTGCCGCAGGCGGCGAGGAGCAGCAGGAGGAGGGCAGCGATGGCCGGCGCACAGACGGCCACGGCCCCCTGGAGCGTTCTGCCCTTCGAAACCTCACCCCCTGGCCCCCTCTCCCTGACGGGAGAGGGGGAAGGAGAGCCGGCGAACGTCGAGGCGTGGCGGTGCGGCAGACAGTCCCTCCTTCTAGGAATCCTCCGGTCGTAGGTTCCGCGGTGACCCCAAAAGGTTCAGGCGCAGCCCGTGAACCCTCCGCCCCGGTTCCGGGACATACTGTTCAGATGCCACCGAACGACGAGCTCGCCCTGCTGCGGCGGGTGGCCACAAAGGACCGCAAGGCCTTCGAGGCTTTGTATCATCTGTATTACCGCCGTCTGTTCGGCTACCTGCTGAAGCTCACCCGGAGGGCGGAGCTGGTGGAAGAGGTCTTGAACGACGTGATGCTGGCGGTGTGGAAAGGCGCGCCGAGCTTCGACGGGCGGTCACGGGCGTCGACGTGGATCTTCGGCATCGCCTACCACAAGGCGCTCAAGGCGCTGTCGCGGCGGCCGGAGGAGCCGGAGGATGACGCCGAGCGGCCCGAGCCGGTGGACGGCGAGGAGCCGGAGAGCCTGGCGGTGCGCCGCGAGCTGGCGGGGGTCCTGGGCCAGGCGCTCAGCGCCCTGCCGCCGGAGCAACGGGCGGTCGTCGAGCTGACTTATTACTATGGGCTGGCCTACCAGGAGATCGCCGAGATCGTGGGCTGCCCCGTCAATACCGTGAAGACGCGGATGTTCCACGCTCGCAGGCGCTTGCGGGCGCTGCTGCCCGGGCTGGGCATCTCGAGCCACACGGGCTAGGAGACCAAGACCATGCGAAAGCTGGAGGATCGGGCGGAAAGGATCCACCAGAGGATCTGGGAGCTGCTCCCCTGGTACGTCAACCGCAGCCTCGGGGAGAAGGAAGTCGAAAGGGTGGAGGCGCATCTCGCCGTCTGCCCGCGGTGCCAGGAAGAGGAACGCCTCTGCCGGCAGACGGCCGGCGCGGTGAGGAGCGCCGGCGAGTCGGCCCCCTCGCCTCACCCGGTGCAGCTCCAGCGGGTGCTGGAACGGGTCGAGGAGAGCGAGCGCGAGGAGCGCGGGAGAAGCCGCTGGACGGCGACCCTCCAGGCACGCCTCGCGGCGAGCCCGCGACCGGTGCGGTTCGCGCTGGTGGCCCAGGCCGCCGCCATCCTGCTGCTCGTCGGCTGGCTCGCGGCCCGGCCAGGCACATCGCCGCCGCCGGCGGTCTACAGCACCCTGTCGGATCCCGCGGCGGCGCCGGCGCCGGGCGTCGGCCTGCGGGTGATGTTCTCGCCGCAGTCGACCGAGCGGGAGCTTCGCGCGCTGCTTCTCGCCGTCCGCGGCCAGGTCACCGGCGGCCCGTCGCCGGTCGGCGTCTACACCATCGAGATTCCGGCGGACGGCGATCCTGCGGCGGTCGTCCTCGCCCGCCTGCGCTCGGAGCCCCAGGTGGCCTTCGCCGAGCCGGCCGTGGACGGCGATCCCGGCAAGAGGCACGATGCGCGGTAAGCGTGAACGGGCGCGGATCGCGGCGGTGGTCACCGCGGCGCTGCTCGCGTTGAGCTGCGCCGGCGCTGCTCCCGGCGTTGCCAGCGGCAGCGACGCCGCCGCCGCGCCAACCGCGGACCAGGGGACGGGCCAGCAGGTGATGGTCACCTACCGGCCGGCGCCACCGTCGATCTGGGCGCGGACCACGGGAGAGCTGGCGCAGAACTACCGCATGCGCGTCGTCTTCTCCTGGACTCTCTCCTCCCTCGGCGAGCAGTGCGTGGTCTTCGAGGTGCTGGGCGGCCGTTCGCCGCGCGATCTTCTGCGCCGGCTCTCCTCCGATCCCCGCGTCGGCCTGGCGCAGACGATCGAGACCTTCCAGACCCTCGGCACCAAAGATCCTTACGCCCACCTCCAGCACGGCTCGCAGGCGCTCCGTCTCGACCAGGCGCACCGCCTGGCGACCGGCAAAGGGGTGCGCATCGCCGTGGTGGATACCGGCGTCGACTTCGACCATCCCGACCTGCGCGAGCGGGTCAAGCGGGCGCAGAACTTCGTCGATCGCGGCGAGCGCACGTTCACCACGGACATTCACGGCACCGCCGTCGCCGGACTCATCGCCGCTACGGCGAACAACGACGTGGGGATCGTCGGCGTCGCTCCGGGGGCGGAGATCTATGCCCTCAAGGCCTGCTGGCAGCAGCCGCCGGCGGCGCGCGAGGCCGTCTGCAACAGCTACACGCTGGCCAAGGCCGTGGACTTCGCCATCAGCCAGGGGGCACAGGTGCTGAACTTCAGCCTCGGCGGGCCGCCGGACCCGCTGCTCGGCAGGCTGATCGGCCATGCCCTGTCCAAAGGGATCGCGGTGGTGGCGGCGGACGGCGGACCGTCGCGCGACTTCCCCGCCAGCTACCAGGGAGTGATCGGCATCCTCGGCAGCGACGACGTCAAGGGAGAGGCGACGGTGCCCGACGCTCGCGCTCATGTCTCGACGCTCGCCGCGCCGGGAGTGGACATCCTCACCACCGTGCCGCACGGCTCCTACGACTTCTTCTCCGGCAGCTCGCTCGCCGCCGCGCAGGTCTCCGGCATCGCGGCGCTGCTGCTGGAGAAAGACCCCAAGCTCACCCCTCTCCAGCTCGCCGAGATCATCCGTAAGACCGCACACGTGCTGGCCTCCACGTCCATCGCCCAGGTCGACGCCTGCGCCGCGGTGGCGAGCGTAGCCGGCGGCGGGTGCGGGTAAGGGCGCCGCGAGTCCGATTCCCGATCCCTCTGCTACATAATCATCCTCGCTGCCTGCCGCAGGCGGCAAGGAGGAGGGGATGGCGCGCCGGGGCCGGAAGGTGCAGATTGGTCAGCGGTACCACAAGCCGGGCACGGCGCCGGGAACGTTGCGTGCGCCGGAGACCCCGGGGAGCGAGCCGGTCAAGGTCACCGTCATCGACTACGGCGCGGAGCACTTCGAAGAGAAGAAGATCTCCCGCATCGAGGAGGTCTTCGCCTACCGCGACAGCCAGACGGTGACCTGGATCAATATCGAAGGGCTGCACGACGTCGAGCTGATCGAGAAGCTGGGCCGGCACTTCGGTTTTCATCCTCTCGCTCTCGAAGACGTCCTCAACTGCGGCCAGCGGCCGAAGATCGAGGACTACGGGGCCTATCACTTCCTGGTCATGAAGTCGCTCTACCGGCGCAACGAGGTGCTGGAGATCGAACAGATCAGCTTTTTCCTCGGCGGCAATTACGTCCTCACGTTCCAGGAGGTGCCAGGCGACTCCTTCGAGGCGGTCCGCGAGCGCATCCGCCATGGCAAGGGGCAGATCCGCAGCATGGGGCCGGACTACCTGCTCTACGCCCTGGTGGATGCCCTGGTCGACGAGTTCTTCCCCGTGCTGGAAGCCTACGGCGAGCGGGTCGAAGAGCTGGAAGACCTGGTGGTCGGCAAGCCCGAGCCGGCGACGCTCAACGAGGTCCACCGCATCAAGCGCGAGCTGCTGATGCTGCGGCGCACCGCCTGGCCCGAGCGGGAGGTCATCAACTCTCTGCAGCGCGAAGAGGCGCACCTCATCCGTCCGGAGACCCGCATCTTCCTCCGCGACTGCTACGATCACACCATCCAGGTGATCGACATGATCGAGACCTATCGCGATCTCGCCTCGGGTCTGCTGGAGGTCTACCTGTCGAGCCTCAGCAACCGGCTCAACGAGGTGATGAAGGTGCTCACCATCATCTCGACGATCTTCATTCCGCTCAACTTCATCGCCGGCGTCTACGGCATGAACTTCAACCCCCAGGCGAGCCCGCTCAACATGCCGGAGCTCAACTGGTACTTCGGCTACCCCGCGGTACTCAGCCTGATGGCGATCATCGGCGGAGCGCTGATGATCTACTTCCGCCGCAAAGGCTGGTTCTGAGAAGGAGCATCCGTTTGATCCTCAACAAGAGCGTGTTGCTGCCAGGGTTACTGCTCGCGGCTCTCGCTTCGCCGCCGGCCGCATCCGCCAGCGGCAAGAGCGGCGCCGCACCCGACCCTGCACCCGAGACCCTCACCTACGGCCGCCTTGGCGTGGTGACCGTGTACCGCGGGCCGCACCCCCGCCACGTGGTCCTCTTCCTTTCCGGCGACGGCGGCTGGAACCGGGGCGTCGTCGACATGGCGAAGATCCTCGCCGGCATGGATTCCGTCGTCGCCGGCATCGACCTGCCGCGCTATCTGCGCCGTCTCGCGGCCGCCGACGAGGCCTGCTCCTACCCGGCGGCGGATCTGGAGGGGCTCAGCAAGGTGCTGCAGAAGAAGCTCGGCTTCACCACCTACACCGCGCCGGTGCTGGTGGGCTACTCCTCGGGCGCGACGCTGGTCTACGCGGCCTTGGTGCAGGGGCCGCCCAACACCTTTCGCGGCGCCATCAGCATGGGGTTCTGTCCGGACCTGCCGCTGCAGCATCCTTTCTGCGAGGGCCATGGGCTGAAGGGCGAGCCGGGGCCGCACGGCAAGGGCATCAGCTTCCTCCCCACGGCGAGCCTGGAGCAGCCCTGGATCGCCTTCCAGGGGGAGTCCGACGTGGTCTGCTTCAAGGACGACGTCGTCCGTTACGTGTCCAAGGTCAAGGGAGCGGAGGTCGTGGTGCTGCCGAAGGTCGGCCACGGCTTCTCGGTGCAGAGCCGGTGGGTGCCGCAGTTCCGCCAGAGCTTTCAGCGTCTGGTGCGGGAGGAGGAAGCGGCGGCGCGGCCGGCAAGCCCGAAGGAGCTCGCGGGCTTGCCGCTGATCATGGTGCCGGCGCGGCGGGAGGGCGGCGAGGCGCTGGCCGTCATCCTTTCCGGGGACGGCGGTTGGGCGGGCCTCGACCGCGAGGTCGCGGGCGTGCTCGCGGGCAAGGGTCTGCCGGTGGTGGGGCTCGACTCCCTGCGCTACTTCTGGACCGCTCGGACCCCGGACGGCGCGGCCCGCGATCTCGAGCGCATCCTGCGGCATTACCTGGCCGCCTGGAACCGCCAGGAGGTGCTGCTGATCGGCTACTCCCTGGGCGCGGACGTGCTGCCGTTTCTGGCCAACCGCCTGCCTCGGGACCTGCTCGGCCGGGTCCGCCTCATCGCGCTGCTCGGGCCGGACCGCTCGGCAAGCTTCGAGTTCCACGTCGGCGAATGGCTGGGGCTCGGCGAAAGCTCGCAATGGCCGGTCCTGCCCGAGGTGAAGAAGCTGGCGGGCCACCCTATTCTCTGCGTCTACGGAAAGAACGAGGACGACAGCCTCTGTCCGGAGATCGCTCCTTCGCTGGGCAAGTCGGTCGCGCTCGCCGGAGCGCACCACTTCGGGGGAGACTACGAGAGAGTGGCCGGCCTCATCCTGCAGGAGGCGCAGGACCGGCACTGAGCTGATGGCGTGAAAACGGCGTCCCTCTCCCGGCTGAAACCGCTCTTCAGCCTGCTCTTCTTCGCGCTGGCCCTGTGGCTGCTCCATCGCGAGCTGCGCGACTTCCACTACCGCGACGTCCGCCGCTTCCTGCACGACTTGCCGGCGGACCGCCTGCTGCTGGCGCTCATGTTGACCGCCGCCAGCTATCTCACCCTGACCGGCTACGACGCGCTGTCCATGCGCTACATCGGCAAGCGCGTCGCCTACTGGAAGATCGCCCTCGCCTCCTTCACCGGCTACGCCTTCAGCAACACCCTCGGGCTGCCGCTCTTTACCGGCACGCCGCTGCGGGCCCGCTTCTACTCCGGCTGGGGCTTGACCGGTCTCGACATCACCCGCATCGTGCTCTTCAGCTACGTCACCTTCTGGCTGGGATTCTTCGGCCTCTCCGGAGTGGCGTTCCTGCGCGAGCCCATCGCCATTCCGCAACTGCTGCACCTGCCGTTGAACAGCGTCAGCCCCATCGGTTTTCTGTTTCTCGGGTTGGTCGCCGCCTATCTGCTGGTTTGCTTCCTCCGCCGGCGGCCGTTGACGCTCAAGGGGCTGGAGCTCGAAGTCCCTCGCCCGCCGCTGGCCTTCGCGCAGCTCGCCGTCGCCTCGCTCGACTGGTCGCTCGCCGGCGCGGTGCTCTTCAGTCTGCTTTCCCCCTCATGGCACATCACCTTCCTGCACTTCCTCGGCGTCTTTCTCTTCGCGCAGGTGGCCGGCTTGCTGAGCCACGTGCCCGGCGGCCTCGGAGTGTTCGAGACGCTGATGGTGCTGCTGCTGCCACCGGAGATTCCGCGGCCGCAACTGCTGGCGGTGATGGTGGCCTTCCGCGGCATCTACTACTTCCTGCCGCTGTTGATCGCGGCCGTCTCGCTGAGCCTGCACGAGGTGGTGCGGCGGCGGGAGCAGGTGGGGCGCTGGGCGCGTTTCTTCGGCGGCCGCGCTCCCGACGTGCTGCCGCAGATCTTTGCCGTGACCACGTTCCTGGGCGGCGCCATCCTGCTCGTCTCGGGGGCGACGCCGGCGGTGCACACCCGCCTCTCCTGGCTGCAGGACCTCCTGCCTCTGCCGGTGATCGAGATCTCGCATTTCCTCGGCAGCCTCGCCGGCACGGCCCTGCTCTTCCTCGCCATCGGCCTGCAGCGCCGCCTGGATGCGGCCTATCAGCTCACCATGGCCCTGCTGGCGAGCGGCATCGTGCTGTCGCTCGCCAAGGGCCTGGACTGGGAGGAGGCGCTGATCCTCGCCGTCATGCTCGCCGCTCTCGCTCCCTGCCACCGGCACTTCGACCGCCGGGCCTCGCTCACCGGCGAGCCGTTCACGCCGGGCTGGAGCGCGGCCATC
>Ga0134122_10000681_pt1 | contig 23446 bp, 18 predicted proteins | sample KB302_FD_96461 | JGI IMG/M metagenome (GOLD analysis project Ga0134122, IMG submission 96461) | Terrestrial soil microbial communities without Nitrogen fertilizer from Kellogg Biological Station, Michigan, USA - KB3-0-2 | ecosystem: Environmental > Terrestrial > Soil > Unclassified ...
ACGAACTTGCCCTCGTGGTGCCCGGTGGCCACCAGCATCCCGCCGCGCGTCTCCATCAGCTGCGGGCCCAGCACCGGCAGCCAGAGCTTCTCGTGGTCCGGGCCCTGCGACTCCAGGTAGACCGGCCGCATCGGATCCATCCACTGCGTGCAGGGCGTGGTGCAGACGTGGTCCTCACCCACGTACACGTCCCACGTCTGATCCGGAAACTCGGAGACCACGTCCACCTGCGCCATCCCCGGCGGCGGCTCCTGCGGCCCGCGGCCCGGCACCGGCGCCAGCGAGAGCTGCAGCGGCGCCGCGCAGGCCGGGTTCGGTCCCGCGGCCGACGCCTGGGCGCAGGCCTGCGGATCGCCGGCGGAGCGGATCATCCGGCCGTCCCGGCCGGAGAGGGCGGAGGCGCCCAGCGTCACCGAGGTGATGACGTGCGTGGCGTATTCGCATTCGCCCTCGGGCGGGAGCGGCGCCACCGCGCTCTGCTGGAGCCGCAGCTCGCCGGCCACCTGCGTGGTCAGCCGGAGCTTCCCCGCGCGCTCGAGGTCCGGGCGGAGCGCCTCCGCGGAGAGCGGGAGCCGCTCGTACAGCGACTGTTCGCCGTCGATGTCGACCGAGGATTGGGCCGGGCCGGTGCGCTGCCAGGCGTAGCTGCCGCCCACGCGGCACTGCGTGAGGACGCGGATCCGGCACCCGAGGTGCTCCACCGCGACCGCGCCGCCGCGGAGCGCCTGCTCGAGGTTGGCCTTCTCCGCGGGAGACCACTCGCTGATCAGCGCCACCCCTTGATTGGCGGCGCCGGCGCAGCGCGGGTCCTCTCCGGGCGGGAGCCCCGACGCCATCGCGCCGGCTTCATGTGCGCAGCCGGAGAGCGCGGAGGCGAGGAGCGCCGCCGCCGCGGCCAGGAGCGCGCGGCGGGGTGACGGGACGATGGCGGAGCTCACCGGTTACTTACCCTTGCCCTTGCCGTCGTCGTTGCCGCCCTTGTTGCCGTTGCCGGGGCTGGCGCCGTGCGAGCCACCGCCGCTCGCGGGCGGAGGCGCGGAGACGCCGCCCCCGCCGGAGTGGCCCGGCGGGCTGGACGAATGACCGCCGCCGGAGTTGCCGGGGCTGCCGCCGTGGCCGGGAGGTGGAGCGCCCCCGTTGCCCGGGTTGTTGATGTGTCCGGGCGGAATCCCGCCGCCGCCCTGGCCGGGCGGAGTGCCACCCTGACCCGGAGGCGTGCCCCCGTGACCGGGCGGAGGGATGCCGCCGACGCCGATGGGCGTGCCGCTGTGGCCGGGAGGGATCCCGCCGCCGTTGCCCGGGTTGTTGATGTGACCGGGCGGGATGTTGCCGCCGCCCTGGCCGGGCGGAATGCCGCCCTGACCCGGAGGCGTGCCGCCGTGACCGGGCGGAGGGATGCCGCCGCCGCCGGGCATGCCGACGGGCGGAGGTGCGTAGACGCCACCGCCCGTGGGCTGACCTGGAGGCGGCCGCGGCGGAGGCGTGAGGAAGGGGCCGCTCTGGACCGGCGGAGGCGTGACGACGACGGTCCCTCCTCCCGCGGGCACCGTGTAGCCGGGGCCGCCCACGGAGACGTAGACGTAGCCGGTGTCGGAGTACGAGTACTGGGCCCCCGCCGGCGCGTACGGCGCATACGGGTGCTCGTGCCGATACGAGAGGGAGCACCAGCCGCCGCCGGCGATCGGGTGGCCGCTGACGTACCAGTACGTGTGGCTCCGGTAGTACCCGTCGCCGTAGCTGTATCCGTACCGCGGGCAGCAGCCGCCCATGACGAGCGCGGCGACGCCGAAGAGGAAGATCCGCTTCATGTGTAGGGTGCCCCCTGGGGTGGAGCCGAACTGGGCCTGGACAACTGACGGCCCCAGCGGCGCAGAATTCAACGGCCCGGATTCTGCTTTCGAGGCGCCCACCCATGACGCTCGAGCGAGCGGGAGGTAGGCAACATGACGACTCCTGAGGGCCGCTGCGTGGCGTGCGGCGCCGCGGTCGAAGAGACGCGGTGCGGCCAGTGCGGCGCGGTGACGCGGGCGGGCAACTACCGGACGCTGTCCGTGCTGGGGCAGACGCCCCACAGCCGCACCTACGTGGCCGAGGACGCCTCCGGTCGCAAGGTCGCGCTCAAGGAGCTGCTCTTCGCCGCCGTCCCCACCCTCCAGCAGGTGGAGGGCTTCGAGCGCGAGGGCCGGCTCCTGAAGGAGATCGACCACCCGCGCGTCCCGCGGTTCGTGGACAGCTTCAAGGAGGGCGAGGGCCGGGCGACGCGCCTCTACCTGGCCCAGGAGCTGGTCGAGGGCGAGTCCCTGTGGGCGCGGCTCCACGGGGGCGCGTTCGACGAGCCACAGGTCCGCGACGTCATGGCGCAGGTGCTGGAGGTGCTGGCGTACCTGCACGGCCGCACGCCGCGGGTCATCCACCGCGACGTGAAGCCGCACAACCTCATCGCGCGGGCGGACGCCAGCATCGCGCTGGTCGACTTCGGCGCGGCGTGCGAGTTGGACGCCCGCGTCACCCACCAGGCCACGCTGGTCGGCACCTACGGCTACATGCCGCCGGACCAACTGGCGGGGACGGTGGACCCCACCTCGGACCTCTACGCGCTGGGCGCGACCGCGATACACCTGCTGACCGGGCGCCCGCCGGAGAAGCTCGTCGGCCAGGACCTGGAGCTGGGCGCGGGGATCTCCCTCAACGTCTCCTCCGACCTCGACAAGCTCATCCGCAAGATGGCGGCGAGGAACATGGCGCGCCGCTTCGAGAGCGCGGGCGCCGCGCTGGCCGCGCTGAAGGCCCTGCCGCCGGTGAAGGGGCGCGGGGCCGTCGCCCGGCGGAGCTGGCGCCTCCCGAGCGCGCGGGTGGCGGCCACCGCCGGGATCGTGCTGGTGATGGCGGCGGCGGGCACGGTGTGGAAGCTCCGCGCGCCGGCGCCGTCCGGTGAAGCGGCGGCGGTCTCCGGGCCGGTCGCGCCTCCCGCGGCGGAGCCGGTGAAGGTCTGGGCGTGGGAGCCGAAGGTGCAGGTGTTCGAGGCGGCGAACTCAGGCTCGGCGGTGGCGGGCCAGACGTTCCCCGCCGGGACGGAGCTGCTGGTGGATCGGCCGCTCGACTGCGGGCTGCCCTTCGTGAAGCTGGTGGCGCCGCGCCAGGGCTACGTCCGGACCACCGACCTGCAGGGTTCGCCGCCGAAGTACGACGACGTGATTCGCACCGCGCGGACGTGGCTGGGCGAAGCGGAGCTCGCCCGGGCCGAGCTGGAGGCGGAGCGCGCGCACGCGATGCAGCCGAAGGAGCGCGAACCCCTGGCGCTGCTGCTGGCCCTGTTCAATGCCCAGCGGCGGGTCGACGACGCGCGGCGCGCCAACGACCAGCTCCGCGCGCTGGGGGACGCGCCGGCCGCTCCTCCCCCCGCCGCGATGGACGCGCGCGCCGGCGCGGATCCGCAGCAGGGCGAGACCTGGTTCGTCGGCGGCACCACCCTGCGCATGCGCCTGAAGCCCAGCGCCGACGCGAAGATCCTCGCCGAGCTGCCCATCAACACCGCGGTGGAGGTGCAGTCGGTGAAGGGCGACTGGGCCCAGGTGACGTGGGAGCGCCAGGCCGTCGCCGAGGAGCTCAGCCTCGACGGGGACCCGGCCCCGCAGGCCGATCCGCCGGCGCCGGTGAAGGGCTACGTGGCGCAGGCGTACCTGGTGCACGACCAGGTCGACAAGGCGTGGACGCTGGCCAGGGCCGACGAGGCGTGGAGCCGCAAAGAGGTGCCGGAGGCCGAACGGCAACTGGCACGCGCGACGGCGCTCGACCCGGTGGACCGGCCGCTCGAGCTGAGGCTGGCGAAGGTCGCGATCGAAGCGCGCGACTACCCGGTGGCGGCGAGCGCGGCGGTCGCCGCGGCCGAGCTGGCGGCCGGCGCCGCGGAGCCGCTGGCGGAGCTCAAGCTGGCGTACCGCTGTCGCGGGGAGCGGAGCCGCGCCGAGTGGATGGACGACTCGACGACGGTCAAGAACATGCCCGCGGACGCGTGCATCGAGAGCCTGCAGGAGGAGGCGTGCCAGCCGTGCGACTGCAGCAGCGCCGACGACGACCCCGAGGCATCCGAGGACTCCAGGGACAAGGGGCCGGATCCGGTGGATGAGTGGAGGGCGCAGGAGTCGCGCCGCCAGCAGCAGCAGGCCGACATCGACGCGTCGTTCCCGTCGGGGTCGTGGCTGCGGGTGAAGGTGACCGGCCCGGCGCGCGCCACGCCCGAAGGCCGCATCGTGGTCTACGAGCTCGACAGCGGAGAGCGAAATGACAACGGCGAATGCAGCGCGGAGCAGGTGACCGTGACCGCGGTGGACGCGGGGCCGGTGCCTCCCCAGGGCAAGGACGTCACCATCTGGGTGCGGGTGCCGAGCTTCGCGGGCCCGGCGTACGGCGTGGCCTTCGGCAAGTCCGCCGAGTCGGTGACCGAGGGGCTGGAGCGGAAGTACGCCGCCTGCGGGAACGTCGCCCCACCGCACAGCGTCAACGTGTCGGCCGCAGGGCCGATGTGCGACCTGTGCAGTTGCACCTGAGGCCATGTCCCGGAAGCTCGCGCTGACCTTCGCCGCGATCTCGTTGGGCGTGATCGCCTTCGTCGTCGCGGTGGCGGTGGCGGCCGGACCGTACGCGGTGCAGGAGCTGATGCGGGAGAAGTCCCCCATCGCCTGGCTGTCGACGATGTTGCTGGTGGGGTCGTCGGCGGTGTCGCTCGTGCTGTTCATGCGGAGCCGAGGGGGAGCCGGGTTCGGCGCGCTCTCGGCGGCGCTGGCGGTCGCCGCGATGGACGAACGCTTCATGTTCCACGAGCGGCTCAAGCACCAGCTCCTGGCGCGCGCCTTCGACTACGACAAGGCGGCGATGGGGCACTGGGGCGACGCGCCCATGGCGCTGGTGCCGCTGGTCGGCGCGGGGCTGATCTGGCTCCTGCGCGGCGAGCTCCGCGGGCGGCTGGTGCGCGGGGTGCTGGCGGTCGCCTTCGCCGTCGGGGTGGTGGCCATCGGACTGGACATCGCGACCGAGGCGCCGGTGGCCCAGGCCGTGGAGGAGGTGCTGGAGGTGGTGGCGGAGACGCTGTTCCTGCTGGCGCTGCTGGCGCGGGTCAGCGCCGGCGAATAAAGGACGCCGGCCGCGGCGGCGCGTGGACCGCGCGATGCAGGGAGCGGGGGGAAGTCGCCCTCCCCCCGCCCACCTGATCGGGCTCGAGCGCACGGGGTGGCACGCTCCGGGCGGCCTCTACGGCTCCGGCCCGGACCCGATTCCCTGGCACTTGACCTGGCAGAGGCTGGAGGCGCATTCAGAAATCGGGCGGACTCACGCGTGGGTCTCGTGCGACCCGGATCCCTGCTGGAGATGAAGCGCCGGCCGTCGTCCACTGGAGTCCCCTCTCTCCAGGACGCGCCGTCTTCAGAACCTTACGTGGCGGTACCGGGACGGGTGATGGTGGGTTCGACCACCACCGGGAACCGCACGGAGTTGGCGATGAAGCACTTGTGGTGGGCGTCCGCGTGGAGCGCGCGGGCGCGGGCGGGATCGGAGGTCGCGGAGATGGTGACGCTGGGCCGCAGCACCGCGCCGGTGAACTGGCCGCCGCCGTCGGGCTGCTCGATCATCACCGCCTCGGCGTGGTCCTCGTAGGCGGTGACCACCACGCCCGCGTCGGCGCACAGGTGGAGGTACCAGAGCTGGTGGCAGGTGGAGAGGGAGGCGACGAGGAGCTCCTCGGGGTTCCAGCGGGAGGCGTCGCCTCGGAAGTGCGGATCGGATGATCCCGGGAGCGGCGGCTTGCCGGCCGCCTCGATCACGTGGTCCCTGGAGTACGCGCGGTATCCCGCGGTCCCCTGCCCCGTGTTCCCGATCCACCGTACCCCCACCTGGTACTGATGCTGCCGCCCCTTCGTCTGCATGCGACACCTTCCTTGGAGGTCACGGCAGCAGGCCGTAGATCGACAGCGCCGTCTGCGAGGCCACGTAGACCTTGCCGTTGACCGCGAGCGGCACGGTGAACTTCACCGCCGGCCCCGCCGTGTCGCGGCCGCCGGCGGCGGCGCTGCTGGCGTACAATTCGGTGGCGAGGTTGCTCCCGTTGTAGGCGCGGAGGATCGCCGGCATGGTCGGCCGGTAGCCTCCGCCCTCGATCACCCAGACGATGGAGTTGGCGCTGCCGTTGGAGGTGACCACCGGGCCCACGCCCGGATACGGGAAGGCGTGCGACGTCGCGCCGGCGGAGGAGGCGGAGATCGCCGCGCCGGAGATGGAGAAGGCGCGCAGCGCGTCGGGGCCGGTGCTGAGCACGGCGCCCACGTAGATGGTGCCGGTGGCGCCGCCGCCGTTCCAGAAGGCGGGCGTGTTGAAGACGCCGGCGGAGAGATCGCCCACGTTGGGGAAGGAGGGGTGGATGGCGAGCGACTGGACGATCTGCGTGTCGCTCCCGCCGGCCTGGTACTTGCCCATGTTCGCCTGGTCCAGCAGGTACAGCACGCCCGGCTTTCCCGTGGCGAGGACGAGGTTGCGGTGCGTGGCGCTCCCCACCGCGCCGGGCAGGACCATGGGGCCGGCGGAGCCGAGGTCGACGTCCGCGGCCTCGTAGGTGGCCTGGTCGGAGGGCGTGAACCAGTCCACCTTGGAGAGGCCGCTGCCGGTGCCGAGCTTCACCACCGAGTCGCCCATGTCGGTTCCGTCGTACGGGCCGTTCCCGGTCTCGAAGTAGATCCCTCCGTTGGAGTCGGCGGCGGGCCCGGCGCCGCCTTGCCAGATGGCGTTGCCGGCGCTGCCGCCGGGCGCGGTCAGGTAGACGCCGGCGGGCGCGAGCGTGGCGGCGTTGTAGCCGAGCACCCATCCTTGCCAGCTGCTCCGGTCCCCGTGGGAGCCGAAGGCGACGTAGACGACGCCGTTGAGCAGGAGCAACCCCGGCCGCTGCAGGTGGGTGAGCGGATCGAAGCTCACGCTCCCGGAGGAGGCGGAGATGGTCACCGGGCTGCCGGGCTTCTCGGCGCCGGTGCGCAGGTCCAGCGCGTGCAACCGGTACGGGTAGGTGGGCCCCGCCTCCTTGGTGTTGACGACGACGTAGAGCGTCTGGGTGGAGGGATCGATGGCGGGCGTGCCGGAGATGCCGCACTCGGGGATGAGGTCTCCGGTCTCGCCGGTGTCGGCCGGTGGGACGGGGATGACGCCCGGCGGGTTGATGAAGCTGACCTTCCAGAGCGGGGCGGTCGCCTCGCCGTCGGCGTCGAAGGCGTAGACCGTGTCGTGCTCGGTGGCGACGTAGACGACGTTGTAGACGCCGGTCGAGGTGGCGACGCCGGAGACGTAGAGCGGCTGGGCGTAGGCGTAGCCGTCCAGCGCGTAGGCGGCGATCTTCCCGAACTGCTGCGGGTTCACGTTCGCGCGCGTGAGCGTGGCCTCGCTCGTGTTCTGGCCCTGCCGCGTGTTGTCGTATTTCCAGGTGTAGACACCCGGGAGGGCGGAGGGTGGATTGAACACGGCGGTCGCGGCCCTGGCGCGGTCCATGGCGAGGGTGCAGGTGGGGTTGGCGCCGGAGCAGTCGCCGCGCCAGGTGAGGAAGGTCGACCCGCTGGACGGCGTGGCGGTGAGCGTCACCGTCGAGGCGGGCTCGGCGGTGGCGGCGCAGGTGGGCCGGCACGAGATCCCGGACGGAGCGCTGGTCACCGTCCCGGCGCCGCTCCCGGAGACGGCGACGGCCAGCGCGTACCCCGAATCCGGGAGCTGCCCCGCGTCGGAGCCGCCGTCCGGGCCACCATCCGGACCGCCGTCCGGCCCCCCAGGTCCCGGGTTGCACGTGCACGACGACCCCCAGGCCGCCAGCGCGGCGGCGGACGCGAGGAGGACCAGGCGGAGCGAGGCGGAGCGGCGAGGGGGCATCCGGCGATAGTAGCGCCTCGCCCGGCCGGGCAGGTCGAGCAGCGCCGCCGTCCCTTTCACCTGGCGAAGGGTCGCTTGGCGACACCGAGCGCGTGCCCGCCGAGCCACAGCGCCCCCGCGAATGCGCGCGCCGCGAGCGTCTGCGCGGGAGGATCGCGCGCCGGCGGCGTGTGGACGAGCGCGTCCAGCCAGCGCTCGGCCGCGGGTCGCGCGAGCACCCCGCTGAGATCGAAGAGCGCGATGTCCTCGACGCCGCACAGGCGCACGAGCGCGACGTCGTCGGCGAGCTCGGAGACGTCGCGGTAGGTCCTCTCGTCTCCGAGCGCGCCGACGCCCACGGCGCCGAGGGAGACCCCCGCGCGATCGCCGAAGCCGTCGCGTGCGATCCGGGCGAAGTGGACGAGGAGCGCGCGCGCATCCGGTCGCGCGATCGCTCCTCTCGAGTAGCCCTCGAGCAGCGAGGTGTAGAGCATCGGGTGAAGAGCGCGGTACGGGGCGTCGATCGGCGTGCCCAGCGCCTCCTGCCAGCCGCGGCCGCTCGCGCCCGGCAGGATCACGGTCGGCACGACCGCGGCGAACGATTCGATGCCGCGCGCCGCGAGCATGGCGACGATCGCGCGGTGCACCGCCGGATCGGTCCGGCGCGAGAGCCACGCCCGGATCGCGCCCAGGCGGCCGCCGGTCAGCCGCCGCACCTCGGCGATCGGCGGCTCGAGGTCGAGCACGAGCGCGTCGATCGACAGCCCCCGCCGATCGACCGCGAGGATGAGCTCGTCGATCCACCGCGCGAATTCGCCGGCGTTCCCCGGGTGCAGCCACCGGCCGCGATCGTTGGACAGGAGCGGCCAGAGCCCGATCGAGAGATCGATCTCCCGCGCGCGATCGATCACGCGCAGCGCGTCGTCCCGCCCGTCAGGTTGAACCGCGACGAGCAGCTGCACCTCGCGCTCGGCGAGCGCGGCGAGGATCGGCGCGCGCGCGAGCTCATCGAGCGGGACGAGCTCGCTGTAGATCCGGCGCCGCGATCCGGTCATGGAAACGCCAGATCTATACTCACGCCATGAAGATCCTCTACGGCGTGGTGGGCGAAGGCATGGGGCACGCGATGCGTTCGCGCGTGGTGCTCGAGCACCTCTTCGCGCAGGGGCACCAGGTGGAGATCATGGCCTCCGGCCGCGCCGCCGAGTTCCTCCAGAAGCGCTTCGAAGGCGTGAACCCGATCCACGGGATGCACATCATCTACGAAGAGAACCGCGTGCGCCGCGGCAAAACGTTCTGGTCGAACGTCCTCGCCGGCGCGGCCGCCCTCCCCTCCAACATCGACGCCTACTTCAAGCTCATCGACGACTTCGCGCCGGAGGTCGTGATCAGCGACTTCGAATCGTGGACGTACCTCTACGGGAAGGCCCACGGCCTCCCCATCCTCAGCATCGACAACATGCAGATCATCAATCGGTGCAAGCACCCGCCCGAGATCATCGAAGGGGACCGCGCCAACTTCGAGATCGCCAAGGCGTTCGTGAAGAGCAAGCTGCCGTTCTGCAGTCACTACCTCATCACGACCTTCTTCCGGCCCGAGGTGCGGAAGGATCGCACCAGCCTCTACCCGCCCATCCTGCGGCCGGAGATCCTCGCGGCGCGCCCGCGCGAGGGCGATCACATCCTCGTCTACCAGACCGCCGAAGGGCACGGCGCGCTCGTCGAGGCGCTCACCCGGAGCGGCATCGAGTGCCGCATCTACGGCCTGCGCCGGGATTTGAAGGAGGAGGCCGTCGAGGGGAACCTCCGCTACAAGCCGTTCAGCGAGGCGGGGTTCATCGACGATCTCGCCTCGTCGCGCGGCGTGATCGCGAGCGGCGGATTCACGCTGATGGGAGAGGCCGTGTACCTGCGCAAGCCCATGCTCGCGATCCCCCTCGGCCGGCAGTTCGAGCAGATGATGAACGCCCGCTACCTCGAGTACCTGGGGTACGGGAGATACGCCGAAGACCTCGACGACGCCGCGCCCATCCACGCGTTCCTCGAAGCGATCCCGGCCTGCCGCCGGAAGCTCGAGGCCTATTCACAGGACGGGAACAAGGAACTGCTCGCCGCCGTCAACGAGCAGCTCGATCGCGCCGCCGCCCGCGTCCTTTGAAAGTCGGGATCCAGACGTGGGGGAGGGAGGGCGACCTCCGGCCCTTCTTCGCGCTCGCGGAGGGGATCGGCGCGGCCGGGCACGACGTCCGGCTGGATCCATGGCCGCCGAGGACGGCGTGCGCAGGGCCGTGGAGTCGTGCGAGCTGGGCGGCGCGCCGCTGAGCCGGCCTACTCGTTGGAGACGCGCTGGAGCTCGTCGAAGCCCGGGAGGGTGGTGAGGTCGGGGACCACGACGATCTCGATCCTCCGGTTCGCGGCCCTGTTCTCAGGCGTGTCGTTGGGCTTGGCGGGCGCGCTCTCTCCGAAGCTGGCCGCGCTGATGCGCTCCGGCGGCATGCCGGCCTCGATCATGGTGCTGAGGACCGTCAGCGCCCTGTTCGCCGCCAGCCCCCAGTTCGCGAAATACTGATTGCCGCGCACCGGGACGTTGTCGGTGTGCCCTTCGATCTGGAACTTGCGGTCCGGGATCGAGGCCAGGAGCCCGGCCACCTCGGCGATGGCGGCCTTGCCCTCCTTGTTGAGGGTGGATGACCCGGATGGGAAGAGGACGTCGGTCGCCAGCGCGACCACCATCCGGCCCTCGCGGATGCGCACCTTGAGCTTGCCGGCGTCGATCAACGTCTTGAACTTGCCGACCAGCGCCTTGAACTCGGTGATCCGCGCGTCCGCCTCGGCCTTCCGCTTCCGGAGCTCCGCCAGGGCTTCCTTCATCTGCTCCACGTTCGACTTCATCTGCTCGACGTTCGACTCGAGCGAGGACTTGTCCTTCTGCGTCGCCCCCAGCTGTTGCTCGAGCTGGGCCAGCTTCTCCTCGAGCGCCCGCGCCTTGGCCTCCTCCTGGGCAAGGGCGCTCCGGGCCTGGTCCAATTCGGAGAGCGTCTTGGCGTGGTCCGCCTTGAGCGCGTCATGGACGCTCTGAGAGACGCACCCGGTGGACAGCGCCAGTACCGCGATGAGACCGACGCGCATCTCTCCGCTCCTCCCTGCCCAGCCGTTCGCCGACCAGTCGCACATCGAGGCGACCGGCGCAAGCGCACGCCCTCCGGACTCGAACCGGGTGGGAAGGGTCGGTCGATGGCCCCATTTAGCCTGGCTCGCACCCGCTATGCTGGGCGGCATGAGCTGGTTCGAGCGCCTGACGAGCCTGGATTTCACGTTCCTCAACCTGGAGGACCGCTGCGCGCACATGCACGTCGCGGGGCTGGCGGTCTTCGACGGCCCGGCCCCACCGTACGACCAGGTGCTCCGGCTCATCGACTCCCGCCTGGATCGCGTCCCCCGCTACCGGCAGCGGCTCCAGTTCGTCCCGCTGAACCAGGGGCGGCCGGTGTGGGTGGACGAGGGGAGCTTCGACCTGGAGTACCACGTGCGCCACAGCGCGCTGCCGGCGCCGGGGAGCGCCGCGCAGCTCCACCGGCTCGCGGCGCGCTTGATGTCCCAGCAGTTGGATCGCAGCAAGCCGCTCTGGGAGATGTCGCTGGTGGAGGGCGTGAAGGGCGAGGACGGCCGGGAGCGCTTCGCCATCGTCACCAAGACGCACCACTGCATGATCGACGGGATCTCCGGCGTGGACATCGCGTCGGTGCTGATGGACGCGGAGCCGGACGCCGCGCCGCCCTCCCCTCCCGCCGAGCCGTGGCGCCCGCGCCCGGCGCCCAGCACGCCCGAGCTGCTGGCGGCCTCGCTGCGCGATCAGATCGCCCACCCGCTCCGCGCCGCCCGCGAGGCGGTGCGCGCCGGGAACGCCGCCGGCGAGAAGCTGCTCCACCTCGCGCTCGGCGCGCGGCAGCTCCTCGGGTTGGCGCAGATGGGGCGCGCGCCGGAGTCGTCGCTCAACGCGCCGCTGAGCCCGCACCGGCGCTTCCACGCGGTGGACCTGCCGCTGGCCGCCATCAAGGAGGTCCGCGCCGGGCTGGGCGGGACCGTCAACGACGTGGTGCTGGCGGTGGTCGCCGGCGCGCTGCGGAGCCTGCTGGCGTCCCGCGGCGAACCGGCGGCCCAGGACCTGCGGGTGATGGTGCCGGTGAGCGTGCGCGCGGCCGAAGGGCGCGGGACGCTGGGCAACCAGGTGACGCCCACGTTCGCCACGCTGCCGGTCTCGGAGCCTGACCCGGTGAAGCGGATCGAGAAGGTCCGCGCGGCCATGAAGAGCTTGAAGGAGAGCGGCCAGGTGCTGGGCGCGCTGGCGCTGACCAGGCTCTCGGACTTCGCGCCGCCCAACCTGCTCACCCAGGTGGCGCGGCTGCAGGTCATGGAGCGCTTCTTCAACCTGGTGGTGACCAACGTGCCCGGGCCCCAGTTTCCGCTCTACTTCCTGGGTCGGCGGATGCTGGCGTGCTACCCGGTGGTGCCGCTGGCCGCGGGGCAGACGGTGGGCGTGGCGCTGCTCAGCTACCACGGGAACGTGGGCGTGGGGTTGCTGGGCGACGCGGACAAGGCGCGCGACCTCGACCGGCTGGGTGATTTCTTGAAATCAGCGCTGGATGAATTGCTGGAGCGGGCCCGGGACGCCATGGGCCGGCGCCCGGAGACCCAGGCGCGCGCGGCCACGGGAGCGAGGTAGCCATGCCCTTCACGGAGCGCGACGGTCACCAGATCTGGTACTCGACCCACGGGGACGCGGCGAACCCGCCGCTGCTGCTGGTGATGGGGCTGGGCGTGTCGTCGAGCGCCTGGGACCAGCTCCCGCAGCGGTTGTCGGACCGGTTCCACGTCATCACCTTCGACAACTGCGGCAGCGGGAGGTCCGCCAGCCGGCGCCGGACGTTCAAGATGGAGGACATGGCCGACGACGCCGAGGCGGTGCTGCGCGCGGCCGGGGTGGAGCGCGCGGGTGTGTTCGGGATCTCCATGGGGGGGATGATCGCGCAGCAGCTGGTGCTGCGGCACCCGGCGCGCGTCGGCGCGCTCGTCCTGGGCGCGACCTATTCATCGTACGTGATGAGCGCGAAGCCGGGTCTCCGCGCGGTGCTGGACCTGGCGGCGGTGGTCACCCGGAGCGAAGCCGTGAAGCAGAAGGTCCTGGGAAGGCTGCTGTCCACGCCCGAGTTCGTGGAAGCGAACCCCGGCGTCATCGCCGAATGGTTCCGCCGGTCGGACCACGCGCGCGTGCCCCAGGCGTTGGCACAGCTGTGGGCGATCGCCCGGCACCACGCGCACGGCCGGCTCGACCGGATCGCCTGCCCCACGCTGATCATCAGCGGCGACCAGGACCGGCTGGTCCCGGTGGCGAACTCGCACCGGCTGGCGAAGGCCATCCCGGGCGCACGCCTGGAGATCATCCCGGGCGCGGGCCACGTCTTCCCCCTGGAGCGCGAGGCGGAGACGGTGCGCCTGCTGGTGGAGCACTTCCTGGGCGGCGAACGCGCCCGCCAGTCCGCGTGACGGACCCGGGATGCGCGCCTCCCGCTCACACACCCCGCGTGGTGCGAAGGCGGGAATGACGGCAGGCCCTGGTTCGGTTATAAGCAGCGGCGTACTTCCGGGGGCAAGCGGCTGAAAGCCTTGACCCCCCGGTCCCTTGCGCACCGGACGTCACGTGCGCGTCGCCGGACTCACCCCGAGCCGCCGATTTCGTTCTTGCCGCGCCGACGTCCAGGTCGTGAGCGCGGCGGACTCTGGAGTGCCGTCCCCTTGAACGCTGCCGTCCCCGAGCTCGCCGTCCCGTCCCCGTCCTCTCCCTCCTTTGACTCCCTGGGCCTCTCGCCCGCAAGCCTGGAGGCCGTCCGGCGCGCCGGCTACCTGGTGCCCACGCCGATCCAGGCCCAGGCCATCCCCCTCGCGCTGCAGGGCCGGGACGTGGTGGGCGTGGCCGCCACCGGCACCGGGAAGACGGCCGCCTTCGTGCTCCCGCTGCTGGAGCGCCACCCGCACGGGCTGTGGCTCATCCTGGCCCCCACCCGGGAGCTGGCGCTGCAGATCGCCGAGCACGTGGAGCGGCTGGCCCCCCGCCGGCTCAAGGTGGCGGTGGTGATCGGCGGGGTGGGAATGGGCCAACAGATCTCCGACCTGCGGGCCTCGCCGCAGGTGATCGTCGCCACCCCGGGCCGCCTGGTGGATCACCTCCAGCAGGGGAACGCGCGGCTGGACCGGGTGACGGCGCTGGTGCTGGACGAGGCGGACCGGATGCTCGACATGGGCTTCCGGCCCCAGCTGAACAAGATCCTCGCCAGGATGCCGCGCCAGCGGCAGACGATGTTGTTCTCCGCCACCATGGGCGGGGAGGTGGAGCAGTTCACCCGCCAGAGCGTGAAGGATCCGGTCCGGGTGGAGGTCGCCCGCTCCGGGACGACGGCCGCGCGCGCCGTGCAGCAGGTGTTCCTGGTGGGCCAGTCCGAGAAGACGGCGCTGCTGCTGGCGCTGCTGTCGCAGGACGAGGAGAGCACGCTGGTGTTCACCCGCACCAAGCACCGCGCCGACAAGGTGGCCCGGTCGCTGGAGCGGTCCGGCCTGGAGGTGGCGCGGATCCACGCCAATCGCTCCCAGAGCCAGCGGCAGCAGGCGCTGGAGGGATTCCGCAGCGGGCGGTACCGGGTGCTGGTGGCCACCGACATCGCCGCGCGGGGGATCGACGTGGAGGAGATCGGCCACGTGGTGAACTACGACCTGCCGCACGTGCCGGCGGACTACGTGCACCGGATCGGCCGCACCGCGCGCGCCGCCGCCTCGGGGCGCGCCTCCAGCTTCGCCGCGCCCGACGAGCTGCCGCTGCTGCGGGACATCGACCGGTTCACCCGCACGCCGGTGCCGCGCGCCGAGGTCCCCCGCGACCATCCGGTGTTCCAGGACCACGCCCGCGCCGCCGACGAGGCCCCGGCGCCCTCGCGCCACCAGCACCACCACCGCTCCCAGCGCCCGCCCCAGGCACAGCGTGACGCCCGCCCTTCCAGGCCGCAGGCCTCCTCCGGCGCCCCCGCCCGCTCCGGCGCGGTGGTGTTCAGCGGCGGCCCGCGCCGGCGCCGGTAGCGTCAGGCGGTCCCTGCCATCGCGCTCCTGTCCACTGGACCTCGGACGGTGGAGGGCAAGGCGCGGGCATCCCTGAACGCCCGGTCTTCGCCGGAAGCCAAGCCGGCGTGAGCCGAAGCCGCTACGCTCCGGCGCATGCGCGTCCTCCTCCTCCTCTCACTCCTTCCCGCCCCGGCCTTCGCCGTGGAGGCGATCATCCTCGGCGGAGGCAAGACCGCATCCGTCGCGACGGAGACCGTCGCAGCCTTCAAGGCCCCCGCCGACCTCACCGTCTCCGCCGGGTTCCCGAAGCTGATGAATTCCTCGAACGTGAAGGGGCTGAAGCCCGGCTTCCACGTCGCGATCCTCGGCTTCTGCTCCGACCGCCGGGCCGCGCAGAAGGTCGCGCGGCTCTTCAAGGGCGCCTACACGCGGACGGTCCAGGGGCAGGACCCGAAGACCTGTCCCGTCATCACCTCACCCGCCCCGCCGATGGACCCGCGCGAAACGGCGCTGCTGGACCGGTTGAAGAAGGACCCGAAGTCCGAGGCCGCGCTCTACGACTACGGCGTGTATCTGAAGGAGGAGGCCCGCTTCGACGAGGCCCAGGAGCAGCTCAACAAGCTCCTGGAGATCAATCCATCGCACCAGGGTGCGAAGGACCTCCTGCAAGTGATCATGGTGCTGACGACCGATTGACCTGGTCGAGACGTGTCCCAGCGCCCCGCCCGGTCCGCCGGCAGGGCGCTTGGGCCTCGACCCTCACCACCCTGCCTCCGAGATCTCCCCGAGCGGCGAGTGACTCAACGCGCGTCCTCTGGCGCGTGGCCGTGAAGCCGTATGGCGGCCGCGCGACCGTACAGGCGCACGGTGATCCGGCGGACGATCTCGTCCTCGGATGCATCCGGAAACTGCGCCCTCAGAGCTGCGGCCAGCAACACTCGACCACTCCGATGCAGACCGGCGATCATGGCCCAGCGCTGCTGCACGCTCAGTGCACGCAGCATCTCCAGGTACCGCTGCCGCGGTGGCCGTTGATGGCCGTCTGTGGCCCGGTGCGTGTAGCAATGTAGCAAGGGCGCTCCGGGGCCTGCTGGAGCATGCGAAGCGCTCGGACCTTGACCCGACCCACCCTGCCCTCCGCGCCGCTGAAGCCGCGCTCAAGGATATCGAGTGAAAGCGGAGCCGGGCAGAGACGTCGAGCGGTCTGAGCGCGGAACGCGACCCCGCACAATGGCCGGCTGTTCGTGCGGTAGCCGTCATCGAATCAGCGATGGCGCAGGCCCATGTCGGGGTGCTTCTCGGTGAGCTCCGCGAAGGTAACAAAAAAATAGACGATCTCCTCACCCCGGCGCATCGCCCAGATCCGGGTGGCGACCTGGCCGATCAACTCCTGGTCGTGAGTGACCACGATGGCCGTACCCTCGTACCGCTCGAGCCCGTCTGCCAGCGCGCTGATCGACTCCAGGTCCAGGTGGTTGGTGGGCTCGTCGAGGAGGAGCACGTTCTGCTTGGCCATCATCAGCCGGCACATCATCAGCCGGACCGTCTCGCCGCCGGAGAGCGTGTCCGTGGACTTCACCCGCTCCTCTCCGGAGAAGAGCATCCGCCCCAGCAGCGCGGAAATGTCCTCGTTATAGAGCTTGTCGTCCAGCGAGCGGAGCCAATCGAACGCGGTGGTCCCCGGACGGATGATCCCGTGGTGGTCCTGGGGGAGGTATCCGGCCTCCGCCTGGTGACCCCAGGTCAAGGTGCCCGCGTCCGGCTCCAACTCCCCGGCGATCATCTTCATCAGGGTGGACTTGCCGGCCCCGTTCCGGCCGATCACGCAGATCTTCTCGCCCTTGGTCACCAGCGCCGAGAACGGCTGAACGATCGGCCCATCGTCGAAGGACTTGCGGAGGCCCTCCAGAGTCAAGGTCTGCTTCCCACTGGCCACCCGCTGCTCGAGCTTGATGAACGGCCGGGCGATGTTGGAGCGCTTGAGGTCCTCCAGCTTCAGCTTCTCGATCGCCTTGGCGCGGCTCTGCACCTGGGAGGCGCGAGTGCCGGCATGGAAGCGGGCGATGAAGTCTTGGAGCTGGGCGATCTTCTTCTCCTTCTCGGCGTTCTCCGTCTCCACCCGTGACCGGATCTGGCTCTTCTGCCGGACCATGTCGTCGTAGGCGCCGGGGTAGACGATGATCGTCTGGTAATCGATGTCCGCCACGTGCGTGCAGATGGAGTTCAGGAAGTGGCGGTCGTGCGAGATGGTGATCAGCACGCCCTCGTACTCGTGGAGGAAGCCCTCCAGCCAGCGGATGGAGTCCAGGTCCAGGTTGTTGGTGGGCTCGTCCAGCAGCAGGCCTTGCGGCTTGCCGAACAGCGCCTGCGCGAGCAGCACGCGCAGCTTGAGACCGCTCGGCAGCGCGCGCATCGGCTGCTCGTGCCGCGCCACCTCGAGACCCAAGCCCTCCAGCAGTTCGCTGGCGGTGGACTCGGCCACGTAGCCGTCCTCCTCGGCGATCACGCCCTCCAACTCGCCCAGCCGGTTGCCGTCCACCTCGGTGATCTCCGCCTTGGCCAGCAGGCCGTTCTTCTCCTCCAGCGCGCTCCAGAGGATGGCGTTGCCGATCAGCACCACATCCAGGACCCGGGTCTCCTCGAACTTGAAGTGGTCCTGCCGGAGGATCCCCAGGCGCTTCGGCCGCGTCACCGTCCCCGAGTCCGGGGGGTCGTCCCCGGCCAGGATCTTCATGAAGGTCGACTTGCCGGCGCCGTTGGGGCCGGTGAGGCCGTAGCGGCGCCCCGGCGAGAACGATACGTTGACGTTCTCGAACAGCTTCTTCGGGCCGAAGGCCTTGGAGACATTGGTGATGGCGAACATCTCGGGTTGGCTTCTACACCAGGCGGCCACCGATCACTCGAACCGAGCTTGAGTGGAGCGCAGGTGAGCGGCCGGTCCGGGTGGCCGGCATGACCGGCGCTCATCGAGAGCCCCACCGCTGCACCCCGACCTGGGCGATGGGCTGCGGCTTCGAGGCGGAGGGGGAAATGGCTATGATGCTGGGGTCATGTCCTGACAGGCGCGGATCGAACGGACCCCTGACGTCCTGCGTGGCAGAACCTTGGGCTCATTCGCCGGCCTGGTGTCCTGGGAGCAACGGGGTGTAGCGGAAGGCTCAGGTTGTGCGTCCCGGTTGATCGGCGATGCGCTCGGCGGAGAACCTCGAACGCCAGCCGCCTTCCCCCGAATACCATCCGGCAAGCTCTCCGTCTCCGGCGCTCGTCAGGTCCACAACCTTCCCATCCGCTGCCGTGAATTGGAGCCGCAGCACGCCTTGATCAATGGCGTTCAGGAGGAAGAACAGCGCGGCATCAACGCAGTCCGGGATCAAGGTCTCTCCGCCTCAACCGATCGAACCAGAACGATCGATGGGCCGGCTGCCCGGCAACCGCCCCGAACGTGTCGCCTCCTGGAGCCACAACGCGAATCGTAGTCGCCGGGGCCAGCGCCCGCCAACGCTCCGGCAAAACGATCAATGGCCCTCCCCGGACTCGAACCCGGCCGGGAAGGGCCCGTTAAGGGCCGTCCAGGGTCGTTGGCGGACGGATCCGTCCAGATTTCGGGCAGTTGCGGCGAAGGAACCTGTATGCCGATAGCCGATGATGGCCGCCTGCGGCCCGATGCGTGTAGCAATGTAGCAAGGGCGCTCCGAGACCTCCTGGAGCATGCGAAGCGCTCGGGTCTGGACCCCGGCCATCCCGCCCTCCTGGCTGCCGAAACCGCGCTGAAGGATGGCAAGAGCGATCTCCGCTGAACGCGAGCCTATCCTCCTTGGTCGTCACGAGCCTTTCCCTCAGGATAGTAGCGCGTGGCCATCCAGTAATATCGAGCCCCCTTTGCACTGTTGAGACGGTTCAAGCGATCGACCTCTTCGATCGCCGCCTCGGCGGACGGCACCACCGAGGTAACGGTCACCTCGGCTATCGACCTGTCCGCCAAGGATGACGGATCGACTCCCGGACCGCTGGCCGGAAGACCCGGGGAAGGCTCCGAATCTATTCGGATAACAGCGAACACCTGAATCTTTGGTTTGGGCATCATGATCTCGCTACCTGATGAGCTTTGCGCCTCCCTCAGTCATCGAACCCAGAAGCTCCAACGTGGTCGGGCTGTAGACATTGCCAATCATGGCGAAGATCAGGTCAGTATCATTCGGCAACCCATTCTTGAGCTTGATGTCGTGAAGCCGATCGCTCGCTAGCCATCGATCGATTCCGTGATACTTCTCCAGATGTCGGAAGACCTGTTCCACATCGCGAGTGGTCCGCGCCTCTGCGATGATCGCGCCGAGTTGAGGGAGATTCTTGACGGCGTTCTTGATCTTTTCTGAGGTAGCCGGTTCACAGGTGTTGGTCGCGTAATCGCAGTCCTCGTCGAGATTTCCTGGAACACAGCAGGTTCGAGCGCTTGTGGCGGCGCTGCATGAGCTGACGATCAGGAGCATCAACCCAATCGCCAGCATCAGGGGAAGCGTGACGCCGTGTACGTAGAAGGGCCGACGGCCAACCCTCGAACTTCGAAGCCGTCGGTGCCCAGCGTGGCTCAGTCGCAAGATCGTGGCGGCCAAGTGGCCCACTTCCCGATCGTACGAGTATGCGCTCCACCGGACCATCGCCCCCGATCCTATCGTGGAGCGACGTACTTCGCGGAAAGTGGCCCTCCCCGGACTCGAACCGGACCGGGAGAGGTCCGTTGAGGGCCGTCAAGGGTCGTCTGCGAACATGCCCACCGAGATTCCGGGCAGTTGCGCGGAGGGGGAGGAGGGAGCGATGGCCGTTGATGGCCGTCTGAGGCCGGGTGCGTGTAGCAATGTAGCAAGGGCGCTCCAGGACTTGCTAGAGCACGCGAAGCGCTCGGGCATCGACCCTGCACACCCTACCCTCCGGGCCGCTGAAGCCGCGCTCAAGGACGACAACGGGGAGGAGGCCCGCTGATGGCGAACCCCAAGCAGGTCGAAGCGAACCGGGCCAACGCGCTCCTGTCCACCGCGCGGAGGCGGCCGCCGCCAGGCGATGATCGCGGCCGCCACGCGGCTTGCCATCAGTGGATGGAGGGGACCATGAGCTGGTATCCCTTCCCACCGGGCCCGAAGCCCTGGATGTTCTCCACCTGCAGCACCAGCTCGCCGCTGGGCAGCTCCCAGTAGACGTCGGCGCGGGCGTTCTCGCTGCTGCTCAGCCGCTGGAACCGGCGCAGCTCTGCCCAACGTACCCCGTCCGCGCTCCCGTACAGGTGGGCGCTGATCTCGTCGGGCGGGTAGATGTCTCCGCCCGGCTCGCGCTCGGAGCCGACCAGGAACCCCCCGCTCCGGATCCGGTGGCTCGAGTACGACGGCCCGCTGATCTGCATCAGCTCCCGGTAGGCGCCGCCGAAGCTGAGGGTGGCGATGTGCGGCAGGTCCGGCAGGTAGGAGATGTCCTGGCCGAACAGCAGCCCGTCCGGCATCACGATGGCGTCGACGACATCGCCCTGCTGCCCGCCGAGCATCTTGGTCCACGAGCGACCGTCGTCCGTCGAGCGATACACACCGCTCTGTGCCGTGGTGTCCCCGAACAGGATCCACAGCGCGTTGCGGGCGGAATCCGCCAGGACGCCGTGGGCGTGGCGGTGGCCGGTGAACGTGAACCGGACCGCCCAGGTCACGCCCTGGTCCGTGCTCACCCAGAGCCGGATGGGCGCGTCGCCGCCGGTGTACGACTGGTACTCCGCGAAGAAGACCTGGCCGTTGAGCTCCGCCACGCTGTGCGGCGTGAGCATCCGGTTCTGGCCAATGGCGAGCACGTTCTGCCAGGTCCGGCCCTGGTCCGCCGACCGCGCCAGGGAATGGCCCGCGCTCGTGAGGATGTCGGCGATCAGCACCCCGCCCTGCAGCGTGGCCATCTGCATGAACGAGCCGGTGTAGGAAGTCCGCAGGCTCCAGCTCCGGGCGTTGTCCGTGCTTGCGTAGAGGTTGGCGCGAGTCTGATCCAGCCGGATCGCGTACGCCGATCCCGTCGTGCCCACGCCCAGGAACTCGTGCGTCGTGTTGGTCAGGACCGTCGTCACCGTCAGGGTACCGCCGTCCGGCGTCCCTGCATCCGGCGTCCCTGCATCCGGCGTCCCTGCATCCGGCGTCCCTGCATCCGGCGTCCCTGCATCCGGCGTCCCTGCGTCCGGCGTCCCTGCATCCGGAACACCGGCGTCCGGCGTCCCTGCATCGGGAGTGCCGCCGTCGCCGGGTGCGGTCCCCTCCGAGATGATGCGGAAGTTGTCGTAGGCGACGCCCGCGCGCGTCGTCCACATGCCGGCGTAGCCTCCCTGCGCGAGCACGCCGGGGGCGGTGTCCGTGGCCGACAGCTTGGTGACCCCGTTCACGGTGGCGGTCAGCGAGACCGGGCCTCCGCCCACGGCCTTCAGGCCCAGGGTGGACCACTCGTTCAGGACGACGCCGCTGGCGACCTGCCCGAGGACGGTGGTGGTTCCCCCCACCCTCCGCCGGACCACGAGCTGTCCCGAGGACAGGATCGCCACGTCATACCGGTCGGTCGGGCGGCTGGTCTGCGCCCTGAGCACGAGCGCGGTCTCGGGCACGCCGAAGCCCACCACCGCCGCCTGCACCTGGCAGTCCCGGCACGCCACCGACGGCACGTGGGCCAGGTCCTGCCCGTCCAGGTCCGACGCGGCGATCGACCCGTTGGTGAGCCAGAGTCCCTGGTCCTGTACCCACTGGCTCCCCAGGTTGGAGTCGGTGCGCGAGAAGGTGTCGGAAAAGAGCACCGTCCCCGCCGGAGGCGACGACCCACCATCGGACGTCCCTCCGTCCGGTATCCCCGCGTCCGGCGTTCCCGCGTCCGGCGTTCCTCCGTCCGGAGGGGGCAGGCCCTGGATGGGTGCGAACACCGCCTCCGCCTCGCCCGGCGAGTTGGCGTCCGGGCTGAAGCCGAAGACGCACGGCGCCCAGGGAATGGTAGTGGGGGCGCGCTCCAGCGCCGCCGGGTAGCCCTTGAAGCTCACCGTGGCGTCGAGGAGCGAGGGCGGCCCCAGCACGCCGCCGCTCAGCTTCCGGAACCGGATTTCATATCTCGTATCCGCGGTGATGACGTGGTTGTAGAAGATGTACGCATCGTCGCCCGCGAGCGTGATGTTCCCCTGGGTCGCCCACCACGATGAGTCATCCACCTGTTGCCGGGGCCCGAAGCTGGTGCCGTCGAACAGGCGATACCAGAGGTTCTCCTCCATCTCGGACTTGTAGACCACGTGCACCTGGCCGCGGGCGGTGACCACCGTGCTCAGGGCCGCGCCGTGGTAGATGCCCTCGCTGAACGCGATCTGGACCGGGCCCCAGGCACCGAGCGGCGCCGAGTCCTGCCGGATCATGAACCTGGCCGGGCCCCAGTCGCCGTGCTCGTCGAAGAGGAACATCAAGCTGGGGCCCAGGCTCAGCAGCCGGCCGCCCCCGCGGGTCCCCACCGTGACGAGGTCGGGCATCGCGGTGAAGGTCTGGCCGCCGTTCTCGCTGACCGCGATCGCCGCCGAGTGCGTGCCGTCCGCATTCAGCCGGAATGCCTGCACCCATAGCCGCCCGGCGGAGTCGGCCGCGATCTCGGCGCGGTAGAAGGCCGTGGCGTTGGAGACGGAATCGAACACTCGGAGCGCTGGATCCGGCGTGAACGACTGCGTGGCGGGCTGATATCTCCACCGCTGATAGTACACGTCGTGCCGGGTGGAGCCGCCGAGCGCCGGCCCCTCGTACGAGTAGACGAGAAACAGGTCCGGCCCGGCCTGGAGGATGTCGGGGGTGTCACGCTCGGTGGGATCGTCCTGGATGGCCGCCATCCAGTGCCAGCTCGCCCCCTCGTTGTCGCTCCGGTAGAAACCCAGGCCGTGCCCGTCGGCCCCGTCTTGCTGGATGGCCAGCAGCAGGCTCGCGGTCCCGTCCGCGTGGGTCACCCGGACCAGGTGCCGCTGCGCCGGGAGCGTCAGAGCGTTGGCGCCGCCGATCTCCGTGACCGGGACGGCTCCCAGCGACGCCCAGAGTGCCGCCGCCGCCAATGTCGCCGCCGCCCCTGTTACCATCGCGCCAGAACGTGAGCACTGCGCTGCCAAGCGCAAGGCTCGTGACGCGGGTCAAGCTTGTGCCCGGCGAGGATTGGCCGTTACATCACTCCGAGGGTGGCTCCTCCGCCGCCTCGGTGGCCTTGTCCGCCGGCCGGAGCTCCGGCTTCACGTCCTGCCCACGCTCGGGAAGATGCGCCTCGATGAGGTGAGGGCCTCGCACCTCGTGGCGCTGGTGCGGGGCTGGCGCCAGAAGATGTCCGGCAAGTCCGTCTGGAACGCCTACTCGTCTCTCTCGGCGTTCTTCCGCGACGCGGCCCTTGCGGATCTTCTCTCCACGTCGCCGTGCATCCTGACCAAGCGTCAGCTCGGGTCGAAAGTGCCGCGATC
>Ga0134122_10000682_pt1 | contig 23438 bp, 17 predicted proteins | sample KB302_FD_96461 | JGI IMG/M metagenome (GOLD analysis project Ga0134122, IMG submission 96461) | Terrestrial soil microbial communities without Nitrogen fertilizer from Kellogg Biological Station, Michigan, USA - KB3-0-2 | ecosystem: Environmental > Terrestrial > Soil > Unclassified ...
AGCCGCCGCCGCGCGGAGAGGTCCACCAGCGCCACCCCATCCAGCGGCAGGGTGTTGAGGTCGTCCTCGAACTGCTGCCCCACGTAGCGCATCACCAACGTCACGGTGACGATGTTCGGGTCGTCGTAGGAGAGCTGGACGGTGGCGCGCCGGGCGGGCGCGTGCGGGAGCTGCTTGCCCACCAGCGTGTCCGACGCCGCCGCGAGCACCTGCGTCGGCGCGAACGTGTAGCCCGCCGAGGCGCTGAACGCCCGCCACAGCCGCAGGTCCAGCCACCCCTCCACCCCGACGATCTGCACCTCGCCCACGTTCTGCCGCTGGCGCGTGGCGCCGTCGATCGGCGTCGCCAGCGTGACGTTCACGATCGGATCCGCCAGCCGGTTCCAGAACCCCGTCGCCCGCGCCGCCATCCCGAACGGCAGCTCCACGTCCACGCCCGCCTCCGCCCCGGTCAACCGCTCCGGCCCGAGGTCCGGGTTCGACGCCGTCAACACCGCCCCCACCTGGAACGGCCGATACAGCTCATTCAGGGTCGGCGCCCGGAACGCCTGGTACCCGGAGGCCCGCGCGGTGAGGAACGGCAGCGGCTGCCACCTCACCCCCACCCGCGGCGACAGCTGTGACGCGCTCCGGTTCGTGAACGCCGCGTCCGCCGTGGAGTCGTCCCCGAGCACCGTGTGCCGCTGGCCGTCCGCGTTCCTCCACGCGTCCAGCCGCAGCGCCGCGAGCACCTCCACGTCCGGGATCGGCTGGTACGAGTCCTGCGCGAACGCCCCCAGCGACATCTGCGTCCCGGAGGAGTCCCGCCGCACCGCCGTCGTCGGCCCGACCACCGCGGGGAACAGGTCCTCGGCGGAGCGCCCAGCCACGCGGAAGGCGTCGGCGCCCGCCGCCGGGAAGTGCCGGCCGAGGAGCTCCAGCGGCCGCGACGTCCACAGCACCGACGCCCCCTCGCTGTCGCTGGGGTTCTCCTGGTGCGCGGAGAGGAGCTCGTCCACCCGGTCCGGCGACAGGCGCGCGCGGTCCTGCTGGAACAGCTGCCCCTGCAGCCACAGCCTCGCCTCGAAGTCCCCGGCGCCCGCCGTGTGCCACCGCGCCCCGAAGGAACCGCCGCCCTCCCGCACGCGCGCGGTGGTGTGCACGGTGCCGCCGTTCTGGCGCTCGTCGAAGTACTGCCCGCGCGCGGACGCGGTGAGATCGGACGTCACCTGGTACTCCACCCGCGCGCTGACGGATTCGTGCTCGCTGGGCGCGGAGAGATCCGCCGGCCCCGCCTGCGATGGCGCGACCACCGGGTACCCGGCGGTGGAGAAGTGCTCCCCCTCCACCGAAGCCCCCAGCCTCCCCCACCGGTCGGCCGCCCGCAGCGCGACGTCCAGCGACCTTCGCGTGCCCCACCCGGCGTCCACGTCGAGCGCCCGCTCCAGCGCCGCGCGCGAGAACAGCTCCACCACCCCGCCCAGCGCCGCGCTCCCGTACAGCGCCGACGCCGCGCCCGGCGCCAGCTCCACCCGCTCCAGCCCCAGCCTCGGCAGTGCCCGCCAGTACACCCACCCGCCGAACGGGTCGTTCACCGGCACCCCATCCAGTAGCACCAGCGCCCGCGACACCCCGGACGGCCCCACGTTCCTCAGGTTCACGCCCTGCGCGGTGGGGTCTGCGGCGACGCTGCTGGTGCGCCGGAACGTCGCAAACGACGGCACCGCCGAACGCAGCACGTCGTCCACGCGCACGCCCGGGCTCCGCTCCAGCTCCGCCCGGGGGATCACCGTGACCGTCGAGGTCACCTCCCGCACGGGCCTTGGCGCGCGCGTGGCGGTGACCACGGTCTCCATGGCCGGCGCGTCACCCGGGACCGGTGGGGACCCGCCATCCGGCGCGTCCCCCAGCCCCAGCGCGACCAGCGTCACCAGCGCGATCGAGATCATCGACTCCGCTCTCTACCCGACTCCGGCGCGGAGTGAGTGGAGAACGGAGGACGATCCGCGCGCTGTTCTCCTGTCCTACTGCCAGGCCACCACGCCGCGCGACTCGTCCGCCACCCGGCGCGCCCGGGGCGTGGTCGTCCCGGTCGTCCGGTTCGCGGCCAGGTCCACCACGTTGAGGAGCAGGTCGCGCACGTGCCGCGGCTTGTTCCCGTTGCTGTCGCGGTAGATGAGGTCCACGTCGTCGGTGGTCTGGTGGTACTCGTCGATGAGGTCGCCGCCGCCGTTGGGATTCGACAGGCCCTCGAACAGGAACAGGGTCGGGATGCCCTTGCTGTTCCAGACGGACCCATCCTGCCGGTCGCGGTACTGGTTGATGTCGCGGTTCACGCGGTCGAACGGGTCGGTCAGCTTCTGGTTCGCCTGGTCCACCAGGTCGTGGAAGTAGTTGTTCCGCCCGCGGGTGTCCGTGTCGATCACCGACAGCCGCTGGTCGTCCCACCGGCCCACCATGTCCGCGTTGATCACCCCGGCGACCTTGCTGTTCGGGAGCCCCGGCAGCGGGTGGTTGGCCAGGTACGAAGACCCCACCAGCCCCTTCTCCTCGCCGCCCGTCCACACCACCATCACGGACCGGTCCAGCTTCCCGTCCTTCTGCATCTGCTGGAGCTGCGGCAGCAGCGACGCCAGCACGCCGCTCCCGGACCCGTTGTCGTCCGCGCCGTTGAACACCTGCCCGTTCCGGTCCACGCCCAGGTGGTCGAGGTGCGCCATCAGCACGATCACCTCGTCCTTGTGCGGCCCGGTGCCCTGCAGCATGCCCACGGTGTTCCGCGTCTTGCCGTCCTGCAGCGCCACCTTCTTGACGTCGTCCACGCTCTGGAAGTCCGGCGTCTGCGCCGCGGTCAGCCCGTTCGCCTTCCGGTACCGGTCGGAGAGCGTCTTCAGGTCGCTCTTGCTCAGCGTCTTGTCCAGGAAGAACCCGCTGTCGAACTTCTCCTGGCCCCAGTTGCTGGCGTCGTGCTTGACCGACTCCGCCGACTCCCGCTGGCCCTTGAAGCTGAACAGGTCGAACGCCTGCTCGTACGGGTTCGCCGCGCCGGTGTTCGGCCCCTGGAACCCGTACTTCTGCATCAGGCCCTGCATGTACTTCGACGCCGTATCCAGCCCCTCCGACGGGCTGTTGCGCCCCTTCAGCGCGTCCGACGCGAGGTACTCGATGTGCTTCATCGGGTCCGAGTCGTCCTTCTCCGGAGGAGGAGGCGGCGGCGGCTGGTCGGACTTGGGCTGGATGGTGAGGCCCCAGCTGTTGAGCGTCCCCACGTCCTGGCGGGCCGCGTCCTGGACCGTCAGCTTCCAGTCGCCCGCCACCGGCTCGCCGGCGAACGGGGTGAGGTCGAAGCTGCCCTTGATGTCGTCCGCGGAGCCGCCCTGCCGGTTCGACACCACCGCCGACTTCCCGGAGGGAGAGGTCAGCGTCACCACCAGGTCGCCCCGGTACGTGTGCGAGATGTCCAGGTCCAGCTTGAGCTTGTCGACCTGCGCCGTGCCGTCCAGGTGGATGGTCGAGGTAGTGGTCGCCAGGTCCTTGATCGGCGCGTTCGGCGTGGCCTTGGCGGTGATCGGGTCCGCCGCCGCCGGCCGGGGGCCCACGAACGAATCCTTCGCGCCGCACGCCGCGGGCGAGGAGGAGGAGGCCTGGGCGCAGTTGCCGGACGCCGGGGCCTGGGTGGTGGAGGAGGTGGCGGAGGGCTGCGCGGAGAGGGGGCGGGCCGCGGGATCGAGTCGCATAGGTGATGCGTTATCGGCCCATGTCGGTGGAAAGTATTTTTCCACGCAAACAAAGGCAATTCCTTCGGAAAATAAAAAAGTCGAGCGCCGCGGGAGCGACGCTCGACTCTCTCATCCTCTCAGCGGCTGGCTACGGAATTACAGGCCGCGGTACGTCGCGACGGCCGAGTCCGCCCGCGCGGCCTGGCCGGCGGTGAACTGGAACATCCCGATGTCGTCGGTGTAGTCCATGAAGTTCTCGACCGGATCGCGGCCCGGGTACTTGGTGCCGGTGCAGGTGTCCGGGTACGGCGGCGGCACGCCGAAGAACGCGGTCTTCTCCGCCGGGGTGTCCGAGACGCCGTCGTTGGTCCTGCTGCAGCCGCCCTGGAACGTGTGGTACAGGCCCAGCCAGTGGCCGACCTCGTGGGTGGCGGTATCGCCGAGGTTGTAGTTGGTCGCGGACCCACCCGGCAGGCTGGCGGTGAGGATCACCACGCCGTCCATGCTCGGGCTGCGCGAGTAGTCGGACGGGAAGGTCGCCCAGCCCAGCAGGCCCTGGCCGATGTTGGCCAAGTAGACGTTGAGGTCACCCGCGCCGCCCCGGCGGAGCGCCGACTTGGCCTGCGACTCGGCGGCGCTGTTCGGCGTCATCGTGTACCAGCTGTTGTTGGCGGTGGTGTCCGTCCCGGCGAGCACGAAGTGGAAGGGGGTCGCCGAGGTCGGCTGCGCGGAGGCGCCCTGGCCCGGCGCGCGGCCGTTGTCGCCGCCGGCGTACGCGGTGTTCATCACCGAGATCTGGTTGTTGATCTGGGTGGAGCTCACGGCACCCTGGCCGCTGGTGTTGGTGATCACGTGGACGTACACGTTCACCGTCACCGAGCCCGCCGCGCGCAGCGCCCCGCTGGTCCCGTTGACGCCGAGGGCCGCCTGGTACTGGTTGATCGCGTCCTGGACCGCGTTGAGCTCCGCGCTCATCGGGTGCGGCGTGCCGCACTGGCCGGGGTGAGCGTTCAGCTCGGCGTTGATGGCGTCCGCGAGGGCGGAGTCATCGGCCGGGTCGGTGGCCTCGGGGCCACACGCCGCGAGGGCGGCGATGACCGGGAGGACGAGCAGGAAGCGGGTGCGGGCAAGCATGCGGACTCCTGAGAAGGGGTGACGGAAAAAACGGCTGGGCATGTACCAGCCTTCACCGTGCGCATACAAGGGCCAGACCCTGTTACGGCATCTTACGTTTCACCCCCTCACTTCCGGGCCTCGTGTGTGAGGAGAGGTGAGAAGAAGTTGTCCTTTTTCGAGTACTCGTCGAACGCGAAGGCGAAGCGGTAGCTGGCCGCCGCGCGCTGGTTGCAGTCGGTGCGCTCGCAGAAGCGGCAGCTGATCCCGGTGGGGACGGCGTCCCGCTTGAGGTCCACGGTGGGCAGGCCGTAGGCGAGGAAGCGGGCGTTCTCCGCGTGCGTCCCCAAGCCGATGGAGTAGGCGGTGCCGCGGACGATGCTTCCCTCCACCGGCTGGAGCTGGACCTTGGCGAAGCAGAAGTAGGTCGTTCCGTCCGGCATCATCGAGTACTGACGGGTGAGCTGGGATGGGTTGAGGAAGGCGAGGTGCACCGCCCACTTCCCGCACGACCCGCCGCCCTGCGCGAACTTCAGCCCGGTGCCGGAGTACTTCTTGGAGACGTTCCCGGCGATGTCGCTGCGGATGAAGTGGAAGGGGACGCCGGGGCGCTTGGGGTCCGCCAGGTTGCACAGCCGGTGCGCCACCGTCTCGTAGGTGGTGCCGAAGATCTGCGAGAGCAGCTCCACGTCGTACCGGGTGCGCTCCACCTCCTTGAAGAAGTCGCCGTAGGAGAGCATCAGCGCGCCGGCGAAGTAGGAGGCCAGGTTCACCTTGATCAGCCGCGGCGTCTCCGCGTGCTTGAGCGCGGTGCCGCCCAGGATGCGCTCCAGCAGCTTCGCCTTGTCCAGCACCAGCAGGCCGATGGAGGTGGCCAGCTGGAACTTCAGCGGCTGTTCGGTGAGCGCGGGCGACAGGGTGAGCGTCTTCTCCTCCCGGTCCATCTGCCGCACCACCGAGCTGCCGTGAGGGCCCGACTCGTACCGGACGCGGTACCCGAAGCGGGCGTCCTGGAGCACGCGCTGGAGCTGGCCGGACGTCACCTGCCGCTCGAGCTGGAAGTCGCGGCGCAGCGCCTCCGCCTGCTCCTCCAGCTCCGGGAAGTAGTTCTTGTGCTCCTGGAGGAAGTCCGTCACCTCGTCGAAGGGCGAGTAGTCGAAGCGCATCCCCTCGCGGGTGAGCGTCTCCGCCCGCGCCCGCTCCTCGTTGGAGAGCTGGGCCAGCACGTTCTCCAGCTGCGAGCGGGTGTTCTTGTAGAGGTTGAACAGCGCGGCCACCGTGCCCGCCAGCTTCGGCTCGGCGGAGAGGGACTGGAGCGACTCGGGGTCGATGTCCAGGGTCTTCAAGAGCGGCTCGTCGAGCAGCTTGGCCAGCGCCTCGTCCGCGCGGCCCTCGCCCAGCGACGCCATGAACTCTTCCGGGTCTTGGTCGAGGTAGCGGAGCGCCTTCCACAGGAGCGGGAAGGGCATCACCCGCTTCCCCTTCTCGATCAGGTTCAGGTACGCGGGCGACACGCCCAGGTCCCGCGCCGCGTCGCTCTGCTTGATGTTGCGCTGCAGTCGCAGGGTGCGCAGCTTCACGCCCACGTTGGCGTTCAGCGCCGTCTCGTTGAGGGCCATTGGGTTTTTGACATGCCTGAAAATTGACTAATTTTCAAGCACCCCCTCTTCACGGATTGACACTCCCGCGCTGAAGCATCACCATGACGCGGCTAGGCGAGGGAGCGATGACCGTGCGGAAAATGGCCAGAACGGGCCGATTCTACGAGGAATTCGAGGTCGGGGCCACGTACCAGCACCACTGGGGCCGGACCTTGGCAGAGGCCGAGTGTCACCTTTTTACGACCTGGACCCAGAACGCCAATCCCCTCTACTTCAACCGGGAGTACGCGCGGTCGCTGGGACACCCCGCCTGCCCGGCCAATCCACTGCTGGTGATGAACGTGGTGTTCGGGATGACGGTCGAGGACCTCTCCGAACAGGCGCTGGCGCACCTGGGCTACTGGAACATGTCCTTCCACAAGCCGGTCTACCCGGGGCAGACGCTGTACGCGGAGTCCGTCGTCCTCGACAAGCGCCCCAGCGAGTCGAAGGACGACCGCGGCATCGTCCACGTCCGCACCACCGGGAAGAACGAGCTGGGCGCGGTGGTGCTCACCTACGAGCGGAAGATCCTGGTGAAGAAGAAGGCGGCGTACGCGCATGAGCTGGAGCGCTCCTCGCCGCCGGGGCTGCGGCTGCCGGAGCCGGCGCCGGCGCCTTCGCCCGAGGGGATGTCGCCGTGATGACCCCCGAGCACCTGGCCATCCAGGAGTCGGTCCGCGACTTCGTCAAGAAGGAGGTGGAGCCGGTCGCTTCCAGGCTGGACAACGAGGGCGCGGAGATCCCGATGCCGCTCATCCAGCGGATGGCGGAGCTGGGCTACTTCGGGCTGATCACGCCGCAGGACTTCGGCGGGCTGGGGCTGGACACGCTGTCCATGGCGCTGGTCACCGAGGCGCTGTCGCACGGGTGGCTGTCGGTGGGGAGCGTGATGACGCGGATGATCATCTCCGCCACGCTGATCCAGCAGAGCGGCACCGCGGCGCAGAAGCAGAAGTGGCTGCCGAAGATCGCCGCCGGGGAGATCTACACCGCGGCCGCCTTCACCGAGCCGGACGCCGGGAGCGACGCGGCGGGGATCAAGACCCGCGCGGTGAAGCAGGGCGACCGCTACTCGGTCACCGGGGAGAAGGCGTGGTGCACCTTCGCCAACCGCGCCCACGTGCTCACCACCACGGTGAAGACGGATCCCACCGCGCCCAGGCACCGCGGGATCAGCATCCTGCTCATCGAGAAGGAGCCGGGGAACAAGTTCGCGCCCCCGAAGCTGAGCGGGGACCCGATCCCGACCATCGGCTACAAGGGGATGAACTCGTACAACGTCGCGTTCGACGGGTACGAGGTGCCGGCGGAGAACCTGCTCGGCGGCGTGGAGGGGAAGGGCTTCTACCAGCTGATGCCCACCTACGAGTACGCGCGCATCCAGACCGCGGCGCGCGCGGTGGGCGTGGCGCAGGCGGCGCTGGACGCGGCTTTGAAATACTCCAAGGAGCGGATCCAGTTCGATCAGCCGATCTGCGAGTTCCAGGTGATCCGCCACAAGCTGGCCCACGCGGCGACGGAGATCGAGGCGGCGCGCCAGCTCACCCACCACGCCTGCCGGATGAAGGACACCGGCAAGCGGTGCGACCTGGAGGCGGGGATGGCCAAGGCCTTCGCCGCCGACATGGCGGAGCGCGTGACCTCCGAGATGCTGCAGATCTTCGGCGGCTACGGCTACTCGAGGGAGTTCCCCGCCCAGCGGTACTGGCGCGACGCGCGGGTGTTCAAGATCTTCGAGGGCACCTCGGAGATCCAATACGAGGTCATCGCGAAGAGGTTGCTGGAATGAGAGCGCTCACCCGCGACGGGTCGTACTTCGAGGACTTCGACGTGGGCGAGGTCGTCGTCTCGCCCCGCGGCCGCACCGTGTCGGAGGCGGAGCACATGGCGTGGACGGGAATCCTGATGAACACCGCCCAGCTCCACTTCAACCAGGCGATGTGCGACCAGTCGCCCAAGACGTACTTCGACGGGCGGCGGGTGGTGTACGGCGGCATCGTCTTCGCGTTCGTGGCGGGGCTGGCGTCGGAGGACACCACGGAGAACGCGCTCGCCGAGCTGTCGTTCGACAACGGCCGCCACCTCAACCCGGTGTTCGCCGGGGACACGCTGTTCGCCGAGTCGGTGGTGACCGCCAAGCGCGACTCGCCGGACCGGCCGGACGGCGGGATCGTCTCCTTCAAGCTGATCGGCAGGAACCAGGACGGGAAGGTGGTCCTGGAGATCGACCGCGAGGTCCTGGTGAAGCGGAAGTCCCACTACCTGGAGCACTGAATGTACGAACAACTGGTCATCGCCCGTGAGTTCTCCGTCCGCCGGACCGAGCTGACCTGCCCCGCGCACTCGATGAAGATGATGTCCAAGGCGGCCGACTCCGCCGCGGACGAGGTGATCCTCGACCTGGAGGACTCCTGCGCCGTGTCCCAGAAGGTGGACGCGCGCAAGACGCTGGTGGAGGCGCTGAAGACGCTGGACTTCAAGGGGAAGATCCGCGCCTTCCGCCCCAACAACGTCCGCACCCCGTACTTCTACCGGGACCTGATCGACGTGGTGGAGAACGCGGGGGAGCGCGTCGACTGCGTCGTCATCCCCAAGGTCTACGGCGCGGACGACGTGCTGTTCGTGGACCGGCTGCTCACCCAGATCGAGCAGAGCGCCAGGCTGCCGGTGGGGAAGATCAAGCTGGAGGTGCTGATCGAGAGCGCCAAGGGGCTGCTGCGCGCGGAGGAGATCGCCGCCTGCACGCCGCGGATGGCGTCGCTGATCTTCGGCATCGCCGACTACGCCGGCGACGTGGGCGCCCGCGAGCTCACCCGCGAGCAGTTCCAGACCTTCCACTACCCCAAGGCCCACACCATCGCCGCGGCGCGCGCGGCGGGCCTCGACGTCATCGACAACGTCACCCTGCACTTCCGCGACCTGGACCAGGTGAAGAAGGACGCGGAGCAGGGCGCGCGGCTGGGCTTCGACGGCAAGTGGGCCATCCACCCCTCGCACATCGAGATCATCAACGCCACGTACACGCCCACGGCCGACGAGCTGAAGCGCGCGCTGGCGATCATGGACGCCTACGCCAAGGCGGACCGCGAGAGCGGCGTGGGCGCCATCGTCTACCAGGACGAGATGGTGGACGCGGCCACCCTGCGCGTGGAGTGGAAGAAGATCGCGGTGGCGAAGAAGGCCGGGCTGGTCAACGAGCGCAACGAGCTGGTGGCGGGCGGCGATGGGGTCACGGCCTCCGGCTCCGGGCAGCCCAGAGCGACCGCGTGAGCGACCGCGGTCAGGCGCGCACGCGATCCGGCGTGCCCATCAAGCCGGTCTACGGGCCGGGCGACGTGCGGGGCGCGCCGCCGCCGCCGGGAGAGTTCCCGTTCACCCGCGGCATCCACCGGGACATGTACCTGGGGAAGCCGTGGACGATGCGGCAGTACGCCGGCTTCGGCACGCCCGAGGAGACCAACCAGCGCTTCCGCTACCTGCTGGAGCAGGGCCAGACCGGGCTGTCGCTGGCGCTGGACCTGCCTACCCAGCTCGGGCTGGACGCGGACGACGAGCAGGCCCTGGGCGAGGTGGGGAAGGTGGGCGTCTCCATCTGCTCGCTGCGGGACCTGGAGACGGTGTTCCAGGGGATCCCGCTGGACCGGATCTCCACCTCGATGACCATCAACGCCACCGCGGCGGCGCTGCTGGCCATGTACGAGGCGGTGGCGACCGGGCAGCAGGTGCCCCGGAACCGCGTCTCCGGCACCGTGCAGAACGACCTCTTGAAGGAGTTCGGCGCGCGCGGGGCGTGGCTGTTCCCCATCCAGCCGTCGATGCGGCTGTGCGTGGACATCATCCAGGATTGCGTCGACCGGCTGCCGCGCTTCAACCCCATCTCCATCGCGTCGCATTACCGGGACGCGGGCGCCAACCCGGCGGAGGAGATGGCGTACACGCTCTCCTCGGGGATCGCCTACGTGGAGGCGTGCCTGGCGCGCGGGATGGACGTGGAGGCGTTCGCGCCGCGGCTCTCCTTCTTCTTCTACACGTACACCAACTTCTTCGAGGAGGTCGCCAAGTACCGCGCCGGGCGGCGGATCTGGGCGCGGCTGATGAAGGAGCGCTTCGGGGCGAAGTCTCCAGCCGCGCAGATGCTGCGCGCGGCGTGCGTGTGCGGCGGGCACTCGCTCACCCGCGCGGAGCCGCTCAACAACATCGCGCGGGTGACGCTGGAGGCGTTCGCCGTCACCTGCTCGGGGCTGCAGTCGGTGTTCACCGCCGCCTACGACGAGGCCTTCGCCATCCCCACCGAGCAGTCGGCGCGCACCTCGCTGCGCGTGCAGCAGATCCTCGCCGAGGAGACGGAGGTGGCGAAGACGGTGGACCCGCTGGGCGGGTCGTACTTCGTGGAGGCGCTCACCGACGAGATGGAGGCCGCCATCCAGCGGGTGATGGACGAGGTGGCGGCGCAGGGCGGGATGGTGCGCGCGCTGGAGCGGGGCTGGGTGCAGCAGGCCATCTCCCGCCGCGCCTACGAGTGGGAGCAGGCGGTGGCGTCCGGAGAGCAGAAGGTGGTGGGCGTCAACGTCGCGCGTGGCGACGCGCCGGAGGAGCCGGAGCTGCAGGCCGCGTCGCAGGAGGCGGCGGAGCGCAAGGTGCGCGAGCTGAAGGCGCTGAGGGCGGCGCGCAGCGGCGAGTCGGTGCGGCGGGCGCTGGACGGGGTGCGGCGGGCGGCGGCGGGCGGCGAGAACCTGATGCCCCCCATCCGCGAGGCGGTGCAGGCCTACGCCACGGTGGGGGAGGTCGCGCGGGCGATGGAAGACGTGTTCGGGCGGTATTCGCCGCCGACGAGGTTCTGATGAAGATTCGCGTGTTGATCGCCAAGGCCGGGCTGGACGGGCACGACCGGGGCGCCAAGGTGATCGCCGCGGCGCTGCGGGACGCGGGGATGGAGGTCGTCTACACCGGGCTGCGCGCGAAGGTCGGCGCGGTGGCGGAGGCCGCCGTGCAGGAGGACGTGGACGTCATCGGCCTGTCCATCCTCTCCGGCGCGCACCTGGCGATCTGCGAGCGGTTGATGGAGGAGCTGCGCGCGCGCGGCGCGGAGGGCATCCCCGTGGTGGTGGGCGGGATCGTCCCCGCGGCGGATCGCGCGCGGTTGCGCGAGCTGGGCGTGCTGGCGGTGTTCGGACCGGAGTCGCCGCTGCCGGAGGTGGTGCGCGCGGTGCGGGCGCTGGCGGAGGGCGACCGGTCCCGGGAAATCCCGATGGCGGACGAGCAGCAAGGGGTGGGTGCATGAGCCGAACGCTGGAGCTGGGCCAGGTCCCGGAGCTGGGCGAGTTGCCGGAGCTGATGAAGGCGGTGGTGATCCGCAAGGACCGCGAGGGCGACCCCTCCACCGCGATGCGCCTGGAGGAGGTGCCGCCGCCGCCGTGCGGCCCCAATGACGTGCTGGTCCTGGTGATGGCCGCGGGCGTCAACTTCAACGGCGTCTGGGCGGCGCGCGGCAAGCCGGTGTCGGTGTTCAAGATGCACCAGGACCCGTTCCACATCGCCGGGAGCGACGCCTCCGGCATCGTGTGGAAGGTGGGCTCCAGCGTGCGCCGCTGGAAGGTGGGCGACGAGGTCGTCATCCACTGCAACCAGAGCTGCGGCGAGTGCCCGGAGTGCAACGGGCTGGACCCGATGGCGTGCTCGGAGCAGAGGATCTGGGGGTACGAGACGAACTGGGGCTCGTTCGCGCAGTTCACCCGCGTGCAGAGCCAGCAGCTGCTGCACAAGCCGGAGCACCTCTCGTGGCAGGAGGCGGCCAGCTACGGGCTGACCTACTTCACCGCGTACCGGATGCTGGTCCACCAGGCGAAGGTGAGCGCCGGGGACTGGGTGCTGGTGTGGGGCGCCGCCGGGGGCCTGGGGATCTTCGCGGTGCAGCTGTGCAAGGTGCTCGGCGCGCACGCGGTGGGCGTGGTGTCGAGCGCCGAGAAGGGCGAGCTGGTGATGCGCCTGGGCGCCGCCGGGTGGCTGAACCGGAAGGACTTCCCGAAGCTGACGTACTCCGCCCCGGAGGCGCCGGACCGGGAGCAGGAGCGGCTGGCGGAGACGAAGCGGTTCGGGCAGGCGATCCGGAAGATCTCCGGGGGCAAGGACGTGGACGTGGTGTTCGAGCACGTCGGCCAGGAGACGTTCCCCGCCTCGGTGCTGCTGGCGAAGCGGTTCGGGAAGATCGTCATCTGCGGCGCCACCTCCGGGTACAAGCTGGACTTCGACGTGCGGCACCTGTGGATGCGGCAGAAGCAGATCCTGGGGTCGCACTTCTGCAACGCGTTCCAGGCGCAGCGCGCCAACCAGCTCGTGCTGGACGGGGCGATCCACCCGGTGGTGGACCAGGTGTTCGGGCTGGCGGATACGCCCCGCGCCCACGCGCTGATGGCCGCCAACGGCCACGCGGGGAAGATGGTGATCAACGTCCAGGCCGGCGCCGAGGCGGAGAAGGGGAACGGGCGCGAGGCGCCGAGCTACGGGTCGGACGCGGAGTCGCACGCGGCCGCGGGGTGACGCGTGAGCTCGGGTGGGTCCGACGACCCGGCGTGCGTCGCGGTGCCGAGCGTCGGGGTCCGGATACCAACTCCGGGGTGATGCGGCCGCCGTGCCCGCGTTCGCCCTTGCACGGCGAACGGCCCGTGCACACTTGTTGAGGCTGGCCGAGCGGTACGCTCTCCCCTCGGAGGCCACACGCATGCACGCATGGTTCCTGGTGGGAGCTCTCTGGAGCGCCCTCGCGGCCGATCCCGCGCCTCCGCCCGACCCCTGGCAGGCGCGCCTCACCCTGGGCGTGCGCGCGGCCAAGCTGGATTCCCCGGAGCCGCTGGGCCTCTCCTTCTTCACCGACGCGTCGCTGGAGCTGCGCATGTTCGGGCACGTGGCGCTCCAGGTGGGTTCGTCGCCGGTGGTGGTGCCCACGCCTCCGGCGTTCCCCGTGTCCCCGGACTCCGGCACGTGCGGGTCGCCGGCGCCGGCCACCCTGCGCGCCGGGGTGAGCGAGTTCGGCGACTTCTGGGAGCTGGGCGTCATGGCCGGCCTCACGCTCAACACCAGCGCGCTGCTCCAGTGCACCACCCGGCAGTACCTGCTGCTGATGCCGTTCTTCCGCCTCGGCCGCGACCAGGACTGGGGCGTGGACGGGGGCGCGGGCTTCTTCTACACGACGCTGAAGGAGGTCTGGCTGGGAGCGCACGCGCCGCTGGGCCCCCTGCGCGCGTTCCTCGACGCGCGGCTGTCCATGTTCGGCTGGGCGGAGGCGAACCTGGGCGTGGAGGTCCCCGGCGCGCTGCTCCACCTGCCGCGCGCGCTGCGGCTGCGGGTGGAGGCGGGCCTGGCGGCGGTGGGGTGGACGGTGCTCCCGGAGTGGAGGCTGGGTCCGCAGGGCGGGGCGGGGATGAGCTGGACCTGGTGAGTCCGGTCGAGGATCCGCGGGAGCGTGGGGGCGAGTCCGGCCTTCGCAACAGGCCCGGCATGCAACCTCTCGGCTCCCGCGACCTGCCGGGCTATGAGGGGGCACCATGAACGCTCCTTCGCTCAGCCGGCTGTTGCGCGAGGATGACTTTCCGAAGCTGAAGGGCGAGGGCGAGGCGGATCGGCGCCTCGATGCGCTGCAGAAGCGGATGTTGCGCATCCAGCAGGGCGTCTTCCACGCCAAGAAGCGGGCCATCATCGCGATGGAGGGCGCGGACGCGACGGGGAAAGGCGGGGCCATCCGGCGGTTGACCGAGGCGCTCGACCCGAGAGGGATCCGGGTCGTCCCCATCGGCGCGCCCACGCCCGACGAGCAGGGGCGTCACTACCTGTACCGGTTCTGGCGCGACCTTCCCGTGCCCGGGGTGATCACCATCTTCGACCGGACCTGGTACGGCCGGGTCCTGGTCGAGCGGGTGGAGGAGCTCTGTCCCCCCGAGGCCTGGAAGCGCGCGTACCGGGAGATCTGCGAATTCGAGCGGATGCTCGTCGACGACGGCGTCGACATGGTGAAGATCTATCTCGGGGTGAGTCGCGACGAGCAGTACAAGCGATTCGAGGAGCGCCTGAAGAACCCCGACAAGCAGTGGAAGATCGGCGAGGCGGACGTCGAGGCGCGCCTGAAGTGGGACGACTACGTCGAGGCCGCCGATGAGATGTTCAAGCGCACCCACACCAAAGAGGCGCCGTGGCACCTCGTGGCGGCGGACCACAAGTGGTACGCGCGCGTCACCGTGCTCGAGATCGTCACCCGCGCGCTGGGCCACCACGCCGACTGGTTCGAGGGCCGGATGCAGAAGAAGATGCAGAAGAAGGAGACCGCGGAGCTCCGCCGGCAACTCGCCCGCCTGAAGTGACGCCGCGCTTCCCCGACCGCGCAACTGGTGAGCCAGGGACGGCTGCGGCGGACGCGGCCCCAGAGCGCGTCCTCTCCGACCTGGAGAGGGGACTCCAGCTTCTTCGGGATCTCGTCCTTGGGGAGTCACCGCAGGCGAAGCCGTCCTCTGGAGCACGAGATTCCCAAGCTCGGGGTCGCCGGTTTGAACCTTTGTCCGCCGCTCAGTGAGAAGTCCGGTTCCGCGAGGTTGCGGAGCCTGGGCTTCTTCGTTGTGGTGCATCGGCTGGAGGTGATGCACTGAGTGATGCACTTCGCCTAGGTGGCTGGCCAGCTATGGCGGCGACCTTCACCACCGTTGTTCCATTGCGAACTGGCTGCACAGTTCTGGTTTCCCGGCCTCCCTGGTGCCCCTGGTAGGGCCCGCGACCCGCATAAGCCTTGTACGTCTTGGACGCCGGGCTATTGGGGCCAGAAGCGAGGCTTTTGGTTTTCCTCTCTCGTGGTGCTTTTCGCGGCATGCACGCCGGGGCCAGTCGGCCCAGCAGGACCTGCCGGGCCCGAAGGGCGTCAGGGGCCAGCGGGACCACAAGGTGATGCAGGCGTGCCTGGCCCTCAGGGGCCGGACCCGCCATGGCCGATCCGGAAGCGTTCGACTTCCGCGGTTGCGCCAGAGCGTTGATCCAGGTGAACAAACGAGGTAGCGGCGGCGCTATGCGCGCTCTTTCCTGCGAAACACGCGCGTTCGCGAGTCTTCGATCGGCATGGGCCAATCGACGCGCACGGCCTCGTAATCGATATCGACGCCTGACCAGAAGTCGGCCGCCACCTCAGCGGAGATCACGGAGAGCGATTCCAAACCCTCATCAGAGATCACCTGGGACCAGGTGAAGCAGAACCGCATCGCGCCATTGGCGGAGCTCCGCGGGTAGCGGCGGGCGGGGCCATCCCCTCCGCAAATGACGTCGGGCGGTGACATGACGTGAGGTGAGCGCGCGCGGAGGGCAATAGCCCATTTGGGGTATGGCGGCGCTCGCCGCCGGAGGTCACAGTGGAGCGCGTTCGGGCGAGGGCTCGAATAGCTCCGGAGGCTCACGTGTCGATTGCTCGCTCTGTCGTCGAGTCGCTGCTGGTGGGAATGCTGCTGTGCTCCGGGTGTACTCCGGGGCCGATCGGACCCAAGGGCGATCAGGGTGACGCGGGCCCGAAGGGCGATCCGGGTGACGTGGGCCCGAAGGGCGATCAGGGTGACGCGGGCCCGAAGGGCGATCCGGGTGACGTGGGCCCGAAGGGCGATCAGGGCCCGACGGGACCTCCGGGGGAGAATGGCTGTCCGGGCCCGAGGATCCACGGGACGTGCCTGCTGACCTATGACAACAGCCTGACCACCGCCTTCGAGACGGCGGCTCAGCTGTGCGCGTTCGCCGGCGGGGACATCTGCACGGACAGCCAGACCTGGCCGCTCGCGGTGGGGACCTGGCAGAACATCTACCTCGCGAGCACGGTGCTCAACGGGCCCCACTGGACCGCGTCCTTCGCCGACAACGACGCCTTGAACTGGAACGGGGTCAACAGCGGCACCGGAGACGACCACAGTCCCAACTCGTCCTACGGCTACAGCTGCTGCGGCGGGTACACGCCGCAGAACGCGCGCGTCCCGGGAATGACGGTGAACGGGGTGAAGGTCCTGGCCATCCACAACGTGGCGGATACGTACTGGCCGGGCGCCGTGGCGTACTGCGCCGCGCTCAACGCCGACATCTGCTCGGACTCGCAGACGCTGCTGCTGCGTGACGCCCGGGCGCTGACCGTCCCCGCCTGGACCAACTCGCACTCCGACAACGACGCGAACCTCTACAACGCGATCACCGGCGGCACGGCGGACGACACGTCCCCCAGCAACGTCTACGGCTTCGCCTGCTGTCCGTCGGCGCGCCCGTCTGATCTCAGCTGTCCGGTGACGCGCACCTCGGGCGTGTGCGCGATCACCATCCACAACGTCGCCGACACCGACTTCCGGGGCGCCGCCACTGCCTGCGCCGCCGCCGGCGGAGACCTCTGCTCCATCGCCCAGTCCTCCGTCCTCCGCACCGCCGCAGCCCTCACCGTGCCCGTGTGGACCAACTCGCACTCCGATAACGACGGCAGCCAGGCGTCGGTGGGAGTGGGGCCCATGCTGGATAACCCGGTGCTCACCTCCAACGCCGGGTATGCGTGCTGTTTGAATTGAGCGGCTGAAGGCGACGTTCCCCCCGGCGTCGGCCACCGACAATTACTCGGCGCCGGCGGCCATCACCCTTTCCTACAGCGCGAGCTCGGGCAGCACCTTCCCGGTCGACACCACGCCTCCCACCATCGCCTGCCCGGCGGACCAGATCGCCGAGACCACCAGAGGCCCGGCCTGTGCTCGCCGCCGAGGGCACGGGCGCGGCCGGGCCGGCAACTCGTCATTCGATCGGTCGACCCCGAGGGTCCATGAATGCCGGCCGTGTAGAGTGGGCGCGATGGCCCCCGGCGACCGCGACTACTCGACGATCAGTCCTTCGGCGAAGGCGCTCCTCATCATGAAGTCCGAGACCACGATCCCCTTCGCGCGCGAGGCGGCGGAGTTGATTTGGGGAGCCGAAGGAGTGGTGCGCGCACGCGCTTCCATGAACGAGGAGCCTCTTGCCGATCTACGCCGGCTGCATTTCGAGGATCGCTATCGCAGCGTGGACGCGCTCCTCGAAGATGAAAAGGCGACCCGCATCCTCGAGATCGCCGGTGGGCTCTCGTTCCGTGGACTGGCGCTGGCTTCGACGCGATCAGAGATCAGCTATCTCGACACCGACCTGCCGGAGATCGCCGGGATCAAGGCCGACCTCGTCGCGAAGCTACATCCGGGAGCGCTCGCCGGCTCGCTTCGGGTCGAGCCGCTCGACGCGCTCGACGCAGTCGCTCTCTCTCGCGCGGCCGCCTCGCTTCCGCCGGGGCCGCTGGCGATCGTGAATGAAGGCCTGCTCATGTATCTAGGTCCGGAAGAGAAGGCGCGCCTCGCCGCGAGCATCCGGCAGACGCTGCTCGCGCGCGGGGGATCGTGGGTCACAGCCGACGTGTACGTGCGGCGCGAGGTCCCGAGCGGTTTCAGGAGCGAACGCGCGCAGCAATTCTTCGAGAAGCATCGTGTGGAGGAGAACAAGTTCGCCCACTGGGACGAGGCCGAGTCCTTCTTCACGCGCGCCGGTTTCTCCATCCGGCGCCGGCTCTCACCGTCGTCCGACCCGCGTCACATACGCGAATCCTGGGTGCTCGATCCGGCCAGGGCTTGATGGTCGGGCCTTCGGGCCGCGATCGTCGTCGCAAAGGGGTGGATCTGGTCCGGAACGGCGACCCGAGCGCCGAAGAGCTGACGGGCCGGTATTGCCCGTCGAGCTCCAGGCCGCCCCTCCGCGTTCCCATGGCTGCGCTGATGCGTTCCTGCTCGCCCGTTAGCCGGCGGCTTTGGGGTCAGGACCGAACTCATTGGGTCCTGCGTTGCCCGCGGTGACCGCAAGAATCAAGTTGTAGATGGGGATCAGCAAGAACCAACCGCTTTTCCCCACGTCGTGCATCCTTCGAATGCCGACCGCGATGCTGGGTAGTAGAACCACCAACGAGTAAATGTTGGAGAGGAACGTCACCCTCATCATCCCGCCCACGAACCCCAGCACGATTGAGATGATCACGTTGACCAGGACGAACCACCAGTACTCGGCCCTTCGTGCTCGCCCGCCGAACGTCGCGTAATTCTGTAGAACTTTGAGATAATAGTTCATGGTATCTCTTGTTTGGTGCTTCTGTGACAGACCAACCTCGGCCACCGCCAAGGGCCGCAAAAGCTATCAGCGCGGCTTCGCGACCGTCAAGCGGAGGCGCCCGGGTTCTCGGCAGGACCTTCTCGGGTCGGTGCCGGTCCACACGGCCAGGGCAGCCATCTCTGTCGCATCTGGTGGCCGAAGTTCGCTTTCCAAGCAGTGTCGCGAATTCGATTCGGGTTCATCTCCTGGCGACTGCCAAGATGTGCGCCGAGGCTCCTCCCGGACGGTCCGCCGTCCGCAATCCGGGCCGTAAGACATTTGGTTTCGGCAGGACTTTGGGCGCACTTTCCTTGCGACAAGCACCGGTGCTTGCCTCGAATCGGTGTCCCCCACGTAGTCCGGGGAGAGGCTCACCGGGTCCCTTCCCCATGCGCACCGAGGACCGCACTGGGCATCGCTCAGCATCTTCTGCGGTGGTTGGCGAGTTGGCGCGGCTTTGGGGTAGTGGGTCAGTTGACCCACTACCCGAGGAGAGGGCCGGCCAGCGCGCTACGACCGGCGCTCCGGGGTCAGCAGTCCGCTCCGACGCAGTACACGGGCGGGCCGTCGATCGCCGTGCCGCCGGAGGTGAGCGGGACGGTGACCTTGCAGAAGCTGTTGGTATGGTTCCCCTGGAGGTCGCTCGCCATGTAGTGGATGGTGTAGACGCGACCGTCGCGATTGGAGTCGCGCTCGGCGCGCAGCACGGCCAGCCAGGGCTTCTTGATCACCATGTCGCCGAGCGTGTTGCCGTCGCTGCTGCTCCGGGGGTCATCCTCCACCTCATCCGAGGTGATCTTGGTGATGACCGCGTGGTCCTTCAGGGGGATCTCCCGGCCGCTGCACGCGTCGACCAGGAAGTTGGCGCAGTCCATGAGCGAAACTTCCACGAGCGTGCCACTTGAATTCAGGGTCATTCCCTTGGAGCCGCCAGCGGTCGGTGGCTGTGTGTCCCGCACAGTCGCCGTGAAGCTGCACGCCGCCGGGTTGCCCGCCCCGTCCCTCGCGGAGCAGGTCACGGTGGTGTCCCCCAGCGGCAGCTTCACGCCAGAGGGCGAACAGGTGACCGTGCTGTTGCCGGAGCAGTTGTCGTGGACGTTCGCGGTGAACGTCCCCACGGCGCCTTCGTTCACGCATTCCAGGTACTGGTGGCTCGGGCACGCGATCGTGGGCGGCGTGTTGTCCACCACCCTGACCACCGACGAGCAGACGCCCTGGAGGTTTCCGTCGTCGGCGATGAGCGTCACTGTCGTGTTCCCCAGAGGATAGGGTCCCAGGGGCGACTCCGTGATCACCAGCGGGTTGGGCTGGTTGTCCGGATCGTAGCTGCCGTTGTTCACGCTCGTCGTCGGCGCGGTGCACGTGGGGCCGGCGCTGAGGGTCCTGTTCGCGCAGATCGCGACCGGGCGCTGGTTGGGCGGGCACGGCAGGTACGTCTCTGCGGTGTTGGTCTTGATGATGGAGCCGTCGAACAGCTGCGCCTCGCCACCGGCGACGAGGATCCGACCGTCCGGTAACTCCACGGACACCGCCTGGGTTCGCGACATGTTCATGTAGCTGATCTGCGTCCAGGTGCCGAGGGCTTGGTCGTACATCTCCGCCTCGTCCAGTCGCCTGTCGCCGATGCCGCCTGCGACCACCATGCGGCCGTCAGCGAGCGGGATCGTTGAGAAGTAATACCGGAGGGCCAACGCCATATCCGGGGCCGGACTCCAGGTGCCGGTGGCAGGATTGAAGATCTCTGCACCCGGATAAGTGGCACTCCCGCCAGCCGCGAGCACTCGCCCGTCCGGCAGCACGGACATGCCGAAGGCCTCTCGTACCGACGACATCGAACCAGTGGTCGACCAGGTTCCGGTCGCTGGGTTGAAGATCTCAGCTGACGACTGCGCGCCGGAACCGTTGTTCCCGCCTGCCAACAGGACCCTTCCGTCAGGGAGGCGCACCGCCCAAGCGTTGAAGCGCGCGACCTGCATGTCTCCGGTCCGAGTCCACGTGTTCCGCTGCGGGTCGTAGATCTCCGAGGTTTTAAGCGGCTGGAACCCGTCGGGCAGACCGCCGGAAACGAGCACCCGTCCGTCAGAGAGGGTCGTGGCCTGAAAGTTCCACCGCCCGTCGTTCATACTGGCGGTGGGGCTCCAAGAGTTGGTCGTCCGGTTGTAGATCTCTGAGCTCTTGAGGGTCCCCGACTCGTCGCGGCCACCCATCACCAAGACTTTCTGGATGGTCGTCCCGTCGTTGACCAAGGCCGCCGCGTGCCAGTAGCGCGGGAAATTCAAATTTCCGGCAGGGCTCCAAGTGTAGGTCAACGGGTTGTACTTCTCGGTGCCGCCCACCGTCAGGTCGCCATCTGAAGCCCCGCCGGCCACGATCACGGTGCCGTCCCCGAAGCGCGTCGCCGTTGCGAGGTAGCGCCCCTCGTGCATACTCCCGGTGGGGCTCCAGACGTCGCCGCATAGGCCCGAGGTGTCGGACTCGGTGCTCGGCGCTACCGACGCGCCGCTGCACGCGACAAATGCGCTGCAGGTGAAAAATGTCAAGACGAGCGCAACTGACAGCTTTCTGGAGCTAGACTCCATCGGATGACCCCCCCCTCGGAAAACGGCTTGGGAACGAACGTCGCAAAGCCGGCGAGGGCACGTTCGCCGGTCCGCACTGGGGACTATAACATCAATTGATCGTTTTGATATTATTTACTAGAGGTCGGCATTGGTAAGTTTGTCTGGTATTACAGGCATTGCAATCCCCTCGGGCCGAAGATTTTCAGCAGCATTCCCCCACGCGATCAGGGCTGGTGGAGGTGCGAGGAGCAGAAGGACTTCATCGAGGGGGCGCTGAAGGGTGGTGTCCGACTGGGGCGGGCGTCGCCGTGATCGTCCACACGGACGCCGGGAGGAGCGGCGGTCAGGTCGATGGGGTGGAGAGCGCGGCGTCGGCGACGTCGCGTTGCTCATGGAGACGAGGGGCTAGCAGCGCGCCGCTGGTCCCTCGTTCACTGCATTCTGCTCGAGCTTCAGCGCTTCCGGCGAGTGCGCCGGCCCGCCATCAGGAGCACGCCCACCAGGTTGAGCGCCACCAGCTCGCTGCCGCCGGTCGCGCCGCAGCCGCAGCCGCCCCCCGAGGCGCCAAGGCCATGCCACCCGCACAAGCCGGCGTCGATGTGATCGTGCACGCAGCCCGTCGACGGGTTGCAGGTGTCATTGGTGCACTCGTCGTTGTCGTTGCAATTCGGCGCTGCCCCGCCGGCGCACGTCCCGCTCTGGCAGGTGTCGGTCGTGGTGCAAGCGTTGCCGTCGCCGCACGCGGTGCCGTCCGGCGCCACCGGGTTGGAGCACGTCCCCGTCGCCGGGTCGCAGACGCCCGCCACGTGGCACTGGTCCGAAGCCGTGCACTGGACCGGGTCGCCGGCGGTGCAGGTGCCAGCCTGGCACGTATCCGACTGCGTGCAGCCATTGCCGTCGCTGCACGCGGTGCCGTCCGGCGCCACCGGGTTGGAGCACGTCCCCGTCGCTGGGTCGCACACGCCTGGGTGGCACTGGTCCGAAGCCGTGCACTGGACCGGGTTGCCGCCCGTGCAGGTACCGCCCTGGCACGTATCCGTTCGCGTGCAGGCGCTCCCGTCGCTGCAACTCGTGCCGTCGTTGGCGTTCGGGTTGGAGCACGTCCCCGTCGCCGGGTCGCAGGCGCCCGCCACGTGGCACTGGTCGGAGGCGGTGCACGCGACCGGGTTGGCGCCGGTGCAGACGCCCACCTGGCACGTATCCGTCCGCGTGCAGGCGTTGCCGTCGCTGCACGTGGTGCCGTTCGGCGCCGCCGGGTTGGAGCACGTCCCCGTCGCCGGGTCGCAGATGCCCGCCACGTGGCACTGGTCTGAAGCCGTGCACTGGACCGGGTTGCCTCCGGCGCAGACGCCCGCCTGGCACGTATCCGGCTGCGTGCAGCCATTGCCGTCGCTGCACGCGGTGCCGTCCGGCGCCACCGGGTTGGAGCACGTCCCCGTCGCCGGGTCGCAGACGCCTGGGTGGCACTGGTCCAAAGCCGTGCACTGGACCGGGTTGCCGCCCGTGCAGGTACCGCCCTGGCACGTGTCCGTTCGCGTGCAGGCGCTCCCGTCGCTGCAGCTCGTGCCGTCGTTGGCGTTCGGGTTGGAGCACGTCCCCGTCGCCGGGTCGCAGGCGCCCGCCACGTGGCACTGGTCTGAAGCCGTGCACGTGACCGGGTTGGCGCCGGTGCAGACGCCCACCTGGCACGTATCCGTCCGTGTGCAGCCGTTGCCGTCGCTGCACGTGGTGCCGTTCGGCGCCGCCGGGTTGGAGCATGTCCCCGTCGCCGGGTCGCACACGCCCGCCACGTGGCACTGGTCGGACGGCGCGCACTGGACCGGGTTGCCTCCGGTGCAGACGCCCGCCTGGCACGCATCCGTCCGCGTGCAGCCGTTGTTGTCGTTGCAGGCCGAACCATCGGGGCTCACGACGTTGGCCGGGCAGACGCCGGAGGTCCCCGTGCAGGTCTCCGCCGGGTCGCACGAATCGGTGGACGCGCGGCAGGTGACCGACGGCGCGGCGAACTGGCAGGTGCCGGTGCAGCAACTGCCCGGAGTGCCGTTGGCGGCGCCGGTGTCGCATTGCTCGCCGCCATCGATGAGGCCGTTGCCGCACGGCACCGCCGGGCACTGGGTCAACGTGATGTCGTCGACGGCCAGGCCGGCGTAGTCAGTGACGTTGTCGGCGTCGAGGTGGAAGACCAGCCGCACCATGCGGCCGGCGTACGCGCTCACGTCCGCGGTGTGGATGCCCCACCCGGCGGCCTCCTCCACCGTGACCGCGGGATTGCCCACCGA
>Ga0134122_10000685_pt1 | contig 23418 bp, 19 predicted proteins | sample KB302_FD_96461 | JGI IMG/M metagenome (GOLD analysis project Ga0134122, IMG submission 96461) | Terrestrial soil microbial communities without Nitrogen fertilizer from Kellogg Biological Station, Michigan, USA - KB3-0-2 | ecosystem: Environmental > Terrestrial > Soil > Unclassified ...
CGCCGAACATCACCCCCACCGCCGCCATCCCCTTCTCCAGCGCCGACGGCTTGTGCGATGCCCAGCTCTTCGCCAGCTTCTCCAGCGCCTGGTAGTCGCCCTTCGACGCCGCCCGCAGCGCGCCCAGCGCCTCCCCGGTCTTCTTCCCGGCCTTGTACGCGGACCCGGCGGTCGCGAACGGCTTGATCATCTGCTCGATCTGCTTCATCGCGCTCGGGTTGTCCTCCGAGTGCGCCATCACGCTCCCCGCCGCCCGCGGCAGCGCGCGCTCCGCCACCTTGTCGAACGCGCCCTTGAGCTCCGCGCCGCCCGCGCCCATCAGCGCGTCGATTCCCTTCCCATCCCCCAGCAACTCCCCCGCCACCTTCACCGCCCGCCGCGCCTGCGAGCTGTCCGCCAGGTCTCCCAGCCCGCGCGCGACCGCCTTCGCCGCGTCCGTCGAGCTCGCCCCCTTCTGCGAGCTGCAGTCCAGCGCCTGCCGCTCCAGCGTGTGCCGGTCCCGCTCCACCACGTCCGCCAGGTGGTCCGCCGCCCGCCGCTCCTTCCCGTAGACCTCCTTGTGCTCCTTCTTGAACGCCGAGACGTAGTCCTTCCGCTGCGCGTCCGTCAGCCCGGGCCCCACCTTGGCCATCTCCTGCGCCAGGCGCTGGTCCATCTGGCTCGAGTCCTTCTTGGCGCCCTCATAGGCCTTGGCGGCGTTGTTCACCTCCGCCACCGCCTTCTCCGGATGGCGCTCGGCCGGCTTCGCCTGGGGCGCCTTCGCCTGCGTCGCCTTGGGCCCGTCGAACCCATCCTTCGCCCCGGCCGGTTCGGCCTTGGGAGCTGGCGCCGTCTTGGGCGCGGGTTTCGCGGGTGGATCCGCGGGCTTGGCGGGGGTGGCTGGCTTCGCGGCAGCGGACTGGACCGACATCGGAGCACCTACGCTTCCATACTGCGCCAAACGGGAATTGGCCTCAGGGACCGCCAGCCACTACCACAGATTCCATTCGTTATCGAATGGAACCACCCCCAGGTTGCTCCACCCGCGCTCCACACCCGCGCTAGAACCCGTCCCCCCATGCCCAAGGCCCCTTCCGACAGCGAAGAGCTCCACCTGACGGACCCGGACGCGGAGGAGGAAGCCCACGACGACCTCCCCCGCGGGCAGAAGCGCTACATCACCCGCGCCGGCGCGGAGCGCCTCCACTCGGAGCTCCTCCGCCTCCTCAACACCGAGCGCCCCAAGGTGACCGCCGAAGTCTCCGCCGCCGCCGCGCAAGGGGACCGCTCCGAGAACGCCGAATACATCTACGGCAAGAAGCGCCTGCGCGAGATCGACCGCCGCATCCACTTCCTCCAGCGCCGCCTGGACTCCTCCACGGTGGTCGACCCCGCCGAGCAGACCGAGAAGGACCGCGTCTTCTTCGGCGCCACCGTCACCCTCGAGGACGAGGACGGCAAGCGGACCACCTACCAGGTAGTGGGCCCGGACGAGACCGACACCAAGGGAGGCCGGATCAGCATGGACTCCCCGGTGGGGAAGGCGCTCCTGCGCAAGGCCAAGGGCGACGAGGTGGTCGTCAACCGCCCTCGCGGCGAGGTGGAGCTCACCATCGTCGAGATCCGGTACCTCTGACCGCAAAGGCGGGCCGGTCCCGCGTGCTTTCCGCCCCCGCGAGTGCCACACTCCCAAGATCCCCGCGCCGCCGCCCGAGATGCGAAAGAACTTCGTCCTCGACACCAACGTCCTCCTCCACGACCCGCGGAGCCTCTTCAACTTCGGAGACAACAACGTCGTCATCCCGATCTACGTGATCGAGGAGATCGACCAGTTCAAGCGCGACCTCAACGAGCTGGGCCGCAACGCCCGCCTCGTCACCCGCTACCTCGACTCCTTCCGCACGGAAGGGCCGCTGGCCGAAGGGGTCCCGCTCCCCACCGGCGGCACCATCCGCGTCGCCTTCACCGACCGCGAGCTGCCGCCGTCGATGGCCAACGGCCACCTGGTGGACAACAAGATCCTGGCGGTCGCGCTGGACATCAAGGACAAGGACCCCAGCGTCACCACCACCTTCATCACCAAGGACACCGCGCTCCGCATCCGCGCCGACGCGGTGGGCCTGATCGCCCAGGACTACGACGTCGAGCGCGTCGAGATCTCCGAGCTGTACACCGGCCTCGTCGAGCTCCTCGTCCCCAAGGAGACGGTGGACCAGATGTACAAGGCCGGCGCGGAGGTGGAGCCGCCGGCCTCCGCGGGGACGCTCTTCCCCAACCAGTTCGTCCTCCTCAAGGACGAGACCAACCCCTCGCACACCGCCATGGGCCGCCTCTCGTCCGCGAAGGGCAAGGTGGTGCCGCTCCTGCGCGCGGGGAAGGAGGGCGTGTGGGGCGTCCGCCCGCGCAACCTGGAGCAGACCTACGCGCTGGACCTGATGCTCAACGACGAGGTGAAGCTGGTCACCGTCGTCGGCAAGGCGGGCACCGGCAAGACGCTGCTGGCCATCGCCACCGGCCTGCAGAAGGTGACGGAGGAGAACCTCTACCAGAAGCTGCTCGTCTCCCGGCCCATCTTCCCGCTGGGCCGCGACATCGGGTACCTGCCCGGGGACGTGGAGCAGAAGCTCAACCCCTGGATGCAGCCCATCTTCGACAACGTGGAGTTCCTGATGAACCTCTCCCGCGCCGACAAGAAGGCGGGGCGGGGGCACCACGAGCTGATGGACCTGGGCATCCTGGAGATCGAGCCGCTCACCTACATCCGCGGCCGCTCCATCCCCAACCAGTTCATCATCGTGGACGAGGCGCAGAACCTCACCCCGCACGAGGTGAAGACGATCATCACCCGCGTGGGGGACAACACGAAGATCATCCTCACCGGCGATCCCTTCCAGATCGACAACCCCTACGTGGACGCCACCAACAACGGCCTGGTCCACGTGGTGAACCGCTTCAAGGCCGAGCGCATCGCCGGGCACATCACCATGACCAAGGGGGAGCGGAGCGTGCTCGCCGAGCTGGCCGCCAATCTCCTCTGATGGCAGGGGACCCGGACGCCAAGCCCCTCATCGAGTACCCGACCCCCTACACCTTCAAGGTGATGGGGCTGCAGGAAGGGGACTTCCCGGAGTACGTCCGCCAGCTCTTCCGCCGCCTGATGGGGACGGAGGTCTCCCCGGACTCCATCTCCGAGCAGCCCTCCAGCCGCGGCAAGTACGTCTCGGTGACGGTGACCGTGGTCCTGCTCTCCGAGGAGCACCGCCGGTCCATCTACGGCGCCCTGCACCAGGAGAAGCGGGTGCTGTACTACCTGTGACCGTCCCGCTATAAACGGTCGCTTACATGCCTTCGGCTGAGGCCTTCCCGCTCTACTACCCGCCGAACGCCCGGCGCGCGTTCGAGAGCGACGACATCATCCGGCGTTTCGCCAACGTCGCCACGCTGACCTCCGGATCGCGCGTGCTGGAGGTGCTGGCCGGCCGGGGGTCCGCCAGCGTGCTGCTGGCCAAGGAGCTGGGCTGCGAGGTGCTGGCGCTGGAGGCGGACGACGCGGCGGTGTCCGCGCTGGTGGAGCGGGTGCGCACGCTGTCGCTCCAGGACCGCATCACGGTGAAGAAGATGGACCCGCTCCGGCCGGACCTCCCGCCGGGCGAGTTCGACGCGGTGGTGGTCCAGGGCCGGGTGGTGGGCCCGCTGGAGCCCGTCGTCCAGGCGTACCGCCCGCTGCTGTCCACCAACGGCCGGCTGATGATGACCTACCCGGCCAAGGTGGGCCGCTTCCCCCAGAAGCACGCGCTGGAGTTCTGGGAGAAGCGCCTGGGCGAGATGCCCCGCTACCCCCGAGAGGTCCTCCAGGCCATCGAGAGCTGCGGCTTCGAGCCCGAGGCCGTGGAGACCATGGACGACGGCGCCCTGGCCGAGCTGTACCGCGGCCTGGAGCAGAAGATCGAGGGCAACACCGCCGCCGCCTCCCTCCGCGAGGAGGTCGACCTCTTCCGGGGCGCCTCCAACAAGGCCTCGGTCAGCTACGCCTTCGCGGTGGCCCGCCGCAAGGAGCCGGGCGAGAAGCCCCCGGCGTCCCGCGACCGCGGCTAGGGGGGCGTCTCTCCCGCCACCTTGGACGACTGGGCGCCCTCCTCGGCGCCGTAGGTCTTCAAGAGCGCGTTCAGGTTGAGCGTCTGCAGCTGCGCGCCGCCGCCTCCGGTGGGGACGAAGAGGATCTGCTTCCCCTCCAGCGCCTCTGCCAGCTTCAGCTTCACCATGGTGCGGCCGCCGCTGCCGGCGAGCGCCTCGTTGCGCTTGCGGATCGCCTCCGCGGCGGCCTTCTTCTCCGCCACGATCGCCTCCGCCTGCTTCTGGTTCTGGAAGAAGGCGGCGTCCGCCCTCAGCTTCACCTGGTCCAGCGCGCCGGCCGCCTCCGCCAGCTGCTGCTGCACCTGCCCCTTGGCGGTCTCCAGCTTCTGCTTGGCGGCCTCCGCGGCGGCGTGGGCCTCGGAGCGCAGCCGCTCCGCGTTCTGCTCGGCCAGCTTCTTGTCGCGGATGACCTGTTCGTACTCGGGGGTGAACTTGTGCTCGCCCAAGATGACCTGTTCGACCTTGATGCCCTCCGGCGCCAGCACCCTGTGCAGCTGGTCGCGCGCCTTGTCCGCCTTCTCGAAGCGCTTGTCGGAGACGTAGAAGTCCTCGGACGACAGCTCGTTGAGGACGTCGCGGACCACGCTCCGGCAGGCGGGCCGCACCAGCTTCTCCTTCACCTGGTCGATGTCCTCGCCCACCATGGTGAGGATGTGCGGCGCCTTCTGGGGGTCGATGTGCCAGACCACCGTCACGTCGACGCGGATCTCGTTGCCGTCGATGGTCTTGAACCGCAGGTCGTCCTCGCTCGCCCGGTCGCCCTTGCTCCTGTCCCGGGTCATCGAGAGGTTCTGCAGGCTCACGTCGTAGGTGTGCCAGTCGGTCACGAACGGCGTGAACAGGTAGGTGGCGCCGGGGGCGTAGATCTCGTCCTGGACGCCGGCCTTGCCGATCAGCGCGACCTTCCGGGTGAGCACGCCCACCTCGGTGGAGTCGGTGGAGTGGCAGGTGCAGCCCTGGAGCGTGGCGAGGGCGAAGGCGGAGATGAGGAGCAGTCGCTTCATGGTCGTGGTCCTCATTTCACGTCGAAGCGCTCCAGCGAGCGCTTCAGGTCCAGCGGGTTGGTGCCGTTGGGGCCGTCGGTGGGAAGGATGATCACCTTGGTGTTCTTGAGCACGTCGGCCATCTTGAGGCCCACCATGTACTCGCTGCCCTGGCCCTGGAGGGCGGCGTTCTCCAGCCTGGTGCCCTCCGCCTCGGCCAGCTTCACCTGCAGCTCGCCGGCGGCGCGCTGCTTGCGCTCGTAGAGGTCGGCCTCCGCCTCCAGCTTCTTCTTCTCCGCGTCGCCGCGCGCCAGCTCCACCTTCATCGCCGCCTCGCCCACCGCGACGATCCGGTCCTTCTCCGCGTTGGCGGACGCCATGTCCGCCTCCGCCTTGTTCTTGAACACGGACTGGTCCTGGACCTTGCGCGCCTCGATCGCCTTCTCGTACCGGTCGTCGTAGGTGTAGCGGCGGACGAAGATGTTCACCACCGAGAGCCCCGCCGGCTCCAGCTGCTCGCGCAGCGCGGCGGTGGCGGCCTCCAGCCGGGAGAGCCGCTTCTGCACGTCGTAGAACTCCTCCGCGTCCAGCTCGCCCAGCGTCTTGCGCAGCGTCTGTTCGGAGCGGGGGATGACCAGCGAGTCCTCGTACAGCCGGCCCGGCCCCACCTGGGTGATCACCTTGTACGGGTCGACGATCCGGTAGAGCACGGAGATGTCGACGCTGACCTTGTAGCCCTCGGAGGTCTGGATGTTGAGCGCCGGGGCGGCGCGGGCGTCGTCCGCATCGCGCTCGCGCTCGCTGGAGTCGCTGGTGAGGTTGAGGATCTGCAGGTCGGTGGGGAAGCGGTGCATCCGCTCCGCGCCGGGCGTCACCCAGTGCAGGCCGGTGCGGTAGATGTCCGGCTTGACGCCCTTGCCGGTGCCCCAGGTGACCTGCTTGATGCCGAACTCGTTGGGCTTCACGTACGTGGTGCAGCTTCCGTAGCCCACCAGCGTGGCGACGGCGATCGCCGTCACCAGGTAGAAGAGCCGCCCGGCGCGCGTCTTGAATACGCGATCGCCGGCGGCTTTCAGGTCGACCGGACCTGCCATGTGTCACCCGTCTTTCTTGCGGACCCGCTCGGCGTCACCGGGCGGCTGCTCTGCTGAGGCGGAGACCGCCGCCGCGGGATCCACCGGCGCCAGCGCCGGGTACAGCGTCATCTGCTGCTCCACCTCCTCCACGTCCTTGAGGATGGACTTGATCCTCCGGGCGTAGCGGCGGTGGTGGAACCAGGCCTGGGCGTCGGGGAGGAACGGCGCGGCGATGGCCATGGCGAAGATCAGCGCGTCCCACGTCTGGGGGATGGGGATCCACGGCACCTTCACCAGGAACGTCCCCAGCGCGAAGCCGCCCAGCGCGTAGGTGATCCGCGCCACCAGGTCTCCGCCGCGCCAGGCCCCGAAGTGGCGCTTCTCCGCCTCGGTGAACTGCTTCGCCTCCGCGGCGTAGCGCGGGAAGACGACCTCCAGGATGGTGGTCTCCACCTTCGCCCAGTACGCCTGGTCGTCGTAGACCTCGAAGAAGCGGCGCTTGAGCTCCGCCAGCTCCTCCGCCACCGTCTTCACCAGCTCCGCCTGGACCTCCAGCGACCACGGGCCCAGGCCGGGCCGCTTCCGCTCGGCGGCGGCGATCACCACCTGCGAGAGGAAGGGCAGGCTGAAGCGTTCTGAGTAGACGCTCAATGCGCGGCGAACATTAACTCAGCGCGCGAGCGCCAGGGCGGTGATGCGCCGCTGGAGGTCGTCCCGCACCTTGCGGTACTCGCCCTCGATCTCCGCCTCGCTCCCCGTGGCCGCCGCCGGGTCGGGCATCGACCAGCGGTCGTGCCGCAGCTTGGGCGGCGGCTGGGCGAGCACGTCCTCCGCGCTCAGGGTGATGACCGTGTCGATGTCGCCCATGGGCACGTCCGAGAGCAGCTTGGGCTCCTGGGCGGAGAGGTCGATCCCCACCTCCTTCATCACCTGGACGGCGTAGCGGTCCACCTTGCCGCCCGGCTGCGACCCGGCGCTCCACACCTTCACCCCGGCGGGGAACAGCTTGCGCGCGAAGCCCTCCGCCATCTGCGAGCGGGCGGAGTTGGCGGGGCAGAGGAAGAGCACGCCGTGGGGCAGCTTCTTGGACTTCTCCTCGCCGGCGCGGCCGGTGTGGCGGATGTCCTGGCCCTTGACCATGAACACCACCATCTCCGCCAGGTTGGTGGCGTGGTCGCCGATGCGCTCCAGGTACTTGGCGATGGCCTGCACGCGGGTGGCCCGGTAGATGTTGCGCGGGTCCTCCATCATGTAGGTGAGCCCCTCGCGGAAGATCTGCCCGTAGTAGGCGTCCACCACCCGGTCCTGCTCCAGCACCCGCTGCGCCGCCTCCGAGTCCCCGGCGACGAACGCGTCCAGCGCCTCCCGCACCATCCGCTGGGCTGCCTCCGCCATCGGCGGCAGGTCGACGTAGCGCTTGAGCGGCGGCTCGTTGTTCAGCTCCAGCACGCGCTCGCAGATGTTCACCGCCATGTCGCCGATGCGCTCCAGGTCGGTGACCAGCTTGAGGGCGATGGTGATGAAGCGGAGGTCGGAGGCCACCGGCTGCCGCCGCGCCAGGATGCGCAGGCACAGCTCGTCCGACTCCACCTCCATCTTGTTGACCTGGGCGTCGTAGTCGATCATCCGGTGGGCGAGGTCCGAGTCGCGCTCCACCAGCGCCTTGACGCTGTTCTGGATCATCTCCTCCACCTTGGCGCCCATGAGGAGGACGCGCTCGCGGAGGTTGGAGAGCTGCTGTTCGTACTCGCGGTCGGTGTGGGCGCGCTTGGGTGAGGTCACGGCGATTCGATCCTTCCGGCGCGGCTAGCCGAAGCGGCCGGTGATGTAGTCCTCGGTCCGGCTGTCCTGGGGCTTGGTGAAGAGCGCGTCCGTCTCCGCGTACTCCACCAGCTCTCCCATCAGGAAGAAGGCGGTGAAGTCGGAGACGCGGGCGGCCTGCTGCATGTTGTGGGTGACGATGGCGATGGTGAGCCGTTCGCCGATCTCGTGGATCAGCTCCTCCACGCGGGCGGTGGCGATGGGGTCCAGCGCGGAGCAGGGCTCGTCCATCAAGAGCACCTCCGGCTCCAGCGCCAGCGCGCGGGCGATGCACAGGCGCTGCTGCTGGCCGCCGGAGAGGCTCATCCCGTTCTGGCCCAGCTTGTCCTTCACCTCGTCCCACAGCGCGGCCTGCTTCAACGCGCGCTCCACCAGCGCCTCGGGCTCCTGCACCCTCAGGCCGTTGAGCCGCGCGCCGGCGAGCACGTTCTCCCGGATGCTCATGGTGGGGAAGGGGTTGGGCTTCTGGAACACCATCCCCACCCGGCGGCGGATGCGCACCGGGTCCACCGTGGGCCCGTAGATGGCCTTGCCGTCCAGCAGCACCTTGCCCTCGACGCGCGCGCCGGGGATGACCTCGTGCATCCGGTTGAGGCAGCGGATGAAGGTGGACTTGCCGCAGCCGGAGGGGCCGATGATCGCGGTCACCTGCTTGTCCGCGATGGCGAGGTTGATCCCCTTCAACGCCAGCGTCCGCCCGAACCACGCGCGCAGGTTCTCCGCGCGCATCTTGTGCTCGCTCGACGGCGGCGTGGTCTGGTCTTCCGGCGGGGCCATGGGCTCCTTCCTGGAGCTGGAGCTGGATTCGGAGCGCGGCCATTCGGCTCCCATGAACATCATCGGGCGGTCCTCCCGTACACCACGAGCCGCGCGGCCACGTTCAGTACCAGCACCGCGGCCACCAGCACCAGCGCCGCCGCCCACGCCTGGCGGTGCCAGTCGTCGTAGGGGGAGACGGCGTAGGTGAAGATCTGGACCGGCAGCGACGCCATGGGCTTGTCGAGGCTGGCGGACCAGAAGCGGTTGTTGAAGGCGGTGAAGAGGAGCGGGGCGGTCTCACCGGCGGCGCGCGCCACCGCCAGCATCAGCCCGGTGGCGATGCCCGGGAGCGCGGTGCGGAGCACGACGCGCAGGGTGGCGCGCCACTTGGGCACCCCCAGCGCCAGCGCCGCCTCGCGCAGCGTGTCCGGCACCAGGCGGATCAGCTCCTCGGTGGTGCGGGTGACGGTGGGGAGCATGAGGATGCCCAGCGCCACGCCGCCGGCGATGGCGGAGAAGCGCTTCATGGTCAGCACCATCAGCGTGTACACGAACACGCCCACCGCGATGGAGGGGACGCCGGAGAGGACGTCCGCGCAGAAGCGCACCGCGTCCCCGAAGCGGTTCTTGCCGAACTCGGCGAGGTAGATGCCGGCCATGATGCCCACCGGCATCCCCACCGCGCAGGCCAGGCCCACCAGGATGGCGGAGCCGGCGAGCGCGTTCGCCATCCCGCCCCCGGTCTCGCCCACCGGCTTGGGCAGCTCGGTGAAGAAGCTCCAGGAGAGGCCGCCCACGCCCTGCTTCACCACGTAGGCCAGGAGGCTGAGGAGCGGGACGACGGCCAGCACGAACATCACCACGCACAGCCCGCGGGCGACCACGTCCACCACGCGGCGGCGCAAGTAGGGCTCACCGGGGAGGAGCTTCATCGCGCGGCCACCCTCGACACGCGCCAGACCAGCAGGCGCGCGACGATGTAGAGCATCACGGTGACGAGGAAGAGCAGCAGGCCGATCTACGAGAGCGCAGAGAGATAGAGGTCGCCGGAGGCTTCCGTGAACTCGTTCGCGATGACCGAGGCCATGGTGTACGAGGGCGCGAAGAGGGAGGCGGAGATCTCCGCGCGGTTGCCGATCACCATGGTCACCGCCATGGTCTCCCCCAGCGCGCGGCCCAGGCCGAGGATGATCGCCCCCACGATCCCCGACCGCGCGTACGGCAGCACCGCGGTGCGGACCATCTCCCACTTCGTCGAGCCCAGCGCGAGCGCGCCCTCGCGCAGGGTGGCGGGGACGGCGCGCATCACCTCCCGCGTCACCGACGAGATGGTGGGGAGGATCATGATCGCCAGGATCATCCCGCCGGCCATAAGCCCGAACCCGCGCGGCGTGCCCTTGAAGAACGGCAGGAACCCGAGCGCGGATTGCAGCGGCGGCTGGATGCTCTCGCGCAGCCAGGGGGTGAGGACGAACACGCCCCACAGCCCGTAGATGACGCTGGGCACCGCCGCCAGCAGCTCCACCAGGAAGCTGGCGGGGCGGAGGAGCCAGGGCGGGGCCAGCTCCGAGAGCAGGATCGCCACGCCCAGCGAGACCGGCACCGCGATCAGCAGCGCCAGGAACGAGGAGACCAGCGTGCCGTAGATGTACGGGAGGCCGCCGTAGAGGTCGCGGACCGGATCCCACTCGGTGCTGGTGACGAAGCCCGGCCCGAAGTGCCGGAGGCTGAGCGCCGAGGCCCGCGTCATCTGGACGGCCATCGCGGCCAGGGCGACGATGGCCCCGGCCGCGAAGGCGGCGGTGGCCCAGCGGAACAGGCGGTCCCCGAGGTTCACCTCGACGGCGACGCCGGTCGCGCTGGGACTGACCTGGTCCGCGGGTGCGGCCATCCGTTAGCCGCCTCCAGCCAGGAGCGCCTTGCCCCCGGACGTGACGCCCTTCAGCTTCGCCTCCACCTTGGTCACCAGCTCCGCCGGCAGCGGCGCGTAGAAGAGGTCGGCGTCGAACTTCTGGCCGTCGTGGACGGCCCACCAGAGGAAGTTCACCAGCGCGCCGCCCTTCCGCGCGTCCTGCTGGTCCTCGTAGAGCAGGATGTACGTGAACGAGGAGATCGGGTACGCGGCGTCACCTCCCGCGTCGGTGATGGAGACGCGGAAGTCCTCCGGCATGTTCGCCAGCGCGCCCGCGGCCGCGGAGGAGACGCCCCCCAACTCCGGCGTCGCGAACTTGCCGGCCTTGTTCTTGATCGAGGCGAAGGTGAGGTTGTTCTGCTTGGCGTACGCCAGCTCCACGTAGCCCACGGTGCCCGGGCTCGTCTTGATCTGCCCCGCCACGCCCTCGTTGCCCTTGGCGCCCAGGCCCACCGGGAACTTCACGCTCTTGCCCGCGCCGACCTTCTCCTTCCAGGCGGGGGAGATCCTGGCCAGGTAGTCGGTGAACACCGCGGTGGTGCCGCTGCCGTCGGAGCGGTAGGCGACGGTGATCGCCGCGTCCGGGAGCTTGGCCTCCGGGTTCGCCGCGGCCAGCTTGGGGTCGTTCCACTTGGTGATCTCGCCCAGGAAGATCCCCGCCACCAGCTCCGGCGTGAGCTGCAGCGCGGTGACGCCCTGGAGGTTGAAGGTCACCACCACCGCGCCCAGGGTGGTGGGGATGTGGAGCAGCTTGCCCGGCGCCTTCTGCAGCTCCGCGTCGCTCATCGGCGCGTCGGAGGCGCCGAAGTCCACCGTCTTCTCGGTGACCTGGCGGATGCCGCCGCCGGAGCCGATGGACTGGTAGTTGATGCGCACGTCCGGGTGCAGCTTCTGGTACTCGGCGACCCACTTCGAATAGAGCGGGTAGGGGAAGGTCGCCCCCGCGCCCTGCAGGTCGATGTTGCCCGAGGCGGGCGCGGTGCCCGCGTTCTCTTCCTTCTTGCAGCCGGCGGCGAACGCGGCGCACACCGCGAGGACGAAGAACAGTCGCTTCATTGGGGAAGGCTCCGGTGTTGGCGCGATGTAGCCGCGCTCTGTGACGGTTTGGTGACGGACCGAGGGACCTAGAACCACACCTGCGCAGCGAGGATCACTTCGTTGAGCGGGGTCTTCACGTCGTACTGCACGCGCTGGTAGGCCAACTGCAGCTTCGCCTCGTGCTTCTGGAGGTAGTAGTTGACCCCGGCGTTGAATTCCCAACCCTCGTCAGCGCCCTTGTCGGCGACGGGGTCGAGGTCCCTGGCCACGTTCGGGTCGAGGTAGCCGACGCGGATCACCGGCTGGATCTTGTCGGTGACCAGGTACGCGAAGACTCCGTAGAAGCCCTGCGCCTCCACGCGGCCCGCGCCGCCGCCGTCGTACGCGTGGATGTATTCGGACTGGAAGAGCAGCGGCCCGCGCTCGTAGCGCGCGTCGAATTCCCAGCGGTCGCGAGTGGTGGGGGCGAGGCGCTCGCCGATGGAGGCGTAGCCCACCCCGGCCAGGGTGAGGCCCTCGATGGGGTAGACCTCCAGGCGGAGGCCGAGGTCCTTCGAGTTGTTGGTGTCCAGGTTGTTGGAGACCGCGCCGTTGAAGACGCCGGCGGAGTACATCCAGTTCTTGAAGGTCTTGGTGACGCGGATGCCGATGTCGCGCTTGTCGCCGTAGGCCACCCCCACCAGCGAGCGCTCGGGGAGGATGAGCTTGGCGGAGGAGTTGAAGCCCTCCCAGCTCACCGGGATCTTGAACTGGCCGACGGACACGTCCGCGACGGGAGAGAGGAAGGTGAGGTACACGTCCTGGAACGCGGAGGCCGCGCCCGGGAAGGTCTTCACGGTGACCGTGTCGCCGTTGGAGTCGGTGAGCGTGGTGTTGGTGGGCTCGCGAACGCGCGAGGGGTCGAACATCACGTTGTAGCCGACCATGCCCGGGACGATCTCGCCCTTGGCGGAGACCTCCGCGCGGCGAATGCGGAAGGTGTTGGCCGGGACGTCGGTCTGGTCGAAGACGAACCAGCCCTGGAGGAGGAGCCCGGGCTGGAAGAGGCCGTTGGTGCCAACGGCGATCTTCTTCGGGAGCTCGGCAATGGGGTTCGCCGCCGGTGCCGGCGCCGGGGCCGGTTCAGCAGGTGGATCAGCCGCGAGCGTGCTGCCGGCGAACGCGAGAACCAACGCGACGACGATGCGCCTCAACCGCAGGATTTCGATCATGGCGGCGCAATGTCACCGCCGTTCGTGACGGATTGATGACACTCCCGCAATTCTTATGCGGCAGGGAGCGTGAACGAGAACGCGGTGCCCTTGCCGGGGGTGGACGCCACGTCCACCGCGCCCCCCATCGCCTCCACCAGGTGCTTCACGATGGAGAGGCCCAGCCCGGTCCCACCCACCTCGCGCGAGCGCCCGGCGTCAACGCGGTAGAAGCGCTCGAAGAGGCGGGGGAGGTGGCGCGCCTCGATGCCGGGCCCGGTGTCCTCCACCACCACCCGGATCACACCGGCCGGCTCCCTCACGGCGCGGGCGCGGATCTCGGCGCCGCCGGGGCAGTACTTCACCGCGTTGTCCACCAGGTTGGAGACGACGTGCTCCAGCGCGCGCCGGTCCGCCCGCGCCCGCAGCGGCTCCCCGCGCTCCACCGCCAGCTTCAGCCCCTTGGCCGCCGCGCGGTCCGCGAACAGCCCCACCGCGTGGTCCAGCGCCGAGCCCAGCTCCAGCGCCTCGGTGGCCAGCTGGTAATGGCGGGACTCGATGCGCGAGAGGTCAAGCAGGTCCTCCACCAGGCGGTGCAGGCGGTCCGCGTTGCGCTCCACCATCTCCACGAAGCCGGCCGCCGCCACCGGGTCCTTCTGCATCGCGGTCCGCAGCGTCTCCGCCGCCGAGCGGACGGAGGCGATGGGCGTGCGCAGCTCGTGGGAGACGTTGGCCACGAAGTCGCGGCGGAGGGACTCCAGCTTCCGCTGCTCGGTCACGTCCACCAGCACCACCAGCAGCGAGGGCGAGTCCAGGTCGAGCTGCATGGCGTGGACCAGCACCCGGCGGGGCTTGAGGCCGGTGAGCTCCAGCTCGTCCAGCACCGGCTCCGTCCCGCGGCGGGCGCGGTCCAGGATCTCCTGGAGGTCCGCCCGGCGGATCACCTCCAGGAGCCGCTTCCCCACCGCGCTGGAGTCCAGCAGCAGCATCTGCCGGAGCGCCCGGTTCATCACCCGGACCCGCCCGTCGGTGATGAGCATCACGCCCTCGGTCATCGCGGTGAGCACGCCGCCCAGGAGGTCCCGCTCCGACCGGAGGTCGCCCAGCGTCGAGTCCAGCCCCTCCGCGAGCGCGTCCAGCGAACGGCCCAGCTCCCCCAGCTCGTCCGCGCCCACCACCCGGGCGCGCGCCTCCAGGTCGCCCTTGGCCATCTTCTCGGTCGCGCCGGCGATCTCCTTCGCCGCTCGCGTCATCCGGCGCGCGCCCAGCCCGGCCAGCGCCGACGCGGCCAGCCCCAGCGCCAGCGCGGCGGTCCCCAGCAGCGCGCGCGATTCGGAGAAGAACGCCCCGGCGGCCAGGAGCCCCAGCGCCCCGGACGATGCCGAGGCGAGCGCCAGCCTCCCTCGCAGGCCCAGTCTCATGCCCCGCCGGGGGGCGGCTGGTCGGTGAAGCGGTAGCCCACGCCGCGCACCGTCTCCACGTACTCCGCCGCCGCGCTCAGCTTCTCGCGCAGCCGCTTCACGCTGGTGTCGACGGTGCGGGTGGTGACGTCGGCGTCGATGCCCCAGACGTCGTTGAGCAGCGTGGCGCGCGACTGCACGCGGTTGCGCCGGTCGTACAGCAGCGCCAGCAGCTTGAACTCCAGCGCGGTCAGCTCGATCTCCCGGCCCGACACCCAGGCCCGGTGGGCGGCGCGGTCGAAGCGGAGCGCGCCGAACTCCACCGTGTCCCGCCCGTGGTCGCCGCCGGCCGCCGGCTCCTTGCCGCGCCGGAGCAGCGCCTGCACCCGCAGCAGCAGCTCGCGCATGCTGAACGGCTTGGTGACGTAGTCGTCCGCGCCCAGCTCGAAGCCGAGCACGCGGTCGATCTCCTCGCCCTTGGCGGTGAGGATGAGGATGGACGTGGCCGCGCCCAGGTGCGGGTCCCCGCGCAGCGCCCGGCAGACCTGCGTCCCGGAGAGGTCCGGCAGCATCAGGTCCAACAGCACCACCTCCGGCCGCTTCTCCCGCGCCAGCTTGATCCCCTCGCCCCCGGAGGCGGCCGCGGACACCTCGTGCCCCGCCTCGCGCAGGTTGTAGGTGAGGAGCTGCCGCAGGTCCGGCTCGTCCTCGATCACCAGCACGCGCGCCATGGCCGGACGCTTATACGCCGCTCATGGCAGGCGTGTGACGGGGGCGCGACCGCCCGGCGCCCGGACCCAGGGCCCGCTGATGCGGCGGCCTGCGGCCGCTCCCGATCGGGCTCAGTGCACCGAGCCGGTGTAGTCCACCAGCTCGACGTGCTCCGTGCACATCTCCATGTGCAGCTCGGACTGGTAGCCGCAGGCGTCGCCCGCGACCTCCAGCGGCATCGCGGCGTCGAAGCGGAGCGTGGCCTCCGACACCAGGAACTCGCCCATGGTGGGGGTGAAGTACTTGCCCGCCCAGAGGCTGGGGAGGTGCGCGAGGATCTCCGCGTTCGAGCACTGCAGCATCCGCAGGTGCATCATCCCGCGGCGCGTGCCGGCGAACGGGAACCCCTTCAGGCCGAAGCCGTAGTACGGCGTGGTGGCCGCCGCCGCCAGGCGCACCTTGCCGCGGAAGATCAGCTCGCCGGGCTGGAACTCCTGCACCGGGTTGCCGTCCGACCCCACGCGGTAGGCGACGCCGCGCCCGTTGTACAGCTCGCACTCCCGCTTGGCGGAGTGGGTGAGGTAGTGGGGGAGGGTCCGGAACGCGACCGAGGCGAAGTACCCGCCGCCGCCGGTCATCAGCCCTTTGAGCGCGCCGCGGCCCAGCGACTCCTTCACCGCGTTGTAGTCGTTGATGATCTGCCCGTCGATGCCGACGCCCGCGAACATCGTCCGCTTGCCGTCCACCCGGAACAGCTCCACCCGCCGGTAGCCGGGGATCTCGCCCGCGCGCGCGCGCAGCACGTCGTCCAGCACGCCGTCCCCGCGGTGCGGCGACGCGTTCACCAGGTTGGCCAGCGCGTTGCCCGTCCCCAGCCGCAGCACGCCGAAGCGCGGCGGCCGCTGGTAGTGGTGCTGGTTCCGCAGCTCCAGCTCCGCCAGGACGTGGTTGACGAAGCCCATGAACGTCCCGTCGCCGCCGCCGAGGAAGACCGTGGGGTAGCGCCGGTCCAGGATCACCTGGGCGATCCGCCGCGCGTCCAGCGACGACTTCGAGAGGAAGAGGTCCTCGTCCGGGACCACGTGCTGCAGCGAGCGGACCGTCTTGTCCGTCACCCGCCGGGCGTTCGCGTTGAGCAGGACCGCCACCCTGGAGTCCGACTCGGCCCGGACGTGCGGCGAAGGCACCAGCCTCAGGTCTCGGTTCCGCGCGGTCTGCTCGTACATTCGGCCCCCGTCGAAGTGCTCGACGTCCAACCAACTGCTTGCACGACCAGGAACGTGACCGTGCACGTTCCCGGCCACCTGGCCCCTCACTTGGAACCGCCACCCGCCGGTAACAAATTCGACATGTTCCGGTGACAGGCCGGCTGCTTGACGCCATGAGATGGCGCACCGCGGTGGCAGCAGGCGCGAAGTCTGTTACGCACTCGGCAGTGCAAGCGCCGATGGCGCGTGGTTTGACACGTAAGTGCCCGTGGTTAGGTTGGTCTTTGTCGGGGGAGTCCCGAAAACGCAAAGAATTTCAGGAGGATGGCACCTGTGGGGAAGATCATCGGCATTGACCTGGGCACCACCAACAGCGTGGTCGCGGTGATGGAAGGGCGGGAGCCCAAGGTCATCACGAACGAGGAGGGCAGCCGCCTGACTCCGTCCGTGGTGGCGTTCACCAAGGACGGGGAGCGGTTGGTCGGGCAGGTGGCCAAGCGCCAGGCGATCACCAACCCGGAGCGCACCGTGTACTCGATCAAGCGCTTCATGGGGCGCCGGTTCGAGGAGGTGGGCGAGGAGACCAAGCTCGTCCCCTACAAGGTCGTCCGGGGGCCGTCCGGCGACGCGCGCGTGGACATCGACGGCAAGCAGTACTCGGCGCCGGAGATCTCCGCGCAGGTGCTGCTCAAGCTGAAGCGGGCGGCGGAGAACTACCTGGGTGAGAAGGTGACCGAGGCGGTGATCACCGTCCCGGCGTACTTCAACGACGCCCAGCGCCAGGCCACCAAGGACGCGGGCGAGATCGCCGGCCTCACCGTCCGCCGCATCGTCAACGAGCCCACCGCGGCCGCGCTGGCGTACGGGCTGGACAAGAAGAAGGACGAGAAGATCGCCGTCTACGACTTCGGCGGCGGCACCTTCGACATCTCGATCCTCGAGGTGGGCGAGAACGTGGTGGACGTGCTCGCCACCAACGGCGACACCCACCTGGGCGGCGACAACATCGACCTGCGGGTGATGGACTGGCTGATCGGCGAGTTCAAGAAGGAAGCCGGGATCGACGTCTCCAAGGACAAGATGGTCCTGCAGCGCCTGAAGGAGGCGGCGGAGAAGGCGAAGATCGAGCTGTCCTCGATGATGGAGACGGACATCAACCTGCCGTTCCTCACCGCGGACCAGAACGGGCCCAAGCACCTCAACGTCAAGCTCAGCCGGGCCAAGCTGGAGCAGATGATCGGCGACCTGGTGGAGCGGTCGCTGGAGCCCAGCCGGAAGTGCCTCAAGGACGCCGGCCTGGAGCCCAAGGACCTGGACGAGGTGGTGCTGGTGGGCGGCTCCACCCGCATCCCGATGGTGGGCGAGGCGGTGAAGAAGCTGTTCGGCAAGGAGCCCAACCGGTCCGTCAACCCGGACGAGGTGGTGGCGGTGGGCGCCGCGGTGCAGGCGGGCGTGCTCTCCGGCGAGGTGAAGGACATCCTCCTGCTGGACGTGACCCCGCTGTCCTTGGGCGTGGAGACGCTGGGCGGGGTGATGACCAAGCTGATCGAGCGGAACACCACCATCCCCACCCGGAAGTCGGAGGTGTTCTCGACCGCCGCGGACGGGCAGACCCAGGTGGAGATCCACGTGCTCCAGGGCGAGCGCGACATGGCGGCCGACAACCGGACGCTGGGGAACTTCAAGCTCGACGGCCTGCCGCCGGCGCCGCGCGGCGTCCCGCAGATCGAGGTGACGTTCGACATCGACGCCAACGGCATCCTCAATGTCTCCGCCAAGGACAAGGCGACGTCGAAGGAGCAGAAGGTCACCATCACCCACTCCTCCGGCCTGTCGAAGAACGAGGTGGAGAAGATGGTCACCGAGGCCAAGTCCCACGAGGCCGACGACCACGCCCGCCGCGAGCTGGTGGAGGTGAAGAACCGGGCGGAGAACCTCACCTACCAGATGGAGAAGCTGATCAAGGAGAACAAGGAGAAGCTGGGCTCCGACACGGTCAGCGCGCTGGAGGCGGCGATCAAGGACCTCAACGCCGTCCGCGAGGGGACCGACAAGGCGGCCATCGAGGCGGCGCTGCAGAAGCTGGAGCAGGCCAGCCACAAGGCCGCGGAGGAGATGTACCGCGCCGCCGGCGCGCCGGGCTCCACCGCCCAGCCGCAGCCGGGTCAGCCGGGGGCGGGCGCCTCTGCCGGGCCGGGGTCCAGCGCGGAGCCGCAGCAGCCGGGCGGTGAGAAGAAGAAGGACGACGTGGTCGACGCCGAGTTCCGCACGAACTAGCGGCGGCCGTTGATGAAGCTCCAGAGGGCCGCGGGCATGAACGCTCGCGGCCTTCGTCGTTTTCAGGCACGCTTGGCCACGTGAGACTCGTGGGGATCGCCCTCGCCCTCGCGCTGGCGGGGTGCCAGGTGCCGCCGCTGGAGCAGGTGACGGACGGCAAGTCGTGCGACGGGGACGCCGGGCACGCGTGCGCGCCGGGGTACCAGTGCTGCCGCGGCGCCTGCATCACCGAGGGCCAGACCTGCTGCGTCCCCGAATCCGACGCGGTGTTCTGCAACCGCCTGCAGAAGGTGTGCGTCGGCGGCTCCGGCCTCGACAACTGCGGCGATCCCCGCACCGTCACCAGCTGCCCGGCCGAGTCGGACGCCGAGTTTTGCAGCAACCATGGCGCGGCGTGCGGTTCCTACTCGAACACCGACTCCTGCGGCTCCCCGCGCACCGCCGACTGCGGCAACTGCACCACCGCCCCCAACCTCTCCTGCGTGAACAACGCCTGCGCCTGCGTCCCGGATCCCCCTGCCCAGCTCTGCAGCCGCGCGGGTGTGCAGTGCGGGGAGGCGACCGTGACGGACAACTGTGGGACCACGCGCACGGTCACCTGCCCGGGGTGCACGGCGCCGGAGGCGTGCGGCGGCAGGGGGACGGCCGGCCAGTGCGGCTGCATCCCGGTGGGGAGCACCGGGTGCGGCGCCACCGGGACGGCCTGCTGCGGCGGGACGTGCGGCAGCACCGGCCCCCGCTGCTGCCTCGCCCTGGGTGACACCTGCGCGGGCGGGATCGCCGGCGAGTGCTGCCAGGGTATCTGCGACGCGGCCGCCGGGTACTGCTGCCGGCTGAGCGGCGGGGCCTGCGCGGACGGGTCCACCTGTTGCAGCGGCTTCTGCGACGACGTCAGCCACAAGTGCCAGTGACCGCCGGGCCCCCTGCGGTCTCCCCCGCACCGCGTTAATCTCCATCCACCTTGAGCTCGTCGACCCCGGTGTCCGCCGCCCACGCCGCCGCCGCCCACGCGTTCCGGCGCTTCTTCGGGGAGCTGCGCGAGGCCTACCTCGAACGCGAGACGCTCTTCACCCAGATCGAGCTGGCCCTGCTCTGCCGCGAGCACGTGCTGGTGACCGGCCCGCCGGGCACCGCCAAGAGCGCCATCGCCTCCGCCGTCCTGGGGCGGATCACCGACGAGAAGACGGGCGGGCCCTCCCTGTTCGCCAAGCAGCTCTCCGAGTCCAGCGTCCAGACCGACCTCATCGGCCCGGTGGACTTCAAGGTCCTCACCGACACCGGCCGCACCGAGTACATCACCGACGACGGGATGCTGGGCGCCACCTTCTCCTTCCTGGACGAGGTGTTCGACGGCCGCGACATGCTGCTCCGCTCCATCCTCAACGTGCTCTACGAGCGCGAGCTCAAGCACGGCCGCCGGATCACCTCCGGCCGGATCGAGACGGTGCTGATGACCTCCAACCGGTACCTCTCCGAGGTGCTGGCCCGCTCCAACGAGCTGCTCCTCGCCTTCGCCGACCGCCTCTCCTTCATCTGCTTCGTCCCCAAGTCCTTCGCCCGCCGCTCCTCCCGCGCCGCCATGCTGCTCCGCTCCGCGCGCGCGCAGCGGCCGGACCTCCGCGCCACCCTCACCCTCCAGCAGATCGAGGTGCTCAAGCACGCGGTGGAGCAGGTGAAGGTCTCCTCGATGATGATGGAGGGCCTGGAGATCCTGGCCGACCAGATGGAGCGCGCGCTGCTCAACCAGGTCTCCAAGCTCCCGGACTACGTCCCCACCAAGTACTTCTCCCAGCGCTCCAGCGTGAAGGCGCTGTGGGCGCTCAAGGCCGCGGTGGTGCGCGACCAGATCTACCGCCGCCCCTCGCGCCCCCTGCAGGTGGAGGAGAAGGACCTGGAGATGCTGCGCCACTTCTTCCTCCTCGGTGGGCCGCCGGTGCAGGAGACGGAGGCGCTGCTGAGGGCCGCGGTGGATCCGCGGGAGCGGGCGCAGCTGGAGATCCTGCGCCTGGAGCACAAGGCCTTCGACGAGGCGCTCTCCCGCACCTGGGAGGAGCTGCGCGGCGGGGTGGAGCGCGAGCACCGCGCCCTCAAGGCCGCCGAGGAGCTGGCCCAGGTGGAGCAGCTGGCCAAGTCCTACCAGCCGGCCCACGCCTCCCGCGTCGGCGCGTCGCTGCGCGAGAAGCTGTCGCCCGGCCCCCGCCACCCGGAGAACCGGGCGCCGCTGCTCGCCGCGGTGCGCGCGCTGGTCTCGGTGGTGGACGACCGCATCACCCGCGGCCTCACCGCGGACGCCGCCCAGCCGGAGGGGCGGGGCGGGGTGGCGCTGCTGGCCTCCTTCGCGGACGTGGTGGACCTGTGCCGCGCGATCCCGGAGATGGAGCCGGTATCGAACCGCCTGTGCGACCGGCTGGTGGAGTTCGCCAACCAGCTGCTCGAGCTGATCGGCCTGGCCGTCCAGAGCGTGGAGTTCGAGGAGGGGCTGAAGCTGGACGCCCTCATCGGCCTCGCCGTGAACGTCGAGGAGGAGCTGTCCGAGATCCGCGACGTGGCCTCCGCGCTGGCCACCTGGGCGCCGGACCGGGTGGCGCCGCTGCAGCAGAAGGAGCAGGCCACCCGGCTGCAGGTGGTCTCCTCGGTGCGCCGGCGCGCCACCTCCGTGTTCCGCGCCAACCCGGTGGGGGTGGGCGACCCGGTGGAGGCGCTGGCCTCCGACTCGCGCCAGCTCACCCAGCTGGAGCAGGCGCTGTGCGCGCTCAGCCCGGACCAGGCCGGCTTCAAGGAGCAGCTGCTCCGCCCGCTGGGCAACGCCTACGCCCGCGAGGTGCTCACCTCCACCCGCTTCAACCGCATCGAACAGTTCAGCCGCGCGGTGCAGCGGGTGATGGAGAACCTGCGCCGGGAGGGCATCTCCCCGGACTCCGCCTTCACCGAGGCGCGGGAGATCGTCGACGCCCGGCTGAAGGAGCACGCCCGCAACCTGCTCCAGGACGTGCGCCGGCCGCCGCCGCCGCCGGGGATGCTCAACGGCGACGCGTACCTCTACTACCGCGAGCACCTGGCGGGGACGGTGGCCTCGGACGGCGAGCTGCAGGGGTTGCTCCAGCTGGAGGCGCAGCTGCAGCAGGCCCGCCAGAGCGGCGCGCCCGCGTACCTCTCGGACGGCGTGAAGGAGTCCGTGGCCCGCGCGGAGCTGGCGTCGATGGAGGCGAAGATCCGCTTCCTCACCGAGTGGATGAAGAAGCTCCTGGGCTCCCTCCCGGACCCGGCGCAGCTGCGCGAGCGCGCGGACGCGGAGCGCGCCTTCGACCGGCTGGTGAAGAGCCGCTTCCCCATGCTGATCATGAAGGAGGGCGAGCTGCTCAAGCTGCAGACCTCGCTCCAGGCGCTGGCGCGGCAGAGCGGCGACGTGGGGGAGGATGCGCGGAGGCTGGACGGGGCGGTGCGGCAGATGGCGGAGAGCTTCGGCGTGTTCTCCAAGCGGCTGCTCGAGGTGCGCGCCAGCCTGTAGCGGGCGGACCCGGCCATGCTCGACGGCTCGCTGGTCCAGCTCCGGTTCAGGCTCGACGCGCTGAAGGCCGGGCAGGTGCGCCCGGTGGGGCTGTGGGAGCGGACGGTGGAGCTGTTCTCCCGGCCGGAGGCGATGGGGCCCATGCCCGCGCTCCAGGCCCTGGACCGCGAGCTGGACCAGGTGGGCATCCACACCTCGGCGGACGCGCTGCTGCTCAAGCAGCTCTCCACCGCCCGCGGGCGGGTGGCGGCGCTGGCGCAGGGCCTCACCCGCAGGGCGGAGGAGGCGCTGGCCGAGTACCAGGACCGGCTACGGCGCGCGGAGCGGGCGCTGGCGGCGGGGGCGCCGGTGCCGGGCGCGGCGCAGGCGCTCCAGGAGGGCTTCCGCGCGCTGGCGCGGGCCGCCAAGGTGGCGGACCTCTTCTCCGCGCCGGACCCGTCCCCGGGCATCAGCGGCGGGTTGCAGATCTTCACCCGCTCCGGCGCGCCGGTCCCGCCGTCCGCGAAGGCGGCGCTGGAGGTGGCGGACTTCTGGGCGCAGCGGGCGCGCCGCAACGTCACCGACGTGGTGCAGAAGCGGCGCGACCTGGACGCCGCCCACGAATTGCTGCTCCGGGTGGGGGCGGACGCGGACCGCGACCGGGTGCGCGCGCTGCGGATGGAGCTGTCGGACGCGCGCCAGCGGGTGCGCGAGGCGCCGCCCACCCGGTCGCTGCCGGAGCTGATGGAGCTGGTGCGGACGCAGGCGCGAGCGCAGCCGCAGCAGAGCTACCGCGCGCTCCGCGGCCTCTACGAGCGGGCGGTGGAGGCGGAGGAGCCGGCGCTGGCGGACGCGGCCAGCCGGGCGCTGCAGGCGCTGCTCCCGGACCCGTCCCAGATGGCCTCCGCGGTCGACCGGACGGAGGTGGCGCGCTGGCTGGAGCCGGCGCCGTCCCCGCAGCCGGCGGGGGCGGTGGACCGGCTGACCTCGGTGGCCTTCGAGCTGGACCCCGAGCGGCTGGCCACCTTCGAGCTGGCGCTGGGCTGTTCGCGCTACTTCGACGTGGAGGACGCGCTCTCCGAGGAGGTGATGGCGGACGCCGGGCGGGACCAGCGCCCCCGGCCGCGGCGCGTCCCGTACCCCACGCAGTCGATGACCTTCGAGACCACCGGCAGCCTCCACGAGGTGGGGAACTTCATCGTCTCCGACCCGCGCCTGCTGATCTACGACCTGGCCTCGCACCGCCAGAAGGTGCGCGCCTACCTCGACGAGACGGAGCCGCCGCGCCCGAAGCGGGTGCGCAAGACGGCGGTGCGCGTCTACGTGCTGGACGCGTCCGGCTCCATGCACGGCGCCCGCGCCCGCTTCCGCGACGCGATCATGATCGCCGAGCTGAACAACCTGCGGGTCAAGGCGCTCCAGGGCGAGCCGTTCGACCCGGTC
>Ga0134122_10000687_pt1 | contig 23392 bp, 16 predicted proteins | sample KB302_FD_96461 | JGI IMG/M metagenome (GOLD analysis project Ga0134122, IMG submission 96461) | Terrestrial soil microbial communities without Nitrogen fertilizer from Kellogg Biological Station, Michigan, USA - KB3-0-2 | ecosystem: Environmental > Terrestrial > Soil > Unclassified ...
AACTCCGGTATCTTCCCAATCGGATCCAGCGCCGGATTGGTCAGCAAATTCGCCGCAGCTTCCGCATAGCAGAACGGCATGAAGATCATGCCGACCGGCACGTCGCGGTCCGAGCGGATCTTGACCTCGACGGCCCCGCGGCGGGTTTCTAAGCGCAGCATGTCACCGGGTTCGAGACCTAGCCGATACAACTCGCGCGGCGCCATGAAGGCGACGGCTTCCGGCTCCAAGGCATCGAGAACATCAGCGCGCCGGGTCATCGATCCCGTATGCCAATGCTCGAGCACGCGCCCTGTCGAGAGCACCATAGGATATTCGGCGTCGGGAATCTCGTCCGGCGGCACAATGTTTGCCGGCACGATCTTGCCGCGCCCGCTTGCCGTCGGAAAGCCGGCATAGAACACGATCTCAGTGCCGGGTTGATCGGGCCCATCGACCGGATAGGTGACAGCGCCTTCGCGCTCCAAACGCTCCCAAGTGATGTTGTTGAACGACGGCATCACCTGCGCCATCTCGGCGAACACATCTGCGGGACCCCGATAGTTCCAATTGAGGCCCATGCGTTTCGCAATTTCCTGAATGATCCACAAATCCTGGCGCGCATCGCCGGGCGGCGGCACCACGGGCCGCGCAATCTGCACGCGCCGGTCGGTGTTCGTGAAGGTCCCTGCCTTCTCGGCAAAGGCCGATGCCGGAAGCACGACGTCGGCATGGAAAGCCGTTTCCGTAAGGAAGAGATCCTGCACGACAAGGTGTTCCAGCATCGCGAGCGCGTGCCTCGCATGATTGAGGTCGGGATCCGACATCGCCGGGTTCTCGCCCTCGATGAACATGCCGCGTATCGTTCCCGCGTGGACCGCACGCATGATCTCGACGACGGTAAGTCCCTTCTTCGGATCGAGAGCCTGGCCCCAGAACTTCTCGAACATCTCGCGCACAGCCGTGCTCTCGACCGACTGATAGTCGGGATAGACCATCGGAATGAGACCGGAATCGGAAGCGCCCTGCACGTTGTTTTGGCCGCGCAGCGGATGAAGCCCTGTTCCCGGCCGCCCGATCTGCCCCGTCGTCAGCGCAAGCGCGATCAGGCAACGCGAATTGTCGGTGCCGTGAACGTGCTGGCTGATGCCCATGCCCCAGAAGATGATGGAGGCGCGCGAACGCGCGTATAGCCGCGCGACTTCCCGCAGCGTCTCGGCGTCGATCCCGCAGATCGGCGCCATCTTTTCGGGCGTGAACGCACCGATGCGCTCCTTCAGCGCCTCGAAGTTCTCGGTGTAGCCGGCGATATATTGCTCGTCGTAGAGCTTCTCCGTGACGATGACGTTGAGCATCGCATTCAGCATCGAGACATCGGATCCCGGCTTGAAGGCGAGATGCTTGTAGGCGTGGCGCGACAGCTGCTGGCGCCGTGGATCCATAACGATGAGCTTTGCACCCTTCTTGGCCGCGTTCTTGATGAAGGTCGCGGCCACCGGGTGGTTGATCGTCGGGTTGGCGCCAATGACGATGATCACCTCGGCATCGAGAGCGGCGGAAAAAGGTGCCGAGACCGCGCCGGAATTCAGTCCCTCCATCAGCGCGGCCACCGATGATGCGTGGCACAGGCGCGTGCAATGGTCGACATTGTTCGAACCGAAGCCGAGGCGCACGAGCTTCTGAAAGAGATACGCCTCTTCGTTCGAGCCCTTTGCCGAACCGAAGCCGGCGAGCGCCTTCGGACCATGCGCGTCGCGGATGCGCTTTAAGCCGCCGGCGGCGCGGTCCAACGCCTCTTCCCACGTCGCTTCGCGGAAATGCGTCCACGGATTTGCCGGATCGACCTGATCGTCGGCGTCCTTGGGGACGTTGTCGAGACGGATCAGCGGCTTCGTCAGCCGGTGCGGATGGTGAATATAGTCGAAGCCGAAACGGCCCTTCACGCAGAGGCGGCTGTGGTTGGCCGGGCCATCGCGCCCTTCGGCATAGATGACCTTCTCGTTCTTCACCTTGTAGGAGACCTGGCAGCCGACGCCGCAATAGGGACACAGCGAGTCCACCTCGCGGTCGGGATACACGGTGCGGGTCTCGTGCTCATCGAGATAGGCAGACGGCATCAGCGCGCCCGTCGGGCAGGCTTGCACGCATTCGCCGCAAGCCACGCACGTGGACTGGCCCATCGGGTCGTCGAAGTCGAAGACGACCTTGGCATGCGCGGAGCGGTACGCCATGCCGATCACGTCGTTGACCTGAACCTCGCGGCAGGCGCGAACGCAGAGATTGCATTGGATGCAGGCGTCCAGATTGACTCGCATCGCGGGGTGGCTGTCATCGGCTTTCCAGCGCTCTGCTCCCGGAAAGCGGCTCGCGCTCATGTGGACAAAGTCGGCCTGCGTCCAAAAATGCGACGTGGGATCGTGCGATGTCGCACGCTCGGGCTGATCGGCAACGAGCAGCTCCATCACCATCGCGCGCGCTTTGACCGACCGGTCGCTCGCGGTTTTTACTTTCATGCCGACGCCGGGAGTGCGCTTGCACGATGCAGCGAGAACGCGCTCGCCCTCGACCTCGACCATGCAGGCGCGGCAATTGCCGTCCGGCCGGTAGCCGTGTTCGGGCTTGTGGCAGAGATGCGGAATATGCGTGCCGAGCCGCTTGGCGACCGACCAGATGGTCTCGCCCGGGTGCGCTTCGACCTGCCGCCCATCGAGCTCGAATATGATGCCAAGTTCCTTGTTCATTTACTCCGCCGCTATCGGCTTCGGGGCCGGGAAAAGTTCCGGAAAATAACGTATCACCGTCGTCAGCGGGTTCGACGCCGCCTGGCCGAGCCCGCAAATCGAGGCGTCTCGCATGCATTGCGAGAGCTCGTCAAGAAGCGCGGTGTCCCAGACCTTCTTCTCCATCAGGATACGCGCCTTCTCGGTTCCTGACCGGCACGGCGTGCACTGACCGCACGATTCGTCTTCGAAGAAGCGCATCAGATTGAGCGCGGCCGCGCGCACGTCGTCCTTGTCGGAGAGGATGACGACGGCCGCCGAGCCGATGAAGCAGCCATATTTCTCCAGCGTGCCGAAATCGAGCGGAATGTCCGACATCGACGCCGGCAGAATCCCGCCCGACGCTCCGCCCGGAAGATAGGCCGCAAATTTGTGCCCGTCGCTCATGCCGCCGCAGTACTCGTCGATGAGCTCCTTAACCGTGATCCCCGCGGGCGCGAGCTTCATGCCCGGTTCCTTGACGCGCCCGGAAACCGAGAACGACCTTAAGCCGACGCGGCCATTGCGTCCGTGGCCTTTCCACCAATCGACGCCGCGCTCGATGAGGTCGCGCACCCAGAACAATGTCTCGACATTGTTGATCAGCGTCGGCAGTCCGAACAGGCCGACTTGGAACGGGAAAGGCGGCTTGTGACGCGGCAGGCCGCGTTTGCCTTCTATCGATTCGAGCATGGACGATTCTTCGCCGCAGATGTAAGCGCCCGCGCCGCGCCGCAAATGAATGCGCGGACCGCCGCCGGGAAGCTTCGCAATTTCGCGGGCGAGGATTTCGCGGGCGATCGGATACTCGTCCCGGATATAAACGTAGATGTCCACCGCTTCGACCACATGGGCGCCGATCAACATGCCCTCTAAGAAGCGGTGCGGATCGGTGTTCAGGTAGACCTGATCCTTGAACGTTCCAGGTTCGCCTTCATCACCGTTTACCGCCATCAAGCGAGGGCCGGGCTCTCCGCGCACGGAGCGCCACTTGCGTCCTGTCGGAAACCCTGCGCCGCCGAGGCCGCGCAAGCCGCCGTCGTCGAGCGTCTTGAGCACGGACTCCACGCTCAGCTCGCCCGAGCGCACGCGTTCCAAAGGTTTATAGCCGCCCGCCGCCCGATACGCGTCATAAGTCACATAGTCGGGAATGTGGGCGTGGGTGTCGTGCGCAGCGACCGCGGCCTTGACGCTTTTAACATCGGCTCGGTGCAGGAAATTGTGGCCGACCTCGACGGCCGGCGCTACGTCGCACAACCCGACGCAGGGAGCACGCACGACCCGGACCGCGCTGCCAAGCTCTGCTTTGAGCGCCTTCAGCAGCGCCTCGCTGCCCAGCATTTCACATGTGATGCTGTCGCAGACCCGCACGGTGAGCGACGGGATTTTCGCGTCACCTTCCTTGACGATGTCGAAATGCGCGTAAAACGTTGCCGTCTCGAACACCTCCGCGAAGGCGAGCCCCGTCTCGTCCGCGAGTGCCGCAAGGTGATCGGCGCTGATCTGCCCGTAGGTGTCCTGGATGAGGTGAAGGTGCTCGATCAGGAGATCGCGCTGGCGCGAGCGGTTGCCGAGAAGCGCCTCGATTTCGGCTTTGGCGGTAGGGCTGACTTGCCGGCCCTTGGGAACGGATCTGGCACGCCCCCGCCCCCGGCCAGGATGGTCGAAGCGTTGCACGTCGGCGCCAGGCTCATGCTCACTCATTCCGCTATCCTATTTGCGCACCTAGTAAATACCAAGAGCAGCCGGGCGGCGCCCCTGTCAATGCCCGCCCCTCGCGATTGTCATGGCCCGCTGAGTTTATCCTCGCGCCGCGCTTTGCGCGGACGCGGGGACGGCCACCCAGACGATGCAGTTCCCCGTTTGCAGTCGACTACGCTGAGGTTTGGTTAAGGCGCGCCAGCGCTGTGCGGAGGGGGGCGGAGCAATCTCAATCCTTGTCACCGCCCTGCTTGTCCGGAGCAAGACTGACCAACTCGCCGAGAAGCTGCTCCGCGGCAATAGCGGACGTGCGCTCCGCGGCGCGGTAGCGGTCCACCACTTTTCGTGCCAGTTCGCTCAAAGTCGCGTGCCTGCCGCTCGAGCCGTCCGTCACGACGAGCGGAGCGCCAAAAAGATCTTCCAGCCCGTCGATCACCCAGCGCGCTTGCGCGCAGCTCATGCCGATCGTCGCTGCCGCCGCTTCGAGCGAGCCGCATTCATCGACAAACTCGAGCAGACGCACCTTGCCGGGGCTTAAGATCGTGCCCTCTTCAAAATCAATCCGGATGCGCAGGCACGCTTTCAAACCATGTCTCGCCTTAGAAATCCGGCTTGCCCGCGGTCGGCACTCCCGCTTGCCGCGATAACTCATGCGGATTTTCGGCGCAGACGGCTTCCGGCCATTCGCTCGTCGAATAGAAATTCACACCGGGTCGATAGATGACCGTCGCCGACCAGGGCGTCGTGAAGGCGCCTTGATCCTCGACCGTGAATTCGAGCTGCAAGTGCTGGCCCTTGGCGTTCAGATCGGTGACCACTCCGGAGTCATTGTTGAGGAAGCTCGCATTCTCTTTCGCGCCTCGCTCCAATTCTTTCCGCGCTGTGTCGTAGTCGATGAGCCGATAGCGTTCGATCACGTGCAGAGCCTCTGTGTGCGGAGTGCCGAATTGGTCGACCATCGTGTAGGGGCCCGTCTTGATTCCAACGGTATCGATCACCAACGTATCGCCCTCGTAATGACCGACGGAATCTCCAAACCAGGACGGCGTCACTTGCGCGGGATGCGCTTGGTTCAGGCGGACGTGGCGGACTTCATGATCGAAGACATACAGGATCGTGATGCTGTTCCTTTGCTGGAGCATCTCCATGCCGAGGTTATAAAAGGCGAAGGGCACGCCGCTCGGCCTGCACTGATTGATCGGATTGAGAGCCGGGCCGTCGTTTACCTCTTTCTCGGCGTGCGCCTTCACGATTTCCGCCGCCCAAGGCTGCAAGATCGGAGCGGTGTAATCGCCGACCCGGCGGCCCCCTATGCTCACGATGGGAGCGTCCGCGGCGCTGTAGGGCTTACCGTAGATATCGGCCGCCGCCCTCTGGCGCGCCTTGTTCAACACGGGACCCGGTCCCGATGCCGGCGGCGAGAAGCCGGGGCCGAGCGAATTTGCCCACATGCGGGATAAATCCGGGACGGATGCGGTGCCTTGCCCCGAGGCAGGCGTAGCCGCCGCTGCCGCCAACGACGCCAACAAAAGGAAATTCCAGCGCCGCACGTCCATGCGAATCTCCCCTCATGTTTCTCGTCCGCATAAGCTACGCCGCCTGCATTTCCTTGTACACGCGCCTGTACGCCACCTTCAGCCGGTTCAAGCCATCGTTAGGCGAAAGGGAAAAGCACCGCCCTAATTGCACTCGAAATCATCTGTGCCGACAGGGCGGCACAAATCCGGCCAACCACGCGCTTTCCAGTAATCGACGATGCCCATTCTGCGCATCAGCGTCTTGAAGTGCCCGGTCTTGCGCAGAGGCGCGTATTCGGGAAGCCAAAGGTTGTAAAACATGTCGATCAAACCGATGTCGAGGCGGCGGTCGACGAACGCAAGCGCGCGGTCGGGGTCACCGACATAGAGGTAGATCCAACTCATGAACTCATTCCAATCGGGAAGGGATTCCGGCTTCGTCTGCAAAGGCGCCTGGCGCAACAATCGCGCGCCTTCCTGTATCTCCCGCCGGCTGACAAGTGGACTTTCCTCGATGGCGAGAAGCGTATTGGCCGCGTCGGCATAGCGGCCTTCCGCGGCGTAGGCTTCGGCGAGCGGACTGTGGGTCCAAAGCGTGCCCACGCTGCCGGCCTGAATTGAAGCCTCCATAGTGCGTATCGCGGTTTTGTCACCATTGGCCAGCCTGATGTGCGCACTGACCGAATTGAAGATCGGCACAAAGGGCTCTACGCGCTGCAATTCCTCGCGCAAGCGCATGGCTTCAGCCAAGTGCCCTGTTGCCGCCTGGAGCATGCCGTAAACGTGCAAGACGATAGGATCGTCGGAATCGAGGGCAAGTGCCCGCTGATAAGCCGCATCGGCAGCGACGTAGTTTGAGCGCTGAACATACGTAAAGGCGAGCGCCATGTGACCGGTGGCGAGCTTGGGATCGAGACGAATGGCCTCTTCCGCGGCGTGTTGCGCTTTGGGCCATTCGGACTGGACGAGCTGACGTGCCTCCTCGATGGAGCCCTTGATCGCCGCCGGGCTCATGGTCGGCAACAGGGCGTAAGCGACGGAAAGATCGGCCCAGGGCGGCGCGAAATTGGGATCCTTGGAGACGGCCGATTCCAAAACCTTTCTGGCGTCTTCAAAGAACAGGCCACGCATGAGCGCCCTGCCGCGAAGCCATTCCTGGTAGGCCTCGAGATTGGTCGTGCGGCTGGAGACAAGAGTCTCACCTGGGGCCAATCCTAGGGGTACGCTCAATGCGCCGGCTATGGCTTGAGCGATGTCCTCCTGAGTGGTGAAGATGTTGGTGAGCTGGCGATCATAATTCTCCGTCCACAGATAAGTGCCGTCGTCGGCCTTGATGAGCTGCGCGGTGATGCGCACCTGATCGCCGGCCTTGCGTACCGAGCCTTCAATCAGATAAGGCGCGCTCAGCGATTGGCCGATGGCGCGCAGATCGCGGTTCTGCCCCTTGAATTGGAACGCCGACGTACGGCCGATGACCTTGAGCGCGCGGATCTTGGCAAGCGCCGAGGTGATTTCCTCCGTTATGCCGTCGGAGAAGAATTCCTGACTCGCATCGCCCGAAAGATTGGCGAACGGCAGCACCGCGATCGAAACCGCGCCTGCGGCCGAGTTCGCTACGCTCTTCGCCACGTCGGCGCCCTTTGGCTGCGTAACGGTGGTTGGGCCGGAAGCGAATTGCTGAAAGAGGAAGATCGCGATCACCGTGGCGATCCCGCCTACAACGATGAAGTCGAGGCGGTTTGCCTTTGTCTCGTGCGCTGTCGCGTTCGCCAGCACCATGTGCTGGATCCAGGCGAAAAGTAACGCCACCGGAAAGCCGAGCGCGAGCACCACGACGACCATCGCCGGCACCCAATCAGGCAGCTTCAAGGCCTGCGCGAGATTGTTGACGAGCTGCAACAGCACCCAGACGACCACGGCGTAGGCCGCAGCAACGCGGTACATATGGCGGCGTTTCAATTCCGCGAAAAAGTTCATGGCCCCGACCCGATTGACGGGAGGATAGCACGGAGACGCAACGGCCCGAAAACGCGCCTATTGCTCGGTCAAATCAGCAGGAATCATCAGGCCGCGTTCACCCAAATCGTTTGGTTATCGCCTGACGAGGCGTGCGAGGGCCGCCGTCTGGCGATGCCACTGCCGGATGGGAACGGCAGGGGCACCGCCCCAAATTTCTCCTTCGGGCACGTCGCGGATGATTCCGCTTCTGGCCGCAATTCGCGCGTTGGCGCCGATCTTGATGTGATCGAGAATGGCTGCCTGCCCGCCGATCATGACGTTGTCGCCGATCTCCGCGCTGCCTGCGACGCCGACCTGAGCCGCCAATACGCAACGCCGGCCGATGCGGACATTGTGGGCAATCTGCACGAGGTTATCGATCACGGTTCCGCAGCCGATGAGAGTATCGCTGAGCGCTCCCCGATCGACGGTGGAGTTGCCCCCGATCTCGACGTCATCTTCAATGATCACACGCCCGAGCTGCGTCTGCCGCAGCAGGCCTTTGGGCGTCGGCACGAAGCCAAATCCTTCGCCGCCGATGGAGCAATTGCTTCCGATGCGGACTTTGGAACCAATCAGTGCATGGCGCAGCGTGCTGTTCGAACCGATTGAGCAATCCCGGCCGATCGAAACGCCGTCGCAGATCACCGCATTGGCTTCAATGTGACATCCCTGACCGATCGTGACATCGCGGCCGATCTTTACGCCGGCATCGATCTGGCACCATTCCCCGATCATCGCGCGAGGATCAATGAGCGCAGTCGGATGGATTCCCGCGTCCAGCGTGCGGACCGGATAGAAAAGGGAGCCGACGAGCGCGAAGGCGAGACGCGGATCGGCGACGTAAAGCAGGCAGATACTCTCCGGCATCATCACGCCGAGCTTTCGGGTCGTGATCATCGCGCCGGCGCGACTGCCCGCGGCAGCCTGCCGATACGCGCCATTGCTGAGCAGGCTTACGTCGTTCGGCCCTGCGACATCCAACGTGGCGAGATCGTGCATGGAGCGTTCTGCAAGGGCGGGTCGCGAAAGGTTCGCGTCGACATGCTGCGCGATGCTTCCGAGCGAAAACGGACCACTGCGGCGAAAGAATCGCGTATCGGCCATGAATCCTCGTTTCAGATGAAATGCCGGCGTCGACGGATAGAGACCGGCAATCCAAGGCTTCGCTGAAGTGTTCGGCCGACCGCGGTACGCCCACCATGTCGAGGCGGGATTCTGCGCTGTGGCGCGGAAATTCCAATTTCCGCGGGCTGCGACGGCATCAAGCCGCATGGGACCTGCAGCGAACGACGGCTGCGCCCATACGTTCAGGCTAACCGTACGCTTTCGTACACTTTTTGCAATGGGTGTATTGATTGCCATCAACTGCAGGCAGATACGGGCGCAGATGGCTAGGCCTTCACTGCGCCAGTCGCGGACATGGGACGCAAAATTGCTCCGTGGTATTGGCCTAGAAGCGCTTACTCATGCTTATTCGATCCTCAACGGAATAGCCCAGCCGCGTATAGAATTCGGCAGCCGTTGCGTTTGACGCGCGAACTTGAAGATTGATCTTGGCGCAGCCCATGGTTCGTAGTCGTGTTTCAGCTTCGCGCATTAAGGCGCTACCCACGCCCTGCCCCCCGTGCGATCGAAGAACGGCGATGCGATTTACCCAGCCTCGGTGTCCATCATAACCAGCCATTACGGAGCCAATCACCCGGTTACCGTCCAAGGCGACAACGAAGAGGTCGGGTTGGAAAGCGAGCTTTGCGGGAATCGCGCTCGCCGCACTATTCCAGGGCTGATCGTCAGGGAAGGCTTCCTGCCAAAGAGCGCTTACTCCATCGAAATGTTCATCAGCGTAGGTGACAATCTGGACACTGGACATCAGGATTTCGCCCTCTGCTCCGCCCTATAGGGCTGCCTCTTCCCCAGGAGCGAACGATACACAGCGAATGTCACGTCACGCCGGAATGACCAGGCTTTCGATCAAGGCCCCAACGGAGGCCGCCCGGCCGAGACCCCACACCACGTCTGAAATGCGCTGCATCTGCGAGCGTGCCAGGATCGATTTCGTGACGCGCTGGAACTTCTCCTCCACATCGGCGCGTTGCATGGGCCGGCCGACAAAACCCGGCAGGTCATCCACGCGCTCCGTCACGACGCGGCCGTCGTCAAGCGTCGCCGCGACAACGTTCGGGCTTTGCTTCGGCGCGAGCGCGGTAAGCATCGGATCTTCGCGCACCGTGGTCAGCTTGAGCAGCGCAACGACACGCGGGTCATGCAGCGCCTCGGCCGTATAGCTTGCCGTTGTGATCGTCCCGTCCAGCATGGCGCGGGCCGCGATGTAGGGCAGACTGTGATCGGCGCTTTCCGATGTTTCCGGAGCAAAACGATCGGCCGTCCGGCCGGCATTGAACCAGCCCGAACGCGTCGTTCGTATCTCGATTCCCCGGATGCGCTTGAGATCGCCGACCGCCTGGGCGACCTTGGCGGCCGCGGGAACGACCGTCTGGGTCTGGGCCTGCGATGGATAGGATTTGATGAAGCAGTCCTGAATCTTGAATCGCCGCGCGCCCCTACCGAATGTTGCGGTATTGACGTCCATCGGCCCGGACACCAGTTTGAAAAATCCGGCGTCGCCTTCGAAAATCGGTGCAGGTCCGGTGATGCCGGCGCGCGCGAGCTGGGCTGCGAAAACGCTGCTGCGGGCAGCATCGGGACCGGCCAGGCCCTTCCAGTTCGCCAACTCTCCAAGTCGCGTTTGGCGCATCGCGAGGTGCCCGCTGAGTGCGATGTTCACCGCCTCGGTCAGCCTTTCGCGCGACAGCTTCATCAGCTTGCCCGCCGCCAAGGCCGAAGCGATGAGCGCGTAATTGGGATGATCCCAGCTGTCCACGCCCTGGCGCGCGGCATCGAGCAGGCGGCATTCGACCTCATAGGCGAGCACGATCGAGAGAAGAAGATCGGCCCCCGAAGCGCGTTCGGATTCGGCCACGGCGAGGCAGACGGCGTTGTTGTCGCTGGGGTGACCGGACGTGGAGTAGCCATCGTTCATGTCGTCGGCGCGGATCGCCGCCCCATTGGCAAACACCGCCCAGTCCAACGTGCTGCGGCGTTTCGTTCCGATGAGCGTCGCTGCATTTCCGCCGCCTGAAAGCGCGAGTTCGCGCACCGCTGCGACCGGCTTCTCCGAAAACGACGCAAAGGCGCAGCCGAGAGAGTCGAGAAAGTGGACCTTGGTCCGTTCGACGGTGGCAGCATCGAGATCGGCGAAGCTTATGGAGTCCACATAGTCGGCGAGACGGCGGGCAAGCGGCGTCTCAGCTGCGCCCGCTCTCCCCGCACCGTTCGTCTCGGCCGCACGCGCTTGTGCCAATGCCGGAGTCGTGGCGAGACCCGCGATGCCGCCAAGAACGATACGTCTATCAACGCAATCCGCCATGGCACAGCTCCCGCAGAAAGAGGTGATTGTCCGCAATCGGGTGATCGTCCAAGTATTGCGGCAGCGCGAAAACATACACTGCGTTACCGCCGCCGGCCATGTCCACCTCCGGCATCATGCACGAGGAAAGGGGTGTGCGGCGGCTTTGTCCGCTGCCGACGAAAGTCAATTCCGATATCCGTTAAGCGGCGCATGGCGGACCTTCGCAGCCCTCGGTCGGGAAGGTCTGAGAATGCCAATATCGGTCAAGGGAGCCTTCTCCACCTGTTGGATCTGGTGTAACACGGGAATAGCTGCAACGAGGATCGTGCCGAAGACCTCGCGGGGGCGAAGTGCAGCAAGGGGACTATCGGCAGGCGGTTCCGTCCAGAGTCAAAAAATTAAACCAACGCCGTAACAACGCGTGGGAGAAGAAATATCATGGATGTAGCCGCGCGCCGTGCATCTCGTAAGGCCGCGCGGCGCCTCATTCCCTTTTTGACTCTTTGCTATGTCATTGCGTTTTTGGATCGCGTCAACATCGGGTTTGCCGCGCTCACCATGAACAAGGAGTTGGGCTTCGCCGCCGAGACGTTCGGGTTCGGCGCCGGGATTTTCTTCTTCGGCTACTTTATGTTCGAGGTGCCATCCAACTTGATTCTGGAAAGGGTCGGCGCGCGGCGATGGATTGCCAGGATCATGATCTCCTGGGGTCTGATCTCTGTGTCATTCGCTTTTGTGTCCTCGATTTCTGCCCTCTTCCAAAGCCTGGGTTTCCTGTTTTTCGATAATGCGCGCACCTTTTATCTCATGCGCTTCATATTCGGTGCGGCGGAGGCCGGGTTCTTCCCCGGCATCATTCTTTATCTAACGTACTGGTTCACGGCTGATGAGAGAGCACGCTGGATCGGCATGTTTTACACAGGGGTTCCATTATCTTCGGTCATTGGAGCGCCGATCTCAGGATTAATTCTCGATACGCTCGACGGATCGATGGGCCTCAGCGGTTGGCAGTGGCTCTTCATCGTTGAAGGTGCACCATCCGTGTTTCTCGGGTTCTTGGTCCTGAAGTACCTGACCGACAGACCCAGCGAAGCTGCTTGGCTGGAGCGTGACGAGCGAAGTGCCTTGCAGGCCAGAATCGATAATGAGCGTAAAAGCCGCGAAGGGATCAGGCACTATAAGTTGGGAGAGGCTCTCACAAATCCCCGCGTTCTAGGTCTCAGCATCATCTACTTCGGGCTCGCCTGTGGGCTGTACGGCCTGATCTACTGGCTGCCCCAAATCGTAAAGGGCGTCGTCACGGACACCGGGCTCGACAGGGTCACGGACATTTCAAGCAACGCGCTGACAGGCTACCTCGTTGCGGTTCCGTCTGCGTTCGCGATCGTCGCAATGATTTTGTGGACGCGCCACTCGGACATCACTCATGAGCGAGTTTGGCACGTGGTCTGCCCGGCTGTCGTCAGCGGCTTGGCGTTGATCGCTTCAGCATATCTCAGCAATCCGGTTCTTGCAGCGCTTGCCCTCATCATTTGCGCGATGGGCATGTATTCAACCTTTCCCACCTTCTGGTCCCTCCCAACCGGGTTTCTCACCGGTTCTGCTGCCGCTGGCGGCATTGCATTGATCAATTCGATCGGCGGTCTCGGGGGCTTTGCCGGCCCTTATGCCATCGGCTGGCTCAAAGACGCGACGGGTGAAACAACCCTCGGCCTTGTTGTGCTGGGGGCCTGTTCGATTACGGCCGGTGTACTGACATTTCTGATCGGCCACGACTCGAAGTTGGAGATGGCGGCTATGCGCCCCGGTCCGCAAACTTGCCGCGCGCGATGACACTAAGACTGCAATTCCCGGAAACTCCCCCTTGCTTCCGGAAGGACCGTGATGATCACCTCTCCCCGTTCCCAACCGCCCCACGAACGTCCGCCCCCCAGCAGCGGTCATTTCGGATCGTTCCATGACTGGCCGGGCGCTGGCGCGCGAAAACCGGGCGATCAGTGCAAACGATGTTCATCCGGATTTTGCGGGTCGAGCTTGATCGCCTGGGCGATATCGGCGAGAGCGCGGTCATGCGCGCCCGCGTGCTCGTAAGCGGAAGCGCGCTCGTCATAGGCGGTCACATTCGTGGGATCGACTTTGATCGCCTGTGTGAAATCCGCGATTGCACGGATGTAATCGTTCTTGTTCTCTTGGGCGAGACCACGGCGGATAAAGGCTTCCACGAGTTTCGGTGCCAGTTTGATCGCCTGATCGAAATCGGCGATGGCGCGATCGTCTTCGCCCTGCGAACGATAGGCTTCGCCGCGGCTGGCATAGGCCGTCGCGGATTTCGGATTGAGCGAGATCGCCTGTCCGTAATCGGCCATCGCGGTCATGAAATCGCCGTGGATCACATAGGCGTTGGCGCGCTCGGTAAAGGTGTCGGAGTCTTTCGGATTGAGGGCGATCGCTTGATTGTAGTTTTCCAGCGCGTGTTCGAAATCGTTCTGGTCGCGATAATAGTTGCCGCGGGTGCGGAGTGCTTTAACGCTCTTGGGATCGATCACAACGGCCAGATTGAGATCGGCGATGGCGTGATCACGATCGCCGAGTTGGTCATAGGCCAAGCCGCGCCGGCTATAGGCAATACTCTTTATGTCCGGTGTGGCATTCGAACTGATCACCGCGCCGCAGCCGATGATGGCGCGATTGGGATCGGGCGAATCGCATTGCAGCATCTGGGGCGTGAATTGTGTCGTGGTCTGCACGTTCTTGGATGTCGGCGGCGTCGAAATTCTTGGGATTCCGGCCGCCGCTGCAACACCGGAAAGAATCAAGAGTGGAGCTGTGAGACCGAACAGACGCCGCATCGCATTCTCCATAGAGCTGACAACGCACTCGATATGAAGCTTTGAATCTGACGAAGCCGTGCCGGCATCATAGGGCAGATCGCGAACCACCTACACTGGAAATGAACGCCAGACGCGTGCCGACAACACCCCCTGCCATCCTGTCTTCAATGTAATACACGCTCTTCCTTTTCGCTCCACCACGAGACGTTTCACAGCCTCGACCGGCCCCGACAGCATGTGCCAACGTGCGAAGAGGCGAACTCGCACAACGTTCGGACTGACCGCCTCGAGTCAAACCCGGTCCTTCGCGGCGGAAAGCGCAAATGCCCGGATTGCGCACGGGAGCCGTCGTTACCGACTGCAGCGTCCATAACCGCCGGTACCGCCCGTACGTCACGATTGACATTGCCTATCGCCGATAGGTATATACCTATCGCTTAAAGGTATGAGCGTATGACCAATCCCAATTTCATGAACGGCGTGCCGGAGCTGCTGATCCTGCGGCTGCTCGAAGAGCGCGAGATGTACGGCTACGAACTCGTCCAGGCGATCAAGGCGAGGACGAAGGACGCCATCAGTTTCGGCGAAGGTGTCGTTTATCCGATCCTGCACGCGCTGGAACGCGAGGGCGCGCTCAAATCGCGCCGCAAAGCGGTCAATGGCCGCACGCGTGTCTATTACACGGTCACTGCCAAAGGCGCGAAGCATCTCGACCGTTTGCATGAGCAATGGAGCCGCATCGCCGGCGCGCTCAGCCAAGTGATGAAGGAGACACGCGGTGTCCCACGCCCGGTTTGACGAGCTCCGCGAGCGCCTGCTGCGCGCAGGCATCGCACCGCGGCATGTACGGCGCTACATCGCCGAGCTGCGCGACCATTTCGACGATCTCGTGCGCGAAGAAACGGCCAATGGATTGCCGCGGGACGCCGCCAAGAGTGCCGCGCGCACCCGCATCGGCAGCGACGACACATTGGCGCAAATCATGCTCGCACGGCCTGAACTGCGTTCGCTCAGCGCGCGGCTTCCGTGGGCGGTGTTCGGCGTCGGACCGGTGTTGATGCTGGCGCTGGTTGTCGCAGGAGCCCTTTTTATTCAAGGCGGACTCATTTTCTGGAGTCCCGCGATACCGCCATGGTCTGTCGTGTGGGGGAAACTCTCATTTGATGCGCTTAACTGGCTGGCGACTTATGCGGCGCCGCTATTGATTGCGGCCATCATTTCCATCATCGGTATCCGACAGCGAGTACCCACAACCTGGACTATGCTTGGGCTCGCCATCATCAGTTTTGTCGGAGGATTTCACGAGATCGGCGTCAAATGGTCGTCCACGCCCGCCGTTCCCAACGAGATCTTTGTAAGCTTTGGCTTGGCTCCCCCATTCCCGCGGCACATGATCGTCTCGGGGCTCTATCGCGCCGCCATCAATGTCGCGTTGGTGGTCGGCGCCTGGGCGCTGTGGCGGCCTTACTCTGCGCTCAGCCGTGGATCGCCCAGCAATTGATCCCCTTTTTAAGCCCTTATTATCCTTGGCAAATGCAATGTGCGCCCTCAGCGCAGCCGCCGATCCTATCGCGAGCCGGCCTTGCGAACGGTTTGGGGGAGAGCCAATGCCTGCGTTCGATATGCGAAACTGGTTCGCGAGGGCCCGCAGGTCGAAACTCAGCACACGCGTGATCGTTCTGTTCGTCGCCGCGTTCATCCTGCCTTGGTGTGCCTACGCATCGCTGACGATAGCGGAGCGGTCGGAGCAGATTGAGAGAACCAAGCATAATCTTGCCGCTTTGGCCGCCGCTTACGGAGAGCACGCAACGACGCTCATGCGTCTCGGCATCGCCGTGCCCACCGACGACGAGGCCGTTTCGATATCCGGAGTTCCCGATTCGGCGGCGCAGGGAGAAAAAGAAATCACCGCGTTCCGGCGCGCCCTGAACGCGCCCGGCGTGCGTTTCTCGCTTCGCAGGATCGGGGTGCCGAACACCGCCCTGAACAGTGCGAGCGGTCCGGATGCAACACCCGATCTGGCCCCGGCATTCTCCGTCGGCAAGGAAACGATCAGTGTCGAGGTGGACCGTCCCGCCGCCGGGATTGCCGCCGCGGCCTCGATGAGCACGAGCGAGGCCCTGAAGGACTGGCAAGGACGCTCCAACACCGAAGCCATCGCCCTTCTGGTGCGCTCCTGTTTTGTCGTCGGCGTCGGCGTGTTCTTGGTGCAGCAGCTGCGCCGGCGGGAGGCCGTGGAGGCGGAGCTCGTGAGCGCGAAGGAAAAGGCGGAAGCAGGCAGCCGCGCCAAATCCGAATTCCTTGCCAATATGAGTCACGAGCTGCGCACGCCCTTGAATGCCATTATCGGTTTTGCCGAGATCATGAAGACCAGGACGTTTGGGCCGTTAAGCGAACGCTATCTCGACTATGTCGGAGACATCTACAACAGCGGCACGCATCTCCTCGCCCTCATCAACGACGTCCTGAATCTGTCGAAATTGGAAGCGGGAAAGCTTTCCTTGCAGGAGAAGGCCGTCGACATCGCCAGCGCGGTTGCCGATTGCATAAGTCTCGTAGAAACGCAGGCACGACAGTCGAATATTCGCTTGTCTGTATCGCTCGACCGCAACGTACCTTTGGTCCGCGCAGACGAGCGGCGGCTGCGGCAGATTTTGATCAATTTGTTGTCGAACGCCGTGAAGTTCACGCCCAAAGGCGGCCACGTCGGCATCTCGAGTGCGAGGCGGAACGGCGGTTTGGCCATAACAGTCAGTGACACCGGTATCGGCATGGCGCCCGAGGACATCCCAGTGGCCATGTCGGCTTTTGGTCAAGTCCACGGCAGGGCCCGCCGCAGGGAGGAAGGGACCGGACTCGGGCTGCCGCTCGCCAAACACCTCGTGGAGCTGCATGGCGGCACGTTCGCTATCGACAGCCGGATTAACGTCGGCACGACCGTTACGTTCGTGTTGCCGACCGAGCGTCTCGTTGCGGCACCGGCGCGCCTTGCGGTTGCAACGGCGAACGGCTGACGCAAATTCGATCCGGTCCGAACCGTTCGATCAGACGTGGATCGCGCGGCAATTGATCCCCTTGACGACCGCATGTATGCGGCTCGTCACGCCGTATTTTCGTTTTACGTTCTCGATATGAGCATTCGCGGTTTTCTCGCTGATCGAGAGAATCTCGCCGATTTCCCAATCGCTCTTTCCGACGGCTGCCCATTGGAGGACTTCTCGCTCGCGTTGGGACAGCGGCGGCAGCGCGTTCCTTCGCGGCTTCCAGATCGATCGCAGCCGCGAATGCGTGCACGACGCCGCCAGCCGAAGTTGCGCCTTCTCTCTTGTGCCGAGGCTTTTGTTGGGTCCCGCAAGCTCGATGATCGCGGTCCGCGTGTCCACGCCGACCAAGGGCACCACCAAGGCTCCGTGCATGCCGAATTCACCCGCCTCGTAGACGATCCGCCGCTGCGCCGGCGTGTAATCCGGACAAGCGAGTATGTCGGACCAGGTGTACGGATCCGTGCTCCGCTGAAGATGAAGCGCGGCAGGATCGTTGGGAAAATAATTTTTCTCGAAATAGCGCTGGCGCCATCCGCCGGGGCAGGAAAGATACATGGCCGTGTCCGCGAGCTGCTCGCCGGGGCCGGGCAAGCCGACAAGGGCGCCATGCGGCAGCCCGAAGCCGGATGAAAACCGCAGGAAAAAATTCCACACGTCATCGGCGCTATTGAAATTCTCAATAGCGACGACGAAGTCGACGACTGACGACTGCGCTACCCCCACGGCCCCACCCCGACCTTATGAAGACAGCCTATCACCGGGCCCGCAATTCTCTAAGGCCGCACAGCGTGTCGACGATAGAACGGCTTACGACCGCGGCCTGCAGCTTGGCCGGCGCGAGATCGTGAGGCACGGGGAAAACCGGACCACTGACAACATGGGCCCACCGTCCGGCGAGAACTTCTCCGCGCACGGACAAACGCTGCGTCTGCAACCGCTTACAAATGATTCTTCGTGAGAATCAATTGGGTGATTACCCAATGCTCTTGAGCCTCGATTGGCCCGAGAATCACATCAATCGGATTCACATCCCCTCATATCCGATACGCCCCGGACCGTCCCCCGCTCCGGGGCGTTCTTTTGTCGCACCCCGCTTCGACCGCGCTCGCGAACTCGACCAGAACGCAACGAAAAGCGTGGGGGTGGCTGAACTCAAGCGCGCTTTTCAGCTCGGGCGAACACTCCTGAAAAGAATCAGCCTCTCCTAGTGAACCCATTCATGACGGTTAACGACAAAGGGTTGAAAGCGGCTCATGTGGCGAAAAATAGCCGAACGATGGGCGCTTCAAGGATGAACCAAGGAGAGCCCAATGAGCAACAAGAGAACCATTCTTCTGGCGACGGCGAGCATCGCAATCGGCCTCGCCTTGAACCCAGTACAAGCCCAACCCCAGAACGGATCGAACTCTGGTGGAAACGCCGGCATGAAGGATGAGGGCTTACCTCTTCCGCCAAAGCCCGAATGGCTGTCCAAGCCCAAGCAGCCCGGATGGAAGCTCAATGGTCCGCGCGATTGCGAGTCTATCGAGCGAGAAATAGCGCGCTTGCAAGGCGATCTGACCAAATATCATGACGCGGCCGCAAGGGCACAAGCGAAGTCGCAACAGGAGGCCCAACTCGCCAGGCAGGCGTACGACAATTGGCAGACAGAAGAAAAGCTATGGCACGACGCCAGCCAAGCCGCGCAAAACGCCAAAAACCCCGACAACAAGGCGTTTCAGCAACAAGCCGCGGGGCAACATTGGTGGAAAGCGAAACAAGAAGAGGCGAGCTACCAAACGCACAAGAAAAACGCCGCGGACGAAGCCGAATACGCGCAGTTCAACATGCGTATGGCCGAGAGGACGGTGGAGCAAATTGAAAAGTTGAGAAGAGAAGCCGCGGCTTGCAAGGATCCCAAGGTCTCAGGGAATGACGGCGCCGGCAATTCCGGCGGCCTCGGCCCAAACGTGCCGTTGGGCGGTTCCTACAAGTCCGGCGGTCTCGGGCCAAACGTGCCGTTGGGCGGTTCCTACAAGTTCGGTGGGCTCGGGCCAGACGTGCCCTTGGGCGGTTCCTACAAATTGGGTGGGGTCGGACCGAATGTTCCGCTCGGCGGCTCGAATTACCTTCCCAACTTTCCGCTTGGCGAAGACATGCACAAGGATGACGCGCCGAAGAGCCCCGCGAATGAGGAAAAGAAGGTTGATCAGTCGCCGAAAGTGCCCGGCAACCACGGCGAACCGAAAAAGAAGGTCTCGGCATTACCGAACATGATGGGCGGCCCGGCATTTCTCGGAGACGTATACCAGAATACGGCCGCGCCGGATTTTCGTGCCTACTTTGCTTCGCGTGCACGGATGGGCGGCGGTATGCAGTCTGTCACCGTCCAGCAGGACTCATTTGCCGAAATCCGTAATCGCTTCGGTGAGATTCGCCAGTCCGACAATGCAGCAGCGGAGATGGGAGCAACGCTCCAGTCGCGAGCTGCCGCCGGTTCCGGCAGCTCTACGATCACGACCGTTACGATGCCGGCGGTGCAGCCAAAGACCGTCCAGACTATGCCGCAAAACCCAACGGTCGAGCGTATGCACGCGCCGATAGATAGCTTGGGCGTCTCGAACTTCGGCGGCCGTATCAGCCCACGCCACTTCATGACACGCTAACGAATTCTTTCTCGAGCAGCCGGATCGACAGCAAACTGCTGAACATCCGGCTGCATTTTTTCATCTGGGTGGAACGTGTTTTCCGCAATGAATCATTCGGCATGGTTGAGTGGCCGTGCATGAGCCTGAACCAATATCTGCCACGACTCGACCAATGAAAGGAGGAGTCAACCTCAAGGAGCACGCACATGAAAAATTCTACGACAAGGACTTTGTTCTTAGCCTCGGCATTCGCGATTCTTGGAGCGAACGTGGCATGGGCTTACGGCGGAACAATTGGAGCCAATGAATATGTGGGGCCAGGAAGAACCGCGACGGACTATAAGAATCCCCTGCCGATTCGAGGCCAGCCAAACCATTATCACGTCACCGTCTGCAACGACGGGAATTGGTACGGCGTCTGGTATCCGCCGGAGTGGAGGGACAATGACGGACGCGTCAACGGCACCCCGAAAGGACAAAACCAACACGGTCACGCGAAAGAAGAAGACGGAACGGGTGGTGGTGTTCAGATCATGGGGAACGGCAGAGGCGGCGACGATATCGAGATCACGTTGCGGAAGGAAAAGGGCGCGACGGTGTACCTTAGAATACGCGTCATCGATTGCAGTCACCTTCGTGGGCAGCGCGGCCTTTTGGCCTCGACCGTTCCGCTGTGGCTCTCACCGGCTGAAGACACAGCTTTTCCGCTTAGCGATTTCCCGCCGGAGCTTCGCGCGAACAATCGTCACTTTCGTGCCGAAATTGGACGCATGTCGGTCTTTCCATTTCCACCTGGTCGGGATGATCGACCTCGGCCTCCCGTCGCTCCAGGAGAACATCTTGTACCGCCTGAGCGGAACTTCGTTCTGCCGCATTACACCTGCATGGGCGTCCGGTGTGCGATGAATTCTGCCACGACGATCCAACCCCAGCAGAAAGAGGTGAGGTAATGTTTCACGTGCGTTCAGACACGTTTTTCCTCGCTGTTGCGAGACGAAAAACGTGTCTGACCACTGGACTAACCTGCCAGCAGAGTCTGCTGTCGCCCGAAACCACCGGAGGGAGACCGGAATTTATTATTCCGGCAGTGCGAACACGTACATCACGTTGCCTTCGTTGACGGCATCCGCCTCGGGTGTCTGTTGCAATGGAGCCCCGATCACCGCCGGTCCACCTCCTGCGGCTATCGCAATGTATTGGCGCCCGTTGACCGAGTACGTCGCCGCGCCGCCGGAGACGCGGGCATGAAGCCGCGTCTGCCACACGACCTGCCCGTTATCGGCGTCGAAGGCTCTGAGATAACGGTCCGCGGCGCCGTTGAAGAGGAGACCGCTGCCCGTCGCTAAGAGCGGCGCGTAGTTCGCCACCCGCGTCTCCCAGCTCCAGACGGTGCGGCCCGTCTCCGCTGATATGGCATCGATGCGGCCGACCTTGTCCTTGCCTTCGGGGAACCGCGCCACATTGGCCGTGTTGTAGACGAATTGCGGCGCGGCCTCGCGGTCGGTGCGCGCCTTGGAATCGATGCAGGAATTGTAGAGCGGCATGAACATCACGTTCGTCTTCGGATTGTAGGCGCCCATCGGCCAGTCGCGGCCGCCGCTATAGGTCGGGCAAATGCGATACGTCTTGTTGACGTCCGACAGAATATTGGCCTCGTTGATGCTGACAGCTCCCTTGCCGTCGATCCGCGAAACGATGTTCTGCTCCACCGTCTGCTTGGCCCACAGGAACTCGCCCGTGGCGGCGTCGAAGCTCCAGGCGATCCCCGTCTTGCAGGGCACACCCGTCAGGGTCTTGCGTGGCCCGCGTCTGGCGTCCGGGTTGGTCGCCAGCATGCCCGCCGCGTTCGCATCCGGGTTTACCGGCGTATTGATCACCATCATCTCGAACGTGCATTCCTGATCCCAATTGTCCCGCGGCAAGGTCTGGTGCCGCCACGCCACTTGGCCGGTCTTGGGTTTGACGGCCCAGCGCGTGTTGGTCCCGGCCAGGCTGCCTCCAACCGTGCCGCGCTGCACTTCCGATGCGGGGCCGGCGCCGCTTGAGCCGTAGTAGACGAGGTCAAGTTCGGGATCGTAGGTGAGCTGTCCCCACACGCCGGTCATCCAGCGTTTCTCGAACGGCGCCCCGCCCCACGTCTCGTCGCCGGGTTGGCCGGGATGCGGAATCAATTCGTTGCGCCACAACTCCTCGCCATTGCGAACATCGTGACCCGTGACGTAGCAGCCATGTCCCGCGACCTGACAAGTGCTGCCGACGACAACCATGCCGTTGGCGACGATGGGTCCGCTGGAATTGGAGTCGAACAGATTGCCGCCGCGGTCGCTCTGCCACACCTTGTTGCCTGTGCGCGCATCGAGCGCGACGACGGAATTGTCCCAGGTCGCGAAGATCACACGATCGCCGTACAGCGAGATGCTGCGCTTGCGCTGGCCCCAAATGGAGGGAAACGATTCCTTGGGCGGCAGCTTGTGGTGATAGTCCCAGATGATTTCGCCCGTGGCGGCGTCGACTGCCTGAATCACGTCGCTGGGATTGCCGATATACATGACCCCGTCATGGACAATCGGCGTGATCTCGTTCGTGCCCGGCTCCATCGCGCGTGCCCAGACGAGCTGCAGGCTCTTGACGTTGGTCTTGTTGATCTGTTCGAGCGGACTGTAGCCCCAGCCCTGATAATTGCCGCGAAACATGAGCCAATCTTCGGGCTTGGGAGCGCGCAGCATGGCGTCCGTGACGGGCACGAAATTCTGCACCGTCCTCTGCGGCGGCGTGCCTAAGGGCAACGCGGGTACCGGGGGGGCTTGCGCATATGCGCCGCCGATCACGCACGCAACCGCGCTGGCAACAAGTGCAGCTCTGACTCGCAATCTCATCACATTCCCCCCGTTTTTTTAGGACCCGGCAGTTGCGGAACACGGTAGCACCGCCTGAAAAAGCTAGAAAGGTTGCGAACACATCGCTGTCGCTCTTCGGGCGTTGACGATAGCTAAGACTCACCTCCCCCTTGTGGGGAGGTCGACGCGGCGTAGCCGCGTCGGGTGGGGGACGCGCTTTGCCTGCGGTCGGCCAACCCAGGCATCGTCGCCCGTGCAGATGCCTTGCCGAATGTTCCTTACAACCCCCATGAGGCGGCAAAAAGAACAGCGCCCCGACGCTCAGTGAAAATCTAATGACGGTATGACGTGCCTCTAGGTGCAAACGAAATCGTCGGCGCCGACAGGACGGCAGAGATCCGGCCAGCCGCGACTACGCCAGTAATCGATCATCCCTGCCCTTCGGACGAACGCCTTGAAGCGCTCGCTCTTGCGCACTGGGGCGTACGAGTGAGCCCAAAGTCGCCCCGCGGGGTTTCCAAGCGCGGGATAGCCCGCTTCGGCCAGTGCTTCAAAGAAATCGAGAACGCGGTCCGGCGCCCCAAGGTAGAGACAAACGAAACCAAGTCGAGTGCGGCACAAATGTGCCTGCAGCGCGGCCGACGCGGGAGCGACGCAGGCGGTGATCGGCATGTCCCACCGCGGCCG
>Ga0134122_10000688_pt1 | contig 23391 bp, 22 predicted proteins | sample KB302_FD_96461 | JGI IMG/M metagenome (GOLD analysis project Ga0134122, IMG submission 96461) | Terrestrial soil microbial communities without Nitrogen fertilizer from Kellogg Biological Station, Michigan, USA - KB3-0-2 | ecosystem: Environmental > Terrestrial > Soil > Unclassified ...
CCTACGCGCCCTTTACGCCCAATAATTCCGAATAACGCTCGCCCCCTCCGTATTACCGCGGCTGCTGGCACGGAGTTAGCCGGGGCTTCCTCTGACGGTACCGTCAAAGACGTCGATTATTTACCGACGTCCATTCGTCCCATCTGACAGGAGTTTACGATCCGAAGACCTTCGTCCTCCACGCGGCGTTGCTGGATCAGGCTTTCGCCCATTGTCCAATATTCCCCACTGCTGCCTCCCGTAGGAGTCTGGGCCGTGTCTCAGTCCCAGTGTGGCCGTTCACCCTCTCAGGCCGGCTACTGATCGTCGCCTTGGTGAGCCATTACCTCACCAACTAGCTAATCAGCCGCGGGCTCCTCTAGGAGCGCTAGCATGCAAGCAGAGGCCAGCTTTCTTGCCGGGACCACAGTCCCGACGACGTATGCGGTATTAGCCCGAGTTTCCCCAGGTTATTCCCCACTCCTAGGCAGATTACCCACGTGTTACTCACCCGTCCGCCGCTCTCCGGTGGCCGAAGCCACCTTCGCGCACGACTTGCATGTGTTAAGCACGCCGCCAGCGTTCATTCTGAGCCAGGATCAAACTCTCCAGTTTAGATCCTTAACGCTTGAACCGAAGTCCAAGCGGCTATTTCGGAATTGCATTCTGCGCCTGCCCGAAGGCAAACACAGAACTTTTGAAGTGGTCGTTGACCCTTCCTCTATTTAGTTTTCAAAGAACCAACTGCGCCCCGCCTTTTGGGGCGAATCTTGATGCTACCAGAACTTCTCGTCTTGTCAACCCCACCGACGAACCATTGCCCGCCGACTTGAAGTCAGCCAGGATGTTTCTCAGCTTGTCGAAGGAGCCTGCACTCGGCGAGTGCGATCCTCAAAGTCACCGGATCGCGAAGCGCAACGGCGGCGAATCATAGTTCGCGCGCTCCCCGGTGTCAACAGCTTGTCTTGCCTGCCTTGCCGAGAACCGCTGCACCTCAAAGAACTCCGGCCCTTTCGAGCCGCCCCGACTCGTTTCCTCGTCAAGGGAGGCGTAGTGTAGGTGTACCCCTACGGCCTGTCAACCCCTTTTCTTCAGATCGTCACATTTGGTTCGAATCGGGGCCGAATCGGACCCTGCGCCCCTCTACCCGCCACGGTTCGGAAAGCAGGCGGCGCAAGGCAAAAGCGTAAGCCTGGTGCTCGCTTTCGAGGATCCGGGCACTCAACGCATCCTCTGTATCTCCGTCGTTCACCGGCACCGTCCGCTGCTCGACCATCGGTCCGCTGTCGAGCCCATCGTCCACCAGATGGACGGTGCATCCCGCCACCCGGACGCCGTAATCGAGCGCCTGGCGCTGGGCGTGGAGGCCGGGAAAAGCGGGCAGCAGGCTCGGGTGGATGTTGAGGATACGGCGGGGAAACGCGCCCACCAGCACCGGAGAGAGCTTCCTCATATAGCCGGCGAGGCAGAGCCACTCGACTCGCGCAACGCGGAGCGCGACGAGCAGCGCGCGCTCGTGGTCGCCCCGATCGAGCCCGCGGTGGTCGACAGAGAATGTCGCCAAGCCGAGATCCTTGGCTTTCGCCAGGCCGACCGCTTCGGGAACGTTGCTCGCAACCAAAGCGATCTCCGCGCCGGGCACTTCGCCCCGTTCGATCGCCGCGTGAAGGGCGAGGAAGTTGCTCCCTCGGCCCGAGAGGAGAATTCCGACCCGGACGGGCGCCTGCTGCCCGGCCATCAGGATTCCGTCCCGTCGTCAGGCTCTTCAGCCGCCTGAGCGCCGAGGTTGTAGGCGACGCCCGAGCCCCCCTGCTGCACGGTGCCGATCAGGAAAGGCTTCTCCCCCGCCTTGCGCAGAGCGGCGAGCAGATCGCGGAGCCCCTCTTGCCCCGCCACTACGACCATGCCGACCCCCATGTTGAAGACGCGGAACATCTCGTCCGCCGGCACTTCACCCTCGGTTTCGAGGAAATGGAAGATCTCGGGGATCTCCCAGGCGCCGACCCGGATCTCCGCCCGAGTGCCTTTGGGCAGGACGCGCGGCAGATTGTCGGTCAGCCCTCCCCCCGTGATGTGCGCGAGAGCGTGGAGCGCCGGGTTGCGCAAAATGGGCGAGAGCACCCTTAGATAGCTGCGGTGGACGGCGAGCAGCTCCTGTCCCACGGTTCGCTTCTTCGCCCAGGGAGCCTTAGAGGAAGAGGTAAGCCCGAGCCGCTCGAACAGGATCCGCCGCGCGAGCGAGTAGCCATTGGTATGAAGACCGCTGGAGGCGAGCCCCACCAGGACGTCGCCCGGCCCGACCCGCGAGCCATCCAGAATGTGCGCCCGATCGACTATCCCGACGATGAACCCGGCCAGCTCGTAGTCGCCCGGTTGATAGAAGCCCGGCATCTCGGCCGTCTCCCCCCCGAGGAGAGCGCAGCCATTCTCCTTGCAGCCGTCCGCGACGCCGCCGACCAGCTCCGCCATCTTCCCCGGATCGAGCTTGCCGGCGCCCAAGTAATCGAGAAAGAACAGCGGCAACGCTCCCTGCACCAGGATGTCGTTGACGCAGTGGTTCACCAGATCGCGGCCGACGGTCGAAAAATCGTCCATCTCCCGCGCCACCGCGAGCTTGGTCCCGACACCATCCGTCGAAGCGACCAGCACCGGCTCGGCGAGACCCGAAAGATCGGGGCGGAACATGCCGCCGAAGCTGCCGATCTCGGAGAGCACGCCCTTCGTGAAGGTCGATTTCGCGAGCTTCTTGATCTTCGCGAGGCCCCGCTCCTGGGCGTCGATATCGACGCCGGACGCGGCATAAGCGCTGGGTGGCGGGGTCTTCGACACGGGGGCGGACTATATCAGCGAGCCGCTCCAGTCCTCCTGGGTGCGCGGGCGTCTCGCCCACTTTTCGTCGCCTGCTTTGGCGGACCGGAGGCCCGCGCACACAGGAAAAGCCCCTGCCTATGGAAGGCTCGACTCGTGCCTCAAGGGTTCACGGCGAAGGTGTGAATCGCGAACGTGCCGGCGCCGGCCACGGTGGGTAGGAAATGGTAGAAACCCGCCGTATTGACGCTCGGCGCCGTGAACCAGTAGGTCCAGATGCCGTTGGCCCGGTATTGGAGCGAGAAAGTACGGTTGAACGTGCGGCCCGGGCCGGTCAGCTTGAACGTCGTGTTGCGGGTCACGTCCGTGCCGAGATTCACCACGATCACCCAGTAGTTGTAGCCGAGCCGGGTGTTCGAGAGCGCCGCGTGGATCATCGCCGAGGGGGAGGTCGGCGGGGTCAGCGATTGACCGCCCGCCAGGAAGTAATAGGCCGGGCCGGCCTGACCTTCGACCCCATCGCCCTCGCGCAAGAGCCCACCCAGGCGCTCCGTCTGCTGGGCGTCCAGAGGTACGAACAGGGAGTGGAGACCTCCGCCATGATCCGCGTACTGGGGCGTCGCGAGGTTCGAGCCCAGGACCTCTCCGAGCAGATTCTCGATCTGGGCCGCCCGATTCTCGGTCTCGGGTGCCGCGAAAGCCGCGGCGCGAGCCGCTGGAGCGGCGGTCCAAAGCATGAAGAGACCGAGAACGGCGAACCGGCTGACGTGATGAAACCCTCTACTGCGCATACTGCGTTTCCTCGCGGGACGGACATCCCGTCCCGAAAAAACAGCCCGGGCATCCGGCGCTCGGGCGGTGACCTCTGCTACCAGACGCGGAAAAAGCGGGGATCGCGGACCAGAATTTTTCGGCTTGGCGCGGGCGTTTGAGCAGCCCCACGGTCCGCGGTAAATTTGCCCCCATGCGACGACCGATAAGAACCACGCTCCTTCGACGGCTGGTGCTGGCGCTTCCGCTTCTTCTCTCCGGCTGCCCGCCGGGGCCGGAAGTGACCCTGAAACTTCAATTGCATCCGGACGGATCGCTCACCGCCGCCTCCGCTCTGCTGAAAGCCTGCGACACCCTGAAGCAGCGCCTCGATCAGTTGGGCGTGAGCCGGATGGCGGTCGAGCCAGAGGGCGCCGACCGGATCACGGTGCGGCTGCCAAAGTCGGACGACTCGGAGCGGGTCCGCCGCATCCTCCTGGCGGCCACGGTCCTGGAGCTGCGGCTCGTCCGCCAGCCGACCGGCGACGGTTCGAATCTTTCCTCCAGCGACGAGGTGCTCGCCCGCTTCGAGGGGAAGCTCCCGAAGGATGTCGAAATCCTCTCGGAGGTCGTCCGCGACGAGGCCGGCAAACCAACCGGCGAGTGGTATTACGCGGTCGATAGGCGGGCGGTGATCACCGGCCGGGACCTCCGGTCGGCGCGCCCCGGCGTCGGACAGTTCGGCAGGCCCATCGTTTCCTTCAAGGTGAAGCCGGAGCCCGCAAAGGCCCTCTACGAGGCGACGGAAGCGAACATCGGCTCTCTCCTCGCCATCGTCCTGGACGGTCGCGTGGTCTCGGCGCCGAGGATCAACGCCCGGGTCGGAGAAACCGCGGAGATCGAAGGGGGCTTTACCGAGGAACAGGCGCAGGACCTCGCCATCCTTCTCGGTTCCGGCCCGATGCCCGGAAAACTGACGCTGGTCGGGGAACGGGTCGAAGGCGGAAAGTAAAGGAGTTTCTCCCTCCGGCGCCGCGGGTCGTCTCCGGAGACCCCGTGCTATCCTCCGCGGCAAGTTTCAAACCGCTGTCGGGAAAGGGGTTCGGTGTCGTCATGTCGAGCGAGTTGCTGTTCGGCCTCTACATCTTCGTCCTCGCCGGGTTTCTCGGGCACCACGTCATCTCCAAGGTGCCGCCCTTGTTGCATACGCCCCTCATGGCGGGGACCAACGCGATCGCGGGCATCTCGCTGGTCGGCTCGCTGGTCGCCGCGGGAGCGGAGTACAGCAAGCTCTCGACGATTTTGGGCTTCGTCGCGGTCACCTGCGCGACGATCAACGCGGTCGGCGGCTTCCTGATCACCGATCGCATGCTGCGGATGTTCAAGACGAAGAGGGGCGGCGCCAAGTCATGAGGGGGGCGATTCTTCCGATCTCGTACCTGATTGCCTCGGTCTGCTTCATCCTGGCGCTTCAGGCGCTGTCTTCTCCCAAGCACGCGCGGAAGGGCAACCTGCTCGGCGCCGTCGGCATGCTGGTTGCGGTGATCGGCACCCTGCTGCACCAGGACATCCTGACCTTCAAGTGGATCGCGCTCGGCCTGATCCTCGGCTCTCTGATCGGCGGCGCGATGTCGATCTGGATCCCGATGACCAAGATGCCGGAGCGGATCGCGCTCTCGCACGCCTTCGGCGGCCTGGCCGCGGCGCTGGTCGGCGTCTCCGAATACCACCACCGGGGCGCTTCGCTCGACACGGTGATCATCGTGGCGCTCGGCCTCGAGGTCTTCTTGGGCTTCCTCACCTTCACCGGCAGCCTGATGGCTTTCGGCAAGCTCCAAGGATTCATCACCGGGGCGCCGATCACCTACAAGGGGCAGAACGCGACGAACATCATCATGTTCTTCAGCGCGCTCGTCCTGCTGGTGGCGTTCGCCTTCAATCCTGGGGCGGCCGGCCTGTTCTACGGCATGGGCGCGCTGGGCTTGGCGGTCGGCGTCCTCGCGGTCCTGCCGATCGGCGGCGCGGACATGCCGGTGGTGATTTCGCTGCTCAACTCCTACGCGGGCCTCGCCTCGGCCGCCACCGGTTTTGCGCTCGGCAACTACGTGCTGATCATCGCCGGAGCGCTCGACGGGACCTCCGGCTTCCTGCTCTCGATGAAGATGAGCAAGGCGATGAACCGCTCGTTCGCCAACGTCCTGTTCGGAGCCTTCGGCACAGGAGACGCGGCACCCGACGCGGGCGCCGCGGCGGGAGGGGCGCGCTACAACCTGGCGACGGTGGAAGACGCGGTGGGGGTGCTCGATGCCGCCCAGACGCTGATCGTGGTCCCCGGCTACGGCATGGCGGTCTCGCAGGCGCAGCATGCGTTGCGCGATCTGACCAGCGCGTTGGAGACCAAGGGGACGAAGATCCAATACGCCGTCCACCCGGTCGCCGGCCGCATGCCGGGCCACATGAACGTCCTGCTCGCCGAGGCGAACATCCCCTACGACCAGATCTTCGACCTCGACGAGATCAACGACGAATTCTCCCGCACCGACGCGGTCCTGGTGGTAGGAGCGAACGACGTCGTGAACCCGGCGGCCAAAACCAACCCCGGCAGCGCGATCTACGGCATGCCGGTCTTCAACGTCGATCAGGCCCGCGCGATCATCGTCCTCAAGCGCAGCATGAACCCCGGCTTCTCCGGCCTCGACAACGACCTCTTCGGCCTGCCGAACACAATGATGGTCCTGGGCGACGCCAAGGCGACGATCAAAGAGCTGACGGCGGGGGTGCGGGGGTAGGGCGGAGTCGGTGGATCTCCGGACCTAAGCCGCCCTCAACGCCTTCTGCACCGCCTTGGGATTCCGGTCGATGACGAGGAGGTAGGCGCGGGTCGGCCCCTCGGGGACGCGCCGGCCCTGTTCCCAGTGCCGGAGGGTGTTGATGCTGAAACCGAAACGCCCGGCGAATTCCTCCTGGGTCATGCCGATCTTTGTCCGAATCGACTTCACGTCGATGGTCTCCGGGATATAGACGTTGTAGGAACTTGGGTCGGAGGTTCCTTCGACGTAGGCAACGGCCTCTTCCAGGCCGCGCCGGATGCTGTCGGCTACCCGGGTGGTCATTTCTTTCCTCTTCTCACATAGCTGTGGACTAATTGGACCGTCAGTTGGCGAAGATCATTGCGCTCGGCTTGAGTCAGGTCCGTTCGTTCGTTCTTGGCATAGGCGGTCAGGGCAAACAGCGGCATCGCCTCGTTGTGAAAAAAGTAGATCACTCGCGCCCCGCCACGTTTGCCGCGACCTTGGAGAGCCCAACGCACCTTTCGCACCCCACCCGTACCGGGAATCGCGTCGCCCGCAAGCGGGTTCTGGGCGAGGTAGCCGATGAGCAAAGCGCGCTCCTCGTCGTCCATGATCCGCCGCGCTGCAGCCAGAAACTCGGGCGTCTCCACGACAGTCACGGGCACTGGCTTGGGCACACCGGTAGACTACTCCATTGGAGGAGTCGGTACAATGCCTTCTGCGCGCGCGTGACTGGGGTAGGACGTCGATCTTCGGACCCAGGCCGATGGCCTGGGCTGGGATGACACGGCCCTTTAGGCCGTAAAGCACACGCAGGGAGAGGTTTGGCGGCCTGAAGGGCCGCGTCCCCGTCAGCCCAGGCCATCGGCCTGGGTGGGCCGGCGCATAGAACCTGTGCGGCCGTTAAACTGACTCGCCAACGGATCCAATACATCACTCCGTCAGGTTGACGGAGTGATCCGCGCTACCTCAGGAACATTCCGCTGGCTTAGCGGAGCACTCCTGAATATCTCGGGAACGTTCATCAAGTCCAAAGGAACATTCCCAAGCACCCCAGGAATATTCCGATGACTCAGAGGAGTATTCCTGAGACTCTCGGGACCATTCCGCCGTCCTAAAGGAGTATTCCTGAATATCCCAGGAGCATTCCTGAACATCTCAGGAGTGCTCCGCTGGTCACCAGGAGTATTCCTGAGCACCTCAGGAGCATTCCGCTGGTCTAGAGGAGTATTTCTCAATACCTCAGGAATGTTCCGCTGATTCTCAGGAATGCTCCGCCACACCTCAGGATCACTCCGCGGACCCAGAGGAGTGGTGACCGGGACCTGAACACCGCACCTTTCAGCCGGCTCAGCGGTGTTCGCAGCCCGAACAGTACCTCCCGGGCTTCGCGGACTGGTCCGGCCGCGCCATCTGCTCCCGCTCGTTCCCTCTCCGTAGTAGTCTCCGTCCAAACTTCCCCAAACCGCCATGACCGCACCGCTCCTCGAAGCGCGCGACCTGATGAAGTCCTACGGCGGCCGACCGGCCGTCGGCGGGGTGACGCTGGCGCTCGCGCCGGGTGAGATCTTCGGGCTGCTCGGGCCGAACGGCGCGGGGAAGACCACGACGGTCTCGATGCTCTGCGGCCTGCTGCCGCCGGATTCGGGGACGGTCCTGGTGGGCGGCCGGGCGATTTCGGGCGACGCCGATCCGGCGAAGCGGCAGATCGGCCTGGTGCCGCAGGAGATCGCGCTCTACGACGAGCTGTCCGCGCTCGCGAACCTTCGCTTCTTCGGCGCGCTCTACGGGCTCGGCGGCGCGGCGCTTGAATCCGCCATCGGCTCGGCGCTGGAGCTGGTGGGCCTGGCCGACCGGGCGCGCGATCTCGTCAAGACCATGAGCGGCGGCATGAAGCGGCGGCTGAATCTGGCGGGCGCGCTGCTTCACGATCCGGCCGTGCTGCTGCTCGACGAGCCGACGGTGGGGGTCGATCCGCAGAGCCGCAACGCGATCTTCGACAACCTGGAGGAGCTGCGCCGCCGGGGGAAGGCGCTCCTCTACACCACCCACTATATGGAAGAGGCCGAGCGCCTATGCGACCGGATCGCGATCGTCGATTCCGGCCGGGTGATCGCCGAAGGCACGCTGCGCGAGCTGCTGAGGATGCTCCCCGCGAGCAACCGGCTGCGGGTCGAGGTCGAGGGTGCGGCCGACCTGCCGCTCGCGGAGCTGAACGGTTTGCCCGGTGTGGCCGAAGAAGCCGAGGCGTCGTTCGAGGACGGCCGCCTCACGGTGTCGCTCACCGACCTGTCGATCGGGACCGCCGCGGTCCTCGGCTGGCTCACGGCCCACGGCGCCACCCCCGGTCACCTGGCGAGCGAGCGCGGGAATCTGGAAGCCGTCTTCCTTCACATGACCGGCCGGAGGCTCCGCGACGCATGAAGAACGGGAACCTCCCCGCCCTGCTCGCCCTGATCCGCAAGGACCTGCAGATCTTCGTCCACGACCGGCGCGCCATGACGCTGACGTTCTTGGTACCGATCGCGATCGCCACCTTCTTCGGCTATCTGTTCGGCGGCAATGGCGACAAGAAGCGGGAGACCGGCAAGATCGAGATCCGCGCGATCGATCAGGACGGCACGACTTTGTCGCGAGCGGTGATCGCCGGGCTCGGCAGCGACCCGACGCTCGCGGTCCGGCCGGCGACGCTCGACGAGGGGCGCGAGGCCGTGCGGAAGGGAAAGGCCGCGGTGGCGATCGTCTTGCCGAAAGGTTTCGGCGACGCCGCGGCGCGCAGCCTGTTCGACCCGACGGCCAAGAAGCCGGTCGTCGGACTCCTTCACGACCCCTCGCACGTGGGCGAGCTGGCCATGGTGCGCGGCATGCTCACCCAGCATGCGATGGAGGCGGTGAGCGCCGAGGCGTTCAACGGCCCCACCGGAGAGAAGATGCTCGGCGAGCAACTCCGCGATTTGGAGACGCCGAATCCAGGGATGTCGTCCGAGGACCAGGAATCGCTCCGCAAGCTGCTCACCGGGGCACTCGACATGAACCGCCGCGCGCGCGAACCGGCAACCGAAGGGGCGCCGAGCGCAGCGCGGCGCGGCCTCGGGATGCCGTTCGACATTTCGGCCCAAGAGGTCACCTCGGGCGAGGGAGTGAAATACAACGGTTACGCCCACTCGTTCGCCGGCATGGGGGTGCAGTTCGTCCTGTTCGCCGCGATCGACCTGGGCGTGGCGATCCTGCTCGAACGCCAGAAGGGGATCTGGAAGCGCCTCCGCGGTGCTCCCGTCTCGCGCGGCATGCTGCTCTTGGGCAAAGCGCTCGCGGCGGCGACCCTCGGCCTGCTCACTTTCGCGGTGATGTTCCTCTTCGCCTTCGTGGTCTTCGGAGTTCACATCTCCGGCAGCTTCCTAGGCTTCGTCGCCGTCGCAATCTCCTTTGCCCTGATGGCGGCCGCCTTCGGCGTGATGATCGCCTCGCTCGGCAAAACCCCTCAGGCCGCCCGCGGCATCTCGATGCTCGCCGTCCTGCTGCTGGTCATGCTCGGAGGCGCTTGGGTCCCCTCCTTCGTCTTCCCCAAATGGCTCCAGACGGCGACCCTGGTCACACCCACCCGCTGGGCGGTCGACGGCTTCGACGCGATGACCTGGCGCGGGGTGGGGCTCGAAGGGGCCCTCGCGCCGGTCGGGGTTTTGTTGCTATCTGCCGCGGTTTTTGGGGCGATTGCTTGGAATCGGTTCAGGTGGGAGGAGTGAGGGGCGGTCAGCGCCGCTGTTTCCTGCGGAGCGCTCTTAGCGCGCGCTGAAAATCCGGTTCGTTCGCGCAGTGGACGATGCGGCCGATCGCCAAGGCGCCCTTTTCTTCGCGATACAAAATCCGATAGTTGCTCTCGAAGAGAGCGCTACGAATTCCGGAGCCCGGCTCGACCTCGGGATGCCGAACGAAGGGAGAGCCCAAAGATTCGCAGAATAGCTGAAGGCGAGAGAGGTACGCGTCGGCGTGCGAGCTGCCGTAGCGGTCGGCGGTGTAGGTCCGAATGCTTCGGAGATCGAGAAGGGCCGCGCTACGAAAAACAACTGGGAGGCTCACTCCCGCTTGCTCTGGGGAGGAATCGCGAGGTCGTCCGAAGGGATGTCCGGATACTCGTAGGTGCCTTCGCGAATCGCCTGCCAGTCGGCATCGGAGAGGGAGTGGGCCTCACCCCGGTCGAAAGAGCCGAAAATCCGATCGTAGGCCTCGTTATCCAGCCGCTCCTCGGTCAGAGACGAATACTCCTCCACCGAAAGGAGGACCGCTACGGCGTGACCCGAACGTTCAAGCAGAACCGGTGCCTCTTGGGCTTCCGTGATCGCCGCCTCGAACCCTCGGGCATCGTCCAGCTGAAAGGCTGTCATGTTCTTGCCCTCCTCTCTTCGAACCCTAGCGCAGGGGGAAATCGACGGCAACTCGCGTCGGCCGGCGTCCCGCTGCTTTCCGCCGTGGCTTTTGGGGCCGCGGGCCGGAGCGGGAAACGCCGGCAATGATGAAAGTCAGGACCGAGGGCACGATCGAGTCGCGGCAGGCGAGCTGCCAGATCGCTCGGCGAAATAGTTCGGGTGTGCAGCGGTATTTGAGTTCCACGGGAGTTTCGGGCGGGTGTCCCCGGCTGCGAGCTTGCCGCAAGGCAACGTGCCTCCGGCTCCTATCCCCGATCTGCTTGCCCGAGCTCCTCGGCGAGCCCGATGAGAAGGCCTTCGGGCCCGCGGATGTAGCAGAGCCGATACGCGTCTTCGTACTGGACCACTTCGCCGACGAGTTGGGCGCCGAGCTTGAGGAGCCGGGCGATCGTATCGTCGATGTCCTCCACGGTGAACATGACGCGTAGGTAGCCGAGAGCGTTCACCGGGGCATTCCGGTGATCGGCAACCACAGGAGGCGTGAGAAATCGAGAGAGCTCGAGCCGGTTGTGGCCGTCCGGCGTGCGCATCATGGCGATCTCGACGCGCTGGTCGTGAAGTCCCGTGACGCGCCCAGACCACTCTCCTTCGATCGTGGCTCGCCCTTCGAGCTCGAGGCCCAGTTCGGCGAAAAACGAGATCGCGGTATCGAGTGATTCCACTACGATACCGACGTTGTCCATCCGCTTAAGACTCATGTCATCCCCTCTCACTTGTGACGGGGTTTTGCTTCGAAACTATGCGAGCTGGCAGCCCCCGTCAACTCGCGGTTTCCTCCTCACTCCTCCCTCGGTCGCCTCGATCTGTCAGAATCGAGACCTCGTACGAAGTCCGGATCGATGGCCGACCTAGAAAGCCAAGAGCCCCCCGCGGAAGCGATTTCCCAGCTGTTCGATCAGTGGCGGGCGGGAGACGCGCGGGCACTCGACGAGCTGCTCCCTCTCATCTATGCCGAGATGAAGCGGCTGGCGTCGCGCCAAATGCGGCGGGAGTCACCGGGGTTGACGTTTCAGACGACCGAGCTGGTGCACGAGGTCTACCTCCGGCTGTTCGGCCGCCGGCCGCTCGAAATTCACGACCGGAACCACTTTTTCGCGATCGCCACCCAGACGATGCGGCGGGTTCTGGTGGACGGCGCGCGGCGCGCTCTAGCCGGGCGCCGGCCGCCCAAGAGCTTGCGCGCCGAGATGGAACCGGCCGAGCTGGATCGGATCGCCGATCCGGGAGGGACCGGAGAGGCGGCGGACGTGCTGGCGCTCGATGCGGCGCTCGAACGTTTGACGGCCCTCGACGCGCGGCAGGCGCGGATCGTCGAGCTGCGTTTTTTCGGCGGCATGACGCTCGACGAAACCGCCACGGTGCTCGAAGTGTCCGAGGCGACCGTGACCCGCGATTGGCGCGCGGCGCGGGCATGGCTCAAGACGGAGCTGGCCGGAGCGGGCGCGAGGCTCATCGGATGAGCGCAACGCTCCACGCGCGCGCCAAGGAGCGCTTCTCGGAGCTGGTCGAACGCCCTCCCGCGGATCGGGAGGCGACACTCGAAGCGTTGCGCCGGGAGGATCCGAAGCTACATGCCGAGGTGGTCCGGTGGCTCGCGGCGGATGACCAGACGACCCAGGCGGATTTTCTCGATCGGCCGCCGGCTTTCCTGCTCGGCCGGCCCTCTTCGGCCCCGTCAGCCCCGGTGGCGGGTACCGAGATCCGCGGCGACCGGGGGTATCAGATCGTGCGCGAGATCGGCCGGGGCGGCATTGGGGTCGTCTATCTCGCCGAGCGGTCGGACGGCGATTTCACGCAGACGGTCGCGATCAAGGTGGTCCACCGAAGCGGCGAGGAGATCGAGCGGCGCTTCCGGGCCGAGCGGCAGATCCTCGCCGCGCTCGATCATCCGCACATCGCCCGGCTGCTCGACGGAGGCACCGCGAGCGATGGCTCGCCGTTCCTGGTCATGGAGTACGTGGAGGGCCGGCGGATCGACGAGGCCTGCGCCGCTCGGCACCTCGACGCGCGCGGACGGGTGGAGCTGATGCTCGACGTCTGCTCCGCGGTCGCCGCGGCCCATCAACGCCTGGTGATCCACCGCGATTTGAAGCCCGCGAACATTCTGGTCACCGCGGACGGCACGGTGAAGCTGCTCGATTTCGGCATCGCCAAGCTGCTCGACCCGACCGACGCGGACTGGACGCTCGCCGAAACGCAGCTGGGCGGCCAGCCGCTCACCCCGCGCTACGCGAGCCCGGAGCAGATGCGCGGCGAGCCGGTGAGCACCGCGACCGACGTCTATGCGCTGGGGGTGATCCTCTACGAGCTGCTCACCGGGCGCTCCCCCTATCGCGCCGATCCGCGCTCTGCGCGGGCTTGGGAGCAGGCGGTCTGCGAGGAGGAACCGCTCTCCCCCAGCACCACCTCCGCGCGTACCGCGCCGCTCCCGGGCGACCCGGCGGATCGCGCGGTCGTTCTCCCCGCGCCGCCGCCCGATCTCGAAGTCGAGGTCGATCTCGCGGCGATCGTGCTCAAGGCGCTCCGCAAGACCCCCGCCGAGCGCTATCCGACGGTCGATGCCCTGGCCGACGACCTGCGCCGCTATCTTTCCGGTTGGCCGGTCACCGCTCGGAAAGGCACCGCCCTCTATCGCACCGGCCGGTTCGTCCGCCGCCATCGGCTTTCCCTGCTGATCGCGGCGGGGGTCGCGGCGCTCCTCGTCGGCTGGACTCTAAGCCTCCGCTCGCAGCTCGCGGCCACCCGGATCGAACGGGACAAGGCGGCGCGGGTAGCGAGTTTCATGGTCGATCTGTTCAAAGTCGCCGATCCCGACCAGACCCGCGGCGAGACGGTCACCGCGCGCGACCTGCTCGATCGCGGGGTCGACCAACTCCATCGGGATCTCTCCGACCAGCCCGCCGTGCGCGCCCAGCTGCTCGATACCGTCGGCGCGGTCTACGAATCCCTGGGAAACTACGAACCGGCGATCGCCAACCTCCGCCAGGCGGTGACCCTCCGCCGAACGCTCCATCCCGCGGAGCCTCTGGCGCTCGCCGAGAGCCTCGGCCATCTCGGCACCGCCTATCGCGATGCCGAGCGGCTGCCCGAGGCGGAAACCGCCCTCACCGAGGAGCTTTCGATCCTGCGCCGCGAAGCACCGGCGGACGACATCCGCCGGTTGGCCGCGCTCAATCGCTTCGCCACCCTGCGCGGCGCGCAGAACCGGGACGACGAACGCGAGAAGCTGCTGGAACAGGTCCTCGCCGCGCATCTCCAACGGCTCCACATTCCGGCGCTCCCCTGGGACCCGAAGGGGACCCCGCTCTCTCGCGAGCACGAAGATCTCGCCATGGTGCTCCACAACCTCGGCGAGCTGGCCTATCGGCGCGGCGATCCGACGCTTGGGCTCGCGCGGCTGGAGGCGTCGCTCGCGATCAAGCGCGCGCGGTTCGGGCCGCAGCACACCTCGATCGCCACGACCTACCAGGTGATCGGCGCCTGCTGGAGCGCGCGCGGCGATCATCAAAAATCGCTCGAAGCGGGACAGAAGGCGCTCGAAATTCGCCGAGCCCGGCTGGGCGAGGAGCACCCTCTCACCGCCTCGACATACAGCAACGTCGGCAACCAGCTCCAGCTGCTCGGCCGGTTCGACGAGGCGATCCAGAACTACGAGCGCGCTCTCGCGATCTATCGTAAAAGTTTCGGGGAGAAAAGCGCCCAGGCCGCTTTTGCGCTGTCGAACCTCGCCCCCGCCTATTCGCAAGCCGACCGCCTGGAAGAGGGCTTGAGCGCCGCGCGCGAGGCGCTTTCGATCCGCCTGTCTCTCTACCCCGCGACCGACGAGAACATCGCCTACACCCGCACCGGCCTCGCGGAATGCCTGGCGCTCGCCCATCAGCCGAAAGAGGCCGCGGAAGAGCGGGGCAAGGCGGCTGAAATCTTCACCTCGGCCTACGGCGCCGATCACCTGACGACGCTCGAAACCCGGGTCGATTACGGCGCCGACCTGATCGCGTTGGATCGCATGGACGATGCGGAGAAAACTCTCCGCGCCGCCCTGTCCCCGCTCGAAAAGAACCCCGACGGCGCGATGCTCCTCGCGGTCGCCCGCTTCGAGCTGGCGCGCTCCATTGCGGACCGGGACAAAACGGAAGCGCGCCGCCTCGCCGAGCAATCGCTTCGCACGTTGCGATCGCTGCCCGAGACGGCGCGCCTGCCGAAATCCCGCGTCGAGGCGCTGCTCGCGACACTCGCCCGGTAGGGGCGGAGCCCCTACGATGATTCACGCTACTGGGTGCAGTTCTGGACCGCCTGGTTGTTGCAGAGGTCGAAGATCAGCGTATGGCCGGAATTCGAAGTCTGCAGGCGGCACTGGATGCCGTTGTCGAGCAGGAACGGATAGAAGACGTTGTCCCCCGTCGGCCAATCCCACCAGAGCGTGACGCCAAAGTCGGTGACGGCGCCTCCCGGATAGGTGGTCTGGAACCGGCCCGCTCGTTCGTAATTCGCACCGAGCGGAGGGACTCCCGCCATGCCGACGAACTTCACGGTCGAAACGCCGCGGTCGATGACGTTCGGGTTCGAGGCGTTCGGTTTCGACCAGGTGCAGGCGTAAGCGTTAGCCGTGGGCCAATAGTTGACGGCTTCCGCCGGGCGCGCGGCGAGAGCGGCTCCGCCGACCAGAATGAGACCCAGAGAGAGAGCTTTGACGGTTCCACGCATGATCCGATTCTCCTTGTCGAAGCCGGGATCATCCCGGCCTCACTTGCTCTCAGCGGAGGAACCGGAAAAACTCCGTCATCGCAGGAGGAGAGTGGATTGAACCAACCGACGGACCTGCCCCCGGGACAGCGCGCGATTGACCGATTCCCTCGATTCGGCCTGAGCCAATTCGCCCACCGCTTTCCGCGCGAGCCGCGGCGGATCGCGCTCACGGTCAAGGGAGACGTCGAAACGGAGATCGTGGTCGCCGGGGAGGAGCTGCGCGAGCTGCCGCGCGTCGAGCAGACATCCGACTTCCATTGCGTCACCACCTGGACGAAGGCGTCGCTCCGCTGGAGCGGGGTTCGCTTCGCGGATTTCTTCGAGCGGATCGTGCTCCCCCGGGCGAACCCGGCGACCGAGAGCTCGTTCGTCATCCTGCGCGGCCAGGACGGCGCGGCGTCCTGCCTGCCGCTCGCCGATCTGCTCGCCCCGAGCGTCCTGCTGGCCGACACGCTCGACGGCGAGCCCCTTTCGATCGAGCATGGCGCGCCGATCCGGCTGATTGCCCCGGACCACTACGGCTACAAGAACGTCAAACACCTTTCCGTCCTCGGATTCTGGCGCGACGATCGGCACTTCCGGCCGGCCGCGTTCCGTTTCATGGACCATCCGCGGGCGCGCGTCGCCCTCGAAGAGCGGGGACGCGGCGTGCCGGGAATCGTGTTGCGTTACCTCTATCGACCGCTGGTCGGCCCGACGATCCGTCGCTTTGCCAGAGTGTTGGATTCCCGACCTCCGGAGCGGGGTTAAAATGGCGGTTCTTCCGCCTGACGGCGGGCATCGATTCGGGAGGCGACCATGACGATCAGCTCGAAAGACGAGCTTCTAGGGATGCAGCGGGTCGGCCGGCTGGTCGCGCAGACGATCGCCCGGATGCGCGAAGAGGTCCGGCCGGGGGTCACAACCGGGACGCTCGACGCCATCGCGGAGCGATTCGCCCGGGCGGAGGGGGCGCGATCAGCGCCGCAGCTCGCCTACAACTTTCCGGGCTTCACCTGCATCAGCGTCAACGACGAGGTGGTCCACGGCATCCCCGGCCCGCGTAAGCTCGCGCCGGGCGACATGGTGAAGCTCGACGTGACGCTGGAGCTGGACGGCTTCATGGCGGACAGCGCCGTCACGGTCCTGGTTCCGCCGATCACGCCGGAAGCCCAAAAGCTCCAGAGGGCCGCGCGCCAGGCGTTCAAACGCGGCCTGGACGCGGCGCGCGCGGGACGACGCCTTTCGGAGATCGGCGCCGCGGTCGAAGCCTCGGCGCGGAAAGACGGCGTCTCGGTGCTGCGCGAGCTTTCCGGCCACGGCATCGGCCGGACGATCCACGAAGAGCCCTCCGTCCCCAACTGGCCCTCGCCCGAAGCGCATCGCGTGATCCTCCACGACGGCCTGGTCCTCGCGCTCGAACCGATGCTCGCCGCCCGGAAGGCAAGAACGGTCGACGCCTCCGACGGCTGGACGGTGAAGACCAGCAACGGAGCTTTCGCCTCGCATCACGAGCACACGATCGTCATCCGCCGCGGCGAGCCGTTGGTGCTCACCGCCGCCTAAAGGAGATCCGATGAAGACCTCCCGCACGCTTCGCATCGTCCCCATCGCGTGGCTCCTTCTCGTCCTTCCTGTAGCCGGATTCGCGGCCAAGGCGAAGCCCGCGCCGAAACCGAAGGGCTCGGCGGCTCCGAAGGGGCCGCATTTCCGGCTGGACAAGATCACCTCGACGTTCGGCTACGCCTGCGGCTTCCGCGTCGCTTCGCCCGATAAGCAGGGGACCACGCGACGGATGGTCGTCCTGGCGAGCGTGCCGCTCGATTGCGCGGCGGCGGATCAGGATTTCAATCCGATCGATGCGATCCAGGGGGCCGTCGAGGAGAAGAAAGGCGCCTACGTGACCCTGACGATCGAGCCGGAAGGCGAGCGAGCCGAAGGCAGTTGGCGATCGTTCGAGCCGAGTGACGGCTTCAGTTTCGGCGGCCAAGGGAAGCTCACTCTCTCCCGCAATGACGACCAGCGCCTCGAAGGCCGGTATGCCACCGAGAAACCGGAGTCCTTCTTCGACAAAACCTACGAATTCGACCTGCCGTTCGCGGTCGACCTGCTCGCCGGTTCCCTCTCGGGCACCCCGCTGCCCAAAGGAGGGGGCGAGCCCGGCAAGGTCTATCAGAGCTACATGAAGGCAGTGGCGAAAAAAGATCCGGCGGCTCTGCAAAAGGTGGTGATCAAGCCCAAAGCCGATGAGATCGCCGAACAGGTCCAGGGTGATGTCTGGAAGGTGATTTTCGACTCGACCCGGAGCCTCGAATTCGAGACCGCGACGATCTCGGGCGGCCTGATTCAGGGAGACCGTGCCGCGCTCGACATCGAAGGGAAAAGCTACGGCGGCGACAAGTTCCGCGGCAGGGTGTTCCTGATCAAAGAGAACGGCGCCTGGAAAGTCTCCAGCCGCAATACGGAGCTGGCGTTCGACTGAAGCCACAGGGCGGAAACGAGCGTGGGGGCGCACGGCCGTGCGCCTCTCGCGGCAGTACGCCGTTGGTTCGCCTCAAATCACCCCGCGCGCCGCGAGCCCCGCGAGATCCGCGTCGCTCAGCCCCAGCCGGCCGCCAAGGATTTCGCGGTTGTGCTCACCGAGCGCCGGGCCGGCCCAATCGGTTCGGCCGGGGGTGTCGTTGAGCTTGGGGAGGATCGCCGGAATTTTGAGCGGTCCCGTAGGGGTGTCCACCGTTTCGAACAGGTCGCGGGCAAGGTATTGCGGGTCGGCGAACATGTCGGCCACGCTGTAGATCGAGCCGGCGGGCACGTCGGCCTCGCGCATCGCGGCGATCACCTCGTCGGCCGTGTGTTCTCTCGTCCAGGATGCGATGGCGGCATCGATTTCCGCTTGGTGGGTGACGCGGCCGGCGTTGGTTTGGAGGCGCGGATCGAGACCGAGGTCGTCGCGCCCGATCGCGCGCATCAGGCGGCGGTAGTTCGATTCGCCGTTCGCTCCGAGGATCACGTGCCGGCCGTCGTTCGTCGGATAGGCGTTGCTCGGCACGATGCCGGTGATCGTGGAGCCCGAAGGGGCGCGGATCAGGCCGAAGCGGTCGAATTCGGGGACCACGGCTTCGAGGCAGTTGAAGACCGACTCGGTGATCGCCACGTCCACGGTCTGACCGCTCGCGGGTTTCCGCCGCTCGCGGTCGAGCAGCGCGAGGGCGATGCCGAGAGCCGCGTGGAGCCCGGCGAGCGTGTCACCGAGCGAGAGGTTCGGCCGCATGGGAACCTCCCCCGGCAGGCCGTTGACGTAGCGCAGTCCTCCCACCCCTTCGCAGACCGAGGCGTAGCCGGGATACTGCGCATACGGGCCGGTCTGGCCGTAGCCCGAGACCCGGGCGATTAGCAGTTTCGGATGGTTGCGGCGTAGCTCGTCGGGGCCGAGACCCCATTTTTCGAGCGTGCCGGGCTTGAAGTTCTCGATCAGGACGTCCACGTCGGCGACGAGCCGGCGCGCGAGGTTTCGCCCTTCTTCATGGCGCAGGTCGATCGTCACGCATTTCTTGTTGCGGCCGAGCGAGTACCACCAGAGCGAGGTGCCCTGGTCGAGCACGCGCCAGGTGCGGATCGGGTCGCCTTCGCCCGGCGGTTCGATTTTGATCACCTCGGCGCCGAAATAGGCGAGCACCGTGGCCGCGAACGGCCCGGCCATCAGTTGGCCCATTTCGAGCACGCGGATGCCGTCGAGCGGCCGGGGCGCGGAAGAGGGAGGAACCGGAGGCGGCGAGCCTTCGGCGCTCACGTCCGACTCCCCGCCGCGCAGCGGGCCGCCCGTTCGAGCAGCAGGTCGCGCTCCCGGACGTTTTTTGCGAGCGACGCCGCGCACTCGAATTCCGCCTGGGCCTCCGGCAACCGGCCGAGCTTCGCGAGCAGATCGCCGCGCACGCTGGGCAGCAGGTGGTAGCCGCGCAACGAGGGCTCGGAGGTGAGCGGCTCGACCAGCGCGAGCCCCGCGGCGGGACCGAACGCCATGCCGACCGCCACCGCCCGGTTCAGCTCGACGACGGGCGAGGGGGCGAGCCGGCCGAGCGCATCGTAGAGGCTCGCAATTCGCGCCCAGTCGGTATCCATCGCGGTTCTTGCTCTGGCGTGGCAGGCGGCGATGGCGGCCTGGAGCGCGAACGGTCCGTTGGGGAGCCCGAGCGTCCGGGCGCGCAGCTCCGCCCGGTTGAGCGCCGCGAAACCGCGCCGGATGAGCAGTTGGTCCCAGCGCGAGCGGTCCTGGTCGAGCAGCAGGATCGGCTGGCCCCCGGGGCCGGTGCGCGATCGGGTGCGCGAGGCTTGGATCTCCATCAGCGCCACGAGGCCGTGGACCTCCGGCTCGTCAGGCGCCAGCTCGGCAAGAATCCGGCCGAGCCGCAACGCCTCTTCGCAGAGCTGCGGTCGCATCCACTCGTCGCCCGCGGTGGCCGAATATCCCTCGTTGAAGATCAGATAGATCACTTCGAGCACGGACGACAGGCGACCGGCCAGCTCGTCGCCGCGGGGAACCTCGAAGGGCACGTGCGCGTCGGACAGGGTGCGCTTGGCCCGGACGATGCGCTGGGCGATGGTCGGTTCCGGCACCAGGAAAGCCCGCGCGATCTCGTCGGTGGACAGGCCGCCGAGCAGGCGAAGGGTGAGTGCCACCCGGGCCTCGCGGGAGATCGCCGGGTGGCAGGAGATGAAGACCAGCCGCAGCAGGTCGTCGCCGATCGGATCGTCGAGAGATGCCTCGATCGCGGCGGCCACCCCTTCGACCTCGGCGTCGAGATCTCGCCCCAGCTCTTCGTGTTTGCGCTCGTGGAGCTTTCGGCTCCTCAGCCGGTCGATGGCGCGAAATTTCCCCGCGGCCATCAGCCATGCTCCCGGCTTTTGCGGCACTCCCGATTTCGGCCATTGTTCAAGCGCGGCGACCAGGGCGTCCTGCGCCAGGTCTTCGGCGAGCCCCACGTCGCGCACGATCCGCGCGAGGCCGGCGATCAGCTTCGGGAATTCGATCCGAAAGACCGCCTCGATCGTGCGGTGGGCGTCGGTGGCCGTCATGGCCACCGATCACACCACCTCCGAGTCCGCCAAGGCAAGACGGACCGACCCGGGCGGCACCCGCCCGATTACTTCTGCGCTTCGATTCCGGCCCGGATGCGCTCTTCCTGCTCGCGCAGCTCGGGGGTGAATTCCGCGCCGAAGTCCTCCGCCTCGAACACCGGCCGAATCTCGATCTCGGATTCCCCCGGCATCGGGTTCGGGCAGCGCTTCAGCCACTCGATCGCCTCGTCCATCGAGCGCACCTGCCAGATCCAGAAACCGGCGACCAGCTCCTTGGTCTCGGCGAACGGCCCGTCGATCACCGTCCGCTGATCGCCCGAAAACCTCACCCGGGCGCCCTTCGAGCTGGGGTGCAGCCCCTCGCCCGCGAGCATGATGCCCGCCTTCACCAGCTCTTCGTTGTAGGCGCCCATCTCGGTGAGCAGCTGCTCGGAGGGCATGACGCCGGCTTCGGAATCCTTCGTCGCTTTGACCATCACGATGACGCGCATGGGTTTTTCTCCTGGATTCTTTGGTTTGGGAGCCGGGGTTCCGGTCCGGTTCGACCCGGTTTCCGGGGGTCTGATCCCCGCCTCTACTTGGACATCGAACGAGCCGCCGCAAAATCGACACGAGATTCCAAAGAAGTTGAAATCGGGGCGGCCGGCCCCGATTAAGGATCTCACGAGAGCCCTTTGCACCGCCGCTAATACCCGCCCCCCGCCTCGTCGTCCTACCCCCTAGGGCGACGGGATGGACCCGCGGCCCGATCTTGAAAAGAGACCGCGGGTCTCTTCGGAGCTCAATTCATGAAGAGGAAGCTCTCGCTCCATCGTCTGACGCTTCGCCAGCTCGAATCCGAAACCCTCGCAGCGGCGGACGGCGGCAGCATCAGCATCCCCCCGACTCTCTTCTGTCCCACTCGGGGATGCCACACGTTCCAAGGCCCCTCCTGCTACAACACCTGCCTCGGCGGGATCTGCTGAGAAGAAAGGTTCGCGGCCGGTGGAGCGAACCCACCGGTCGCGATTCCATCCCCGCCGAGAGAAGGTCCGGACCCGCGGTCCTAGGGTGGAGGAGGCAAGGGCTACTCGAGGTCCAAAACGATCGTGACATCATCCCGTCGCCGTCTCGACGGTCACGATTTCGCGGCATGACGCCCAACCCGAGGACCCCCGAACATGCGCACCCTCTTCGTTGCCCTCCTCGCCCTCGCCTCGCCCTTCACCGCCCGGGCCGCCGACTCTCCGCTCGCCAAGGCGGCCTCTGCGCTGCCGTTTCGGAGCCTGGGCCCCGGCTTCATGAGCGGCCGGATTTCCGACGTCGCGGTCCATCCGACCGCAGAGGGAACCTGGTACGTGGCGGCCGGTTCGGGCGGGGTCTGGAAGACGACCAACGCCGGGGTCACCTGGACGCCGATCTTTGACGATCAACCGTCCTATTCGATCGGCGAGATCACGCTCGATCCGACGAATCCGGACGTCGTGTGGGTGGGAACCGGCGAGAACGTCAGCGGGCGGCACGTCGGTTGGGGCGACGGGGTGTACCGAAGCCGCGACGCCGGCCATTCGTGGCAGCGGATGGGGCTTGCCGCCTCGCAGCACATCGGCCGCATTCTGGTCGATCCGCGCGACGGCAACGTCGTGTTGGTGGCGGCCGAAGGGCCGCTCTGGTCGGCGGGCGGGGAGCGCGGGGTCTACCGGACCACCGACGGGGGCGCCACCTGGACCCCCGTTCTGCAGATCGACGAAAACACCGGCGCGACCGATTTGGAATTCGATCCGGGCAACCCGGAGGTGGTCTACGCCGCGGCCTACGAGCGTCGGCGCCACGTTTGGGGATTCTTGGGCGGCGGCCCGAAATCCGGCATCTGGAAATCGACCGACAACGGAAAGACCTGGCGCCAGCTGAAGACCGGCCTGCCCAAGGAGGACATGGGCAAAATCGGTCTCGCGGTGACACCGGCCGACCCGACGATCGTCTACGCCACGATCGAGGCGAACGAAGAAGAGCGCGGCTTTTACCGCTCGCGCGACCGGGGGGAGAGCTGGGAGAAGCGGACCGGCTACATCTCGGGCGGCACCGGCCCGCACTACTACCAGGAGATCGAGGCATCGCCGACGAACGCCGACCTGGTCTATCAGATGGACGTCTTCCTCCACGTGACCCGGGACGGCGGCAAGACGATGGACTACCTCGAAACCGGCCACGACAAGCACAGCGACAACCACGCGCTCTGGATCGATCCGAGAAACGGCCGCCACCTGCTGGTGGGCACGGACGCCGGGCTCTACGAGAGCTTCGACGAGGGAGCGACCTGGCGGCACTTCCCCAATCTGCCGGTCTCCCAGTTCTACAAGATCGCCCTCAACAGCCGCGAGCCGTTCTACGACATCCTGGGCGGCGCGCAGGATCTGGGCACCCTCTACGGTCCCTCCCGCACGCTCAATCGGGACGGCATTCGCAACCAGGATTGGTACGTGCCGTTCGGCGCCGACGGGTATGGCGTGGCGTTCGACCCGGAAGATCCGGACCTGATGTACCTGATGTCGCAGGAAGGCAACCTCTATCGCAAGGATCGGAGGAACGACGAGGGATTGAGTATCCAGCCTCAAGCTTCGGACGGCGAGGCGCCCGAGCGGTGGGGTTGGGATTCGCCGATTCTGGTGAGCCCCCATCATCCGAATCGGATCTACTTCGGCTCGCAGAGAGTGTGGCGAAGCGACGACCGGGGCAACAGCTGGACTCCGATCAGCGGCGATCTCACGCAAGGGAAAAGCCGCTACGAGCAGAAGTTCATGGGGCGGGTCTGGAGCGTCGACTCGCTGTTCGACAACTCGGCGATGTCCAAGTACGCC
>Ga0134122_10000689_pt1 | contig 23375 bp, 24 predicted proteins | sample KB302_FD_96461 | JGI IMG/M metagenome (GOLD analysis project Ga0134122, IMG submission 96461) | Terrestrial soil microbial communities without Nitrogen fertilizer from Kellogg Biological Station, Michigan, USA - KB3-0-2 | ecosystem: Environmental > Terrestrial > Soil > Unclassified ...
GCGGCGAGCATCATCGCCGCGGAGGCGGTGAAGCGCGCGCCGGCCGACGGCTACACGCTGTTCTTCGGCCATGCCGGCTCGCACGCGGTGAACCAGTCGCTCTACACCAAGCTCTCCTACGACCCGCAGAAGGACTTCGTCCCGATCACCAACCTGATCTCGACCACGCACGTGCTGATCGTGCCCATCTCCAGCCCGGCCAAGACGATGGCCGAGCTGGTCGCGCTCGCCAAGGCGCAGCCGCTCAACTACGGCTCGCAGGGCATCGCCGCCGGCGGCCACCTGCTGGGCGAGATGTTCAAGCTGCGCACCGGAGCGACGCTCAACCACGTGCCCTACAAGGGCTCGGGGCCGCTGGTGCAGGACCTGCTCGCGGGACGCGTCGACCTCGCCTTCGACTCGCCGATCACGAGCGGGCCGCATGTGCGCGACGGGAAGCTGCGCGCCCTGGCGGTGGCGAGCCCGAACCGCAACCGCAATCTCCCCGGCGTGCCGACCATGGCGGAGGTCGGCTACGCGGGGCTCGAGCTCGACTTCTGGTTCGGCCTGTTCGCGCCGGCGGGCACGCCGCCGGCGGTGGTGCAGCGCCTGCACAAGGAATTCGTCGCCGCGGTGAATCATCCGGACGTGAGCAAGAAGATCCTCGACACCGGGCTCGACGTCACCACCAGCCGCTCGCCCGAGGAGTTCGCCGCGCTGATCGCGGCGGATGCCGCGCGGCTGGGCAAGGTGGTGAGGGACTCCGGAGCGCGCGTCGACTGACTACGTAGAGACGCTCTGCAGGAGGGCGAGCAGCCCGCCGAGCAGGGCGGTCGGCGAAGGCGGGCAGCCGGGAATGTGCAAGTCCACCGGCAGGACCGCGGAGACGCCGCCGACGCAGGCAGGGCTGCCGGCGAAGACGCCGCCGTTGCGGGCGCAGTCGCCGACCGCGACGACCCACTTCGGGTCCGGCGTCGCCCGGTAGGTACGCTCCAGCGCTTCCCGCATGTTCACGGTCACCGGGCCGGTGACGAACAGGACGTCGGCGTGGCGCGGCGATGCGACGAAGCGCAAGCCGAAGCGCTCGAGGTCGTAGAGCACGTTGTTCAGCGCGTGGATCTCGAGCTCGCAGCCGTTGCACGAGCCCGCATCCACCTCGCGGATCGAGAGCGTCCGTCCCAGGCGCGCGCGCGAGGCGCCGTCCACACGGGCGGCGAGCTCGGCGAGCGCGGTCTCGTCGACCGGCGGCGCAGGCTCGGTCAGCGGGCCATGGGCGAGATTCTTCAGCAGCAGCCAGCTCATCTAGAGGTCGTGTCCCGAGTAGGAGCAGTTGAAGGACTTATTGCAGAGCGGGAAGTCGGCGACGATGTTGCCTTCGATCGCCGCCTCGAGCAGCGGCCACTGGAACCACGAAGGGTCGCGCAGGTGGCAGCGTTCCACCCGGCCGCCGGCGCCGATGCGGACCCAGGCGAAGATGTCGCCGCGGAAGCCCTCGACAAGGGCCGCGCCTTCGCCCTGCGCGGCTGGCAGTGTGGCGAGCACCGGTCCCGCCGGCAGGCGCTCGAGAATCTGCTCGATGAGCGCGAGGCTTTGCTCGACCTCACGGATGCGAATCCACACGCGCGCGTTCACGTCGCCCGCCTGCACCACCGGTACTTCCAGCCGTAGTTCGCCGTACGGCGCATAGCCGGGCGTGCGCCGGGCGTCGAAGTCACGGCCCGAGGCCCGGCCGATGGGGCCGCCCGCCGCGAATTGGCGCGCCAGCGCGGGCGAGAGGATGCCGGTACTCACGGTGCGATCCTTGAGCGAGGCCGTGTTCTCGTACAGGTCGATGAGCTCCGGGAAGCGCTTGCGCGCGAGCGCGATCAGCGTGGCCAGATGCTCCAAGCCGCCGGGCGCGAGGTCGCACTCCATCCCGCCCGGGATGACGCGATCCATCATCAGGCGATGACCGAAGCACGCGTTCGATGCGCGCAGCACGTGCTCGCGCAGCAGGCCGCAGCAGGCATGCATGATGCTGAAAGATGCGTCGTTGCAGACGGCGCCGATATCGCCGAAGTGGTTCGCCAGCCGCTCGAGCTCGCCCGCGAGCGCTCGCAGCCACGATGCGCGCGGCGGAACCTGAGCGCCGAGCGCATCCTCGACCGCGCGCGCATAGGCGAGCGCGTGGGCGACAGTGCTGTCGCCGGAGACGCGGCCAGCGAGCGACGCAGCGCGTTCGATCGACGCGCCCGCCATCAGCGCCTCGGTGCCCTTGTGGACGTAGCCGAGCCGCTCCTCGAGGCGCACCACCGTCTCGCCGTTGGCGGTGAAGCGGAAGTGGCCGGGCTCGATGATGCCGGCATGCACCGGGCCGACCGCGATCTGATGCAGGCCTTCGCCTTCCGCCGCCAGGAACGAGTACGGCTCGCCATGGCGCAGCCACGGGCGAGCGTCGGGCGAGCCCTCGCCGTCCAGTCCGGCGAGATCGCGCATCGCCCGCTCCGGCCGGATCGCCGGCGCGTGCAGCCGGCCGATCGAGGGGAAGCGGTTGTCGGCGCAGGGCAGGTGGAGCAGCTGCACCTTGCCGGTGGGATCGATGACCGCCATGTGCGCGAGCCGGGGCTCGCCCCACAGCGCGAGCAGCGAGACCTCTCCCGATTGCAGCCGCATTCCGGCTTCGCTCCAGGCGCGCGGGTCGACGAGGGTCGAGGGCCAGTTCATTTCAGTTGAGGAGCGTCGCGACGTACTGGAACCAGGCGACGAGCCCCGGCGGCAACCAGATGCCGGCCGCGAGCACGATGCCGAGGTGCAGGCCCACCGGCAGAAACGAAGCCTTGGTCGGATCGTTGCGCCCGTCGGGATCTCCGAAAACGAGGCCGTTCAGGCGCAGCAGCAGCGCGCCGAGCGCCACCACCAGGCTCAAGCCGAGGATGATGGCGAGCACCGGGGCGCGCGCAAAGGTGGAGGTGACGATCAGGAACTCGGTCATGAACAGGCCCATCGGCGGCAGGCCGGCGATCGCCACCACGCCGAGGCCGAGGCTCCAGCCGAGCACCGGGTGCGAGGCGGTGAGGCCGCGGATGTCGGCCATCCGCTGCGTGCCCTTCACCTGCGCGACGTGGCCGACGCAGAAGAAGATCGCCGACTTGGTGAGGCTGTGCAGCGCCATGTGCAGCAGTCCGGCGAAGTTGGCGAGCGTGCCGCCCATGCCGAAGGCAAAGGTGATCACGCCCATGTGCTCGATCGACGAGTAGGCGAACAGGCGCTTGATGTCCTGGCGCCGGTAGAGCATGAAGGAGGCGAAGACCACCGACAGCAGGCCGAGCCCGACCATCAGCGGCCCCGGCGCGAGCGCCGCCGGATTGGCCGACATGATGCTCTTGAAGCGCAGCACCGCGAACAGCGCCACGTTGAGCAGCAGGCCGGAGAGCACTGCCGAGATCGGCGTCGGGCCTTCCGCGTGCGCGTCGGGCAGCCACGCGTGCAGCGGCACGAGGCCGACCTTGGTGCCGTAGCCGAGCAGCAGGAACACGAACGCCAGGTTGAGGAAGGCCGGATCGAATTTGTGCGCGTTCGCCACCAGCACGTTCCAGGCCATCGCGTCCAGACCCTCGCCGACCACCGAGCGCGCGGCGAGGTAGACGAGGATGGTGCCGAACAGCGCGAGCGCGATGCCGACGCTGCCGAGGAGAAAGTATTTCCACGCCGCTTCGAGCGCCGCCGGCGTGCGGTAGATGCCGACCATCACCACCGTGGTCAGGGTCGCGAGCTCCACCGCCACCCACATCAGCCCGACGTTGTTGGAGAGCAGCGCCAGGTTCATGCCGAACATCAGCATCTGGTACATCGCGTGGTAGAAGCGCAGGTACGCGTGCGTCAGGTGGCCGGTCTCCAGCTCGTGCGCGATGTAGCTGCCGCTGAAAACGCTGGTGGTGAAGCCGACCAGCGTGCTGAGGATGATGAAGACCACGTTCAGGTCGTCGACGATCAGGAACGGCCCCGGCGCCGGGCGCTCGACGAGCAGCGCCAGCGCGCAGCCGAAAGTCAGGAAGGAGACGAAGGCGTTGAGCCACGCGCCCCTGCGGTCGTCCTGCACCAGCGCGAGCACGGCCGCGCCGAGCGCGGGAATCACCAGGATCGCGGCGACGATGAGCACGCCGGCCTGGTTCACGGTTGCTCCCCGCGGTGCTCGTGCAGCAGATGAATGTCGACGGTCTCGAAGCGCTCGCGGATGCGGAAGAGAAAAATTCCGATCACGATCAGCGCGACCAGGATGGAAAAGGCGACGCTGATCTCTACCACCAGTGGCATGCCCTTGGCGCCGGTGGCGGCGAGGATGAGGCCGTTCTCGATCGACATGAAGCCGACGACCTGGCTGACGGCGTTGCGGCGCGAGATCATCATCAGCAGGCCGAGCAGGATGACCGAGAGCGCGAACGAAAGGTCCTCGCGGGCGAGCGTTCCCGCCTGCGCGGTGATGGGCAGCATGACCATGATCGACAGCGCGATCAGGCCGATGCCGGCGAGCATGGTCAGGCCGATGCCTACCACCGGCTCGATGGTGCGGTGAATGCCGAGGCGGCGGATGATGCGATGCAGGGCGATGGGGATTACCACCGCCTTGATCCCGAGCGCGATCGCCGCGGTGATGTACAGGTGCGGCGCGTGCTGGATGTACGCCTGCCAGGCGACCGAGAGCGACACGACCAGCGCATGCAGGGCGAAGGTGTTGATCAGCCCGGTCATGCGGTCCTGGTAGAGCAGCATGAAGCTGACCAGCACCAGGCCGCCGGCGAAGAGATGCGCTACATCGAGCGCGAGCGGGGCGATCATGCGATGCGCGACACGAAGAGCAGCAGGGTCGCCAGCACGCCGAGCATCAGCGCCGCGCCGAGGAAGTCGGAGACGCGGAACACGCGCATCTTGGCGATCGCGGTCTCGAACACCGCGAGCAGGAAGCCACCCACGGCGAGCTTGCCGGCATAGGCGGCGAGGCCGCCGAGGTAGGCGGCGAGACCCTGGCCGGAAACGGCGATCCCCCAGGGCGCGAACACGCAGCCGATGACCGAGAGGTAAAGCAGTAGCTTGACGAACGAGGCGAGCTCGATCATCGCCAGGTGCCGGCCCGAGTACTCGAGGATCATCGCCTCGTGCACCATCGTCAGCTCGAGGTGCGTCGCCGGGTTGTCCACCGGGATGCGCGCGTTCTCGGCGAGCGCCACCATCACCAGCGCGACCAGCGCCATGGCGAGCGAGACGCGCAGGCCGACGCCCGGCCCCTGCATGAACGCGGCGATCGTGGAGAGCTGCGTCGAGCCGGCGAGCAGCGCCACGGTGAACACCACCATCAGCATCGCCGGCTCGGCGAGCGAGGCGATCATCATCTCGCGGCTCGAGCCGATGCCGCCGAAGCTGGTGCCGACGTCGAGGCCGGCGAGGGCGAGCATGAAGCGGGCGCTGCCGAGCAGGGCGACGATGGCGATCATGTCGGCCGCGTAGCTGAAGAGCAGCCCGGTCGCGAACGTCGGGACCAGCGCCGCCGCGACCCAGGTGGCGGCGAAGATGAGATAGGGGGCGACGCGAAACAGCCACGACGCCGAGTGCGCCAGCACCACTTCCTTGCGCAGCAGGCGCAGCAGGTCGCGATAGGGCTGCAGCAGCGGCGGTCCCTTGCGGCCGAGCAGCAGCGCCTTGAGCTTGCGTACGTAGCCGGCGAGCAGCGGCGCCAGCGCGAGCACCACCATCATCTGGCCGAGCTGGACGAACGCGTCGAGGATCATTGCCATACGGTGAGCACCATGAGCAGCGTGACCAGCGCGCCGAACACGAGGGTGAGGTAGCCGCGGATGGTCAGGAATTGCAGGCGGTTGAGGTGGCCGGCGATGAACCCGACCAGCCTCGCGATCGGCGCATAGAGCACGTCCCAGGGAACGTCGCGCAGTCGCACCTGCAGGCGCGCGGCGCGGCCATCACCCGGCGCAGGCAGATCGACCTCCTCGCGGGCGCGGAACACGACGCTGCCGAACACCCGGCGGATCGGCTGCGAGAAGCTGCCGGCGCTGTACTGCGTCGCCGGGCTGGAATCGGGGAAGCCGCAATCCCAAGCATCGGAGCGGCGCGACGCCGCCGACGCGAAGCGGTGCACGACTTCGGCGGCGACGCTGGCGGAGAGCACGATGAAGAAGAACAGCAGCAGTCCGTTGTAGGAGCTGCGGCTCTGCGCGATCGGCACGATCGTCAGCCAGTCGAGCTGCTCCTGGCGCGGCAGGTTCGCTCCGGTCAACGCCTGGCCTACCGGTGCCAGCGCGTCGATGAAATAGCCCGGCAGGATTCCCGCCAGCAGGCAAAGCGCGGCGAGCGTGAACATCGCGGCGAGCGAGAAACGGTCGGTCTCAACCGCCTCGCTGGCCACCGGCGTGCGCGGCCGGCCGAGGAAGGTGATGCCGAACGCCTTGACGAAGCACGCGCCGCTGAGCGCCGCCGAGAGAGCGAGCAGCGCGCCGACGGCGGGCACGAGGAACTTCAGCAGCCACTGCGGCAGGGCGGGGCTGAGCAGGATCGCCTGGAAAGTGAGCCACTCGGAGACGAAGCCGTTGAAGGGCGGCAGCGCCGAGATCGCCGCCGCGCCGACGAGGCATGCGAAAGCGGTACGCGGCATGCGGTGGATGAGGCCGCCGAGGCGCTCCATGTCGCGCTCGCCGGTGCTGGTGAGCACCGCGCCGGCGCCGAAAAAGAGCAGGCTCTTGAATAGCGAGTGGTTGAAGGCGTGCAGCAGCGCGGCGGTCAGCGCCAGCGCCGCCGCGCCGGTCATCTCGTTCGCCTCGAAGGCGAGCGCGAGGCCAAGGCCGATGAAGATGATGCCGACGTTTTCGACCGTGCTGTAGGCGAGCAGCCGCTTCAGGTCGTTCTGCATCAGCGCGTAGAGCACGCCCATGACCGCGGTGATGCCGCCGACGAGCGGCACCAGTGCGCCCCACCACCAGGCGGGCGGGCCGAGCAGGTCGAAGACGATGCGCACGAAGCCGTAGACCGCGACCTTGGTCATGACGCCGCTCATCAGCGCCGAGACGTGGGTCGGCGCGGCGGGATGCGCGAGCGGCAGCCAGACGTGCAGCGGCACGAGGCCGGCCTTGGATCCCGCGCCGATCAGCGCCAGCACCAGCACCACCGCGGCGATCCCGGCCGAGGGCGGCGCCTGGCGGATGGCGTCGAAGGCGTAGCCGCCCGACGGCCCGGCGAGCAGGCCGAAGGCGAGCAGCAGCGCGAGCGTGCCGAAGCTCGCCATGAGGAGGTACAGGTAGCCTGCGGCGGCGTTGCCGGGCCGGCGATGGTGCGCCATGACGAGCGCCCAGGACGAGAGCGACATGAATTCCCAGGCGAACAGGAAGGTGAAGGCGTCGGCGGCGATCAAGACCAGATTCATGCCGGCGAGAAAGGCCGGGTAGAACGGCAGCACGCGCCCGGGGGTCTCTTCGTGACGGCCGTAGCCGAGAGCGAACAGGCTCGCTGCCGCACCGCCGAGGTTGATCACCACGAGGAAGAAGGCCGACAGGGCGTCGAGCCGGAAATGCGCGCCCAGCCAGGGCAGGCCGACCGGCAGGACCCGCGTTGCGCCGAGCGAGCCGGGGGCGAGCAGCGAAACGACGGCGGCGACCAGGGCGACGAGCGTGATGCAGAGCGAAGCGCCGTAGACGAGGGGCGTGGCGCCTTGCCGGCGCGCCAGGAGCAGGCCGGCGGCGCCCGCCGCGAGCAGCGCCGCGTTGCACCAGAGCAGGACCTCGAGCGCCACTAGCCCTTCTTCTTCAGCCGGATGCCGCGGCCGCCGTCCTCGCTCGCCGCGCCTTCGTTGATCAATTCGATGCCGAGGCGATCGAGCGCCGCGATCAGTTTCATCAGCGACTCGACGTTGCCGCGCACCACGCCGTCGCTCGCTTCCATGCGCTGGATGGTGGGCAGGGACAGCCGCGAAGCCTTGGCGAGGGCGCGCTGATCGATTCCGGCCAGGGCCCGGGCTGCCCGCAATTGTCGGGACGTGATCATACGAAAAGCGTTAGTAAGTACATAAAATACATCATTCCTGATGCTTTGTGTATCAGGAAGCATAATAGCGGCCGATGCCTTATTCGGTCGAAGGCAAGCTGGTGGTGGCGATCTCCTCGCGGGCGCTGTTCGACTTCGAGGAGGAGAACCGGGTCTTCGAAAAGGACGGCGAGCCGGCGTACATCGCGCTGCAATTCGCGCGGCTCGACACGCCGGCGCGCGAGGGCGTCGCCTTCCCCCTGGTGAAGAAGCTGCTGGCGTTCGGCCCGAGCCGGGTCGAGGTGGTGGTGCTGTCGAAAAACGACCCGGTTTCCGGGCTGCGCGTGTTCCGAACCGCGAAGCGGGCCGGCCTCGCCATCGAGCGCGGGGTTTTCACCCGCGGGCGCAATCCTTACGAGTACCTCGGGCCCCTGAAAGCGAACCTGTTCCTGTCGGCGAACGAGGCGGACGTCCGGGGCGCGCTCGCGGCTGCGGTGCCGGCCGCGCGCGTCTATCCCGAGTCGGCGCAGGCCGCGAGCCGGCATGCCGACGAGGTGCGAATCGCGTTCGACGGCGATGCGGTGCTCTTCTCCGACGAGGCCGAGCAGGTGTTCCAGCGCGACGGCCTCGACGCGTTCACGAAGCACGAGACGACCAACGTCCTGCAGCCGCTGCCGCCCGGGCCGTTCAAGCCGCTGCTGGAGGCGCTGCATCGCTTGCAGACGGAGAAGAATTCTTCCATCCGGATCAGAACCGCTCTGGTCACCGCGCGAAGCGCGCCGGCCCACGAGCGCGCGATCAATACCCTGTTGAAGTGGAACATCGCGGTCGACGAAGCGATGTTCCTCGGCGGCCTGGAAAAGAGCGCTTTCCTGAAAGCGTTCGAGCCCGACTTCTACTTCGACGACCAGCGCGGCCACGTCGAGCTGGCGCGCGCGCACGTCCCCTCCGGCCACGTCCCCTTCGGCGTGGCCAACATCGTCAAGAAAGCGGGCTAGATTCGCCTCGCGGCGGGGCTACTTCGCCTTGTAGCTGAACTTCTGTCCGCCGAGGCTCGCCTCGGCCATCAGGCCGCCTTTGACGATGGTGTACACCGCAAAGCCGTCGCGGTAGTGGCTCGCCGTCGTGGCGTGCTGGCGCGTGCCGCTCGCGCCAACGCCCGCGCCGCCAGTGGTCGCCTGCGCCGAGGCCGCCGCGGTGACCGCTACCCCGCTCGCCTGTGCGCCGAGCTCGAATTTGCCGCTGGTGAATTCATCGAACGCGCGCTTGTCCTGGAACACGATGATCTCGCTGTAAGCCTGGCCGCCCAGCTGCGGGCCGGCCGAAACCAGCGTCATCTTCGTATCGCCGACGTGCCGTCCACCGACATAGACACGGCCCGAGCCGTGCGCGGCGCCGAGAACGACGGCGCCTTTGCCGATCGTCGGGAACACGGCGTAGCCATAGGCGCTTTCCAGCAGATTCGCGTCCTGGTCCGCGGCGCGGAACGCCTTGATGGTATCTTGGTACTTGCTGTCGTCTTGCTCGTCGGCGAGCGCCGACGTGAACGGTACGGCGAACAGAAGCGAAAGCAGGACAGTGCGTAGTCGAATCATGACAAGGCCTCCTGGAAGTGGGTGACCTAGGACAGCAAGCTACGGTCCCGAGTTTCTGCCGGACGGCCTAGCGCTTTTTCTTTGGCGGCAGCGTGCCGACGTACGCGAGCGCAAGGCCAAGCCACGCTTTGACGCTTCTCGCGTCGCACGCTCCCGGGTCCACCCAGATGAAGCCTTCCATCCGCCTGCCGCCGTGGACCATCGCCTTCGCTCCGCGCCTGTTCACAGCTGCCGCATGCGCTTCCTTCCCGACGCGGAACAGGAAATTCCCGCTGCCGGTCCCGCAGAGCATGTGGTCGCGAAGCAGGAAGCAGACGCCGCCGAACATCCTCTTCTCCGTCACGCCCCTTCGTCGTGCCAGCGCGGCGCGCAAGCGCTCGGCAAGCTTCTGCTTCTCCTCCGACGCCACCTTCCGCCACTTGGCCATGGCTATCCGCGTTCCCGGGTTCTGCCAGCCAGCCACACGCCCATCAGCACCAGCACGGCACCCAGGAGATGATAGTCATGCAGGATCTCGCCCATGAATATCCATCCGTAGAGTGCCGCGAAGAGCGGCATCACGTAGACAGTGAGGCCAGCGAACGCCACGCCCGAAATCTGCTGCAGGCGCGCGTAGGCAAGATACCCGCCATAGGATGAGACGACGACCGTCAGGGCGAGCAAGGCAATCGCGGCCAGCGAAAACGGGAAAACGTTGCCTGAGAATCCTTCGGCAAGAGCAAACGGCGCGGCCACCAAGGCACCCCCAGCGCAAAGGCAAGCGAATCTCGACGCCACGTCGAGGCGGCTTGGAATGCGCTTCAAGAGAAAGGAATACACGCCCCACCCGATTGAACCCGCGACAGCCCACAGGTCACCGCGATTGAAAGCCATTCGTGCCAACGCCTCGAAGTCCCCGCGACCGACGATCGTCGCGATGCCGGCGAGTGACAGCACGATGCCCGCGATCCGCGATGCGCCAAGCGCTTCGCTTAGAAATAACCGCGCAAGCACGACCATCAGGACCGGCGAGGCGGAATAGATCAGGCCGATATTGAGCGCAGTGGTGTGCTCTCCCGCGAGATACGCGGCGGCGCCACACAGGGTCATGCCGATGGATCCGAGCAGCAGGGAGGCTGACCACTCGCGTCGAATGTCGGCGCAGGAATTGCGCAGGGCGCCGGCGGCCAACGCGCCCGCGAGCAGCGCGGTGAACGCCCAACGCCAGAAAGTCAAAGCCATGGGCGGCACCCAGCCCGCGGCCAAGCGAGCCACCAGGATGTTGCTCGCAAGCATTGCGGGGGTCGCCAGGAATAGCGCCCACGCCAATGCCGGGATCTTGCGCGCCGCCTGCAAGGTCAAATGCGACCTTCCTCGACCGCGTGACAGGCCACGTTCCTGTGGATCTGCGGCTTCTCCGACCGGCAGCGGTCGTTGGCATGCGGGCAGCGCGGATGGAAGACGCAGCCCGAGGGCGGTGAGAGCGGGTTGGGCACTTCGCCGGCCACCGGCGTGCGAGGCCGGCCGGAAAGCTCGAGGTCGGGGACGGCGTCGAGCAGCATGCGCGTATAGGGATGGCGCGGCCGCGCGAAGATCTCCGCCGCCGGCGAGATCTCGACGATCCGGCCGAGGTACATGACGCCGACGCGGTCGGCGACCTGCGACACCACCGCGAGGTTGTGCGAGATGAAGACGTAGGTGAGGCCGAGGCGCCGCTGCAGCTCGGTCATCAGGTTGAGGATCTGCGCCTGCACGGAGACGTCGAGCGCGGAGGTCGGCTCGTCGCAGACCAGCAGGTCGGGCTCGCCGGCGAGCGCGCGCGCGATCGAGATGCGCTGGCGCTGGCCGCCGGAGAATTCGTGCGGATAGCGCTCGGCGTCCTCGGGAGAGAGGCCGACCTGCTGCAGCAGCTCGGCGACATCCTTCCTGGTCTGCAGGATGCGCATCGGCTCGGCGACGATGTCGCGCACCCGCCAGCGCGGATTGAGGCTGGCGTAGGGGTCCTGGAAGATCATCTGCATCCGCCGGCCGCTGAAGGTCACCGAGCCGCTGGTGGGCGCGTACAGGCCGACGATGAGGCGCGCGACCGTGGACTTGCCGCTGCCAGACTCGCCGACCAGGGCGAGCGTCTCGCCGGCGTTGACCTCGAGGTCGACGCTGTCGACCGCGCGCAGCATGCGCCGCGGCTCGCCGTCGAGGACGCGGTCGAGCAGCGGCCGCGAGACGTCGAAATCGCGGCTGACCGCGCGCAGGCTAAGCAGGGGCATGCAGCCAGCAGGCCGCGGCACGCGCGGTACCGATGAGGGTGGGGCGCTCTTCGAGGCAGCGCGCGAAGCGCTTGGGGCAGCGCGGGTTGAAGGCGCAGCCCGGCGGAATGGCGTTCAGGCGCGGCATGGCGCCGTCGATCTGGACCAGCCTTTTCCTTTCAATGCCCACTTTCGGAATGGAGCCCATCAGGCCCGCCGTATAGGGGTGGAGCGGCGACTTGATGACCTCGCGCACCGGGCCGACCTCGACGATGCGCCCCGCATACATGACCGCGACGCGCTGCGAGGTTTCCGCGATCACGCCCATGTCGTGGGTGATCAGCATCACCGCGGTTCCGTGCTCGCGCGCGAGGCGCTTGAGGAGCTCGATGATCTGCGCCTGGATCGAGACGTCCAGCGCGGTCGTGGGCTCGTCGGCGATCAGCAGCACCGGCTCGGCGGCGATGGCGAGCGCGATCACCACGCGCTGGCGCATGCCGCCCGAGAATTGGTGCGGATAGTTGTCGTAGCGCGCTTCCGGCGCCGGGATGCCGACCTCTCGCAAGAGCGACAGGGCGCGCTCGCGCGCCGCGCTCTTGCCGAGCGGCAGGTGGGTGAGGATCGTCTCCTCGAGCTGCTGGCCGATGGTGAAGAGGGGGTTGAGCGAGGTGAGCGGGTCCTGGAAGACGACGCCGATCCGCCGGCCGCGCACGCGCCGCATCTCCTCGGGCGGCAGGCGGTCGATGCGCTTGCCCTCGAGCCAGATCTCCCCGGAAGCGATGCGCCCCGGCGGCTCGAGCAGGCCGATGATCGAGAGTCCGGTGAGGGACTTGCCGGCGCCCGACTCGCCGACCACGCCGAGCACCTCGCCGCGCGCGATCGAGAGCGACACCCCGTCCAGCGCCGTGAGCGTGCCGCGCCGCGACGGGAATTCGACCTTCAGATCTTTCACCGTCAGGGTCATTCCAATAGGCTCATCGCAGCTTGGGATTCAGCGCGTCGCGCAGCCAGTCGCCGAGCAGGTTGATCGACAGCACCAGGATCACCAGCGCGCAGCCCGGGAAGAGCGCGATCCACCACTCGCCGGAGAAGAGGAAATCGTTGCCGACGCGGATCAGGGTGCCGAGCGAGGGCTGGGTGGGCGGCACGCCGACGCCGAGGAACGAGAGCGTCGCCTCGGTGATGATGGCGGTGGCGATGTGGATGGTGGCGATCACCAGCACCGACCCCATGACGTTCGGCAGGACGTGCGCGAGCATGATCGCCAGCGGCCGCCGGCCGATGACGCGCGCCGCCTGCACGTACTCCTTCTCGCGCTCGACCAGCGTCAGGCCGCGCACCGTGCGCGCGTACTGCACCCAGCCCGAGATGCCGATCGAGAAGATCAGCACCGGGATGGCGATCGAGGCGCCCATGTGGCTGGGCAGCGAGACCCGCGCCAGGCCGTCGATCAGCAGCGCGATCAGGATCGCGGGGAAGGAGAGCTGCACGTCGGCGACGCGCATGATGAAGGCGTCGAGACGGCCGCCGACGTAGCCGGAGACGAGGCCGAGCGACACGCCGAGCGCGAGCGCGAGCAGCACCGCGGCGAGGCCGACGCCGAGCGAGATGCGCGCGCCGTAGAGGATGGTGGAGAAGAGGTCGCGGCCCTGGTCGTCGCTGCCGAGCGGATAGCCGGCATCGCCGGGGCGGTGGAACGCCTCGTTGAGGTTCAGCGAGGCGGGGTCAAACGGATTCTGCGGCGCGATCCACGGCGCGAACAGCGCGCCGCCGATGCAGAGGAGCGTCAGGGCCGCGGCGATCACCGTCACCGGCGAGCGCCGCAGGCTCCACGCTAAATCGTGCTCCCAGAGCCTCCTAATCGACGCGCGCAAAGCGCGCCTCGGGTCGATCGTCCGCGCGATGCAGCGTCGTCACGTTCTTCTTCATCGCCCAGGGGCGCAGCTGGTGGTGCAAAGGCACATAGAAGGCCTCGTCGCGCACGCGGACGAGCGCTTCCCGGATCATCGCATCGCGTTTCTTCACGTCCATCTCGGTCTTCATCGCATCGATCAGGGCGTCGAGCTTGGCATCGCTCACCCGGCCGCAATTGAAGCTGCCGTCGGCGCCGGTGGTCTTGGTGCGCACCAGCGACTGCAGCGTGTAGAGCGAGTCGAAGGTCGCCACGCCCCAGCCGAGCATGTAGGCGCTGGTGTCGTGCTTGAGGATCTTCGGGATGTGGGTGGAGAAGGGAATCGCGTTCAGCTTGACGCGCAGGCCGGCCTTGGCCCACATGCCGACCAGCGCCTGGCAGATCTCCTCGTCGTTGACGTAGCGGTTGTTCGGGCAGTCGAGGGTGAACTCGAAGCCGTTCGGGTAGCCGGCCTCGGCGATCAGCTTGCGCGCCGCGGCGGGATCGGCGCCCGACACCTTGTCGAGCGCGTCTGTGTGGCCGTGCACGCCGGGGGCGACCATGATCGCCGCGGGAATCGACAGGCCGCGCATGGTGACGCGCTTGATCGCATCGCGGTCGACCGACATGTTCAGCGCGCGGCGCACCCGGACATCCTTGAACGGGTTCTTGCCTTTGACATCGGAGTACTGCAGCTCGTTGTTGTGCTGGTCGAGGCCGATGAAGATGGTGCGCACCTCATGGCCCTCGAGCATGCGCAGCGCGGGGTTCTGCTTCAGGCGCGCCACGTCCTGCGTCGGCAGGTCGGTGACGAGGTCGACGTCGCCGGCGAGCAGCGCCGAGACGCGCGTCGCGTCGGACTTGATCGGCGTGTAGATGACGTCGGTGACGTTGCCCTCGCGCTTGTCCCACCATGCCGGGTTGGCGGCGAAGACCAGCCGCTTGTCCGGCTCCCAGCCCTTGAGGACATAGGCGCCGGTGCCGTTGGCGTTGCGCGAGGCATAGGTCTCGTCCTTCGACTTCGCGTCCTGCACGTTCTGCGCGCGGTTCTTCTCCGCCCAGGCCTTGCTCATGATGCGGAAGTCGATGATCTTGCGCAGCAGCACCGGGTCCGGGCCGGCGAGGATGAAGTCCACGGTGTGGTCGTCGACCTTGCGAATCTCGTTCACGCCGGCGACGTACACCTGCAGCGTGCCCTGCGGCTGCTGGATGCGGCCGAAGGAGAAGATCACGTCGTCGGCGGTGAACGGCGTGCCGTCGTGGAACTTGACGTTGCGGCGCAGGCTGAAGCGCCACTGCGTCGGCGACAGCTGCTTCCAGCTCGTCGCCAGCGCCGGCTCGATGTCGTACTTCTTGCCGTAGCGCGTCAGGCCTTCGTAGACGTGCATCAGCATCGCCAGCGTGGTGGCGTGGTTCTGCGAGTGCGGGTCGAAGGTGAGGATGTCGTTCTGCGCCGCCCATCGAAGGGTTGTCGCATTCACCGAGAAAGTCGTCAGTAAGGCGACTGCTGCTAGGAGTGCTCTCATCGTTCCTCCTTATTTGAGAGGCAAGGCATCTTCCACCAGCGCGGCGAGGTAGCCCGCGCCGAGCGGGATCACTTCGTCGTTGAAATCGTAGTTGGGGTTGTGCAGGAAGCAGTTGTGCGGCCCGCCGCCCTGGCCGAGGAACACATAGGCGCCCGGGCGCTCGAGCAGCATGTACGAGAAATCCTCGCCGCCCATCACCGGGTCGTGGTCGGTGATCACGTTGGCCTTGCCGAACACGCGCTCGGCGACGCGCTGGGCGAACACCGACTCGCGCTCGCTGTTGACGGTGGCGGGGTAGCCGCGGGAGTACTCGATCGTCGCGGTGCAGCCGAGCGCTTCCGCGGTTTTCGAAGCGATCAGCCTGACTTTCTGCTCTGCCAGGTCGCGAGTCTTGGCGCGGAAGCTGCGCACGGTGCCGACCAGGTCCACGGCGTCGGGAGTGACGTTGAACGCGCCGATCTGGCTGGTCGCCATCGAGCAGATGCTGACCACCACGGCGTCGATCGGCTCGACGTTGCGGCTGGCGATGGTCTGCAGCGCGGTGATGACGTGCGCCGCGGCGACGACCGGGTCGACGTTGAGGTGCGGGAACGCGCCGTGGCCGCCGGTGCCGCGCACCTTGATCTTCAGCTCGTCGGTCGCCGCCATCATCGGCCCGGGGCGCACCGCGATCTTGCCCGGCGCGAGGCCCGGATAGTTGTGCAGCGCGTAGATCTCGTCGGCGGGAAACTTGCGGAACAGCCCTTCCTTCACCATCACCTGCCCGCCGCCGCCGCCTTCCTCGGCCGGCTGGAAGATGAGGTAAGCGGTGCCGGCGAAGTTGCGCGTCTCGGCGAGGTAGCGCGCCGCGCCGAGCAGCATCGTCGTGTGGCCGTCGTGACCGCACGCGTGCATGCGCCCTGCGTTTTTTGATTTGTGAGAAAAATTATTGGATTCGTGCATCGGCAGGCAGTCCATGTCGGCGCGCAGGCCGATGCTCTTGCCGCCATTGGCTTTACCCTTGATCACGCCGACCACGCCGGTCTTGGCGAGGCCGGTGTGCGTCTCGACGCCCCACTTCTTCAGCGACTCGACCACCAGCGCCGAAGTGCGGCTTTCCTCGAAGGCGAGCTCGGGGTGGGCATGCAGGTCGCGCCGCACGCCGGTCAGCTCGGCGTGATAGGTGCGGATGCGCTCGACGGGGCTGGTCTGGGGCGGTTTCATTGCGTCTCGATGCGGAGCCGGGGGTCGACCGCATAGTAGAGCAAGTCGACCGTCAGATTGATCAATACGAAGAACGCCGCCACCAGGCACAGGTAGGCAGCCATGACCGGCACGTCGGCGAAGCCCACCGCCTGGATGAAGAGCAGCCCCATCCCGGGCCACTGGAACACGGTTTCGGTGATGATGGCGAAGGCGATGATCGCGCCGAGCTGCAGCCCGGTGATGGTAATGACCGGCACGAGGGTGTTCTTCAAGGCGTGGCGGAAATGCACCGCCCGATCGGTCAGGCCGCGCGCGCGGGCGAAGCGGATGTAGTCGGTGCGCAGCACCTCGAGCATCTCCGAGCGCACCAGCCGCTGGATCAGCGTCATCTGGAAGAGGCCGAGCGTGATCGAGGGCAGGATCAGCGACTTCAGGCCGGAGAGGGTGAGAAAGCCGGTGCTCCATCCGCCGAGCATCACCACGTCGCCGCGGCCGAAGGACGGCAGCCAGCCGAGCGTCACCGAGAACACCAGGATCAGCAGGATGCCGATGAGGAAGGTCGGCAGCGACACGCCCGCGAGCGACCCCGCGAGCAGCAGGTGCGAGAACCACGAGCGCGGCCGCAGCGCGGTGTAGATGCCCATCGGAATGCCGAATGCGAGCGCGAGCAGCGCCGCGACGAAGGAGAGCTCGAGCGTCGCCGGCAGGCGCTCGACGATCAGCCGCGAGACCGGCTGCACCTGGCGAAGGCTGAGGCCGAACTCGCCGCGCACGGCGTTCTTGACGAAGCTCCAGTACTGCACGAAGAACGGCCGGTCGAGGCCGAGGTCGCGCCGCCATTGCTCGCGCTGCTCCTCGGTCGCGTCCTGGCCGCCCATGTAGACCACCGGGTCGCCGACGAAGCGGAATAGCGAGAACGCGATCAGCCCGACCGCCAGCATGACGAGGATCGCCTGGCCGAAGCGGCGCAGGATGAAGGCGAGCATGGGAAAATGGTAGCGCATGTCCTTCGCCGAACAGCTCGTGGCGTGGCAGCGCCGCCACGGGCGCCACGAGCTGCCCTGGCAGGGCACGCGCGACCCCTACCGGATCTGGCTCTCGGAAGTGATGCTGCAGCAGACCCAGGTCGCCGCGGTCATCCCTTACTACGAGCGATTCCTCGATAAATTCCCGACCGTCGACGACCTGGCGCGCGCCGAGGAAGAGGAGGTGCTGCAGCTCTGGAGCGGGCTTGGGTACTACGCGCGCGGCCGGAACCTGCATGCCGCAGCGCGGGAGATCGCCCGCAATGGCTTTCCGAAAAAGGCGAAGGACATCGAAGCGCTGCCGGGCGTGGGCCGTTCCACGGCCGCGGCGATCGCGGTCTTCGCCTTCGGCGCGCGCGCGGCGATCCTGGACGGCAACGCCAAGCGCGTGCTGGCGCGCGCCTTTGGCGTCGCCACGCCCGACTGGGATCTCGCCGAGCGCCACCTGCCGGCAACGGACGTCGCCGCTTACACGCAGGCGCTGATGGATCTCGGCGCGACGGTCTGCACGCGCCGGCCCGATTGCGCGCGCTGCCCGGTCAGCCGGCGCTGCGTCGCGCGGCGCGACGGCCGCGTCGCGGAGCTGCCCGCTCCCAGGGCGAAGAAGATATTGCCGCTGAGGCACACCACCTGGTTGATCCTGAAAAATGAAAACCAGGTTCTACTCGAGCGCCGCCCGTCACCGGGAATCTGGGGCGGCCTCTGGTGCTTCCCGCAATCGCTGAGCCGTGCGCCGCGCGGCCGCAAGCTCGCGCCGATCGAGCACGGCTTCACGCACTTCCGCCTGCGGATTCAGCCCCTGCTCTGCGAGGTGCGGAAAAAGCGACCGGCGGGCGCTACGCTGCGCTGGATGCGGATCGCGGACGTCGCTTCGGCCGCGGTGCCGACGCCGGTACGGAGACTTATCGGCCTTCTGCGGTGACGCCGAGCCACGCGAGCGCCTCGTCGAGGCGTTCGCTCACCTTCACCTTGGCGCCGCGATTGAGCGCCACGGTCTCGCCGAAGCGATTCGGGTCGATGAGCGGCTGGTGGCCGTATACCGCCACCTGCAGGAAGCAGGGCGGCGTCCTGGCGGCGAGCAGCCGCTGCTCGGTGGCGACGAACAGGCCGAGCGAATAGCGCTCGTCCTGCGAGGGATTGCCGGTAACGGCGCTGGCATCGAAGAGGATGCGGCTGACGCCGAGCGGCAGCGCGGCTTTTACTGCACGGTCATAGGCGTCCTGCGCGCCGCGCACGCTGAACGCGCCGGACAGGGCGGCAACAAGATGGTGCTTCCGTGATTCGAGATCGACAGTGAGGGTCATTTCTTCCAAAAAAAGCGGCGGAGTATAGAGACTCCGCCGCCGTCGCGCCGTTAAATAGTTTGCGAGTGTTGTTTTTCAGCGTTTCAAACGCCCCGCGCTTGCGCGAGCAGGGCGTTCAAATGCTCGAGTCGCAAGCGGGCATCGGTCATTTCGAGAAGTTCCTGCTTGCTCTGCATCGGCAGCGGCAACAGCTCGGCGAGGCGCAATCCGACCCACCAGCTGGAGTCGAGGCGGTGCGGCCCGGCAATCGCGTCGGGCGTTTCGTTGAGCAGGCGCTCGAGCAGGCGGGCGCAGCGCGCGTTCCCCGGCGGCACCGGCCCGTCGTCGTCGTCGGCAATCGCCGCGACGCGGGCGCGCGCGAGGCCGTCGCGCTCGACGCGGCGCTCGAGGATGCGGAAGCGCCCTTCGCCTCGCGCCACGACCTGGAGCAGGCCGAGCTGCGGCATGTCCCAGTCGGCGATGCGCGCGAAGGTGCCGATTTCCGCCGGGACGGCGGGCTTGCCGACTTCGCTTCCCTCGCGAATCAGGCAAACGCCGAACGGCGAGCCTTCCTTCAGGCAGACCTTGGCCATCCCCATGTAGCGCTGCTCGAAGATGCGCAGCGGCAGCCGCCCGCCCGGGAACAGCACGGTGTTGAGCAGAAAGAGCGGGAGGTCTTCTATTTCCGGTCCTCGATCGCGAGGTGGCGATGGCGCACGAGGACTCGCCATTTCGGGGCGAAGGCGGCGGCGAGGCCCTCGGCCAGGTAGACCGAGCGGTGCCGGCCGCCGGTGCAGCCGACGGCGACCGTGACCGAGCTGCGATTCTCGCGCACGATCTCGGGCAGCCAGCGCTCGAGCAGCGCGCGCACTTCCTCCAGCCAGCGGCCGACCGCCGGCTCGCGCTTCAGGAAATCGATCACCGGCGCGTCGCGCCCGGTGAGCGGACGCAGCGCCGCCTCGTAGTGCGGGTTGGCGAGCATGCGGCAGTCGAACACCCAGTCGGCGTCGAGGGGCACGCCGTCCTTGTAGGAGAACGACTCGAACAGCAGGCTGAGCGAGCCGGCGCCGAGCCCGAGCAGGTCGCGGATCCAGTTCTGCAGCACGCGCGGCTGCAGGTCGCTGGTGTCGATGCGCTGGCCGAGTCCCACGACGCCCGTCAGCAGCGCGCGCTCCCGCTCGATCGCCTCCGACAGCGTCAGCCCTTCGCCGGCGAGCGGATGCCGGCGGCGCGTCTCGGAGAAGCGCCGCAGCAGGGCAGCCGGCGAGGCCTCGAGGTAGAGCACGCGGCACTCGACGCCGCGCTTGCGCAGGCTCTCGATGTGCTCGGGCAGGGAGGAGAGGGCGGCGCTGCGCGCGTCGATGCTGAGCGCCACGCGCTCGTGTCCGTCGGCGGCGAGGAGGTCGGCGACCTGCAGCAGCAGGGTCGCCGGCAGGTTGTCGACGCAGTAGTAGCCGCTGTCTTCCAGGACGTGCAGGGCAATCGTCTTGCCCGAGCCGGACAGGCCGCTGACCAGGATTAGCTGCATAACGGCAGGATGAGCTGCACTACTCCTTTTCCTGCATCTGCTGCTTCTGCCGTGCGAGGAACTCGGCGGTCGTATCGATGCCGCGCAGCTTGAGGATTTCGTTGCGCACCGCGGCCTCGACCAGCACCGCGAGGTTGCGCCCCGCGGCCACCGGGACGATCACCTTGCGCACCATGACGCCGAGGATCTCCTCGGAGAGCTCGGCGAGCGGCAGGCGCTCGGTGGGATCCCGGCCGCCGGGCAGCGGCTTGGCGAGGTGCGCGATCAGGCGCAGCTTCATCTTCCGCCGCACCGCGGTCTCGCCGAAGATGGTGCGGATGTTGAGCAGGCCCAGGCCGCGCACCTCGATGTAGTCCTTGAGCATGGGCGGGCAGCGGCCTTCGAGCGCGCCGGCGGCGATGCGCGAGATCTCGACCACGTCGTCGGCGACCAGGCCGTGGCCGCGCGTGATCAGCTCGACGCCGAGCTCGCTCTTGCCGACCCCCGAGTCGCCGGTGATCAGCACGCCGACGCCGAGCACGTCCATGAACACGCCGTGGCGCTCGATCTTGTCGGCGAGGGCCTTGGTGAGGTAGCGCGAGAGCTTCTCGATCACCTTCGGCGCCGGCAGCGGCGAGGCGAGGAGCGGCGTATGCGACTTCTGCGCCGCGTCGACCAGCACCGGCGGCGGAGTGACGCCGTCGGCGACGATCACCGCGGCGGGCCGCGACTCGAACAGGCGCTCGATGAAGCCCGAGACCATGCCGGCCTCGTAGGCGCCGATGACCTGGATGCTGTTGGGATGGGTGAGGTTGAGGTGGCCGATCAGCGCCGCGGCCGCGGCCGCGTCGCTGCGCACCGCGGTGGCGCCGTCTCGCCCGGCGACCCAGGCGAGCGAGAGCGCCTCGCGGTTGTCGTCATGCAGCCGCGCGACGTTGACCTGCGGCATCCGGCTGCCATGCGGTGATCAGCTGGTGGAGGTGGGCGGCGTCGGGCGCGCTCAGCATCGCTTCGCGCAGCGCGCGGTCGCTGAACATCTGCGCCAGCTCGGAGAGGATCTGCAGGTGCTTCTCGGTCGCCTTCTCCGGCACCAGCAGCACGAAGGCGAGGCTCACCGGCTGGCCGTCGGGCGACTCGAACGGCACCGGCTGCGCCAGGCGCAGGAAAGCGCCGAGCGCTTCCTTCAGGCCCTTGATGCGGCCGTGCGGGATCGCGACCCCCTGGCCGAGCCCGGTGGAGCCGAGCTTTTCGCGCGCGAACAGGCTGTCGAAGACGACGCTGCGCGCGATCTTGTCGTGGTTCTCGAACAGCAGGCCTGCCTGCTCGAACAAGCGCTTCTTGCTCGACGCCTGGAGGTCGGCGACGACGTGCGATGGCGAGAGGATCTTGGCGACGAGACTCATTCGGGTGAGGCTTTGGGCCCTCTGGTTTTGTCCTGCAGCTTGTCCTTATAGCGTAACACTTGGCGGTCGAGCTTGTCGGCGAGCAGGTCGATCGCGGCGTACAGGTCCTCTTCCTCGCTTTCACAATGCAAATCTTTGCCAGAGACGTGTAGCGTCACCTCCGCCTTCTGCCGCAGCTTGTCGACCGTGAGGATGACGTGGGCGTCGATCACGTGGTCGAAGTGCCGCGTCACGCGCTCCAGCTTGGAGCGCACGTAGCTGCGGATCGCTGGAGTCACGTCGACATGATGGCCGCTCACGTTCAGATTCATGGTTACAGGGCCTTTCTTTGGTTGACGGGGGGAATCTGCAGCGACTCGCGGTATTTGGCGATGGTGCGCCGGGCCACCACGATGCCCTGCTCGCCGAGGATCTGCGAGATGCGCGCATCCGACAGCGGCACCTTGGTGTTCTCCGCGGCGACCAGCTGCTTGATCAGCGCGCGGATCGCGGTGGAGGAGGCGGCGCCGCCGGCGTCGGTGGCGACGTGGCTGCCGAAGAAGTACTTCAGCTCGAAGGTGCCGCGCGGCGTCGCCATGTACTTCTGCGTCGTGACGCGCGAGATCGTGCTCTCGTGCAGCGACAGCGTCTCCGCGATTTCGCGCAGCACCAGCGGCCGCATCGCCACCTCGCCGTGCTCGAGGAAGTGGCGCTGGCGGTCGACGATCGCCTGCGAGACGCGCAGGATGGTGTCGAAGCGCTGCTGCACGTTCTTGATCAGCCAGCGCGCCTCCTGCAGCTGCGAGGAGAGCGCGTTGCCGCTGCGCGCCGCCGCGGCGAGCTCGGCGTAGAGGCGATTGATGCGCAGGCGCGGCATCGCCTCGGGGTTGAGGCTGGCGCGCCAGACGCTGCGCGATTTCTTGACGATCACGTCCGGGATCACGTAGCGCGCCTCGACCTTGGCGAACGCGGCGCCGGGGCGCGGGTTGAGCGCGAGGATCAGGCGCTGCGCCGCGCGCAGCGCGTCGTCGTCGGCGCCGGTGGCGTTCTTCAGGCGCGTGTAGTCGCGGCTCGCGAGCAGCTCGAGGTGCTTCTCGGCGATCACGAGCGCGAGATCGCGCGCGGCATCCTTCGCCATGGCTTTCATCTGCAGGCACAGGCATTCGCCGGGCGAGCGCGCCCCCACGCCCGCCGGCTCGAGGTTCTGCAGCTGCTGCAGGGCGATCGACAGCTCGCCGAGGAGAAACTCGCGGTCCGCCTCCGCCTCGGGCGAGAGCATCGCGACGATCTCCTCCAGCGGCTGCGTCAGGTAGCCGTCCTCGTCGAGCGCGTCGATCAGCAGGCCGACCAGGATGCGGTCGCGCTCGCCGAGCTTGGTGAGCGTGAGCTGCGAGCGCAGGTGGTCGCGCAGCGTCGGCGTGTCGGGCGTGGCGAGGCTGCGGTCGCTGTCCTCGTCGTCGCCGCCCGAGCGCCAGTTCGAGGCGAGCTCGGCCGACCAGTCGGGTTCGGACGAAGGTTCGGAGGAAGAAGCGGGCGTCTCCGCGGGCGCCTCGCTGGACGCCGGTGTCGCGGTCGACGCCGCGTGGGGCGCCGCCTCGGCCTCGCCGCCCTCGTGGTCCTCGCGCTCGAGCGCCGGGTTCTCCATCAGCAGGCGGTCGATCTCCTGGTTCAGCTCGACGGTCGAGAGCTGCAGCAGCCGGATCGACTGCTGCAGCTGCGGCGTCAGCGTGAGGTGCTGGGAGAGGCGGAATTGAAGCGAGGGTTTCATTCGGGTAC
>Ga0134122_10000690_pt1 | contig 23355 bp, 17 predicted proteins | sample KB302_FD_96461 | JGI IMG/M metagenome (GOLD analysis project Ga0134122, IMG submission 96461) | Terrestrial soil microbial communities without Nitrogen fertilizer from Kellogg Biological Station, Michigan, USA - KB3-0-2 | ecosystem: Environmental > Terrestrial > Soil > Unclassified ...
CAGGTGATACAAGTTTTGATCTGCTTGCTCTGGACGACGATCTTCTCCGTTCTGGTCAGTGCCGCCGTCAGCAGTCTCTGTTCTCGGACCGCTGCGGCAACGACTACGACCTATATCGTGCTCGTGGGACTGTGCGTCGGCACGATGCTGATCTGGTTCGGCAGCTCGATCGATCCCTTCTGGGGAAGTGCCGTTACGGTGCTGTTGGCCTGGACCACTCTCGCCGCACGCGATCTCATCGACCATGTCGTGACTGTCCAAAAGGCGCTTCAATCCGTTTCCTTGGCAGAGGCGCGAACGGCGGTCGCTAAGATTGTCGGACGCGATACGGAAGAGATGGATGAATCTGATATCGTCCGTGCAACAGTGGAAACGATTGCGGAAAGTACGGCTGACGGAATTATGGCGCCGTTGTTCTATCTAGTCCTCGGAGGTGCCCCATTGGCGTTGGCCTATAAGGCCATTAGCACATTGGATTCAATGATCGGCCATTTAGACGACCGATACCGCTGGTTCGGTTGGGCCTCAGCACGGATGGATGATGCGGCGAATTTTATTCCGGCTCGTATTACTGCGATCTTACTGGTTCTTTCAGCAGGAATTGTTTCTCGATCGTGGCCTGCAATGCGACGTACCTGGCAGATTCTGCTTCGTGACGGGGGACGACATCCTAGCCCGAACAGCGGACATCCGGAAGCCGCAATGGCCGGGGCGCTCGGCGTACAACTGGGCGGAATCAATCGCTATGACGGTCTTCCAATTGAACGTCCTTGCCTTGGCGATCCACATCAGCCTTTGACGAGAGCCCACATCGGCATGGCGCTCACCCTCATGCTCTGGACAAGTCTCACAGGAGTTCTGCTTGCTGTGGGGTGGCTTCTATGGTGAAGAGATGACGCAAACCATCCACGGCGGGAATGTCTACAAGGCTGCTCAGGAACAACAAGTTCCTGTCGAGCAGATCATTGATTTTAGCGCCAGCATCAACCCGCTGGGTTTTTCTATGGCCGGGCTCCGTGCGATCCGCTCGGCACTCAAGCAGATCGTGCACTATCCGGACCCCGATTGCCGGCACCTTAGACAGCAATTGGCGCTACGGTGCGGTATGGATCCAGACATGATTCTGGTTGGAAACGGCTCGAGCGAGTTGATTCATTTATTGCCCCGCGCGCTTGCGATCAAGTCTGCGCTTATTATCGGTCCCACGTTTGAAGAGTATGCATCTGCGCTGATGGGTGCGGGGAGCGTGGTCCACTACGTTCATGCAAAGCGACAGCAGCGGTTCCGCCCTCCGTTACAAGACGTTCTGGCGCGGCTTTCTGCCAAACGATCAAGATTCGATACCGTATTTCTATGCAATCCCAATAATCCAACCGGTCAACTCATGAATCGGCAGGCTATGTGTGAGCTTGCTGAAGCTGTCGAGCGTCAACAGGGCTGGTTGATCGTCGACGAAGCTTTTATCGATTATTGCCCAGAACAGTCTGTCGTTCCTATGTTGAAAGGGCATCCTCGGATAGTGGTGCTGCGCAGTTTGACAAAATTTTATGCCATGCCGGGACTTCGGATCGGTTACCTGATAGGTGCAACGAAGGTGGTGGATCTTCTGAAAGAACGTCAGCCGCCCTGGTCGGTCAACTCTTTGGCTCAAGAGGCTTCGTGCGCGGTATTGCAGGATCAGAGTTATGCGAAAAAAAGCCGTGTGTTCATGGAGAATGAACGGTCCTGTTTCGTGCGCAGGCTTCGCTCCTTGCCTGGTCTACAAGTCTACTCATCAGCCGCGAATTTTGTCCTGATCGGCCTTCCTGCCTGGACGAACGCCGGCGAGGTCACTGACCGATTGGCTTCCGGGCGGCTGCTCGTCCGCGACTGTTCAACATTACCGGGCCTGACGACGCAGATGATTCGTGTCGCAATCAGGACTTCCAAGGAAAATCACCGATTACTCACTGCTCTTGGCGCCTGCTTGAAGGCAAGGCAGCCATGAAACTGTCTGCTAAGCCAACGATGCAGACCGCCTTCAGTGTCAGACAAAAGACTCTCATCGTCGATCTGGGGACTCTCCGGTCCGTTCTCTCCTCGGCTCCCAGGGCCGGTGGGATCACGCGGGCCAGGTATATCTTGAACCATCAAGTGGCGAACAACCCGATTGGCAGGGATGCTTGCGGTGCGGGTCCATTTGCGAGATGCGCCGATCCTTCCAGAACATTGGGCAAGCTGGCCTCCTCGCTTGGTATACGAGAGAAATTCGTCGGTCTCATGACTGCCGTGTCGCTCGCAGATTTGGTTGCCATCCGAGCGGCCTCGGATCACATATGGGTAGAGGGATTTGTGACAGTCGGAACAGCCAATGCCGTGCGGGCAGGGGAACCGGTAATACCAGGACTGCGCACCAATGGTCGGGCTCATCCCGGCACGATCAACGTGATTCTTGTGACCAATGCGCGGCTGTCCGCTTCGGCAATGGTCGGGATGGTGCAGGTTGCCACCGAGGCCAAGACGGCTGCCTTGTTACAGGCCAAGGTGAAGAGTTGGACTGGCCGCTCGGGGGCGACGGGAACGGGAACAGATGCGGTGGTGGTGGTAAGTGGAGAGGGACCTCCTCAGCGATACAGCGGTACCCATACGATTCTTGGTGAACTTGTCGGGCGAGTGATTGAGACCGCCGTTATAGAAGGGCTGGTTCGGTACAAACGTTGGCATGCGCGCGGCGCCTCATCCAGCCGCATGAGAGCCCTATGATCGTTCGCAGAGCCCAAGCCAACGCTCTTGCCGTGCTCGGGACCGGCTCCGATGTGGGGAAAACCCTTGTCGTTGCCGGACTCTGCCGGATTCTCTTCAGAAAAGGTCTGCGGGTTGCACCATTTAAAGGGCAGAACATGGCATTGAATGCATTTGTCACGCTCGATGGCGGGGAGATCGGCAGAGCGCAAGCGTTGCAGGCTCAGGCCTGTGGGATTGAGCCGACGGTGGACATGAACCCGATTCTGTTGAAGCCCGAGTCCGATTCACGATCACAGGTGGTGGTGAAAGGAAAGGTCTACGAGGCGTTGGATGCGCTTGCATACTTTGAGAGAAAGGAGACACTGTTCAATATTGTTCGAGAATGTTATTCACGATTGGCCGACGAGTACGAGTGCGTCATCATCGAGGGGGCAGGGAGTGCTGCGGAGATCAATCTCCGTGACCGGGACATCGTAAATTGGCCGGTTGTCGAGTTAGCCGACGCATCAGTCCTGTTGGTAGCGGATATCGATCGAGGCGGAGTCTTCGCGCAGATCATCGGAACGCTTGACTTATTGGCACCTCATGAACGCCACCATGTGCGCGGTGTGATCGTGAATAAGTTCCGCGGAGATCGCCGATTATTTGAAGAGGGTGTCCGTATCCTTGAGGCGCGTACAGGTTTGCCAGTCTTGGGAGTCATTCCTTATCTGCGCGATCTTCGATTAGATCAAGAGGATAGCCTGGATCTGACTCATTCACGATCGGTTCAGTTTAAGCCTGATCTCACAAACGTGGTCGTAGTCTTGCTCCCTCGCATGAGCAATTTCACCGACTTCAATGCGTTATCGGCTGAGAAGGATGTGGCGCTCCGATTTGCTGCTTCCCGGAACGATCTCAGCGGAGCCGATGTGGTGATTCTTCCCGGGAGCAAGAACACGCTCGAAGATCTCAAGTATCTTGTGAGCGCTGGATTCCCGTCTGCCTTGCGATTGCACATGGAGAGAGGAGGTGAGCTGGTTGGGATCTGTGGGGGATACCAGATGCTTGGACAAGAGATCGCTGATCCAAAGGGTTTAGAGGGGGGAGGAACGTCAAGAGGATTAGGAGTTCTTGATGTAGTGACGGAACTCGATGCGCCAAAGATCTGCCGACAAGTCCGAGCCACCTCGCTGCTCCATAATATGGAAGCTGTGCCGGTCCGAGGTTATGAAATCCACATGGGACATACGAGTCGTGGCACTGCCAACCCCTGTTTTCAGATTGAAGCATCTGAAATTCTTGAAGGCGACGCAACGGGTGACGAAGGCGCTGCGAGCGAGAATGGTCGTGTCTGGGGTACAAGCATCCATGGTCTATTCGATCAGGCAGAGTTCCGCAGGAGTTGGCTGAACCGTGTGCGCGGCCGGAAGGGACTTCCACCAATTTCGCTCCATGAGTCTAAACTGGTCACAACTCAATTGGGCGCTGAACTGGATCGCTGGGCAGATCATCTTGAGAAATATCTGAGCATGGATGTGATCTATCCGGTTTGTGAAGGCCGAAGACGTTTCCTGTAGCAAATTCCGGAGAGTTCATTCCCCGGTGTCTCGCAATCGCCTCAGCGATACGCTGTTTGTCTTGGCCCGTTGGACAATCAACCGGAGTTCTGGATCCGAATAGCTGGCGGCCGGTGTTCCAAGGAATGCCGCGAGTCTCGGATATCCCGTTCCCTTTGAGCAGTGAATCTCTACAGCATCCACTCTCCCACCTGGGTTTCACAGGTCCTCTATTTACGTGGTTGTACCTGAGGTATGCAGAAGCATTATATCTGCTGGTTGATGATACCTTGCTCGCGAGCCCCAATCGTCCATGGCGCACTGAGAGAAAGAGTTGTCGAAATTGTTGATTTGCTTGCTAATAGCGAATGAATGGCTACACTCAAATTCGCGCACCGATAGAGCCATTCAGGGAAATGCTTCGCGCTATCGCTATGATGGAGATCGGAGGCGAAGAGGAATACCTATGTAGAGCTTCAGCTGATCGAAGGTTGCCACGGGGCGAGCCATGCGGTTGCATCCCTCGGCAAAGAAACTGTCAACATATCTAATGTGGTCACAGCAGGCGGGGAAGGTGAGGATATCATAGCCTTACAACGGCTTGGGCAATCGAGACAGGATGCCGTCAGTCGTTAAGGGGCAACTGGGGGAAGGAATTTGCTATGCCAAATGTCTTGATTGCCGACGACAGTATTGCAGTCCGGAAGGTTGCCGAACGGTTGCTGACAGAGGCAGGGTTCGGAGTCACGCTTGCAGCAAACGGCGAAGAGGCCTTGGCATATTTGGCCAAGGAGACGCCTGATTTGGTCGTAACCGACGTGATCATGCCGGATAAAAGTGGCTATGAGGTCTGCGCGTTTGTGCGTGCACAGAGCGCCCTGGCCAATACGCCGGTGCTTTTGATCTCCGGCATTGTCAATGACGAGGTGACGAAGCAGGCTGAATCCTGTCATGCGGATGGGGTTTTGAAAAAGCCGTTTCAGGGCACGGCTCTCAAGGATCGCGCGCTCGAGTTGTTGGCCAAGCGTCAAGGTACGGCTGTGCCCAAGCCGACGAACCTGGACAAAGCGGTCAAATCCGTCGAACTCTTTCAACGGTCACGTGTGGGCGATGAGCAGACGGATGCCGATCGGCAGGCCATCCCGCGGCTGAGTCCATTGGAGGGGGAACCACGGCTTGAAGGAGATCACGCGACGGTGGGTACTCAGCGAGTCGTACCACTCGAAGGACCGTTAGCTCGTGTCAAGGAACTTGAGTCGATAGCGGCCTTGGAGCGGGAGCAGGCTACGGAACTCAAAAAGAAACTTGCAGAATCCGAGAGGGCTTCCGCGCGGGTACAAGAACTTGAATCCCTCATTCAGATCGAACGAGAGCGGACGATCGAGGCCAAAAATCAAGCATCCGCAGCGGAAGCTTTGGGCAGGCGGGTGTGGGAACTGGAGGCAGCCCTTCAGAAAGAACGCGAAAGTGCAGTGCAACAGGCGACGCGTCTGGCCGATCTGCAGATGAATGTAAATCGTGTTCCTGAGCTGGAAGCTGCGCTGTATACCGAGCGGCAGACAGGTTTGCAATTGGCGCAGCACATGACTGAGCTGGAAGGCGAGGTTGCCAGGACTCAGGAATTGTCACAAGCTCTCGCTGCTGAACAGGAAAGAAACAAGGAGCTTGGCATTCGTCTCACCGAGGCCCTGCCTGCCTCGCAGAAAGTCCAGGAGATTGAAGCCCTATTTCAGGCGGAACGGGAACGCAATAGCCTCTTGGCGAGGCGCGTATTTGAAGCTGAACAAGCGTCCGGGCTTGCCACCAAGCGATTTGAAGAGGTGGCGGCCAAGCTTGGCGAGATCGCAGGATGGGCTTCTCAGCTGGGGAGTGGGAAGAGACAGCCCCTGTCATGAAGGACTGATGTATGGCTGCCGGCACGACGGACAATTTTCAGAATGAACTGGTCGATCTATTTGTTGAGGAAGCCCATGAATGGCTCCAGAACCTTCATGTTGCGCTTGACGAGCTCGAGCAGGGGCCGGCGCCGGACCGGTATGCAGAACTGATCGAAACGATGTTGGTTGGAGTAACGAACCTCGGTGAGTCTGCCGCCACGATTAATCTGCGCGACATTATGGATGCCTGTCTTGCAGCGTTTCCTTTGATAGAAGTTCTCAAAGATCCCCGTAAGGCGTCTTCTGTTCAGGCGTTCTTCGCAATCTGTAGGCAGCTGGGGCAGATCCAGACTGAATTAACCCGCGCAACAAGTTTTTCCCCTGAGGGAGGCAGAAGCAGAGCGGATGGAGCGGCGGTGTCTGGTGTCTCACCCGGGACGTTTGTGCTGGCGCTTCAGGGACTTCTAGAAAACCAGTCTTCCGGTATCGCCTCAGGACGTAATCATATCCGCAATCTGATTGAAGAGATGGAGAAACAGATTCAGGCCGGAGTCGAACGTATCGATGCCGCAGTCATCCATGGATATCTTGCGCGGGTGGCTGAAGCGGAAGAGATGTTTCTGAAGACAATTGACGATCGAGTGCCTGAGATCTTCAAGAAAATGAATGCCCTCACGATGGAGGGGGGGGAAGCTTCCTTACAGAAGGCAGCACTCGAAGACTCGCTTCAAGACGTCGTGCGTCTGCGCAAAGAGGCGCAGCAGGTGAATGCGGCATCGGCCGTATTGTTTTTGACAGGTTTGCAGAGTCTGCTGACTGTGGCGGCTCAACGTCGAGTGCGCGTGGCTGCCACGCGGGTTGAATCCGTGAAAACGCGACTACATGAGATGGGTGAAGCCGTCAGACAATGGGTGGAGCATGGGCGCACCCAACGTGCTGCAATCGGTCAGTTGCTCCCTGTCAGCCATTCCTAATGGTCGTATCAGAATTCCGCAAAGATGTTCGTCCAAGCTTATGGTGGAGTGGTCCCCTCCGACTGGTGCCGGCCCATGAAATTTGAAGATGACTATACGAGCTACTGGGGGCTGCGGGCCCTTCCGTTCGACAATGTGCCGGACCCGCGATTTTATGTCCCCTGCGTTCAGCATGATGCGGCACACAGATGGCTGAATTACGGGGTTCAGGCCCGCAAGGGGATACTCCTCCTCACAGGCGATATCGGGTGTGGGAAAACGTTGTTGAGTCGTCGACTGATCGTCGGGCTTTCGTCTGCTCAATATGACGTCTCGCTCGTCGCCAATCCCGCGTTGTCCCCCTCCGAATTGTTGGACGAAGTGTTAGCTCAGTTTGGACTCGGACTGGTGCAATCGAAGGCCGCTCGGTTACAGATGCTCAATGAACGTCTGCAACTCAATGAGCAGCGCGGGTTCAGCTCCGTGCTGGTGGTGGATGAAGCGCAAGCGATTGAAAGCCTTAACGGATTTGAAGAACTCCGATTGTTGACGAATTTCCAACTCAACGATCGATATCTCTTGACGGTTGTGCTGATCGGCCAGCCGGAATTGCGTAGCCTCGTTGCGGATATCCCGCAATTGAACCAGCGGATTGCGGTGCGAGCCCATCTGGGCCCGTTCACGGCGGAGGAGACGACGGCATATATCGTGGCACGCATGGAGGCAGTGACCGATCGGACAGACGTATTTACGAAAGAGGCGATCGCGAGCATTTTTGAACAGAGCAGGGGGATCGGAAGGATCATTAATGCGCTCTGTGATCAATGTCTCTTCGCCGGAGCCATCGAACAGGTCACACAGATCGATGACCGGCTCGTTCAGCAGATCGGGCAGGTCACGGATACCCCCACGCCCGTGGAGAAGAGTACCGCAAAGGACCCCAAAATGATCGGATCATATCAAGAAGTTATATCAAAGTATGCGAGTGGGTGACAATGAAGTCGATGCCTAAATCTCTCCCTTGCAGAGAGAAACCGGGATGCATTAACCCTGGTATAGTGCGGAACGGGTAGGATCAGCGCCAAGCGTCAGGCCAATGTGTTTGCAAGAGAGACGTTAGCAGGTCTCTACGAACAGAGTCAGGGGGTCGAGCGGCTTGTTCAGTTGGCTTGGTAGGTCATCAGTGGACGGTCGAATGTTTCACAGGGGCAACAGTTTGTGGTGAGTGAGCCCAGTATGACGGATTGGTATCGCTTTGCGCGGGAACAACTAACGGGGGTGGCTCTTGCGGTCCAGCGGCATGAGCCACTCAACATGGAGGCCTTGTCTGCCCTGGCCACGGGAATTGCAGAGGCGGTCAAACAAAATGACCAATTGCTCGTTCAGGCTATGAGTGGCCTGGAAGGTCCTCCTCTGATTACGAACCTCGTGAATGTCGGGATTTTGGCGACCAAGGTCGGTGCGGGGTTGGGCTATCATGGGAAAGAGCTGGAACGACTAACCTTTGCAGGGCTCCTGCACGATATTGGGCTCTTTGCCGTCCCGCAATCGTTGATCACAAAGGCCGGCCGGTTGACCATGGAGGAGCGGGCGCTCATTGAACGACATCCTGAGCTCGGCTATCAAACGATTCAGAAGGCCGGTGAGAAATATGACTGGTTGGCGCAGGTGGTGAGCCAGGCACATGAACGGTGGAATGGACAGGGGTATCCAAAAAAACTGAAAGGGCGGCAAGTCAGCGAGTTTGCCCAGATCATCGGTGTGGTGGATATTTTCGATGCTCTTGTGAGCCCGCGCGGGTACCGCCGCCGATTCCTTCCACATGAAGCGGTGCGTGAATTGTTGGCTGTGGAACGGACAGCGTTCCCTCGCGAGATCGTCAAAGCATTGGTCCAACAGCTATCGGCATATCCGCTGGGCACATCAGTGCGGTTGAGCACCGGAGAAGTCGGATCAGTCATGCGCATCAATATGCGCTATCCGCTCCGGCCAGTCGTGTTGATCGAAGGCGATGCGGTCGCCGGCCGGGAGGGACGGCAGATCGATCTGCGTCTTACCCCGCTAGTGTCCATCGTCGAAACGCTCCAACCGCCCGACGTTGCACGTGTCTCGTTTCCACCAGAGGAGGTGCGTGTAAAGGCAGCTGAAGTTGTCCCCGCGGCATCCGATCGGTTTACGTTGCTCTTGGAGGGCTTAGACGCTCTTGCAAGCTCAATTCAAGGCGCCGTCGAGGCCAGGACTCCTCTGTCTGACGAGGGGAGCACGCCGTTCTCGCAAGGGCATCGAGCTGTAGATCGCCCCTCCGCGCAAGATCTCTCGGATGCCAGTTTTGAAAAAGAGGTCATCGGACTATTCGCTCTTGAAGCCCATCAATGGCTGGCTCAAATTCAGATGGCGGTGAAACAGATCGCTGGGGGAGCCAATGGGACGGTGCGTCCGAAGCTGTACGGTATTCTCTTACACGGCATTACGAATCTTGCAAAATCTGCGTCGACGGCGCAGCTCAAGACGATAGAACAGATGGCCTCAAACCTGCTGTCGATTCTCCACGATGTGGAACACCAAGAACCACCTCTGGTGACGGCAGCCCTTCAGTCGCTTCAGGAGGGGTTGGATCGGATCAGTCTGGCTGTGCGTCGTCTAGCAGGAGAGCAAGAGGGTCAACGAAGCAGAGCCGAGGAAGTACGAGTAGAAACGGTCAGCGAGCCTCAGGAGGTTCTTCCTACGGTCATCACGCAACCCCCTGAAGCTATTGATGCGCAGGCTCCCATCGCCGTGATTTCCAATGTGCCGCTCATACAGGCCCTCCGGGCTCTCCAGCAGGCTCGCGCTAGGTCGATGCAGCCTGCCCGCGATGTGCTGGAGGCGGTGATCCAGCGAGCTGAGCGGGAAGGCGATCGTCTTGACGTTACCGGCGTAGAGCATATTTTGACTGACCTTGACAAACTCGACGAAGAATTTCTTCAAGAGGTCCGTCAGCGGGTTCCGATCATCAGCTCGACTCTTGCAAGTTTACGAACGAGCGGGACAACGGATTTTGTGACGGCCGCGCAACTCGATCCTGTGCTTGAACAGGTCGAGGCCCTCTACGATTTGGCCAGTCGTGTGCAGGCGACGATGATCACGATGTTTTTGCAAGGGCTTCGATCTTTCCTCATGGTCTCAGCCTACAGGAAAACCTCGTCGTTGGCGCAGCGACTGGGAACGGTCGAGACGCGGGTTCACGCGTTAATCCCAATGGCCGAGCAATGGAGCAATATAGGGCGTGTCGAACGATCGGCCATTAGTGACATCCTGCCAGTCTAATAACAGAATGCTGAAAAAGTCCGCCAGCGTGGCTGAAAGGTTAAGTTCTGAGGCTAAGGTTGAGTAAACAAGAACGTGCCTGACGCTTAACCTCGACCTTAGCCTTTTTCATTCGTTGCGGCCTTGCTTGTGGCAACGGCGCGTCTTGGCGTGCCGGGGTTGGGTGGGTGAGAAAGCGGTCTTTTTGAGCATCCTGCAGGGTGTTTCTCTCCCATCCCAGATAAACAAGCTATAAAAGTTCGGCTGGCTCATTATAGTTTTTCCGGAGCCTGCTAAAGAAGGTTGCACGCGAGTCTCGCATATCCTCTCGCCCTGCACAGTTCTGTACGCACGGACGTAGCAGGTCTGCAAAATTTTGCAGAATCTGCGCTCCACCCCTAGGCCCCACAGCTGATAAAACACATCTCGGTGAAATTGCACGGATTGTCCTGCCTACCAATTGGGCAATCTGCAAGATGCTCCGGTATTGCCTAGTGTTGCCCGTTCGTCCACATGGTTGTCCACAATCCATCCACATATTTTGTGGACACTGAGAGCCTGGTTGTATTTGCTTTACTGAACTGTCCCCTTTTCCTTCGCGAGTCTGCGAGCGGAAGAGGTTGAAAAGCCTTTCTCCAAGAGGAGTTCAGGTGTCGGTGCCTACGTGAGTCCTATGGAGTGAGGAGATCGGTGTTCAGCGCGTAAAAAGGAGGCCTGTCTCGTACTGTTGGCGCGGGGCCATCCACAATTTCTCATTCAATCGTGGGGATTACGCGTATTGTTCATGTCGCCCGGACATAGAAGATCAATTCCCTGTTTCTCGTCTATGCAACCAGTGGTGGAAGGGTGGTATGATCCCGCCGCCAACTTCGAGAAGGCTGGAGAATGTATCGATGCCGAAACTTGTGACAGTATTGCGACCAGAGAAAATTGACGAGCAAGCACGCATGTATATACGGTCCTATGTCCTCTTCCCTGCGGGGACGATAGGATTGATTTGTCTGATCGGTGGAGTTGGCTCGCTCGCCTATCAACTCATATTCAGCCATACATATAGTTGGCTGACGTTTCTCAGCAGCACAGTTTTGTTCGTGGTCGGAGGATTATACGGGTGGGGAAAAGCACGGTATCATTGCTATCTCTTCGCCAATTTTCCAGAGGTATATGCGGCAAAGATGCGCAGCGCTGTGGCTCAACGCAGCAGAAAGGCCAAGGCTGAGCCGGATGCGCCCTCGATCGAACACCCCGGGCGAGGCTTCGTCATGGCGATTTCTGTTGCCGGGGCGCTACTAATCTTTGGCGCTTCGGCTGTGGCCATGCTACGAGGCGATCTCGATCCCTTACCGGCTTTCCTGATGCCATGGGCAGGATTCTATTGGGCAAAATTATTTATTTGGCGTGGAGTCATAGAATAGAACGGAGGCACTCACCTCAGGTCTTATCCCTTGGCTATTTCCTTTTCTTGCCTTTGGCCTTGGAAACTTGAGAAGCCGAGTGCGTTGCTTCCAATTTTTTCACTCGCTCTTCCAATGTGCGCACAGTTTGTCGGAGTTCAGGAAGCCGTGGGATCACGGCTTGTGCTTTCACCCAGACTTCATGCGGCATCACGGGAGCTCCCGACATGATCTGGTTCGGCTCGAGACTACGATTGACACCGGCACGGGCAGCAATCATGGTCTGATCTCCGATGACGATATGGTCTGCCAATCCTGCCTGTCCGCCGATTATGACATGGTGCCCTACCTGCGTACTGCCAGCGATCCCCACCTGAGCGACTAGGATCGAATGGGCGCCGATCGTGACGTTGTGGGCGATCTGAACCAGGTTGTCGACCTTGGTGCCTTGCTTGATGATCGTTTGACCGAGTGTGGCGCGATCGACTGTGACATTGGCTCCCAGTTCTACGTCATCCTCGATGGTAACCCCGCCGAGCTGAGGAATTTTGTAATGCCGCCCCTGGTCCTGCACATAGCCGAATCCGTCGCTTCCGATCACCGTGCCGCTATGAATGATGACGCGGGCTCCAATTGTGCAGCCCTCCCTGACCACAACGTTGGGATAGAGCAGCGTATCGTCTCCAATTGTCGTATCGTTACCCACAAAGACACCTGGATAGAGCGTGACTCGCGCGCCAATCGTCACCCGGTCTCCCAGGGTGACTCCCGGCCAAATCGAGGGATCGGAACCGATCTGAGTATCCAGGCCTCGGACGATAGTATTGTCAATACCGCGCGGAGGTGAGATGGGACAGAAGAACGTCCGAGCCACCTTCGCAAAAGCCACTGTCGGATTGGCGACGACGATGTGAGCCGTGACGAACGGATCAAGCCGCCGGTGGGCAAGGATTGCCCCGGCAGTGGTGGATCCATGTGTCTTGAGCACCCGATCTCCCGTGACAAACGTCAAATCGTTTGGGCCTGCTTCTTCAAGGCTTGCCAGGCCTGTCACGGTAGCCAGGGGGGAGCCCACAATCTCTCCCCCGACAAGGTCATGAATCTGTGCTAGAGAAATAGGAGTTCGCGTGCTCGTCGCCATATAGGTCAGGATTTCTTTTTATTTTTCGGCTCGGACGGCTTCACTTGCTTCTCGATCGGGGTCGCTGAACCACTTTTCTCAAGCCGCTTCTCAACATACGTGACGACGTGACCGACATTCGTCAGCCCCGCCAGGTCCTGATCGGGAATTTGGAGATCGAAAGCCTCCTCGATGCGATACAGCAGTTCGATCACTGCCATAGAGTCAAGGCCTAAATCGTCGCGTAGATGCTGTGTCGGGAGTATCGTGGCCGGATCGCGTTTCAAGAACTCACCCAAGGCGGTGCGGATTGTCAGTGATATCGTTGGATCGGTTGCCATTGGTCGATGTTCTTCTCCCTCGACACTACGCGGTGGTCCTTTTCAATACCACGGCGGCGTTGTTGCTGCCAAATCCAAAGGCATTCAGCAGGGCCACTTTCACGCGACGGTCCTGCGCCGATCGGGAAAGTCCTGCCAGAGCGCAAGCGGGATCAGGGTCATCGTAGTTAGCGGTAGGATGGATCTTGCCAGTATGGAGAGTCAGCACCGAAGCGATCCCCCCGATGGCGCCGGCGGCCCCCAGTGTATGGCCGATCAGCGATTTCGTGGCGTTGACGGCAATGGCGTCGGCCCGTTTCTTGAACAGAAGCCTGATGGCTTTGGACTCCACGGCATCGCCGATGGTCGTCGATGTTGCATGGGCATTGATGTAATCCACCTGGGTCGGGGTTATGCCGGCATCTGCGAGGGCCAGCCGCATGGTGTGGGCCACTTCGATGCCATCTTCACGCGGGATCACCATATGGTAGGCCTCGCTGGTGGCGGCATAGCCGGAAAGTTCGGCATACACTCGCGCCTTGCGCTTCTTGGCATGCGCGGCCGATTCCAAGATGAGTGTGCCGGCGCCTTCTCCCATGATGAAGCCATCGCGCATCAGATCGAAGGGTCGAGAGGCCTTCTCCGGGTGATCGTTGAATCTCGAGGAAAGTGCACGCAGGGAGCAAAATCCTGCGAAGACGAGCGGGGTAATGCTGGCGTCAGCTCCCACGGTAATCACGACATCGGCATGGCCTTCACGGATACAGTGGAGCGCTTGCCCGAGCGCATGGGCGCTGGAGGAGCAAGCGGTTGAGATGGTGAGGTTGGGGCCTTTGGCGCCATAGGCCATGGCGAGGATACCCGAAGCTGAATTGAGGGTGATGGCCGGAATAAAATTCGGATGGACGCGATGGGGTTTCTGCTGCTGGTAGAGCTGCGCGATTTCACGCTCACCCATCACCATTCCACCCATGCCGGCGCCCACGATGACTCCGATGCGATGAGGGTTCTCCTTCGTTAACTGAAGGCCAGAATCGGCCACCGCTTCTTTTGTCGATACGAGTGCAAACTGGGCATAACGGTCCACACGTTCACCATGGGCTGAGTCAAGAAACCGTTCGACTGAGAAGCCGCGGACCTGGCCTGCGACTTTGGAGCGGTAGCCGTCCATAGGAAATGGATCAAAAGACGTGATGGCTGATATGCCGGATTGGCCGGCTAGGGCGGCTTTCCAGAAGTCCCTGACTCCGATACCAATAGGGGAAACGATACCCAGTCCAGTCACGACTACACGCGAGCGCATTCTGTTGAGATCCTTTCCATTACCCGTAGTCCCTACTTACCGGAAGCACCGATGGCAGTCAACCAGGGACGGAGTAGGTGGGCTCAAGGCTGAAGCTGGGATCGCTGAAGGTCAGAATCCGACCCCTTCAGCCTTCAGCCTAGTCCCAGCCTTCCACACACTAGTACCGCACCTTGAAAATCAGATAGAGGCCAAAGCTCAAGAAAAGAACGTTCGCCATCCAGCCGGCGATCAGAGGGGACAGAGCTCCGCCACGGCCGAGTGCAATTGCGATGGAATGTGCCGTCCAATAGCAAAAGCCCACGGCAAGTGCCTGCCCGATTCCTATCGCCATGCCCCCGCCTCTTGTGCCAGTCCGGCGGAGACTCAGCGCAATACCGACCAGGACCATGATCACGGTGACGAACGGGAACGCGATCCGGCTGTAATAGTCTGTTTTCAACCTCGCGACCTGAGAGCCTTGTTGCGGCCGACGTCTGGAATAGGCCCGGATATCGTGGAATGTCATCAACTCAGAGTCGCCAGCGAGCCACGTGGTGAAGTCATCGGGGATAAGAGTCATCGCGATGGTTTGATGGTCGAATACGGTAGTTGCGACGGTCCCGTCGGAAGAAAAGTGTCGGCGCCGTCCTTGATACAGCGTCCATGTCGAGTCAGCGTAGCGGGCTTCGTTGGCTTCGGTCATGTCAGCCAATTGAAAGCTGTCGTCGAACTGAAAGAGCCGCACCCCGCCCAAGAGTTCCCCACCGACGGAGACGCTCGTGACCTGCATGAGGCTATCGGTCCCTACTCTTGTCCAGGGCTGCTTGAGCAGCACGGTTGAGGCGGGAGATTTGTTTTCGATGCGTGTGGTCCGAATCTCTTCGGACTTGCCGGCAGCCATCGGAATGATAGCCGAACTGAAGAGTAAGAGCACAAGGGTGACTCCTGCGGCAAAGACAAGAAAGGGGGTGATGATCCATCGTAAACTGATACCGCAACTGCGCATGGCGGTAATTTCGTGGCTGCGGGAGAGCAATCCAAACGTGAGTAATGTCGCCATTAGAATAGCCAGTGGCGCGATCTGGTATGAAATCGCGGGAGCCTTGAGAAGAAAATACGTCAGGATGTCAAGCCAGTCGGCGTTATAGTGCAGGAAACGGCGTACTTTCTCGAAGAAGTCGATGACTAGATAGATCGTCATCAACCCGCTAAAACACATCGTGAAGATTTTTCCGTATTCCCGAAGGAGATACCGGAAGAGAATGGTCATGGGTTTAGTGGCGACTCATGTTGTAAAACCATCCGATCGTGATGAAAAAGAAAATGCCGTTCGGTAGCCAGGCTCCGGCAAAAGGCGGCAGATGCGCTGTCGTGACCAGAAACTCGCACGCGACGTTCAGCACGTAATAGATGATGATGACTAACACACCAACCGCAAATCCGCCTATTCGGCCGGATCTTTTGGACGCGATACCGACCGGGACGCCCAAGAGGCAAAATACCAGCGACGCGGTCGGGAAGGCCAGATCTTTATAATATTCCATTAATCGCCGGAGTGCGCCGGGATCGCGCCATTGGGATTGTGCGAGCTGAACGATAATGGCCTCATACGATGGACGCTCTTCCGTGGCTGAATAGCCGCTCTGATTGAGCGAGAGTTTCAAATCATAATTAGTGAAGGACGCTTGTTCATACTGATCTGCCTGATTCGGTCGGCTATGAATTACTCCATGGTGCAAACGTAAGGCCACCTGATTGGTAGAGGCATCCATAAATACCTCGAACTGCTGGGCGACAATGATGCGGGGATCATCTGGATTTCGCTCGTCGGAGACAAAGATACCGGTTGTGGTTTGAGTCGGACCCCCGTCAGGAACATAGATCATCATCTTGGGGATGGGCTCGTTAAATGTTCCCCGTTCCAATGCCAGGACGAGCTGATCTCGCAGGAGATTCAGCGCGACTTTCTTGAGATTCATTGAGCTCCAGGGTTGCCCCCACTGTGCCAGCCACAGGGTCAACCCAAACACCAGCAAGGCAAAGAGCAGCACAGGCCGAGCCAAACGCATGAGGCTCAGGCCCGCAGTCTGCATTGCCACCAGTTCCTTGTCGAAGGACAACCGTCCGAACGCAGTGATCGAGGCAATGATCCCGGCGATTGGGAGGGTTAACACGAGAAACGAAGGCATCAGATGAACAAATACTTGCAAAACCGCCAGGATTCCAACGCCTTTGGAGACCAAAAGTTCAACTAAGCGCAGGAGCTCCCGTGTCAGCATCACGAAACACAGCGCGCCGAGGCTGACACTGAAGGGGGAAAGAAGTTCGGTGAAGATGTAGCGATCCAGCAGCGTTCGTAGAAACATTCGAAGAATCCGCTCCTCGCAGAATTTAACACTATAAGTGAGCAGGCATGGCTTGTCCACCATACTATCAACTGGCTGGCCGGAAGCGATGAGGCCAAAGAATGGCTTGACAAGATTTGAAACCTCATGATACATGCTGCGAAGTTTGAACCGAATGAACCCATCATTCCAACCTATGTTTGTTCTTTCTTTTTCTCTTCATCATCAGTATCGCCAGCGGAGTTTCGGGACCGGCCACGTAATGAGCCGTGGTCGTTGAGGAAAGGAGTATTTCCGTGAAGACAAAAGGGACTGTCAAATGGTTCAACGACCGCAAGGGGTTTGGGTTCATTCGTCTCGAGGGTGGGGATGATGTTTTCGTCCATTATTCGGCGTTACAGGGAGAAGGGTTCAAAACCTTGAAAGAGGGGGAGAGTGTTGAGTTCGAAGTCGTGCAGGGTGCAAAGGGGCCGCAGGCTTCGAACGTTTTGAAGATGGCCGCTACCGAGTCTTGACGGTGAGGTGTGCTGGATTTGTGCTTGAAGGCCTGCCTTTCAAGGCAGGGCAGGCCTTCGTAGTAATGCTGAGTCATTCCCGTCCAAACCCTCCAATTCATTGACAACACCCATAGACACTGTTAGCGTTTGATCGTTAGCCCGCATGATTCATGAAGGTTCGTCGCGCAGGCGTGCAGACGCGAAGCGAGACGGGCACTCGGAGATGTGAAGCCCTGAGGCATACTCGCGCAGTATGTCGAAGGGCTGAACGGCGAGACTGCCCGTCGCAGCGCGTATCCGCGCTTGCAGCAGAGGCTTCATGAATCATGAGGGCGAGGGAGGTCTGACTTGGGGATCGACCGCAGTACGGTATTGCATAGTGCGCAACTCTTTGCTTCGCGGGGTCAATTCGACGCCGCTATCAGTGAATGGAAGAAACTCTCCGTCGAGTCGCCGGGCGATGGGAGTATCTTCAATTCAATTGGGGAGTTGCACCTCAAACGCCAAGCCACCGCCGATGCCGTCACAGCCTTTGCGCAGGCGGCCACTGCCTTCCGGGCCGAAGGGGCCACCCTCAAGGCGATCGCGACATACAAGAAGATACTGAAGCTCGATCCATCCCGATATGATGTATTCAGGCATCTCGGGGATCTCAACGCTGAACGTGGGTTGCTCAGTAGCGCGGTTCAAGATTATCTCACGCTCGGGAAACACTATCTCAAATCGGGAAAAACCAAAGACGCGCTGGATATCTATAAGAAGATCGTCAGCCAGGATCCTTCGAACTTGGATGCTCAGCAGCGGGTGGCTGAATTGTGTCTGCAAGAAAATATGCAGGAGGAGGCTACCAAGGTTTATTTGCAGTTGGGGCGTGAGCGGTCAGCCCAACAGCGTTATGCTGAGGCAAAGGATGCCTATCAAGCCGTCTTGCGGATCTCTCCTGCCAATAGTGAGGCTGCTCAGTTCATCGAACATTTCACCAAAGTCGGTGGAGGCTCTAACTCAGCGATTAAGAAAGGAGCCGCCTCTAAAGCCGAATCACCCAAGAGTGCCGAGCCGCTCGATCTCCTGTCTGAAGCGACACGCCGGATTGACGCAAAACAATTTGCCGGGGCTGAAGCCATTCTCAACCAAATGTTGACAAAAGAGCCTGGTAATCCTGACGTCTGCCAGTTGCTGGCAAAGCTGCATTTGCAACGTGGTGATCTTCAGGTCGCCCTCGGTGAATATCGCTATCTTGCCGGGGCGGCATTGCGGGTGCAGGACTATCCAAAGGCTGAACAGCTGATTACAGATTTTCTTGAGGTCGAACCGCAGTCGGTTGCGATGCTGGAACTCTACGGGGAGCTCTATGGAGAAAAAGGTGACCCTGCCAACGCGGTGATCCAGTATGGAAAGGCCATTGAGCTGTTGCTGGAACATCCCGAACCAGGAATGCCGACATTGCATGAGGAACTGTTTGAGAAGGTCACTGCAATGGCGCCGGATAGCCCAACGGTGAAGAGATTGACTGCGCTCATGCATGGCACTGCAATGAACGAACTGCCTGCTTCGCCTCGATCAGAGACTCCTGCGCCTTCGATAGCTGCTGTCCCAGCCGACCCGGTGCAGGCGGACACATTTTCTATAGCCAATGCTGTACCAGACGATCCTCCCTGGAGCCTGCCCTCCAAGCTTGCCCCATTACAAGATAGCCAGTCTTCATTGGTTGTACCGGAACCAGCAGCAAACCCATGGGAGCTAGCACGGTCAAGGGAGTCGGGACCGGCTACGTCTGGTAGTGGATCATTGTGGGAAAATGTTGCGCCGGATCAGCTATGGGGGACGATGTCGGGAGAGGCAGGTTCAAACGATCCCGTAGCGCCGGTCATTTCGGCTAGCGAGCAGTTCCAGATCTATGTGAATGCTGGCCAGCAGGCTGAGGCTGAGGATTGGCTTAGCCGATTGGTCATAGAGCAGCCGGATCATGCAGAGGGGCGGGAACTGTTTGGCTCCCTGCTCGAAGCCAAGGGCGATACAGCCGGCGCAGCTTTACAATACTCCCGTGCCCTCGAATTGATCCTGGCAGACCAGAATAATGAGAGTCCGACTCGACGGGCGAGCCTCTATGCAAAAGTCAAAGAATTAGCCCCGGCCAGCCCCTTGCTGGCCAAATGGGCTGCGACATTTTCGCTGAACCAGCAAGGAACGGTGGCTGCTGCGGAGCCGGTGCCACCAACTGCGCCTAGAATGGAGATTGATCCGGAAACTCACTACATGCTGGGAGTGGCTTACAAGAACATGGGGCTGCTGAACGAGGCGAAAGAAGAATTTTCCCTCTCGATGAAAAGCCACGACTTTTTCTTGGACTCCTGTCTCATGGTCGCAGTCTGTTCGAAAGAGCAGGGAGCCTGGCAGTCGGCAATCGTCCAGCTCGAAGCGCTGCTGAAGGACCCTCAGTGCCAGGGGGCCAAGGGGCAAGCCATTCGCTATGAACTGGGATTACTCTACGAAACTCAAGGGCAGTGGGACCAGGCTGTCGCAATTTACGAATTGATTCCGACCTTCCACGACGTGCCCCAACGGCTTGAATTGGCCCGCGCCCCCAGGCGAGCCACAACTGAACCTATCCATGCCTTTCGCTACAGAAACTAGCAGGATGCTGAAAAAGCCCGTCAGCTCTCCGGAAGGTTAAGGTTTAGGCTAAGGTTAAGGCGGAGATGGAACGAGTCTACTCTTTGCTCAACCTTGACCTCAACCTCACCCTTCATCAGACGCTGCGGCATTGCTGGCGAACTTTTTGAGCATCCTGCTAAATATTTCTGCTTTGCGCCAGTCATGCCGACCCGTCCCTACTGCACTTGGTTTGGGGCTGGGCGGCCAGTTAACACTGATTGAATATTCTTCAGACAGACCAGTCCCATTTGAGTCCTTGCCTGGATCGTGGCTGAGCCCAGATGGGGGAGCAGCACCACCTGCCTCAACTGAGCTAGGTCTGGGTGGAGAGTTGGTTCCTCCTCATAGACGTCAAGTCCTGCGCCGGCAATGGCTTCTCTCTTGAGGGCATTGACTAACGCTGCTTCATCGACAATCGGACCCCGAGCCGTATTGATGAGAAAAGCAGTGGGGCGCATCCAGCCCAATTCGCACGTTCCGATCAAATGGTGGGTGGCGGGAGTCAGGGGCACATGGATTGTCACCACGTCAGCTTCCTCGAGGAGTTCCCTCAATGACCGATATTCCCACTCCCGGGGGAGCGATGAGAGGGGCGTGGCTTGTCGTGTGTGATAGAGCACAGACATGCGAAAGCCTATAGCGCGTCTGGCTACCGCCTGCCCGATGCGCCCCATTCCGATAATGCCCAGTGTCTTGCCGGAAATCTCTGCTCCCAAAAGTTGTGTGGGACTCCACCCGATCCAGTGTCCGGATCGAACGAGGCCATCGCCTTCCACAATGCGACGTGCCGTCGCCAGGAGCAAGGCCCAGGTCAGATCGGCGGCCGCATCGGTCAGGACGTCCGGCGTATTGGTGACGATCAGACCACGCCGGTTCGCAGCGGCAAGATCGATGTTGTTGTATCCGACGGCATAGTTTGCCAGAATTTTGAGCCTGGTGGCGGCATGAATGGTTTCGGCGTCGATGCGATCGCCCAGAGTCACGATCGCGGCATCGGCCTGACAAAGTCCCTCACGAAGGACAGGTGCGGTCGGCAATGTTTCATGAGGCTCCTCCGCCAGCTGGAACCGATCCCGTATGATGGCCATCACGGGATCCGGGAGGAGGCATGAAACATAGAGAGTGGGACGTGTGTCGGCCATCGGGTTCTCTTTTCATCGCATCTTAACAGGATTTTACAGCGAGAAGTCGGTTTGTTTAGTTTGTAGGCCAGATAACCGAGACTTGTGCCGGTCCCAGGGGTCCGTCTAGAATGGTCGAGATCTTAAACTATGACCTCACCAACGCTCATTCTGCCTGAACGTACCCAGGCCATTGCCTCTGACCTTCGTGCCACGCTCGGCGGTGACAAGGTAAAGGACGACTACTCGACCCTCACCGCCTACGCGGTGGATGCGAGTATATATCGGATGACACCGAAGGCCGTCGTGCTTGTCGAATCTGAGGAAGACATTGCCGCTACCGTACGCTACGCCGTACAACGAGGGATTCCTCTGACGCCCCGGGCTGCTGGGACAAACCTGACCGGCTCAGCGATCGGCTCCGGCATCATTCTCGATGTCTCACGCTTGAACCGGATTCTCGAAGTGAATCGGGATGAGCAATGGGCCAGAGTGCAGCCGGGGATCGTGCTCGCTGAATTAAACAAGCATCTGGGTCGCCAGGGTCTGTTGTTCGGACCGGACCCATCCAGCGGAGACATGTGCAAGCTCGGAGGCATGTTGGCGAATAACTCATCCGGTCCCCACACGCTGCGGTACGGCGCGGTCAAGGATAATGTGGGGGCACTTCGTGTATGCCTACAGACCGGTGAGTGGCTGGATGCCAGGGCCTATTGGCTCGACGATCCGGCCTGCGACGATCTGTTGAAGGCACAAGGTCCCCTTCGAGATCTGCGATCGTTGGTCCAGGACAATGCCGAACTGATTGCGCGGAAACGCCCGATGGTCAGCAAGAACAGTTGTGGTTACAACCTCTTTGGCCTTGCCGATGGACTTGCGCGAGGCTGCTTCGATCTTCCCAAGCTCTTTGTGGGCAGTGAGGGCACGCTCGGTCTCTTCAGTGAAGCGACGATTCGGCTGGTTGAGGTTCCCCGCGCAACCCTCACGGCCCTCGTCCATTTCCATCGACTGGAGGATGTGGGTGAGGCTGTGCCGAAGTTACTGGAGTTAAATCCGAGTGCCTTAGAAGTGATGGATGCTAATACGCTCAACTTGATAGGGCGAGCGAAGCACGGCATTCCCGCCGACGCGGCGGCCACTCTCTTGGTTGAGCTGGATGACGATGCAAAGGGGATCGATCTCTGGGCACAAGCCAAACGCATGCTGGAGATCTGTCGACATTTTCGCCTCACGTCCGACCCCCTGATCGCCCATGAACCTGGGCAACGGGAGCTTCTCTGGAAGGCCCGCAAAGCGCTCTATCCCACGCTTTATCGGTTCGACCCCCGGAAAAAGCCCATCAACTTCGTCGACGACGTTGTGGTGCCAGCTGAGCGGATCAGTGAACTCATCCGATATCTGGAAGAGTTCTTCGAAGAACAGCACGTTCCAGTCGCGATCTTTGGGCATATTGGGAATGGGAATGCCCATATCATCCCCCTGCTCGATGTGAACAGCCAAGACGATTTCCAAAAGATGGTGCTGGCTTATTCCGAGATTCACCAAACAGTTTTAGATCGATTCAGTGGCTCGATCTGTGGGGAGCATGGAGATGGTCGGGTGCGCGCCGAATATGTGAAGACGATGTTCGGTCCCGAACTGTACGATCTGTTTGTACGGGTCAAGCAGAGTTTTGACCCAACCGGGGTCTTTAATCCCGGTATCAAAATCAGCGACCGGCCATTCACGGACCATATCGACTATGAGCGACTGTCAAAGTCCTGTGCAACCTGCGCCAAGTGCAATGCGGTCTGCCCGGTCTATGACGTATTTCGATCGGAAGACATGAGTTCGCGAGGCTGGTTCGAAATCGTCACGGATAAGAATTATAGCTATCTGAATTCCAAGCGAGTGGTGGAGGCCTGTCTGAACTGTAAGTCTTGCCGTACAGCCTGTCCTGCAGGTGTCGATGTATCTCAGCTCATCCTGGACCGGCGAGCCGAAAATCCAAACGAAATGGCGGGATCCATCTTTCGTTTCCATGCACAGACAGCACGATTCGAACGATTGTTAAAGTTTCTCGCGAGGTATCAATCCCTATGGGATCGGCCCCTGATTCGGCGGTTACTCGATCGACTGACCAAGCCGTTCCTGCATCGTCTTGCCGGGACAGCACAATTGTCGCCGCGTTTGGTATTACCGCGACTCGCCCAACACCATCTTCGTGATCGTTACCCGGAACTGATTCCTGACACAGGGCAG
>Ga0134122_10000691_pt1 | contig 23354 bp, 19 predicted proteins | sample KB302_FD_96461 | JGI IMG/M metagenome (GOLD analysis project Ga0134122, IMG submission 96461) | Terrestrial soil microbial communities without Nitrogen fertilizer from Kellogg Biological Station, Michigan, USA - KB3-0-2 | ecosystem: Environmental > Terrestrial > Soil > Unclassified ...
AGTTTTTGATGAATTTGTGATGCTGACGCGCCGCAGCTCGATGTCGTCTTCGGGAGAAACCGAAATCTCCGTGTGCGTGTCGATTCCCGTGTCGCTGCGGCGGAACTCCACCCGGGACTCGGAAAAAATGGCTTCATAGTTTTCCGCTGGCTTGAGCGTCGGCTGGTGGGCGGAAGACCAGGAGTCGCCGCTGGTGACGTCGTGGATATAGCAGAATGATCCCCAGTTGTCTCGCGTGCTGTCTTCGCGCCAGCGCGTAACCGCGATGTCTTTCCAGCGGCTGTAGCCGCCGCCGGAATTGGTGATCATCACGTGATAACTTCCGTTAGAAAGCAGCTGAATCTCCGGGATCGGCGTATTCGGGCTGGTGAACAAGCGCAGCGACGGCCCTCGAGTCGAGGATAGTTTCTGTACGTCGGACAGCTCGGAAGAGTGCGGATGAGTTCGCGTGGTTTTCGGAATACGTTCCTGAAGCAGGAGCATGGTCGCCTGAAATGCAGGATCCGCTTCGAATCGCTTCTGCATTGGCCTGTCCAGCAGCAGGTATGCCAACGACAGTAAGCTCATTCCCTGGTGATGCGCCATAAACGACCGAATGACGACGCTCTCCCGTCCTCGCGGCAGACGTGACGGAGTGTAGTCCATTGCTTCGTAAAGGCCGTACTTGCCGGCGAGACCCCCATCTGCAAGACGCTGCAGATTCGAGCATGCGTGTTCGGGGTCGACCATCAAAGCCAGCGCCGAAGCATAGGGTGCAATCACCAGATCTCCCGCCAATCCACTTTTGAACCCAAGGCCAGGCACGCCGAATGCGCGGTATTGATAATTGAGATGAGCGTCCATCGTGTTATAGCCACTCTCGGAAACACCCCACGGCACTCCTCGCGATTCGCCGTACGCGATCTGCCGTTTCACACTCGCTCGGTAGGTCTGATCGAGAAGGGTGTTCTCATAGGTCGGCATCACCAGTAGCGGCATCAAATACTCGAACATCGACCCGCTCCAGGACATGAGAACAGGATCTCCACCGGTGCTCGTGAGCAAGCGCCCAAGTGCAAACCAGCTTTCCTGGGGAGCCTGTCCCTGGGAGATCGCCACAAAAACGGCGAGTCTGGCTTCCGATGCGAGCAAGTCGTAGTGGCTGACATCCTGACGGTGCTCGCTTGCATTAAAACCGATGGTGAGCAAACGGCTTTTCTTGTCGAGCAGGAAGTCATATTCCATTTTGGCGAAGTCGTATGCTTGAACAACTAGCCGCTCGATGATCGCGTTTCGCTCCCTGGAGGATGATATGGATACATCGCGGAGTGCGTCCTGACATTGGCGATTGAGGGAGTCGACCCACCAGCGTGTCTCGGCCCCGGCGGCGGTATTCAGGTTTCCCGCAACGTCCGCAACAGTCGCTGCAAGCCGTTCGAGATCCTGATTGTGCTGCGCATCGTCGACGGCGGTTTGAAGACGAGCCACTGCGGGCATCGCCCCTATTTCCGCCAGTTCCATCAGAATACTGATGGAATGCCGGATTCCATTAAAGAATTGCGGCCCAGCTGCAGGCTGGTCGAGAAGGGCCAGCAGGCCGCAGCGCAGCGTCAGAAGGTGACCGGCCAGATTACCGCTGTCCACCGTCGAGATATAAAGAGGGAGCAGCGGTTTCAAGCTTTGCGTGTCGTACCAGTTATAGAAATGGCCGCGATATCGTTCCAGTGCTTCCATCGAGCGGAACGTATTTGCGGTGCGTTCGATGAGTTTTCCGGACGAAATGTAGCCGAAATCGTACGCGGTCAGATTGGCGAGCAGGGACAGCCCAATGTTCGTCGGCGACGTGCGATGACTGACAACGGGGGAAGGATTATCCTGAAAGTTGTCCGGCGGCAGCCAGTTGTCTTCAGGACCAACGAATGTTTCGAAAAAGGCCCAGGTTTTCCGTGCAAGACTTTGAAGGAATGCAATCTGTTCCGCGCCAAGCTTCGGAACTTGTACGGTCCTTGGCTGTCCCGTCCGCCACACCCAAAGCGGCGAAACGAGCCAAAGGGCCAGCAGTGGCGCGGCCTCCGCTAAAGATCCATGCCTTGCAGTAATCATATTGACGGCCATCGCCGCAACGATTGCCGGGCCGACCCACATGGACCGGTACATCGCACCGATGCTTGCGCCGTCATCCGGGTCACTGCTATGGGAGGGGTTCCATTCCAGAAGCCGTTTGCGGGTGACGAACATTCGGATGTTGGTACGAACAATCGCACCAAGACTGAAACATGCCTCGTAAGGGAGACACGCAAACATGAATGCTGCCTGTTCGAGACAACACGCAGTGGAACGTGACGACGATTCCAGATGATGTCTCAATCCCACGTCAGGCGGCTTTCGCAGGACTTCCGCAGCGGCTGCAAACAGGCTGGGGACCAGAATGATTCCGACGATCGATAGTGTCCACAGCCAGAGGCCCGGCAGCACCGTCCATCCGAGTATCAGAAAAACTACAAGTGCCGCAGGGACGAGGCTCCGTCTCAGATTGTCGAAAATTTTCCATCGTGCAAGCATGGAAATCGGATTCTTCTGAGATCGTCCGGCAAAACCTGGCACGCGTGGCAGCAGCCATTGTGCAATCTGCCAGTCTCCGCGAATCCATCGGCGGCGGCGGCTTACGTCCGCGCTGTAGTGGGCTGGATATTCCTCATACAACAGCACGTCGCTAAGCAACCCGGCGCGCGCATAACATCCTTCAAGGAGATCGTGGCTGAGTATCAGATTGTCGGGAAGACGGGCGGCCAGCGAAAGTCCAAATGCATCGACGTCATAGATACCCTTGCCGATAAATGATCCTTCACCGAAGACATCCTGATACACATCGGAAACGGCGCGCGTGTAAGGATCGATGCCGGGCTGATTCCCAAACATTCGCGCATAACGCGACCGGTTCGTTCCCGGAAGGCTCACTGCGACGCGGGGCTGAAGGATGCCATAACCTTCCGAGACTCGCCGCATGACGGGGTCGAAACATGCACGATTGAGGGGATGAGCCATTGCTCCGATCAACTCCCGGGCTGAATCGCGCGGGAGTTGCGTATCGGTATCGAGCGTGATGACATACTTCACCTGGGAGAGGATTCCTGTGTGGCCGACGACGAGAGAGAAATGAGGGAATGAGGGGACAGTCCCCTCGTTCCCCAATTCCCTGCGCAGAAATGCATTCAAATCGGCAAGCTTTCCCCGCTTGCGCTCGTAGCCAATCCACAGGTGTTCCACTGGATTCCATCGTCGAGGGCGATGAAGCAGGAAGAACGCGTCGCCTTCCGTTCGTAGATATTTTTCGTTCAGTGCCTCGATTCTCGCTTTTGCCAATCGCAGCAACGGCTCATCTTCAGGAATGGATTCTTCGGCGGCATCCTGAAAATCCGTCAAGAGTGCGAAGTGCAGTTTGTCGTCGCGATTGGCAAGAAACCGAACTTCCAGTGCCTCGATCAAGCCATCGACATTTTCGAGGCTCGTGAGCAGCGTTGGAATAACCGTCAGCGTGCGGGATTCCGATGGTATTCCCTCGGAGAAATCCATCTTGGGCAACGAATCGGCTGCTGCCCAGAGCGTCGCGAGCCAGTTCACAATTGCAGTCGCGAAATGACTCGCGGAAAGAAGGGCGACAATGCCCAGAAGCACGAGAGTGCCCCCACGCACACCGTCCACAAACGCAATCCCAAGCAGGGTTCCGGCAAGCAATACAGAGAGGAGCCCAATAGAACCCACATAAACTACCAGCGGAAATCGTCCGACCGCTTTTCGGATAGCCTGTGGAACGGTTCGGCGGGCCCCCACTGCCCGCTCCAGCTGTGGCAATCCCTTGTCGATCAGGTTGAACCCGTCGTGTGACGTTCGATTCCCGTTGTCCTTCGGCTCTGCTCCATTCGCCAGTTCGATGGCCTTGGACGCGACTGCACGTTCAGTGATTCGCACACGCCGGGCGATTCGCTCGACAACGTGCCGGTAACGGTCACGTGTCGCGAAATCCATTTTGGCGAACGCTTGCGCCGGGTCTTCACGCAGGACGATATCCACGGCGCTCATCGACTCGACGAAGTCTCCCCAATCGCTTAATGCAAGAAGTCGAAGGCTCCCGATGCTGTTGCTGACGGAAACCTGATCCGTCGCCTGTTCCTGGTTCTCGGACTGCACCAGCTTCTTGATTGTTAGACCGGATTCCGACAGGCGCTGTTCAATCCACGTCAACGGCAAAGCCAGTGCGGAGCCCTTCCCCTGTAAACGGCGCGCTAGCTCCGCAACAAAGGCGCCTGAAAGATGCGGATTCGACCGTGTCATATCCGCGATCGCCATAATCAGGCTCTTCGGATCCTTCTCCTCGATTTCGATGATGCGGTCGGCCCAGTAGTCCGCGCGGTTGCGGTCGATTCTTCCGGCAGCGATTCTCGTTCCCACCCGGCGGAGATTCTCGATCAGAGCGAGACGGAGCATGGTCGGTATTGCCCACAGTTCTCCCAGCTTCAGGAACGTGATGGTTTGATAGGAGGCGACAAAGTTCGCGAGACCATCCATGTCCAGGCGTCCATCACCGTGCGAAATCGTTTCGAGCGCAATGTCGTAGACGCGAGGAAGACCTGCTGAAGGGCCGTTCATCAATCGAGGAAGTTCGCGGCTGTAACTCTTTGGCAGGTGCTTCCGCGCCAGGCGGATCTGCTCTTCAATCAGGTAAAAGTTGTCGAGCAGCCATTCGCCGGCGGGCGCAATTCTTCTGTCGGACTTCGCCGCATCGTTGAGCAGGCCATAAACACGGACCAGGATTGTTTCGTTCTTATCCAGGCGTGCGAGTAGCGGATTCGCGGAACCTTTGGCGCTTAACTTGTGCGAGCCGGCGAGAGTTTTGCCGTGCTCCTTCATTTGATCGGTACTGAACAGTTCCGATCGCAATGGCAATTCGACGCCGGGATAATTTCTGGCTGGATCCGATCTGCCCATCCAGCCTTTGAGAAAAGTCAATCTTCCTCGGATTCGTTCAGCATTTCCGAAACTCGCTCCCGGACTGCTTCCTTCACCGCTTTCTCAACGGTTGTCTTTATTTCAGCCGAATCCAAAGTCTTACTCCCGACCTGCGATACCACCTCGCTGACAGCTTCCTTAACGAGGGGGTTGAGTGGCGATAATTTCTTGACCATTGTCTTCAGCCTCTGCTTTATCTCACGTGGCGTGACCTGCTTGTCTTCGTCACTTTTTTTCCGCACCCAATCGGCTTCAAAGGTTTTGACCAGGCTGCTCACCACCTTTGAATCGCGAATGATGACCCCAACTTCACGCCGCGAGTCCAGCTCGGCCACGCGGAGACTCTGACTTCCGACGAAGGCTTCGCGGCCGTCGCGAATGATCGTGCGGGTATGCAGCCGGAGGCCCGAGAGCGGACGAACGTCCAGGGAATGACTCTTTCGTCCAACGGCGCCAATGACTCGAATTTTCACTCCCTTGCGAAGCCGGGCGCCAAGAGCGCTCAGAATTCCCGGGTCGGATACCTTTGGGTCATAAACAAGAATTTCTTTTCGGGCCCGCGAAATCAGCGCGGTAAGTTGCTTCCGCGCATTGACCGGGCTGACCACAAAGTCATTACTGCCGGCGTCGTATGGCGTCCGTGCGTTATCCGCCTCGAGCAACTTCAGCGCTTCGTGAACGAGCGATGATTTCCGTGTAACGATGCCGAAACCGCGGCTGTGGTCGATATCCAGATGCGTGAAGTTGAAAGACAATGCGTAGAGTGTGCGACGGTCGATGATCAGAAGCTTGTCGTGATAGCGCACAAGATCGTCGGCGGTGCGCGAAACGGTAACTCCGGCGCCAAGCAGGCGCATCTCCAGTTTTCGGAGGCTTTTTTCGCCGCCTCGATTGGCATAGGCAATCAAGGCAGATACCAGGACGCCGCGGCCCACAGCCGCTTTCAATCCTGCTTCCAGCTCGGCACGGTCGAACCGGAAAATGACGATGTCGACGCTCTTCCTGGCCTTCTTGATTGCAGTGACCAGCGGGGCGACACCATCCGCGGGTTGTATCAAAAGTTTCAAGCAATGATGGTATGCCTAAAGGCAGCAATATTCTGAGCAATTGTGAACAGCGATGCAACGCATCGCGGAGTTGAGGGAGCTGTGGGCTCGGTCGACAGAAGGCTGAAATGACTGCGCGAAGCGCATCCGAATAGTTGTAGGCGCGGTCTATGACCGCGCACAATCCTTCAATTGGATTTGTTGTAGACGATAGAGCATGCGCGGTCATAGACCGCGCCTACAGGCGATCAGAGTTCGGGGTTCGAGTAGCACGGCCCCGAATTGCTCTGAACCGTATTTTTTCACACCTTCACAGCCGGGGGCTCGCCATTCTGTATGTCGTAGAGCTCGGAATAGAAACCGCCCGCCGCCAGAAGCTCCTCATGGGTTCCCCGCTCTTTCAGTTCACTGTCTTTCACGACGAAAATCGTATCGGCGTGGAGAATCGTGGCCAGGTGGTGCGCGATGACGATCGATGTCTTGTTCTTCATCAGACGCTCCAGTGCTTCGAAGACGGCCTGCTCGGACTGTGCATCCAGTCCCGAGGTGGGTTCATCTAATATTAGAATTGGAGTATTCCGTATCACGGCCCGGGCAATGGCGATTCGCTGGCGTTGACCCCCGGAAAGCGTGACTCCGCGTTCCCCAACCATCGTGTCGTATCCTTCCGGCATTTTCTCTATGAACTCGTGGGCGTTGGCCAGTTCGGCGGCACGGATAATTTCAGCGCGAGTGGCTTCCGGCCGGCCATAGGCAATGTTCTCCCAGATCGGCGTGTGGAAAAGAACCGTATCCTGCAATACGAAGCTGATCTGATCGCGAATCGACTTAATGGTGAATCCGCGAATATCGGTTCCATCAATCTTGACCGAACCGGAGACCGGATCATAAAAGCGTGCAACCAGATTGATGATGGTCGTCTTGCCGCCACCGGTTGGGCCCACAAATGCCGCCACCTGTCCCGGCGCGATCTTGAAGCTGACATTCTTGAGAATCGATTGCTCCGGACCATATCCGAATGAAACGTTATCGAACTCGATATTGCCCTTGAAGGCTTTTGCCCGTCGCGCGTGAGGCATATCCCGCACCGCGCTCTCGGTACCCATGATTTCGCGAATCCGCTCAAGTCCCACTCCGGCTTTTGAAACCGTGTCGGACATTTTCGACAGGTCTCGCATCGGCTTGTACATCTTGCCCAGGTACGAGAGAAAGACCACAAGGTCTCCGGCCGTCAACTCACCTGCCATCACCAGGCGGGCGCCGTATGCCAGCATCAGGCAGGTTCCAGTCGCAACAATGACGTCGACCAGAGGCGCCAGCTTCATTTTGATGCCTCGCGCAACGAGAGCCGTTTCGACATTGTCGAGGCTTTGCCGCTCGAATCGGCGTTCTTCGTAACTCTCACGAGCGAAGGCCTTGACCAGACGAATCGACGACAGAACCTCTTCGACGGTCGAAACCAGTTCGCTTTCCTTTTTTCGGACAGCGCGCGAGGCTTTCTTGATGCGCCGGGTGAAGTAGTAGACAACCATGAAAAGAACGGGGGCAATGGAAAGCGAGATCAGGGTGAAATGCCAGTTTCTGTAAAACATGACACCGATGATTCCGAAAAGAGTAAGGAAACTGGTCACGATGCCCAGCAGAGCGGAAGCAACAAAGCTTTGAACGCTGTCGATATCGCTGGTTACCCTGCCAATGAGATCTCCGGTTCTTTTCTCATCGTGTTCGGCCAGCGAGAGCCTGTGTATGTGGTGGTAGAGTGTGCGCCGCAGGTCGTGCATCACCCACTGGCCAACATTCGTTGTGAGGTAGTCCTGCAGGTAGGAAGTGACGGCGCTGACAACCGCAATGGCCGCTACTGCAACGACGGCAAAGTTGAGAATGGCGAGTTTATCGTTTCCGATCCAGCCAACCACATCGACCATCCAAGGCGGCATTGGCTTGGACTGCAGTAGATAGTCGAGTACGATTTTTATCGGCCAGGGTTCCAGAAGGTCCGCCATAACCCCGACAGCAACGGCCACGAGCGCCATCGTCATCGCTTTCCAGTGCGGACGTAAGAGTCCGGTAATTGGAAGGACCTTCGGCTTTGTCCGATCGGCCACTAGAAGCCCCGTGATATGGATAGGTATATCTTCGTGCCTTCATTACTACGGCCAGCTTCCAGTCTTGCGGCGAAAGCGTGCGAGTGGCGGTACTGAAGCCCGCCACCGACGCCCGTACGCCACTTGCTGGAACTGAAACGTGGACCCGCGGGTATCGACGGATCAGCCAGGGATCGCTCGTCGCCCCAGGTCTGGCCTGAATCTGCGAAGCCGAAGACATCAACACCCCGGTGATCCGTCTTCTTGAACACAGTCCGTCGCAGCTCAGTGGAGAACATCAAAAGATTGTTGCCTCGAAATCGATAGGACTGATAGCCGCGAACATATTCCCGGCCGCCCAAAAACGACAGGTCATAAAACGGAATCTGGCTGCCGCCCTTTGTGTTCTTGAACTGTCCTCTGGAACGCAATGCGAGAGAAGTTCGGGAACTCCCAAGCGGAATATACCCTCGCGCGTCGAACTCCGCCTCAAGCCAGCCATAGTCGGAAAAGTCAGCATGGTTCTTCATTCCGTCATTCGAGGCGAAACGGCCGTAGAGGTCGATGCCGCGCGTGAGGTCAACTGATTTGTCACGGGCATCGTATTCGATGAAGCCGCCATACGACAGGATCTGGGTGGCCGACAGCAGTCCGGGTATCCATTGCGTGCCCGGCTGGTCCGGAATCCCGGAAAACTTTTCGGTGATTGCAGAACCATTGTTTTTGCCCGCCCTACTTTGAGAATTCATGACCTGACCGAAAACTCCACTCTGTAAATGTTTGGTAATATCCCGATAGAACGATCCCTGGTAGCTTCGCTGGTCCGTTTCGAAACTGGTCCTAATGGCCTCGGAACTCTCTGGCCCGATTCCATAGAAGTCACTTTGGCGCTTCATATAGCTGAACCACACGTCGGCGTGGTTGCGGTTCCCGTTGGTGTCGAGAACGGCTTCAAGGTCGAAACGCTGATCCAGCACCGTCGATGTCAGGAAGTTCGCGCGCAGTTGCAAATGGGGAATCGCATCGGCAGTGGTGACTTGTACGCCCCCCGCAATTCCAGCTCCTTGGGCAAAACCGCCAAGAACGCCACGCATTCGGGCATACGTTGTGTTTAAGCGCTTTCCGGGAAGATTGAAGGCGGACAAATTCTCCCGAAGGGGAATATTGCGGCAAGTGGATTTGAGACAAGGGTCCGCTGGAGATTCTGATTCCTGTTCCGATGACTGGCAGAACGCGACGCCACTCGAAAGGCCAAACAGAAGCAAAACCCCAATCGAACATAAACCAAACCTCAAACCTGTTTTTCGCACATTCATGCCTGGAGTCTGTGCCTGTGCCCGCTTCTTCGCTGTATCAAAGTGTACAAGGGCACTTCCTACAGATCCGCTTCGTCTTCCGGGCCTGCCATGACCAGACGTGAAGAGGTTTGTTCGGACTCTATGCGCTCCTGGCAGCGTATGCATGTTTCCGCCCATGGCACGGCGTCGAGCCGTTTATCATTGATGTCTTCTTCGCAACGCATGCATTGACCATATTGACCACCGTCAATCGCCGCGATGGCTTTCTCAATCAACTGTAAACGGACGAAATTGGTTTCGTGCAGGTTGTACAGAACGTCTCTGTCATGGCTGATGGCGGCCAGATCTCCTTCGTCTTCCGTCTTCTCGAGTTTGATATCTTCCGCCGCGAGTTGGTTTCGCTTAAGCGACTTAAGCAGCTCCTCGCGCTCGGCAGTCAATTGCAGCCGGGCATTCCTGAGCTTGATTGCATCCATTCTTCCGTCCTCCATTTCGAGACAGCGACTATCGCCGAACAGACGGGAAATCGTGTGTTCAAAATTGCACAAAGACACGTATAAATTTCGGGCAAATAAATTTCGGGCGGATCGGCCATGCACGGTCGGGGTAATATCATCTCGCCTTACAGCTTGCTGTGGCGTGTGTTCAATCGAAATTCCAGGAGTCCGTCAATGCCGAGACTGAAAAGGGTGAAAACGACAGAATTGCCTGTCGATCCGTATGTAACCCGACTTTTCGAAAACATCGCGGAAGGCAAGCGCGTTGTAACCTGCCGGAAGGGCGAAACGATCTATTCGCAGGGCAATCCCGCCGACGCCATCTTTCTGATTCAGAGCGGAAGAGTGAAAATGACCGTGGTTTCTGCGACGGGCAGGGAGGCGGTCACCGGAATACTGGGAACTCACAGCTTTCTGGGCGAGGGTGCGCTTGTTGGACAAACTCTTCGAGTCAGCACGGCAACGGCAATGGAACCGGCCGTCCTGATCCGGATCGAGAAACACGTCATGGGCAAGGCCCTGCTGGAACAATCGGAGCTGTCTGAAAAATTTATTGCGGCATTGCTCGTCCGCAATATGGATCTCGAAGAAGACCTCTGCGACCAGCTCTTCAATCACAGTGAGAAGCGGCTGGCGCGGGTCCTGCTTAAACTTGCCCGATTGCCCCAGCACGAGAGTGTCATGGATGGCAGGTTGCCGATGCTCAGCCATGAAACACTCGCCGAAATGGTGGGCACCACGCGGTCCCGCATCACTCACTTCATGAACAAATTCCGAAAACTGGGATTGATCGACTACAACGGAGAACTGACGGTGAGAACGGAGATGTTGACCGACCTGGTCCTGCACGACTGAAAACCAGGGACGCACTCCGAATTGGGGGAATTCGAGTACGCCCCTGATTCTCTAGCGCAGTTTCGCCTGAATGGTCGAACGGCTTCCGATGACGTCACCGGAAACAACCAGTTCCACGCGGCGATTCTGCTGCCGGCCCGCTGACGTATCGTTGGTTGCCACAGGCTGGCTCTCACCAAATCCAGCGGACGAAATCGAAGACGAGACAATGCCCTGTTTCACCAGAAAATCAAGAACGGCGGTTGCCCGATTTTCCGACAACACCAAATTTGACTGTTCTGTTCCCACGCTGTCGGTATGACCTTCCACTTCCAATTTCAAAGTCGGATAGGCCAGCACGATGCCGGAAATTTTGGACAGCTTCTCACGCGCACCGGGCTTCAGCGTAAATTGACCGGTGTCGAAGAGAACGTCCGACATATTGACGATCAGACCTCGGGCGCTGTCCTGAGTTTGCAGGATCGCATTCAGCTGAATGATCAGTTTGTTGCGTAGTTCCTGCTTCTCGCGGTCGGACTGAGCCAAGGCGTTCTTTTTTGCCAGTTCGTTGGCTGCTTCCACTGCTTCCTTATCGCGTGCCGCACGCTGTGCCGTAAGCTCCGCATCGACCCGGGTGCGCTCCGCCTGGACCCTGGCTTCGTCTGCGGCTCGTCTGGCCGCACTCTCCGCGTCGACCCGCGTGCGATCGACTTGTGCCCTGGCGTCGTCGGCTGCGCGCCGGGCAGCATCCTGCGCGTCCAGTCTGGCACGGTCCGTCTGTGCCTGAGCCGCTGCGCGGCCACGTTCGGCAGCGCTGGCATCCTCGCGCGCATTGGCGGCGGCGGTATTCGCGGCAGATTCGCGGGCAGCCGAAGCTGCAATCGTGGCTGCTTCGCGGCTGGCGGAATCCCGGCGCTCCTTATCGAGGCGCGCCTCGGACTGAATCTTCAGCGTGATCAAACGGGAATCCTCGGCCGTTTGAACCGCCTCGCGGGCGCTCGCTTCAATCTTTTTGGTTCCGGCTTTGCTCTTCTTATAGGCCTCGGCTTGTTCAAGGAGCCTGTTGGCTTTCTGGTAGCTGTCCGCTGCAGAAACATCTGCACCAGACCATCTTGCGATTCGCACGGCGTTGCGCGCCTGGTAAAGATCCAGAGGCGTTTTCTTGTCCAGCACCATTGGCTTCAAGTCGGCCGGCAAGACGTTGACGGTGTATTGACCACGCGGCAGCAGCTCATACTTGGCGTCGATCTCTTCGACCTTGCCTTGGGTATCGGCTCTAACGAAGTTCTCCATGACAACGACATCGCTGGGTTGCGTGACACCAAAGTAAGGCTCCGCGGTCACCACGAGCCCGAAGGCCTGGAGCTGCGTCGTCACATTGAGTTTACTGCGTGTGCCGTCGAGTCTCACTTCGCCGAGGTTTGTGGCTCTGCCTTCCGGCGTGATGGCCCACATGACATATGTCAGAAACTCCGGACCGAAGCGGGTCGCAGGTTGCAGGTTGTCAAATTCGACTTCGATTTCGGTATATGCCCGCTTGCTTTCCACCTTCGCTTCGCCGCGCGAGGCAGGAAGCAAAGCCGTGCCGCGAAAGTCAATTTTCGTTGAGCCCTCGCGATGCTGGTAATTGATGGATTTTGTCGTCCGATTTACGACATTGACGATGTTGATGGTGTAGATGGGCTGCTTGCCGTTTTGTTGTACCTGTTGCACCTGCGCTGCGACAGCTGGTGTCCCGGCGGCCAGTACAAGTGCGGTCGCCATAATCATATTGAGTTTTATCAAGGTTGACCTCCTAGTTACTGTTTATGAACATCTCGCAGATCGATTCATCAAGATGTCCTCAATTGCTCAATGAAGTCGAAATGCCCGGCTGTTGCGATTGTTGCGGAGATTCGCAGGCAGCTGTGCACTAACGCACAGCGAACCTGCGGTCATGCGATCACACTTTCAGTCGAGCCTGAAACCGGGGCCATATGGGTTTCCGGTCTTCCAAACAACTCACTAAAGAAAAGAGGACAATCATGGGATCGAAGAGATTCCTTATCTATTCATCAACCGCCGTACTCGCTCTGTTCTGTTTCGCGACAGCGGCATTGACACAGAGCAAGACCGCCACGACCAAACTATCCGATGAAGCCGAACGCGCGGCAAATGCCGGATCCGTTCTGGGCGAAATCATGTCCGCTCCGGACCAGGACGTCCCCGAGGCGCTGTTGAAACGGGCCCAGGGAATCGCCGTTATCCCACACGTCATTAAAGGCGCATTTGGAATTGGCGGCCGTTATGGCAAGGGCCTGGTCTCACAACGAAACGCAGATGGCAGCTGGGGAACGCCCTTGTTCATCGACATCGGAGGTGGAAGTTTCGGTCTGCAGCTTGGCGTTCAGGCCACCGATCTGGTGATGGTTTTCACAAATCGTGAAGGGATCCAGCCGCTGCTCAAAGGCAAACTGAAACTCGGCGCGGACGTTTCCGCCACAGCCGGGCCGGTTGGGCGCAACGCCGAAGTGGGAACAGATATTCTGCTGAAGTCCGCAATTTACTCGTATTCACGCTCCAAGGGTTTATTTGCCGGAGTCGCGCTGGATGGAGCGGTGCTTGGGATGGACGATGACGCAAACAAGAGTGTCTATGGAGCCAACTTTGTGGCTTCCGGCACGTCTGCGGGCAAACTCACCGCCGCGCAGTCGAGCGTAGTGCAGCCGTTCATGAGCGCCCTGCAGAAGTATGTTTCACGCGTGTCAGTCACCAGCAAGTAACCGGCAACCAGGAGGTATACGGGAATGTTGTGGACAATATTTTGTGTCCTGATGGTACTGTGGCTTTTCGGCATGGTGTCTTCTTACACCGTGGGCGGTTACATTCATATCCTTCTCCTACTCGCGCTGGTATCGGTTGTAATTCAATTGATCGGCGGCCGGCGCTCAGCGTGAAACCTCTTTAACTCTATCGGGAGCGTTGGGATTTTCCAGACGCTCTCCAGGTCATCTGAACTAAGTCGGGTTATCTGTCTTCCTAGCACTTAGATAAGGTCAGGAGGTTTTGATGTTTGCTCGAAATCTATCGAAGCAATTCAATCGGGCTCTGGTGGTTGCTTTCAGTGTCACTGTTTTGTGCATGGTGTTCTCCAGCGCAGCGTCGGCTCAGTTGTCTGAAAAAAAGACCATGATCACGTTCACCGTTCCCGTTGAGATCCCGGATGCCGGCGCTCAGGTATTGCCTCCCGGCACCTATATTTTCAAAATGGTGGATTCCAAAACGGACCGGAATATCGTACAGATCCTGAGTAAGGATGAGTTGCACGTCTTTGCCACGATCCTGGCAATCCCAAACTATCGCTTGAAGGCCACCGACAAGACGGTGATGACCTTTGCGGAAAGAGCCGCCGGACAGCCTCAGGCACTGCGAGCCTGGTTCTATCCCGGCGAATTGTGGGGCCAGGAATTCGTGTATCCGAAGACGAAGGCCGTGCAACTGGCACAGGCCTCAAATCAGCCCATACCCTACATTCCTGACGAAGTCGCGGCGACCATCGTTGCAGCTCCGGCAAGGCCTGCAGCTCCCGTACGTGCGGCGGCTCCGGCAAGTGCGGCAGCGGCTCCGGCAGTAACGGTCTTGAGAGACGTGCCCGTGTTGGCGATCAGGCCGACAGGTGAAGTTGTCCAGATCGCTGAAGTATTTGAGACGCCGCCCATGCGGTCCGCTTCAGTTCTGCCAAAAACTGCCAGTAATTTGCCGCTCCTGGCAATGCTGGGCTTTCTCAGCCTTGGGCTGGGCATCGCACTTCCAAAGTTGTGCGTTCGCTAATACTCGCCGGACTCATTGGCCTCGTCACGGTTCTGCTGCCGGTGCAGCAGGACCGTGACGAGGGTCAATTCACGATTGCCCTCGACGCCGACCTCGTCGTCTTCAACGTAACGGTTACAGACAGCATGGGCCGGCACGTCGCTGGGCTAAAGGCAGTCGATTTCCAGGTTCGTGAAGAGAATCGCATGCAGGAGATCAAACTCTTCAGCGCGGAAGACGGTCCTGCCACTATCGGGCTCATCATCGACAACAGTGGAAGCATGCGCGAGAAACATGCGGATGTCACCACTGCAGCGCTTGCGTTCGCCCGCGCCAGCAATTCCGAAGACGAGATGTTCGTGGTTGGCTTCAACGAGCAGGTATATCTGGGCCTGCCGCCCTCAATTCCGTTTACCCGTGACCTGGGCCAGATCCATTCCGCGCTTGTCCTGAATTCTCCGGGCGGAATGACCGCGCTTTACGACGCGTTGGAGATGGGAATCGAGCATTTGGAAATCGGCACTCGAGACCATAAGGCGCTCGTAGTGCTGAGCGATGGTGGTGACAACGCGAGCCATAGCCGCCTGGATGAAGTGCTTCTGGCTGCGCAGCGTTCGAGTGCCACGATCTTTACCATCGGCTTCTATGACGACACGGATCTGGATCGAAATCCGCGCGTACTCCGCAAGATCGCGGAATCGAGCGGCGGGCATGCATACTTCCCGGAATCTCTCCGCGAGATGGAGCGTGTTTGGCGCGACATCGCCCAGGGGATTCGCAGTCAGTACACAATCGGATATCACTCCAGCAACCCCATTCATGACGGCAAATTCCGGAGCGTCAAGATCTCTGCAAATCCCAGCGGCAAGCGGGATCTACGGGTTGCGACTCGAGACGGCTACCTTGCCCGGAACGCTGGATCGAACGCGAAATGAATATGCGCTTTTCCATCTTTCACACCGCGCGGAAGCTGTTGCTGTGGTTTGGTGTGGCGGCGCTGGCCTATGTCGGCGGTACGGTGGCATATGCGGGAATCTATCAGAGCTACCAGTCCTGGAAATTTCAGCAGACGGATGCGGTCACTCCGCACGTTGCCGTTGATATCCAGGACGGAGATCCCGTCGGAAGGCTTGAAATTCCGCGTATTGGGATTTCGGTGATGGTGCTTCAGGGGACCAGCGAAGGTTCGCTTGCCGCTGGTGCGGGGCATGTGCCGGGGACTCCTCTGCCTGGAACGGGAGGAAATGTTGCAATCGCGGCCCACCGCGACACGTTTTTCCGGAGTCTTAAAGAGATACGGCCTGGCGACAGCATCCGCTTCTCAACCGTTCACCAAACGTTCGAATACGTTGTCGCTTCGATGGAAACGGTCGACCCGAAAGACACCCGCGTTATCGAGTCTCGGGCCGTTCCGGAACTCACGCTGATTACCTGCTTCCCGTTTTACTACGTCGGGTCGGCACCAAAACGATTCATTGTTCATGCGTTGCCGCTGAAGTAAGCCATGTCGGTTTGTGGCCAGCAACGGAGTTTGTTAGAGTCCAACGCGATGACCCTGTTGCGGTCCTGGCAAAAACATTTTAGCGTACTGACACCGGAACATCTGCGCCGCCTGCTTTGGATAGGACTTGCGTTCCTTTTTCTTGGCATTTTCATCAAAGTCAGTTGGGAACTCCACGAAGATTCCGGCATGGACTCGCTCGATCGAAGAATCCTGATTTTCGTCTCGAACCTCAGGACCACGGCGCTGAATGGCCGGGCGGTGGATATCTCGGCGCTGGGTTCTCCAACAGTGGTTACGGTATTCACTGTGATTGGGGTTGTACTTCTGTGGCTCAACCGCGATCGCTGGGGTTGTGCGTATCTGACGATAGGTAGCGCGGGCGCCGGCGTGGGAACCTATGTCCTGAAACATTTTTTCAGGAGGGAGCGCCCGTCCGTAATTCCGCAACTTGTGGAAGTGAGCGGCTTTTCCTATCCCAGCGGTCATTCGATTACCGCAACGTCTTTCTACCTCCTTTTGATGTTTCTTGCGTGGAGGCACTACCCTTCGTGGCAGGCTCGTGTTGTGTTGTCGGCATGCACGGCACTGCTTATTGGCGGAGTCTGTTTTTCACGCCTTTATCTCGGCGTCCATTACCCAAGCGACGTACTGAGCGGAATTTGTTTTGGAGCAGCGTGGGTGTTCTTGCTGACCTCCTGTTTTTCGGACGCCGACAATCGCAATTCTGGTATCCGCGACGTCCGCATTCGCCAATCCGGCAACAAGTAATTTTCCGCGAAGCTCTAAATCGAAAGAAGGCGACCAAAGAACGACCGATAGGATCGCAGTGCAACGCGAAGATCCTCGGTTGATACACTGTCGCCGCGTTCCCACTGGGCATCAAGCTTGGATTTTTCATCGACAAACATTTCTGTCAGGCGCCTCATGACCTCCGATAATAAACTATCGGCATTCGCGACTGCTTCACGTGGTTCATCCACAAAGCCGCCTTGGATAGTATCCCAGAGAGTACGAAGCTTCTTCGCCTCTCCGGGAGAAAAGAGGAGTGCCGCGTAATCGTCTGCTGGCATTGCAGTAGCAGCCCCTTCAGCTGCTGCGCTGTTACCCTTCATTGTTGACGGGACGCCAGCAGGAGCCTCTGTTCGCTCTGGCTCAGGATGCCTGGCTCGCAGCTCGACGTCTGTCTTTGATAATTTTGGCGCGACGGCTGCGGCCACGGCGGCCATTGTGAACCCTGAATCTCTCGATTCTCCGGCGTTCTTATATGATTCATTCATCCCATTTTCTCCATTCTTTTTTCCGTGATATCCACGTTCCACCATGCAGCCAACTTCTTAACAAGACGCATTCATGACGCAGCCTTCATCGCGGCCAATTTCGGCTCACTGACAAGCTCTTCAAAAAGCGTCCGGTAATGGACCATAGCCTGGCGCAAATCTTCCGTATTGGCCTGACCCTTCGCCTGGCGAAGGGCGATTTCGTGCGCTGTACGATAACTCTCCAGAACCCGCGGATGGTCCACCGAGATATCCGCTGCACGCTGATCGAAATCCGTCACGGGATAACCACGAGTAGCCATCACATCACCCAGTAATTGATCGGCTTCCGACACGGCTCCGGCGGGGCCATCCACAAATCGCGACTGGATTTTGCGCCAGGAGTCCTCGAAACGCGCACGATCTGCGGGAGCGATCGGTCGTACATTAAAACTTTCTACCCGTTGCGCACGCTCTTCGAGGCCGGCTTCCGCATGTCGCCGATTTCCAGTTTCGTTTACGGCTCGGGTATATTCCGCGCCGCCGAATTTGTTTCGCAGTCTTTCGGACCGGCGATTTCGGCGGTACAACAATGCCGCCGCGCCGGCGATCACTATCAAAACGAGAGCGATAACCAAGGTCAGTTCTGTCGTCGTTAGCGCTGTAAAGTTCATAACCTGCCTCCAGTCCTATTTCGAATTTATCTGTTGATGGCTCCACGGCGTGAAGCGATGCGAAAGTTGGCAAGCGGTGCAGAACAGATTCTCTGGGGGACATTCGCTTTCCAACGTAGTCCCCATCCTAGAAGCAGGGGAAAGAAGTGTCTGTGCAGTCTTGAACGCGGCGGTAGTTTTTCCGATCAGCCGCAATCAATATCGGGAGGAGAATCAGGCTACCAACTGATCTCGGCCGGGCATTGCTTCCATATCTTTTTGACAGCATGCCGTCCAGAGCACCGCTTCCAGCCCGCTCCTACTTCTTACCGATCGAATCGAGCAATGTCTTCATGTCTTCGGCGTGTTCCTCTTCTTTGGCGAGGATTGCTTCAATCATGATGCGTGTCGTGGGGTCGTCATCGCCGAGGTAGCGGATGATTTCGCCGTAGGACTCAACGGCGATGCGTTCGGCGACGAGGTTCTCCTGAATCATTTCCACGAGCGATGCGCCTTCGACGTACTGCGAATGGCTGCGGATCGCCAGCCCGGCAGGGTTGAGGTCCGGCGCTCCGCCGAGCTGAACGATCCGCTCGGCGGCCATATCCGCATGGCTCTGTTCTTCGGTAGCGTGTTCGAGAAATTCCTGGGCAACGGACTGCGCGTGAATTCCATTAGCCATGTAGTAATGCCGCTTGTAGCGAAGTACGCAGACGATTTCTGTCGCCACAACGTCGTTCAGTATCTGGATCACCGTGTCCCGATCGGCCTTGTAGCCATGGGTGATGGCGCCTTGCTCCATGTGTTCCCGGGCGCGCCGGCGGAGTTCCTGAATGTCGGTGAGAAATGGACGACGTTCGTCTTTCGCGGCTATCGCTTTCATAGTGGTTCACCCTGTTTTCTGGAATTTAGGTCGGCCACGAATATCTCACCACGGGATTCCCCCGGTCGGTGCAAAAGTGCACACTCAGGCGTTACATTATGCTGAGCGGAATAGGCGGACCTTTGATGCCGTTTGCCGAGGGGTGGTTGCGACAGTGGTCTCGGTAAGTATTGCTGCCTGAGTTACAACGACGACGCCGGAGGCCGTGACGAAATGGTACTTGCGGTCGTTATCGAGATCGAATCCGATCTCAACACCTGCCGGAACCTGGACGCCTTCTTCAATAATCGCATGGCGAATTCGTGCGTCCTTTCCAACCGATACACCCGACATGAGCACGGAAGACTCAATCACTCCGCCTTCTTCGATTTGAACGCCAGGTGAGAGGATGGAACGGCGAACACGGCACCGGGTGAGCAAACGTGCACGGACGGACCTCGAGCTGTGGGCGCGGGATGATGGATACGAAGGCCATTTCGGATTCGCATATGGATCGAACCGCTTTCCCGGGCGGACAAGATCCATGTTGGTTTCGTAGTAGGCATCGATAGTGCCGATGTCGCGCCAGTACCGGGGAGCTTGCTTTGCTTCGTCGCGGAATTCGTAAGCACGGATGTGAGCCGATCCAATGAGGGACGGAATGATGTGATGTCCAAAGTCGAATCCATTCCCCGTGTTGCAATTCTCGTTCAGCGCATTCATGAGTAACTCTCTCTTGAAGACATAGACACCCATATTGATCAATGCGCCTGCTCGATTCGAAGGAAGCGGGCAGGGGGTCGCTGGTTTTTCCTGGAAACCGACAACCCTCAACTCGTCGTCCACCTCAACAACTCCGTAGTCCTTTGCCGCGGTCAGCGCATGCTCCACTGTGGCGATGGTCAAATCCGCTTTGGTATCGGCGTGGTAGGACAGAAGCCGGCGGTAGTCCATGTGGTAGACATGGTCGGCCGACAGAATCAGGACGGGTTCCGGTCCGCAACTCTCCAACTCACCCATGTTTTGGAACACGGCATCGGCGGTTCCCCGGTACCGTTGCTCGCCACGCGGTGGAAGACACACGAGCGGCTCCGGGCTGTATCCGGACCACAGCCTGCTCCAACCTTGCCGGATGTAGCTCTGAAGTTCCTCGTGTTTGTACTGCGTGAGCAAGGTGACATTTTTCAGGCCCGAGTTGAGGCAGTTTGACAGGGTAAAATCAACAATCCGGAATATGCCACCAAACGGGACGGCAGGTTTGGGCCGGGATGCGGTCAGCGGATAGAGGCGTTCGCCTCGTCCTCCCGCCATTATCAGTGTCTGCGCGGTTGGCATGGCCGTGGCAATAGTCATGGTTTCACCTTTAATTAATCATGCAAGACGGCTTCGGTCAGACGTTCGGCCTTTACAGTAATAATCCCGGCGCCCTTGTAATCAATCAGCCCGAGAGTTCTGAATTTCTTCATGAAATCGCCGACCTTCGCAACCGTCGTCCCGACCATTTCCGCCAACACTTTCCTGGTCATGGTTGGGAGCTTCGTGTCCGGAGACTTATCGTGCGGACGACGCCGCGTCAGTTTCAGCAGCGCACAGGCCAGGCGCCTTTCGCTATGGTTGAAAAGCTGATCGGTGAGATCTTCTTCCAGGTTCATGTTGCGGGCCAGCAGCGACGATATGAACTCCTGGGAAACCCTGGGATCGAGATGGAGTGCCCGGAGCATGGCGCGTTTTTCGATCCGAAATATGGTGGATGCTTCCATGGTTGTAGCCGTGCTCGTCCGTCGAGAACTTCCGACGAGGCACTCTTCCCCCATGAAGTCGCGAAGGCCCAACCTGGCCAGTACGGCTTCTTTGCCATGAGGCGAGACGACCGTGAGCTGCACGTGGCCCGATTTGATAAAAAAGATCGCTGCGCCTGGTTCACCCTGCGAAAACACCCTTGCGCCGCTTCGAAACTTCAGCAACCGCTTACCTGTGACAACGTTCCTAAGAAGGCTGTCGAGCGGAGATTTGGTCTTTGCGGACCTGGCCGTGGGTATCATTCGTGGGGATGGCATCGCGTGGAACACTCCAGTTATCCGTGAACACGTCTGGGTTGCAGTATCCTCCATCGGGACAGGACGATGCTGAGCAATACTGCACACTAATTGCTGCAGCCCGAGTGGTGCAATCTTGAACAGACGGAATGCAGGCACCACGCCATAATTCATTCCAGTCTGGAGGACCACATATCATGCCTTTGTTTCAACTCGCTGCCACACTGATCGTCGTTGGCGTTCTTCTCTGGCTTGTAAATATGTACATACCAATGGCTCGTTCGATCAAAACGATATTGAACGCCGTTGTGGTGATCGTCGTTGTCGTATGGCTTCTGAATGTGTTTGGGATACTGGATTCCGTCCGGACATTGCGGGTTGGACGCGGTTAGTCGTATGGGCACCCGCAAAGTAATACTGGTTGCCGATGACGAGATTAAGATTCGCACCTTTGTCCGAGAGATCCTTCGCGATGAAGGTTATGACGTGCTGGTGGCCGCTGACGGAGATGAGGCCTTGACGCTGTCGCAAGCCCACGAGGGGAGCATTGACCTCATGGTAACCGACGTCAACATGCCACGCCTGGATGGCGTGGCTGCATTTCAGCGGATCTCCGCTGAACGCTCAGAAATGAAAGTGCTATTCATGTCCGGCGGGATGCTTCGACCGCACCTGTCTGAATCCTGGCCGCTCCTGGGCAAACCCTTCCGGCTGTATGATCTGCTTGCGAAGGTGCATGAGATTCTTCGGGACGAACGGCAGGCGGACAGTGAAATTAAACCCATCATCCTTGTTGTCGACCAGGATGAGGAACGGAAACAACGCACGAAGGCCGTTCTTACCGAGAACGGATATGTGGTGCTTACGGCCGACAGCGTCGAAGAGGCCGAAGCGATTTCCGAAAGCGCAGCGAGAATCGACTTGATTGTCAGTGAAGTGATGCTTGCCGGCGGTAACGGCGTCCGGCTTGCCGAGCGGGAATCTTTTTCCCGCAACATCGATACGCTTCTGATTTCCCACGTCCCCGAGAATCAATTGAAAAAGGTCCCTGGATTTTCAAGCCAGCCGCAGTTTCTTTCGAACCCATTCACACCGGAAGAATTATTGAAGCGCGTTCGCCAAATGGTGAAGGATCCCAGGTGAAGCGATAACTGCCGAAACACGGTGTGTGCAATCGGGAACAGCTTCTTCCGCCGGTTGACTGCATAGTTTGTACTTAAGGTAACCGTCGCTATGAGTACAACTGAGGCAACTTCATCGGGATTGATCGGCACGCTGTTTACGGAGGCGGGCTCGCTCAGCCAATTTGCATTGCAGTCCGTCCGTGCAACCTTTCGGCGTCCGTTTGAGTTCAGGGAGATCATTCAGCAGACCTACATGGTGGGCTGGCGCTCTCTGCCTCTGATCGTGACGTCAGGATTGGCCATCGGTGTGGTGCTGTCCATGCACACACGGGCCGTGATGGAACGGTTCGGAGCTGAAGCGCTGATTCCGTCGGCGCTCGCGATTGCCTTGATTGGCGAGACCGGTCCATTGATGACCGGACTACTTGTAGCCGGCCGCGTCGGCGCCGGCATCGGAGCAGAACTCGGCGGCATGCGGGTGACCGAACAGATCGATGCGCTCGAATCGCTGGCCGTGGATTCGGTTCATTACCTTGCGGTCACACGCATCATTGCATGCATGATTGCACTGCCGATCCTCACGACGGTGATGAACTTCTCCGGATTGGCAGGCGGATATATGGCGGAGTCGGCCATCTCCGGCATTACGATGAAGGCCTACTTCCATCATGCCTTCGAAACTCTTGGCTTTCTCGAATACATCATGCCGACAGTGAAGACCGTTGTGTTCGGATTCATCATCGGTACGGTTTCATCGTACCTCGGATACACGGCCACCGGCGGGTCCAAGGGGATCGGCCGCGCCTCGACAATGAGCGTCGTGCTTTCGTCGATGCTTCTGATCTTCATCAACGTTTTGCTGGTACGAATCATATTCATTCTATTTCCGGCGGGAGCACTATGACGGGACCTATGCCGACAATACGATTCGACGGTGTGTCGAAGTGCTTCGGCGAAAAACAGGTGCTGGACAATGTTTCCTTCGACGTGCCACAGGGCGGAGTCTGCTGCATCCTGGGCCGGAGCGGCACCGGGAAAAGCGTCACTCTCAAACTCCTCATGGGCCTGCTCAAGCCGGACTCCGGAAATATTCTCATGAATGATCTTCAGATCGAAGCGCTCGACAGCGCCCACCTTGTAAAAGCCCGGAAGAACATGGGATTTCTTTTTCAATATTCGGCGCTGTTCGACTCGATGACGGTTGCGGAAAACGTCGCATTCCCACTGCGGCGCCATACATCAATGTCGGAAAAGGACATCCAGGGTACCGTCCGAGAGAGACTCAAAGCCGTGGGTCTGGAGAACGATCTTGACCAGATGCCTCTTGAACTGTCCGGCGGCATGCGAAAGAGAGCCGGCCTCGCTCGTGCGCTTGCGCTCGATCC
>Ga0134122_10000693_pt1 | contig 23309 bp, 21 predicted proteins | sample KB302_FD_96461 | JGI IMG/M metagenome (GOLD analysis project Ga0134122, IMG submission 96461) | Terrestrial soil microbial communities without Nitrogen fertilizer from Kellogg Biological Station, Michigan, USA - KB3-0-2 | ecosystem: Environmental > Terrestrial > Soil > Unclassified ...
CGGCGCCGATAGAGGACGTTCACCAGCCCGGAGGCGGCATTGGTGAAGGCGAAGAAGGGATCACGGCTCATCCGGAACTGCTCCAGCGCCTCCTCCACCGACATCGGCTTGGCCGGCACCGGCGTGATCTCGATCGGCTCGACAGACTCCCCTCGCTCCGCTCGGGACTCTCTTTCGTTTCCGCTCGGCTCGCCTTCGGCTGCGCCTCGCCAAGCCACTGCCCGCGGACGTTTGCGCGAGGGGGGCTTGTGGGTCTGGATGCGATCCTTGAGCTGGCGGACCTGGCGGGTGAGGGCGGCCAGGGCGGCGTCCACCGCCGCCGCCAGGTCCGCCGCGGTTTCCTCGCTCCGGAAGGTGTGGAGCTTGGCCACCAGCGTCACCCCGGCGGTGCGGCGATTCCGCTCCCGCGCGAGCACCACCCGGGCCTCGGTGGCTTTCGGCGACAGGCGCGCGATCTTCTCGATCCGCTCCTGCAGGTGGGCCCGGTAGGTCGGGGAGACGGTGAGGCCGCGCGCGCTGATGATCACCCGCATGGGCGCCGCCGCGCTCAGCGCTTCTTGGGGGCCATCCTGCGCTGGTGCGAGGGCGAGATACCGAGCTCTTCGCGGTACTTGGCCACCGTCCGGCGCGCGATGGTGAGCCCCTGCGCGTGCAAGGTCTTGGCGATGTCCTGGTCCGAGTACGGCTTGGCGGCGTCCTCGCCCGCCACCAGGTCCTGGATGGTCTTCTTCACCGACACCGAGGAGACCACGTCGCCGTTGTTCGAGGCGATGCCGCTGTGGAAGAACCACTTGAGCTCGTAGAGCCCCTGGGGGGTCTGGATGTACTTGTTGGTGGTCACGCGGCTGATGGTGGACTCGTGCATCCCGATGTCCTCGCCCACATCACGCAGCGCGAGGGGGCGGAGGTGCGCAAGCCCCCGGTCGAAGAAATCCCGCTGGAACTTCACCAGGCTGGTGGCCACCTTCCGGATGGTGCGCTGCCGCTGCTCCACGCTCTTGATGAGCCACAGCGCGGAGCGCAGCTTCTGCTCCACGAACTGCTTGTCCTCCCCGGCGGACCCGCGGAGAAGCGAGCGGTAGAGCGAGTTGACCCGGAGCCGGGGCAACCCTTCGTCGTTGAGCACCACCACGTAGTCGTCGCCGATCTTCTGCAAGGTCACGTCGGGGGCGATGTAGCGCGAGTCCGAGACCACGAAGCGGCGGCCGGGCTTGGGCTCCAGGCCCTGGATCTCCTCCACCGACTCCATGATGCGGTCCAGCGGCTGCTTGAGCGCCCGCGCGATCTCCGGATAGCGCCGCCGCTCGAGATCATCCATGTGCTTCTCGACGATCTCCACGGAGATCGGGTCCGGCTCGGAGTCGGCCCGCAGCTGGAGCAGCAGGCACTCCTGGATGCTCCGCGCCGCCACCCCGGAGGGGTCGAAGCTCTGGATGAGGAGGAGCGCCTTGTCGACCTCGTCCACCGTCCGGCCCAGCTGCTCCGCGAGCTCGGCCGTCTCCGCGCGCAGGTATCCGTCGTCATCGAGATTGCCGATGATCGACTCGCCCAGCGCCAGTAGCACCGGGTCGTCGGTGATCATCCGGAGCTGCTCCATCAGATGATCGGTGAGCGAGGTCTCGGTGCGGCCCAGGTTCTCGAAGGGCAGGTCGTCCCGCTCCTCGGTGGAGACCGGGGTCCGCTCCTCCGGCTGATCGAACATCGCCTGGGTAAGATCGAAGGGCAGGTCGTCCGACCGCTCCCCGTCGACCGTGCTCTGCTCCTTGGCCTGCGGCGACTCGCTGGGCGGGGGCTGGAGGTCGGCCGTCTCGGGCCCCGGGACCTCCGCCACCGGCTCGTTCTCCGCCTGCACCTCCTCGAGGAGCGGGTTCTCGCGAAGCTCCTGCTCCACCACTTCCTTGAGCTCGAGGGTGGAGAGCTGGAGCAGATGGATGGCCTGCTGGAGCAGCGGGGTCATCACCACCCGCTGGGACATTCGTTGAACGAGTCGCATCGGTCAGTTGCTCCGCATAGGCGTCAGAGCGAGAACTTCTCGCCCAGGTAGATTTCGCGGGCTCGCGGGTTGTTGGCGAGCTCATGCGCAGTGCCGGCGGCGAGGATCTGGCCGTGGTACAGGATGTACGCGCGATCGGTGATGGCGAGAGTCTCCCGCACGTTGTGGTCGGTGATGAGTACTCCGATGCCGCGCTCACGCAGCCGTCCCACGATCTCCTGGATGTCCCCGATGGCGATGGGGTCGATGCCCGTGAAGGGCTCGTCGAGCAGGAGGTAGCGGGGTCCGGTCACCAGCGCCCGCGTGATCTCGAGCCGCCGCCGCTCCCCGCCGGACAGCGTGAAGGCCTTGTGGCGCGCGAGCGGGGTGAGGTCGAGCTCGGCGAGGAGGACGCGCAGCCGCGCCATCCGCTCCTGCTCCGTCAGGTCCATGGTCTCCAGGATGGCGAGCAGGTTCTCTTCCACGGTGAGCTTGCGGAACACCGAGGACTCCTGCGGGAGATAGCCCATGCCCAGGCGGCAGCGCTGGTACATGGGCAGATCCGTGATCTCCTGGCCCTCCAGGAAGATGCGGCCGCCCTCGGGCCGCATCAGGCCCACCATCATGTAGAAGGACGTGGTCTTGCCCGCTCCGTTGGGGCCCAGCAGGCCCACCACCTCGCCGCGCTGGATGTCGACGCTCACGCGATCGACCACCACGCGATTGCGGAAGCGCTTCACCAGCCCCTGAGCGATCAGACCTTCCATGGGATCACGGCCTGGCTCATGACGGTTTGCAGGGGGCGCCGGCGGCGGGCTTGCCATTGGGCGAGGCCTCGCCCTCGCGCTTGGGATAGAAGATGCCCTTCACGCGGCCGCCCGCCCCCCCTTCGACCATGCTGCGGTCCTCGGCGAGGAAGATGGTGATCCGCTCCCCGGTAACCACGTTTTCTTCCTGCCACACGCGCGCGTCGCCGGTGAGCACCACCCGCTGCTCGGCGTCGTAGTACTCCGCCCGCTGCGCGGTGCCGGTGCGGCAGTCGCGGGTGATGATGCGCACGCCGCCGGTGGACACGGTGCGCATCACCTTGTCCCCCTTCTCGTCCAGGTACACTTCCATGCGGTCTGCATACTGGGTCGAGTTATTGTGCCGCGCCACCACGTTGCCGGTGAAGATGACCAGCCCCTGCTTCTGGTCCGAGACGAGCTGATCGGCATCCACCGTCACCGGCTGGCCCTTCCCCGACGCGGGCGCGCTCTTGGGGGCCGTCTGCGCGGCTCGCGCCGTGCCCCCCGCGCCCGGGGTCGCCGGTCGAGGACGCGGCGCCGAGGACTGCGCCTCCGCCATTCCCAGCCCGCTCGCTCCGATCCATGCTCCCAGCACCGCCGCCGCGAGCCAGCGCGTCATCGCCTAGCCTTTGACCTCGGGTCGCGGCACCGGCGCGGCCTCCGCCGAGGGCACCTTCTCCGTGTCAGAAGCGCCGGGCTCGCGGGGACCAGGCTTGCTCACCCCGAAGGTGGCCCGGATGCGGCCCTTGATGGCGGTGTTCTTCTCGCCCACGCGCGCGTCGAGCCCCGTGCCATGGACCACGGCGCCCTTCTGGCGCAAGACCACGGACTCGTCCGTCCAGGCCCGCTTCGCGCCGGCGTCCCAGCGCAGCCGCACCGTCTCGAGCCGCAGCCCATCGCTCGAGATCAGCACCACATTGCCCCGCAGCTCGACGTCCTTGCTCGCCTGCGTCATCTCCCCCTCGTCGCTGGTCACCGTCCAGCTCCGATCGGGCTCATTGATGAGGATGCGGACCTTCCGGAGAAGCGTCTTGCCCTCTTTCTCGTACGCCTCCGCCTGATCCGCCTGAAGCTGCCAGCTCACGCCGTCCTTCATCTCCTCCTGCAGCTGGACTTCCTTGATCCGATAGTCCGCCTTCGTCTGCGGGGCCTCGGACGGCGCCGGTGGCGCCCCTCGTCCGCGCAGAACCAGCACCCCCACGACGATCACGACGAAGAGGGCGACGCTTGCAAAAAGTATGCGCGAGAGCCGTTGGCTATGCAATTTCAATACCACGCTAGCATAGCTTTCAAGAGCCAGGCAATAAACTTCCCGCCAGGCAGTTCCGGTCTATGCGGACGCGGAGATAGGGGGCGGCCAGGCCTTCCGGGCGCGGAGGATCATTTCCACGGCTTCACGTACCGCGCCGCGGCCGCCGGGCTGACGCGACACCCAGGCCGCGGCCCGTCGCACTTCGAGCGCGGCATCCGCGGGAGCCAGGGCGAGCCCCGCCGCGCCCATCATTGGTAAATCCGGCAAGTCATCGCCCATGGCCGCCACCTCGCCGCGCGCGCGACCCAGTCGCGCGGTGAGCTCGGCCAGGCGGGCGGCCTTGTCGCGCACGCCCAGATGCACCTCGTCGATCTCGAGCTCCGCGAGCCGGCGGGTCACCGCCGCCGAGGCGCGACCGGAGATCACCGCCACCGCCAGGCCCGCGCGGCGGGCCACCACCATGGCGTAGCCGTCGCGCACGTGAAAGCGCTTCACCTCTTCCCCCCCAGGCCCGTAGACCAGCGTGCCATCGGTGAGTACGCCGTCGACGTCGAGCACGAGGAGCCGCACCTTGGCCGCGCGCGCGACGAGAGGCATCTTCATGGCGGGTCTACGCGATCTTGGAGCCGAGGATGTCGTGGAGGTGGATGAAGGCGTGGGGGCGGCCGTCGCCGTCGGCAATGACCAGGCTCGTGATCTGGTGCGCCTCCATGACCCCGAGCGCCTTCGCGGCGAGCTCGTCGGCGTCGATGCGCTTGGGGTTCCGCGACATGCAGTCGGCCACGCGCCGGTCCAGCAGCGGGCCGCCCGCGAGCTGGAGCCGCCGGAGGTCGCCGTCGGTCACGATCCCGACCAGCCGCCCCGCCGAGTCCACCACCGTGGTCATGCCGCGGCGCTTGGCGGTCATCTCCTCCAGCGCTTCCTTCATGGTGGCCGTCTCGGCGACGATGGGCACCGCCTCCCCGGTGCGCATCACGTCCTTCACCTTGACGAACGCCTTCCACCCCAGCGCGCCCGCGGGATGCAGGGCGGCGTACTCATCCGGACGCAGCCCGCGGAGCTCGAGCAGCGCCATGGCCAGCGCGTCGCCCATGGCCAGGGCGGCGGTGGTGCTGGAGGTCGGCGCCAGGTTCATGGGGCACGCTTCCTCGCTCACGCCCACGTCGAGGACGACGTCCGCCTGCTTCGCCAGCGAGGAGGCGAGGCCGCCGGTGAGGAGCACCATGGGCACCCCCAGCCGCTTCAGCGCGGGCAGCACGGCCAGCAGCTCGTCGGTCTCGCCCGAGTTGGACAGCGCCACCACGACGTCGTCCCGGGCCACCATGCCGATGTCGCCGTGCACACCCTCGGCGGGATGGAGGAAGTACGCCGGCGTGCCCGTGCTCGCCATGGTGGCCGCCACCTTGCGCCCCACCAGGCCCGACTTCCCCATGCCGGTCACGATGACACGCCCGCGGCAGCGCGCGATCAGCTCCACCGCGGCGACGAAGCGGTCGTCGAGCCGGGTGGCGAGCGCCAGCACCGCCTCCGCTTCGAGCCGCAGGACGCGCTCGGCGAGCGCCAGCAGGCGCGCGCGGTCCATCACCCGCCTCCCCTCGCCGGCGCGAGCCCGGCGCGGATGGCGCGCAGCTCGGCGAGCAGCCCCGGGAGATCGTCGAGCCGGAGCATATTGGGCCCGTCCGAGAGCGGGCGGCCGTCGGCGAGCGGCCGATCCGGATCCTCGTGCATCTCCATGAACAGCGCGTCCACGCCCGCCGCCACCGCCGCGCGCGCGAGGAGCGGCACGTAGCGGCGCTCCCCGCCCGACCGGTGCCCGAGCCCGCCGGGCAGCTGCACGGAGTGCGTGGCGTCGAAGATCACCGGGTAGCCCAGCTCGCCCATGATGGCGAGCCCACGGAAATCCACCACCAGGTTGGCGTACCCGAAGCTGGTGCCGCGCTCGGTGAGGAGGATGTCCTCGTTGCCGGTGGAGGCGATCTTGGCCGCCACGTTGGCCATGTCGCGGGGGGCGAGGAACTGGCCCTTCTTCGCGTTCACCGGCTTGCCCGTCCGGCCGCAGGCCAGCAGCAGCTCGGTCTGGCGGCAGAGGAAGGCCGGGATCTGCAGCACGTCGAGCACCTCCGCGGCGGGCCCGACCTCGGCCACGTCGTGCACGTCGGACAGCACCGCCAGGCCGGTGGCTTCCTTGACCCGGCGGAGAATGCGCAGCCCCTCCTTGAGACCGGGGCCCCGATACGAGTCGATCGACGACCGATTGGCCTTGTCGTAGGACGACTTGTAGATGAAGGGCACGCCGGCGGCGGCGGTGATGGCCTTGAGGCGCTCCGCCACCATGATGGCGTGCTCTTCGTTCTCGATCGCGCAGGGCCCCCCGATGAGGACGAGCGGCCCGCCGCCGCCGATCGTGATCCCGCCGACCCGGACCGTCCGGCTCACCGCGGTCGCGGGCCTACGCCCGTCCCTGATGGTCGAGCGCCGCGCGAATGAAGCCGGCGAAGAGCGGATGGGGATCCCACGGGCGCGAGCGGAACTCGGGGTGGAACTGGCCCGCCACGAACCATGGATGCCCCGGCAGCTCGATGATCTCCACCAGCTGCTTCTCCGGCCACACGCCCGAGATCCGGAGCCCGCCCTTCTCGAGCCGGCCGAGATAGTCGTTGTTGACCTCGTACCGGTGGCGATGGCGCTCCTGGATGGCGCCCTCGCCGTAGAGCCGGGAGGCCGCGCTCCCCTCCTCCAGCGTGATGGGATAGAGGCCCAGCCGCATGGTGCCGCCCTTGGCGGTGATCCCGCGCTGCTCGGGCAGGAGATCGATCACATTGTGCGCGGGCTTGGGATCGAACTCCGTGGAGTTGGAGCCGGCGAGGCCGCACACATTGCGCGCGTACTCGATCACCGCGCACTGCAGCCCCAGGCAGATGCCGAAGAAGGGCACCTTCTCCTCGCGCGCGTAGCGAATGGCCTGGATCTTTCCCTCGATGCCGCGATCGCCGAAGCCGCCCGGGATGAGAATGCCGTCCAGCCCCGCCACGTGCCCGGGCACGCCCTCTCGCTCCAGCCGCTCGGCGTCCAGCCACACCACCTCCACCGCCGCCTCGTGCGCGATGCCGCCGTGGGCCAGCGCCTCGTAGAGGCTCTTGTAGGAGTCCTTGACCTCGATGTACTTGCCCACCACCCCGATGCGCACGTGGTGGCGCGGCGACTTGATGCGCCGGACGATCTCCTCCCACCGCGAGAGATCGGTGGGCCGGTCGGGCAGGCCGAGCAGCCGCACCACGCTCTCGTCGAGCCCCTGCTCGTGAAAGGCCAGCGGCACCTCGTAGATGGTGTCCACGTCGCGCGCGGAGACCACCGCCTCCTCCTCCACGTCGCAGAACAGCGCGATCTTCCCCTTGATCGACGGCGTGAGGGGATGTTCCTTGTCGGTGAGGCAGAGCAGCACGTCGGGCTGGATTCCGATGGCGCGCAGCTCCTTGACCGAGTGCTGGGTGGCCTTGGTCTTGAGCTCCGAGGCGGCCTGGATGAACGGCACCAGGGTCAGGTGCACGTAGATCACGTTCTCCTTGCCCACGTCCTTCTTGAGCTGGCGGATGGCCTCCAGGAAGGGCAGGCTCTCGATGTCGCCCACGGTGCCGCCGACCTCCACGATGACGACGTCCACCCCCGCCGATACTTTGCGGACCGACGCCTTGATCTGGTCCGTGATGTGGGGGATCACCTGCACCGTGCGCCCGAGATAGTCACCGCGCCGCTCCTTCTCGATCACGGTGCCGTAGATCTTCCCGGTGGTCATGTTGTTGTCCCGGGACATCCGCGCGGAGGTGAAGCGCTCGTAGTGGCCCAGGTCGAGATCGGTCTCGCCTCCGTCGTCCGTGACGTAGACCTCGCCGTGCTGATACGGGCTCATGGTCCCGGCATCCACGTTGATGTAGGGATCGAGCTTCAGGAGGGTCACCCGGAAGCCGCGGGCCTCCAGGAGCGATCCGATGGACGCCGCCGCCAGCCCCTTGCCCAGCGAGGAGATCACGCCCCCGGTCACGAACACGAATTTCGACGTCACTTCGGCTCTCCTTTCAGGTGACGGGCCATCTGACGCTTCACGAACCGTTCCTCGTCCGCGAGGTTGCCGACCCGGCCGTCCAGGCCGAGATCGCGGAGGCTCCGCAGCCATTGTCCCACCTCGGGCCCGCGCGGGACTCCGGCGGCGATGAGCTGCGCCGCCGTCATGGCCGGCTGCGCGTGCCGGCCCTCGCGGAGATACCACTGCAGGCGCCGCCGCGACCGCCCCGCGCCGAGTAGCCAGGCGGCCACCATGGTCTCCACCGAGCTCTCGCGCGCGGCGGCCGCCACCCGGCTGGGCGCGAGCCGCGGAGCCGCCAGGCGCGCGGCGAGCCGCCGCCCGGCCGCCGGCGCGGCCGCCAGCCCGGCGCCCCGCGCGCCGCCCAGGGCCAGCCGCTGGAGGCAGCGGCGCGCCACCATGGGCGGCTGGTCCACGAGCAGGGCGAGCAGCGCGACGTCCAGGGGCTCGACGCCCAGGTCCGCCGCCCGGGCCCAGGCCAGCAGCCGGCGCGCCGCGCGCAGGCGCTCCTGCGTGCGCGGCCGCGCGCGATAGGCGCGATCCCAGAGGCCGAGGGCGCGCCAGCGGAGAAGCAGGGCGAGCGCGCCCCACGCGGTGGGCTCGCGGAGGATGAGCGCCAGCTCCGCGGTCAGTCGCTGGCCGGACAGCGCCGGATACGCGCGCGCGCCCAGCGCCAGACGCAAGGCGCGCCGGCCCGCCGCGTCCAGGCCAAAGCCGAGGCGCGCGGCATAGCGCGCGGCGCGGAAGACGCGGGTCGGGTCCTCCACGAAGGACAGCGGATGGAGCGGCACCAGGGAGCGGCGATCCAGATCGCGCTGGCCGCCCGCCACGTCCACCAGCCGGCCGAACACGGCCGGTCCCAGCGCGATGGCCATGGCGTTCACCGAGAAGTCGCGCCGGAGCAGATCCTCGCCGAGCGGCGCCGGCTCCACCGAAGGCAGGGCGCCCGGCGCCGCGTAGCGCTCGCGGCGCGCGGAGGCCACGTCCACGCGGGGCAGCGCCTGGCCGTCCACGGTGCGGCCGCCCTCCACCGCCGCGGTGCCGAACGCGGGGTGGACGGTGACGCCTCCCCGGACTTCCTCCGCGAGCCGCCGCGCGAAGGCCGGCCCGTCGCCCTCGACGACCAGATCCACGTCGAGCGGGCCGGTGTCGCGCAGCAGATCGCGCACGAAGCCCCCCGCCGCCCACACCGCCACCCCCATCGCCTCACCGAGCTTGCCGGCGAGCCGGAGCAGCCAGACCACCGTCTCGCGCCCGGCATCGGGCGGGTTCTCCAGCCGATGCGCCACCGAGAGCGCCGGGCGCGCCCAGGTCGCCGCGCGCCCGTCGACGAATCCCACGATATGGCCGCCATGCCGCACCAGGATCAGGCCCGCCCCCGCGAGCACGAGGCGGCGCACCGCGATCTCGGATGTGGCCGGCGTCACCTCGGGCAGCTCGTGCCAGGCCATCTCGAGGGCCCGGAGGCCGGGCAGCCCCCAGCGGACGGCGCGCGCCAGCTCCGCGTGGCGCACGGCCACCCGCGGGCCCAGGGCCAGCGCATGCGCGCCCGCGCGCGTGGCCGCCGCGTGCGCGGCGCCCGCGCTCAGGCTCGCGGCGCCGCGCGCGATCCGGCGGTCCATCAGGGCCGCCGCGCCCGGGTCCACCTGCGGATAGACATGTCCCGCCTTGGCCATCGGCCTAGCTCGCCTTCGCGGACAGCCGCGCGCGAGGGTGGAACTTCCGGTACATGTCGCGGACCACCGTGGAGGGAAGATGCGTGTAGATCTGCGTGGTCGAGATGTCGGCGTGGCCGAGCATGGCCTGCACCGAGCGAAGGTCCGCGCCCCGCTCGAGCAGGTGGCTGGCGAAGGAGTGCCGCAGCGTGTGCGGCGACACGGACGCCCGCAGCCCGGCGCGGAGCGCGGAGCGCTTGAGGATGAGCCACAGGCCCTGGCGCGACAGCGGACGCCCCGACCGGTTGAGGAAGATCGTCCCCGGGTCGAGCCGCCTGGGCGCGGCGGCGCGCCGCGCGTCGAGATAGCGCCGTACCCAGCGCAGCGCCTGGGCGCCCACCGGGACCAGGCGCTGCCGGCTCCCCTTGCCGGTGCAGGTCACGTAGCCGGCGGTGAGGTTGAGATCTTCGTGGCGCAGGGACAGGACCTCCGAGGCCCGCATGCCCGACGCGTACAGCAGCTCGAGCAGCGCGCGATCGCGCAGCCCCTGGCCGCGCGTGATGTCGGGGCTCTCCACCAGCGCGGTGGCGTCCTCGATGGAGAGCGTGCGCGGCAGCCGCAGCGGTGGACGCGGGCTCTCGAGATGCTCGGTGGGATCGCCCGTCACCCTCGCCTCGCGCACGAGGAAGCGATAGAGGCCCCGCAGGGCCGAGAGCCGGCGAGCCACGCTGCGAGCGCCGAGCCCGCGACGCCGCAGGGCGATGAGGTACTCGCTCACGTCCCGCGCGCCGAGGGTGGCGATCTCCCGCCGGGGGCGGGCCAGGAATCGGCCGAAGTCGGCGAGGTCTCGACGATAGGCGAGCACGGTGTTGCGAGAGGCCCCCCCTTCCGTCTGGAGGGCCTCGAGAAAATCGGCCACCGGATCCATCAACGACGCTCGGGAGGGACGGGGGCTCGGGGGCGGCGCAGCGCAACAACCAGACCATCAACTGCGAACTGCAGGGGCATAGCGAACTCTATCACCGCGCCCCGGGCGGGGGCAAGCCCCGGCTGCGGCGAAGCATGCCCAGAAGCGCATGAAGCTCGGGCGCGCGCAGCAGCGCGGCCGCGGCCAGGAAGGCGAGACCGCCGCCGATCACCGCCGCGCCGGTCCAGATCGCGGCCGTCGCGGAGGCGTCGGCGGCGGGTCCCAGGGCGCGACACGCCAGCCAGAGCGGCACCGCGGCGGCGGAGGTACGCAGCAGGGACCGGCCCAGCGCGCGCCCGCCGATGGGCCCGAGCCGTCGCCGCAGCATCCACAGGAGCGCGAGGAGATTCACATAGGCCGACAGGGATGAGGCCAGCGCCAGCCCGGCGTGCGCGAGCGGCCACATGAGGCCAAGCGCGAGGCCGACATTGGCGGCCACCGCGATGAAGCCCATGAACACGGGAGTGCGCGTGTCTCCCATGGCGTAGAAGGTCTGCGCGGCGATGCGGGTGGCCGAGAAGGCGGGAAGACCCACCGCGTAGGCGGCGAGCGCCTGGGCGGTGGCGGCGGCGGCGGCGGGGCCGAACTGGCCACGCTCGAAGAGCAGGCTCACGATGGGTCCCCCGAGGGCCAGCAGCCCCACCGCGGCGGGGACCGCGATGAACACGGAGAGCCGCAGCGAGAAGCCCAGCGTGTCGGTGAGACCCGGGCGATCGCCGCGCGCCGCCTGCGCCGACATCGTCGGCAGCGACGCGGTGGCGAGCGCGATCCCGAACACGCCGAGGGGAAACTCCATCACCCGGTCGGCATAGTAGAGATAGGAGATGCTCCCGCTGGGCAGCAGCGAGGCGAGCAGGGTATTGATCACCACCGTGATCTGGACGGCGGCGAGGCCGAAGGCGGCGGGCACGAGCCGCCGCGCGATGATTCGCACCGCGGGGTGCCTCCATTCTCCGGATGGGCGAAGGGGGACGCCGAGGCGCCGGACCTCCGGGAGCTGGACGAGGAGCTGGCCCAGCCCGCCGGCGAGCACGCCCACCGCGAGCGACACGATGGGCGGCTGAAAATGCCCCGCCAGCAGCAGCACCGCGGCGATCATGCAGAGGTTGAGCACCACCGGACCGAGGGCGGCGGTGAAGAAGCGGTGATGCGCGTTGAGCGTGCCGCTGGCGAGGGCGGCCAGGCCCACCAGCAGCAGATACGGGAACATGAGCCGGGTGAGCCATACCGCGAGCTCGAAGAGCGGCGGGTCCGCCGCCCAGCCCGGGGCCATCAGCGCCACGATCCACCGCGAGGCCAGCATGCCCGCCAGCGTCACCACGCAGAGCGTGAGGGCGCTGGCTCCCGCCACCGCGCGCGCCATGACGGCGAAGGCGGCGCGCCCGCCGGTGGCGAGGTATTGCGTGAAGACCGGGATCACCGCCGTGGACAGCGCGCCTTCGGCGAGAAGGCGGCGGAGAAGATTGGGGATGCGGAACGCCACGAAGAAGGCGTCGGTGACGGGGCCGGCGCCGAAGGCCTGCGCCACCACCATGTCCCGAACATAGCCGAGGACGCGGCTGGCGAGGGTCGCGAGCCCGATGCTGCCCACCGCGCTCACCACGCCGGCGCGCGCCTCGTGGCGATCCTCGCTCACGAGGATAAACTCCTTGACACTCTCCTGACCCGACGGTATTGTTCGATTTTGCCTGGAGTTACGGGCGACTTCCCACGGGAGTACAGGAGGCAAGAGTGGCCAATACGCGTTCGGCGAGGAAACGGATCAAGACGAGCGAGAAGCGCCGGCTGCGAAACCGCGCCGTGCGCAGCCAGGTCCGTTCCCAGGTCAAGACCGCGCGCGCGGTCGAGCCCACGCAGGGCGCCGAGGGACGCGCCGCCATTCAGGACGCCATCCGGAGCCTCGACAAGGCGGTGAGCCGGGGCGTGATTCACCGCAACACCGCCGCCCGCCGGAAGTCGTCGCTGGCCCGCCGGCTCGCCCTCGTCAAGTAGCCGACCCCGACTCGTTTCACTGCCCTGTCCCCTTCGCGTCGCGCGCCTGCGCCAGGCGCCCGAGCAGCGCTACCGCGCCGTCGCGCATCAGCGCTCCGCCCCGCGCCCCGTAGAGATTGGCGCAGGCGATATATGTGGACCGGGCGGCGGCCTCGGGAGTGAGCAGATAGCCGAGATAGTCGTTGGACACGCCCGCCACGAAGACCTGATCGAAGCGGCCGGCCCCGGCGGTCTTGATCTCGCGCCCCAGTCGCGTCTCGAGCTCGCCCGGAATGGTGACCCACGCGCTGCCGCCGATGCCGACCGCGTGAAGCTCCGCGCTCCGCGGCAACGAATCGCCCAGCTCCATCCGCAGCCACGCGGGCAGCCAGCGGCCCAGGCACGCGCGCGCGGAGACCGCCGGCCCGGGCAGGCTCACGCGGCGTGAGGCCGTCGCGAGCGCGGCGTCGGCCTCGGGACGGATCGCCTCCCACGCGCCCAGGGCGCCGTCCGCCAGCCGCTCCCCCAGGCTGGTCACGCCCCGCCAGCCGCGCGCGGCGGGGCTCACATCGGCGACGGCGCCGTTGACGAAGAGCGCCGGCACGCCGAGCCGGCTCTCGATCCGCGCGGAGGCGTCGCCCATGAGATCGCCCGACACCATGAAGTTGTTCCGGCCCAGCGCGGTGCCGTGGATGGCGTAGTTCCACAGCATCGCCAGGGGGCGGCCGTCGGCGGTCACCACCTTGAGGACGCCGAGGGTGGGGTCCAGGGGCGCGCCGATGCGGCTCTTGCCGAGGCCGGGCAGCTCCACCGCTCCCACTCCCACGCGCGCCGGCGCGCGCCGCCGGTGCGCCTCGCGCGCCGCGGACTCCAGCGCGTCGAGCAGGCGCGCGCGGACGTCGGGCGACAGCCGATCGACCGCCACGAAGGCGAAGAGCGCCGAGTCGATGTAGGCGCCGGGACCGGAATGCGTGTGCGAGGCCGACACGATCAGGGCGGAGTACGCGAGCCCGGCCCGGCGCAGCCGCTCGGCGAGCTCCGCGGTGAGGCCGGGATCGAGGCCCACGAGGTCGATGCTCAGCCACATCACGCTGACCTGCGCGTCCGCCAGCGCCAGCGCGCGCGCCCGCACGGGATCGTGCACGCCCTTCGCGGGCCGGAACCAGAACGCATGCGGGTAGCGGCCGAGCAGGTCGGGGATCCAGGCGCGGCGCGGGTATCCGCCGTAGCCGGCGAGCGGCGTGCCCTCGGGCACCGCCACCTCGACGGAGGCGGCGCCCGCCGTGAGCGAGGTGGTCCGGGTCGCGGCGGCGAGGCGGGACGCGGGGGCCACCTCGACGGACGGGGCCGGCGGTGACGCCGGCGGCGCCGCGGCGGCGCGGAGCGCGATGCCCGGCGAGCAGCAGAGCGCGAGCGCCAGCAGCGCCCGCCCGCGCGTCAGGCGGCGCACAGATCCGCGATGAGAAGGGCGAGCTCGGGGCGAGGCGCGCCGCCCAGCTTGAGACGCCGCTCGACCTCCCAGCAGCGGGTGAGGCGCGCCGACGCGTCGGCGCCCGAGAGCGCCCGCGCCAGGGCCACCACCGCCGCCGCCGCGGGCGGCGGGCGGCGGAGCAGGCGGGCGACCTCGTCGTCGCGCCGCCCCTGGCGCAGCCATTCCCGCGCCTGCCAGACCGAGCGCGCCTCGCGGGCCAGCATGCCGAGGACCCCCAGCGGCTCCTCCCCGGCGGACAGCAGCGCGCCGAGCACGCCCAGCGCCGCGCCCAGGTCACGCTCCGCCACCGCGCGGGTGAGCTCGAAGATATGGCGCAGGCGCTGCTCACCCACCACCGCGCGAACTTCCGACGGGGTCACCCGGCGATTGTCCGGCCCTCCCGCCAGCGCCGCCTTGGCCACCTCGCCCAGCAGCAGAGTGAGGTCGTCGCCGACGAGCTGCACCAGCAGCACGGCGGCGGCTTCCTGCACCTCGAAGCCCCCCGCGCTCGCGCGGGTGCGCAGCCAGGACACCAGCGCGCGGCCGGTCGGCCGCGGGAGCGCGACCACGGCAGCGGGCGGCAGGGCCTTCATCAGCCAGTGGCTCGGCGCCACCTCGGAATCGGCCAGGAGCAGCAGCACGGTGGAGGGATTCGGCACGGCGGCATACGCGGCCAAGGCCTCGCCCTGCCGCACCCCGAGCGCGTCGGCGCCGCGCACCACCACCAGCCGGCGCTCGGAGAGGAACGGCAGGGTCAGCGCGGACCGCACGATGGTTTCCGCGCCGGCCTCGCGGGCCTCGAGGACCTCTCGAGACAGCGTGGCCATGCCCGGATCGGGGAAGAGCGCGCGGGTGATCGCCGCCACCGCGTCGTCGAGGAGCACGGGCTCGGCGCCATGGACGAGCACCACGGGGGGCGTGCGGCCCGCCTCCACCGCGCGGAGTAGCCCCGCGTAGTCCACTAGCGAGTGTCCACTAGAACCGATCCACCACCAGGTTCACCACCCGGCGGCCGATATCCACCGCCGCCGCGCGCACCGCGCCCTCCTCGCGGTTGATCGTGCTCGAGACCTCGAACGGGACCGTGAAGTCCGCGCGCTCCTGCAGCCCTTCCTGCCGGAAGAGCATGGCGCCCTGGCGCACGTCCCGGAACTGGAGATTCATGGTGACCACGAGCCGGTACTGGCGGACATTGATGCGATTGTCCACCGACACCGACACGATGTCGTACCCGACGACCTCGCCCTCGAGGATGGAGTCCGCCTGGTCGGGGGAGACCACCTTGAGCTTGCCGCTGGTGACGAAGGCGTTGATCACCGCGGCGGTGATGGTGCTCTCCACCGCGGGCTCCTGGGTCTTGTTCTTGAAGGTGGGCACCGCCACCGACTTGATGTGGTCGGGCAGGTTCCCCTTCGTGCTATAGCCGCATCCGGCGGCGAGCGCGAGGGCCGCCGCCGTCATGAGCCATGCCACCGCGCGCGGCGCGGCGCCCCTCACGCGCGGGTGACCACGTTGACGAGACGTCCGGGAACGACCACCACCTTGGCCACCTGACGGCCGTTGGTCCACTGGCGCACCTTCTCGTCGGCGAGCGCGCGGTCCTGGATCTCGCCCTCGGGCGCGGTCACGTCCACGGTGAGGCGGCTGCGCACGCGGCCGTCTACCTGGACGATGATCTCCACCTCGGCGCGCTGGAGGGCCGCCGGATCGGCCACGGGCCACGGATGCTTGAACAGGCTCTCGCGGTGGCCCAGGGCGGCCCAGAGCTCCTCGGTGATGTGCGGGCTCACCGGTCCCAGGAGGAGCACCAGGGTCTGCACCGCCTCGCGCAGCAGCCGCCCGCGCTCGGCGCGATTCATGGTGTCCATGGAGTCGCGGTCGAAGTCGTGGAGCGCGTTGACCAGCTCCATGATGGCGCTGATGGCGGTGTTGAAGTGGAAGTCCTTCTCGATGTCGTGGGTGACCCGCTCGATGGTCTCGTGGATGACGCGCCGGAAGGCACGGCCGGCGTCGGACAGCGTCCCCGCCTCGGCGGCGCTCACCGCCGGCGGCGCCGCGCCCAGCTCGGCCAGATGCCCCTGGACGAAGCGCCAGATCCGGTTCAGGAAGCGCGACGCGCCCTCCACGCCACGATCGTTCCAGTCGAGGTCCTTCTCCGGCGGGGCCGCGAAGAGGGAGAACAGCCGCGCGGTGTCGGCGCCGAAGCGCCGGATGAGCTCGTCCGGGTCCACCACATTGCCCTTGGACTTCGACATCTTGGCGCCGTCCTTGATCACCATCCCCTGCGAGAGCAGCGCGGAGAAGGGCTCGTCGGCCCCGGTGAGGCCGAGGTCCCGCAGCACCTTGGTATAGAAGCGCGCGTAGAGGAGGTGGAGGACGGCGTGCTCGATGCCGCCGATGTATTGATCGACCGGCATCCAGTACGCGGCGGCGGCGGGGTCGAACATCCCGCCCTCGAAGCGCGGCGAGCAGTAGCGGAGGAAATACCAGGACGACTCCACGAAGGTATCCATGGTGTCGGTCTCGCGCTTGGCGGGACCGTCGCACCGGGGACACCGCGCGTTGACGAAGTGGGCCACCTCGGCCAGCGGCGAGCCGCCCTTGCCGCTGATCTGCACGTCCTCGGGGAGCACCACCGGCAGGCGGTCCTCGCGCTCCGGCACCATGCCGTCCTTCGGACAGTAGAGGATGGGGATGGGCGCGCCCCAGTAGCGCTGGCGGCTGATGCCCCAGTCGCGGAGCCGGAAGTTCACCTTGGACTGGCCGAGTCCCCGGGCCACCAGCCAGTCGATCGCCTTGCGCTTGGCGTCCGCGATGCCGAGCCCGTCCAGGAATCCCGAGTTGATCTTCACGCCGTCGCCGGTATATGCCTCGGTGTCCGGCCAGCCCTCGGGACGCTTCACCGTCGGGATGATGGGCAGCTCGTACTGCTTGGCGAAGTCCCAGTCGCGCTGATCCTCGCCCGGCACCGCCATGATGGCGCCGGTGCCGTAACCCATGAGCACGTAGTCGGCGAGGAAGAGCGGGATCTCGCGCTCCGCGAACGGGTTGAGCGCGCGGGCGGCGAGGCGGAGTCCGCGCTTCGGCCGGTCGGCGGCGAGCCGCTCGATCTCGGTCTCCCGGGCCACCTCGGCGCGGAAGGCGGCCACCTTCGCGCGCTCGGCGGGATCGGTGACGAGGGTGTCCACCAGCGGATGCTCGGGGGCCAGCACCGCGTAGGTCATGCCGAACGAGGTGTCCGGGCGCGTGGTGAAGATGCGGATCTTGACGTCCGGCCGCCCCACCACTGGCAGGTCGAACTCGGCGCCCTCGCTCCGCCCGATCCAGTTGCGCTGCATGGTCAGCACGCGCTCGGGCCAGCCGGGGAGGCGGTCGCACCAGTCGAGGAGCTCGTCGGCGTAGTCGGTGATCTTGAAGAACCAGCCCTCGATCTCCTTGGTCTCCACCTCGGAGTCGCAGCGCCAGCACCGCCCCGCCTCCACCTGCTCGTTGGCGAGGATGGTCAGGCAGGTGGGGCACCAGTTCACCGTGGAGCGCTTCTTGTAGGCGAGCCCGCGCTCGAACATCCGCACGAAGATGAGCTGCTCCCACTTGTAGTAGGCGGGATCGCAGGTGGCCACCTCGCGGTCCCAGTCATAGGAGATTCCCATGCGGCGGAGCTGGCTCCGCATGTTCTTGATGTTCTCGTAGGTCCACACCGCGGGATGGACGCCGTTGTCGATGGCGGCGTTCTCCGCGGGCAGGCCGAAGGCGTCCCAGCCCATCGGGTGGAGGACGTTGAACCCGCGCATCCACTTGTAGCGCGCGAGGAGATCGCCGATGGCGTAGACGCGCACGTGGCCCATGTGGATGCGGCCGGAGGGATACGGGAACATCTCGAGACAGTAGAACTTGGGGCGGGACGGATCCTCGGTGGCCCGGAACTGCTTGGTGTCTTCCCAGACCCGCTGCCACCGGGCCTCGATGTCGGCAAACGGATAGCGTGCGGGACGGTCGTCGCTCACCATGCTCGCGCTGATCTTAAGCTGGCGGGGGGGAGGACGCAAGGAAACGGCTCCCCGGGGACCATGGGATGCGGTCCCCGGGGGAAGGCGGTCGGCCTACTTCTTCTTGAGGGTGAGGTTGATGGCCTTGGCGGCTTCCTCGGCCTTGGCCACGGACTCCGCGTGCTTGCCGGCGTCGTGGAGCTTCTTGGCCTCGGCGGCCAGCTCGTTGGCCTTGGCGGAGGCGGCGTCGGATTTCCCGGCGGTCGCGTCCTGGACCTGCTTGATCAGGAGCGGGCACTGGAAGGCCAGCGCGGGGGTGACGGCGAGGGTGACCATGGTGATCGCGATCAGGAGCGTCTTCAGCATGAGGACTCACCTCCCTTGGGATTGGATGCCGCTACTCTAACCCTGCGGCGGCTCCGCGGGTTCCCCATTTTCGGGTGCCGGTACCGTGGGCACGGGGTGGAAATGGGCGTGGATCCGCTGCGCCAGCTTGGGCGTGACCTTGGGCACCCCGGCGAGCTCGGCCACCGAGGCCGCGCGCACCCCGCGCGCCGAGCCCAGCGTCTTGAGCAAGTGCGTCCTCACCGTGGGGCCCACGCCGGGAATGCGGTCGAGCTCGGAGCTGATGGTGCGGCGCGCCCGGACCTTCTTGTGATACGTGATGGCGAACCGGTGCGCCTCGTCCCGGATCTTCTGGAGCGTCTGTAGCGCGGGGGAGCCGAGATCGAGCACCAGCGGCTGCAGCCGGTCGGGCGTGTAGACTTCCTCCGCCCGCTTGGCCAGGGCCGCGATGGGCAGGTAGTCCAGGCCCAGGTCCTCCAGCACCTTCATCCCCACCCCGAGCTGGCCGCGTCCGCCGTCGAGGAGGATGAGGTCCGGCAGCGGCCCTTCTCCTTCCAGCGCCTTGGCATAGCGGCGGGTGAGCACCTCCTGCATGGACGCGAAGTCGTCGGTGCCCGTCACCGTCCGGATCTTGTAGCGCTTGTAGTCGTCCTTCTTCATGTCGCCGCCCTGCCACACCACCATGGACGCCACCGTGTCGCTGCCCTGGATGGTCGAGATGTCGAAGCACTCGATGCGGTCCGGCGGCTCGGCGAGACCCAGCGCCCGCTGCATCTCCTCGCGCACCGCCTGGTGGCGGTTGGTGCGCGACAGCAGGTGCGACTGCAGCGCGAGGGCGGCGTTCTCCTCCGCCATCGCCACCAGCTCGCGCCGGCGCCCGCGCTGGGGCGCCGAGAGCTCCACCCGCCCGCCGCGGCGCTGGCGCAGCCACTCGAGCACGAGCGGGGCCTCCGCGATCTCGGTGGAGAGCACCAGCTCCGGCGCCGGTGTCACGCTCCGCGCGTAAAACTGCCGCACGAAGGCGGAGAGCACCTCGCCGTCGCTCTCCGCGAGCAAGCGGTCGAAGTGGAAGGACTCCCGGCCGAGCAGCCGGCCCTTGCGAACGAAGAAGAGCTGCACGCAGGCGTCGGGCCCCTGGCGCACCAGCCCGATGATGTCCTGGTCCGTCTCCTCGGTGGAGATGATCTTCTGCCGCTCGCGCACCGTGTTCAGCGCCTGGATGCGGTCGCGCAGCACTGCCGCCTGCTCGAAGCGCGTCTCCGCGGCGGCCGCTTCCATGCGCCGGGTCAGCTCCTTGACGAGATCCTCGTCCTTGCCCTCCAGGAAGCGCTGCACCTCGGAGACGGTGCGCGCATACCCTTCCCGGGTCTCCTGTCCCGTGCACGGGGCATTGCAGCGATGGATGAAGAACTGGATGCAGGGCCGCGGGAGCTGCCCGTCGATCTTGATGCGGCAGGTGCGGAGCGGGAAGAGCTGGCGCACGAGCCGGAGGGTCTCCCGCATCGCGGTGGCCGGGTAGAACGGCCCGAAGTAGGCGTCGCCGTCCTGCTGCACCCGCCGCGCCACCACCAGGCGCGGGAACTCCTCGCTGGTGGTGAGCTTCAGGAAGGGGTAGTGCTTGTCGTCCCGCAGGATGATGTTGTAGCGGGGCCGGTGCTTCTTGACCAGGTTGGACTCGAGGATGAGGGCCTCGAGCTCGTTGGTGGTAACGATGTACTCGAGGTCGCGGATCTGGCCCACCAGGGCGTCGGTCTTGGGGTCGCGGACGCGCGAGTCCTGGAAATAGGACCGCACGCGGCTGCGCAGTGAGGCCGCCTTCCCCACGTAGATGATCTGGGCCTTGGCGTCCTTGTAGAGGTAGACACCGGGCCGGTCCGGCAGCTGGTCGAGCGTGTCCTGAAGGCTCACGGCAACATCATTGTACGCCTCGGGTCAGGACCCCTGAAGAAGGGTGAGGGCGAGGATGGCGAGACCGAGGAGGGCGGGCACGATCACGCTCCAGCGCAGCGCGCGCGTGACCTTGCGGAGGATGGGTGGCTCGGGGCGGCCGGGGCGGGGCGGGTTCAGGAAGCTGATGATCTTGGAGATGGCGAAGAGGCCGAGGGAGAGGACGGCGAAGAACACCAGCACCCACTTGAAGACCGCCACCTCAGCGGACGCCCAGCTCGACCCGACGGAGCGCCTTGACCTGGTCGCGCAGCTCCGCGGCGCGCTCGAAGTCCAGGCGCTTGGCCGCCTCCTTCATGGCCGCTTCCAGCTCCGCAATGCGCTTGGCCAGCGCCTCCGGGCTCTCCGGGATCGCCGACGCGATCTCCGGCACCGGCACCGTGTAGTAATCCCGCTCCGAGACGGTCTCCAGCAGCTCGCGGATGGACTTCCGCACAGATTCCGGCGTGATGCCGTGGGCGGCGTTGTAGGCGGCCTGCGCGGCGCGCCGGCGCTCGGTCTCCGCGAGGGCTTCCTGCATGGAGCCGGTGACGCGGTCGGCGTACATGAGCACTTCGCCGTTCACGTGGCGGGCGGCGCGTCCCGACGTCTGGATGAGGGAGGTGGCGGATCGAAGATACCCTTCCTTGTCCGCGTCGAGGATGCCCACCAGCGAGACCTCCGGCAGGTCCAGCCCCTCCCGGAGGAGGTTGATGCCGACCAGTGCGTCGAACTTCCCCAGCCGCAGATCGCGGATCACCGCCACCCGGTCCAGCGTGTCGATGTCGGAGTGCAGGTACCGCACGCGGAGCCCGTTCTGCTGGTAGTACTCCGTCAGATCCTCCGCCATGCGCTTGGTGAGGGTGGTGATGAGCACTCGCTCGTCGCGCTCCGCGCGCGCCCGCACCTCCGCCATGAGGTCGTCCACCTGGATCGAGGCCGGCCGCACCGTGATGCGCGGATCCATGAGACCGGTGGGGCGGATGATCTGCTCCGCCACCGCCCCGCCCGTGTACGCGCGCGCGGCGGGCTCCCGCACCGCGCCCGCATGCTCCAGCTCGTAGCCCCCCGGCGTGGCCGACACGTAGAGCACCTGGCCCACCGTGGCCGAGAACTCGTCGAAGGTCAGGGGCCGGTTGTCGAAGGCCGAGGGCAGGCGGAAGCCGTACTCGACCAGCGCCTCCTTGCGCGAGCGGTCGCCGGGGTACATGCCCCGGATCTGGGGGACGGTCACGTGCGACTCGTCGATGAGGATGAGCGCGTCCTTGGGCAGGTAGTCCATGAGGGTGGCCGGCTTGGAGCCCGGCTTGCGCCCCGCCAGATGCCGCGAGTAGTTCTCGATGCCGTGGCAGTAGCCGATCTCCCGGAGCATCTCCACGTCGAAGAGGGTGCGCTGCTCCAGGCGCTGCGCCTCCAGCAGCCGGTTGCGCGCGCGGAAGAAGGCCAGCCGCTCCCGCAGCTCCTCGTGGATATTCGCGATGGCGCGCTCGATCTGGTCGGCGGGCGTGACGTAGTGGCTGGCGGGATAGATCCGCACCGACGGCACCACCCCGGTGGTGGCGCCCTTCAAGGGATCGACGGTCACGATGCGGTCCACGCTGTCGCCGAACAGCTCGATCCGGAGCGCCTCGGATTCGGCAGCGGCGGGGAAGACCTCCACCACGTCGCCGCGCACCCGGAACGTCCCCCGCCGGAAGTCGTAGTCGTTCCGCTCGTACTGGATGGCGACGAGGTCCCGCACCAGCGCGTCCCGGCTCACCGTCTGCCCCGTCTCCACCGCCACGTGCATGCCCCGGTAGGTCTCGGGCTCGCCGATGCCGTAGATGCAGGACACCGAGGCCACGATCACCACGTCCCGCCGCTCGAAGAGCGAGGTGGTGGCGGAGTGGCGCATCCGGTCGATCTCGTCGTTGATGAGCGCGTCCTTCTCGATATAGGTGTCGGACTGGGGGATATAGGCTTCCGGCTGGTAGTAGTCGTAGTAGGACACGAAGTACTCGACGGCGGACTGGGGGAAGAACGACTTGAACTCGCTGTAGAGCTGCGCGGCCAGGGTCTTGTTGGGCGAGATCACCAGGGCCGGCCGCTGGAGCCGGCTGATCAGGTTGGCGAGGGTGAAGGTCTTGCCGCTGCCGGTGATGCCGAGGAGCACGCTGTGGCGCTCCCCCGCCCGCACCAGCTCGGCGAGGCGGTCGATCGCCCGCGGCTGATCGCCCGCGGGCGCGAAGTCGGAAGCCAGCTGGAACAACGGCGTCAGAAGCTCGACGGGACGGCGACGAGGTACTTGCGCCAGGAGTCGAGGAAGGACGACGCGTGGGGATGCCGGAGGAGGTGGACCGAGAAGAGGAACTGCGGGTGCACGGGCTCGCGGATCAGCCGCAATCGGGCCTCCTCCAGGGTGCGGTTGCCCTTGAAGAGGTTGCAGCGAAGGCAGGCCGCCACCACATTGGTCCAGGTGGTCTGGCCGCCCCGCGAGCGCGGCACGATGTGGTCCACGGTGAGCTTCTCGCCGCGCCGGGCGCAGTACTGACAGGTATAGCCGTCGCGGCGCAGGATGTTCTTCTTGTTGAAGGCCACCCGCTCGAGGAAGGGCTTGCGAATGTACGCGGCCAGCCGGATCACCGCGGGCAACGGATAGGCCCGCGAGGGGGACCGGACCACGCGCGGGGAGGCCTCGACGCTCTCGGCCTTGCCGCTCAGGAGGAGGGTGATCGCCCGCTTGGCGTTGGTGAAGTGCAGCGGCTCATAGGTGTAGTTCAGCACCAGCACCGCTAGGTCATCCATGGCCCTCCGCTAGGATAGTCACCGTCGCGCGGAGTGTCAACTTCGGCGGGCGGGCTAGACGAACGCGCGCCAGAACAGGTGCGCCGACCCCGCGATCATCACGAAGACGGCGGC
>Ga0134122_10000694_pt1 | contig 23298 bp, 21 predicted proteins | sample KB302_FD_96461 | JGI IMG/M metagenome (GOLD analysis project Ga0134122, IMG submission 96461) | Terrestrial soil microbial communities without Nitrogen fertilizer from Kellogg Biological Station, Michigan, USA - KB3-0-2 | ecosystem: Environmental > Terrestrial > Soil > Unclassified ...
TTCGCTGTCGGCATTGAACGAGCGTTTGGCAATGGCGAGCGCGGTCGGGCTCTTCTCCATCAGTTCCTCGCACCACTTGGCGACCTCCGCATCGAGCTGCTCGTGCGGCACCACGACGTTGCACAAGCCCATCGCCAGGGCCTCCTGCGCGGTGTAGCGCCGGCACAGATACCAAATCTCCCGCGCCTTCTTCTCGCCGACCACACGCGCCAGGTAGGCGGTGCCGAACCCCGGGTCGACGGAGCCCATGCGCGGGCCGACCTGGCCGAAGATCGCCTTATCGGAGGCGATGGTGAGATCACAGATCGTGGCCAGGACGTTGCCGCCGCCTATGGCATAGCCCGGAACGCGGGCAATCACGGGCTTCGGCACGTCGCGGATCAACGACTGCAGCTCCTCGATCGGCATGCCGTTGGTGCCGCGACCGTCGTAGTTGCCCACATGCGAGGACTGATCGCCGCCGGTGCAGAAGGCACGATCGCCGACGCCGGTGAGTACGATTACGCCGATCTGCTTGTTCCAGCCGGCCTTGAGGAAGGCCTGGATCAACTCCTCGACGGTATGGGCCGTGAAGGCGTTCAGCACCTTGGGCCGATTGATGGTGATGGTGGCAACGCCCTTCTCCTCACGGTAGAGGAGGTCAGTGAAGTTGGTGCTCATGTCTGCCTCTTGCTGCTGCTCTGCTACTGCCCCTAAAAGACCGGCCATCATTTGCGTCGGTTTCGGCGCGGCCGATAGCGCTTTTGCCCGGTGGGTGTGAGAACGGCGCCCAGGAGAATGTCGAGGCTATCGCTGATGTACTGTTCGATCGACAGCCGGGATTTCAGGTACCAGCTCTTGAGCGCCCAGCCGTGGGCAATCAAGACGATCTGGTAGGTCAGCACGTCGACGTTGATCCGGCGCACCAACCTGCTTTTGATGCAGTCGGCGATGGCGCCGGCAATCATTTGGTTGGTCTCGACTTCCCGTGCCTGGATGAGACGTCGGCGGTCGCGCGACAGCGATTTTGTCGAGCGGTAGGCCAAAACGGTCGCGGCCCGGCGCTTGTCGACGACGCGGCAGTAGGCGCCGATCGTGGCCACCAGGCGCTCGATCGGATCATCGAGACCTTCGAGCGCTCTTGGGATTTCGCGGGCGTAGGCCTCGACGACGTCGAGGATGACCAAGAGCAGGACATCGTCCTTCTCGCGCACATACTGATAGACCAGGCCCGAAGAGATGCCGGCGAGGGCGGCAATCTCCTTGATGGTGGTGCGGTAAAAGCCCTGCTTGGAAAACAGCTCGGTGGCGGCCGCAACGATCTCTTTGCGGCGGCGCTGCACCAGCTCGGGGTCCTCGACAATGCTGGTGATTTGCAGTGCGCTCATTGCGTGCGCGCGCCCTTCACGTAATTGACTGACCATTCAATCAACCGTAGTTTGAAAGTCAAGCACCCGTCATTTGCCCGATTGTTGCGTGACGCTCGATGATACTCAGTGAAGAGCAGCTGCTGATCCAAGCGACGGTCCGCAAGTTCACCCAGGAGCGGGTGGCACCGCACTCGGCCGAATGGGAACGCGCCGGCGCCTTCCGACCCGGCCTGTTTGGCGAGTTGGGAGCGCTCGGCATGATGGGCATGACGGTGCCCACCGAGTGGGGCGGTGCCGGCGCCGACAATGTCTCATACTCGCTCGCACTGCAGGAGATCGCCGCCGGCGATGGTGCGCTTGCCACCGTGGTCAGCGGCCACAATTCGGTCGGCGTGATGCCGATCTTGACCTACGGCAGCGAGGCGCAGAAGCGGCGCTATCTGTCCGATTTGGTGAGTGGTCGCAAGCTCACCGCATTCTGCCTGACGGAACCGCAAGGCGGATCGGATGCCGCCGCCATCCGCACCGAAGCTCGGCGCCAGGGTGATAGCTACCTGCTATCGGGCACCAAACAGTTCATCACTAGCGGCGCCACTGCCGACCTCGCTTTGGTCATCGCGGTCAGCGACCCGAGCGCGGGTAAACGCGGCATTTCGGCTTTCATCGTCGACACCAAGGCGCCTGGCTACAGCGTAACCCGCATCGAGAAAAAGATGGGGCAGAATGCCTCCGACACCTGCGAGATCCGCTTCGATAATGTGGTCGTGCCGGCGGCGGATCGATTGGGGGATGAAGGCCAGGGTTATCGCATTGCGCTCGCCAACCTTGAAGGTGGACGCATCGGCATTGCCTCCCAGAGCGTCGGCATGGCCCGCGCAGCCCTCGAGATCGCCGTTGGCTACGCGCACGAGCGTCGCGCTTTCGGCAAAACCATATTCGAGCATCAAGCCGTGTCGTTCCGCCTAGCCGACATGGCAGCCAGCCTCGAGGCGGCACGTCAGCTCACGCTGCACGCCGCCGCCCTCAAGGATGCGGGCCAACCCTGTCTTGTGGAGGCTTCCATGGCGAAGCTCGTCGCCTCCGAGACGGCCGAAAGAATCTGCTCGGATGCCATCCAGACACTGGGCGGGGCCGGCTATATGCAGGATTTCGCCGTCGAGCGCATCTATCGCGGTGTCCGCGGGGCCAAGATCTACGAGGGTACCAATGACATCCAACGCCTCGTCATCAGTCGCAGCCTCGGCGGCGCCTGATGCGGCCGGGCGCGCACCATCCGCCGGGAGAGCCCGTAACGCATGGCTGACACTATCAGTCTCAGCATCGCCGAACGCATCGCCACGGTGACGCTCAACCGACCACCGGTCAACGCCTTCAATGCCGACATGTTTGAGGCCTTCAACGCCCTGCTGGATGGCCTCGATAGGCGCGCCGACTGGAGCGTCTTGCATATCCGCAGCGCCCTCAAAGTGTTTTCCGCTGGCGCCGACCTGGCCGAGATCAGCACCCACTTTGCCAGCGCAGACAAGATGGAAGCGGCCGCCAAGATCACGCAACCCTTCCAGGCCCTGTTTCAACGCATCGCCGACTTGCCGCAGGTCAGCCTCGCTGAGATCGGCGGCGCGGCCATGGGCGGAGGCTACGAGCTGGCGCTCGGCTGTGACCTGCGCATCGCCGCCAAGGAAGCCAAGCTTGGGCTGCCGGAGGTCGGGCTTGGCCTGCTACCCGGCGGTGGCGGCACGCAGCGCTTGACCTCGATCGCCGGACCAGCCGTCGCCGCGCGCATCATTCTGACCGCCGACAGCCTCGACGGAGCGACGGCGCGCGAGCTCGGCATGCTACAGTGGGCGGTGCCGCGCCAGGACCTCGAGGCGCAGGCCAAGGCGATCGCCGCGCGCCTAGCCGGGCTGCCGCCCTTGGCGCTCGCCGCCGCAAAAGTCTGCATTCGGCTGGCGCGCGATGCCGAACGCAACGGCTTTGCCGCCGAGACCGAGTGGACCGGACGGCTGCTGGCCACGGAGGAAACGCAGCGACGCGTCGGCGACTTTCTTGCCGGCGCGCGGCGCTAGCGGCGAGGCGCCCGCGCGGCGGCGCTGCGCGCAAATGTCCGGCGCCTTGGCTAGCCGGTCTTTGCGCCGCAGCCCGCAAACAAGAGTAGACGAGCAAAAACCCCGCGAGGTGAATAGATGCTGCTCAAATATAAGACCGTAGTGATGACCGGCGGCGCCTCCGGCATCGGCAGGGCCACGGTACTGATGCTCGCCAAGGAGGGCGCGCGCGTGCTGTTGTGCGACGTCAACGAGGCCGGTGCCGAAGAGACGATCAAACTGACGGGTGGAGCCGCCGTCGACTACATCAAACTCGATCTCACGGATGGGGCGAGTGTGGACGATTGCGCCAAGACCGTGCTTGCGCGTGCCGCCGACAGGATCGACGTGTTCGTCAATGCGGCGGGATGGGACCGCACGCAACCGTTCATCGAAGCCGACCAGGCCTTCATCGACAAGGTGCTGGGCATCAACCTCGTCGGCCCGCTGCGGCTAACGCGGAGCCTGTTTGCCGCCATGATTGCGGCCGGCGGCGGCAAAATCGTGTTCGTCTCCAGCGATGCGGGACGCGTCGGCAGTCTCGGTGAGACGCCCTACGCGGCGGCCAAGGGTGGCATCATTGGCTTCACCAAGTCGTTGGCGCGCGAGGGGGCCCGACACAAGATTACGGTCAACTGCGTGTGCCCGGGGCCCACCGACACGCCGCTGTTCCACGCCAACCCCGAGCGCATGCGCGAAGCCTTGCTCAGGGCCATTCCCTTCCGCCGCCTGGCCAGTCCCGACGACATTGCCGGGGCGATCCTCTACTTCGCCGGCCCCAGCAGTGACTACGTGACCGGGCAGATCCTGAGCGTGAGCGGCGGCCTGACCATGGCGGGCTGAGGCGGGAGCCGTCCGGCCCCGCAAGTTCGCGGCAACGGCACGTCGGGGAGGGCAGGAGGACGAGATGGGTGTTGAGATTTGGCTGCCGCAAAGTCGCATAGCAGCCTCGGCGCAGCTTTGGCCCGGCCGCCTACCCGTCGATGACCTCGACGAGGCGGTGCAGTTGGGACCCGAGCGCCCGGCCTTTGTCGGCCGCAACAGCATGCTCGGCGCCGAAATCCGGCTCAGCTACGGCGAACTCGGCGAGCGCGTCGACAAAATCGCCCAAGGGCTGTGCGAGCTCGGCGTCGGCAAAGGCGACGTCGTGGCGTTCCAGCTGCCGAATTGGTGGGAATTCATCGCCCTAGTTTATGCCTGCAATCGCATCGGCGCCGTCGCCAATCCGCTGATGCCGATTTTCCGCCAGCGCGAGCTCAGGTTCATGCTGGGCTTCGGCGAGGCCAGGGTCGCCATCGTGCCGCAGGCCTGGCGCGGCTTTGACCACCTGGGCATGCTGCAGCAAATCCGTGCCGAACTGCCCCGGCTGCAGCACCTCTTCGCGGTCGGCGGCCGCGGCGAAGCCTCCTTTGAGCACGCCTTCCTGCAGCGCCCGGCCTTGACGCCAGCCGAGAAGGCGGGCCTTGCCGCTCGCCGTCCAGCGCCCAACGATGCGGTCGAACTGATCTATACCTCGGGCACGTCCGGGGAACCCAAGGCCGTGATGCATACGGCCAACACCGTGCTGGCCGCGGCGGCCACCTTCGTCAAGGACATTCCGGTCGACCACGCAGATGTGGTGTTCATGGGATCGCCCTACGCCCACCAGACCGGCTTCCTCTACGGCATCTTGATGCCGATCATGCTGGCGACAAAGACGGTGGCGCTCGACCAGTGGTCGGCCGCCGAGGCCGCGCCGCTGATTGCGCGCGAGGGCGCAAGCTTCAGCATGGGATCGACGCCGTTCCTTTCCGATCTCATCAACCTGCCGCAGGCTGTTCGCAGCAAGGCGAGCGGCAGGCTGCGTACCTGGGTGTGCGCGGGCGCACCGATTCCGCGCCTCTTGGTGCAGCGGGCAAGGGACGAAATGGATCTCGACGTGCTGTCCTGTTGGGGCATGACCGAGAACGCCGGCCTTACCATAACCCGCAAAAGCGATGCGCAAGCGAAGGTGATCGACACCGACGGCCGTGCGCTGCCCGGCAGCGAGGTGCGCATCGTCGATAGCGCCAGGCAGCCGCTACCCGCCGATACGATGGGGCATCTGCAGGCGCGCGGAATTACCCATTTCGTCGGTTACCTGAAACGGCCGCATCTCAACGGCGTCGACGAGCACGGCTGGTTCGACACCGGTGATCTCGCTCGCATGGACGGCGACGGCTACATCCGCATCGTCGGTCGCAGCAAGGACGTCATCATCCGCGGCGGCGAAAACATTCCCGTGGCCGAGGTTGAAAACCTCATCTATCGCCATCCAGACGTAGCCGAATGCGCCATTGTGGCCATGCCGGACCCACGCTTGGGCGAGCGGGCCTGCGCCTTTATCGTTGCCAAGCCGAACACGCTAGTTACGCTGGCCGACGTGAGGACCTTCCTCGAAGGCCACGGTATGGCCAAGCAGTATTGGCCCGAGCGGCTCGAGCTCATGTCGGAAATGCCTCGCACACCCTCCGGCAAGATCCAGAAATTCAAGCTGCGCGAGCTCGCCGCCAATCTCGATCCGGCGCATCCCGACCGCGCCGGCTGATCAGTTCACTCACCGATTTCACGGGCCGGCGCAGGCCCGGCTGATGTGCGCGCTGAGGAGCGCGGCAACCTCGCGAGCGTGGCTAGTGATCATGAAATGAGCGGCCCCCTCGAGGGTCGCCAGCGCCGCCCCGGGGCAATACCGACCGAGCAGCTCGTTGGCGCGCTGCACCGCCGCATGGCTGCTGCCACCGCGTATGACGAGCACCGGCAGCTCGAGGCTGGCGAGCAAAGCGGGCGACAGCTGAAAGCCGTAGGCGCTCGCCCAGTCACGCACATTTACTGCCGTTGTCGCCACCGCATAGGCGCGCACCCGCGGCGGCCAGGCGGCGAAGGTACCGGCGCCGCCGTAAAAATCGATCATGGTCGCGATGGCGTCGGCCTTGCCGGCCGCGAAGGCCGCAAAGTAGGCGTCCGTCATGTCTCGAAAGGCGCGGTAGTGCGGATGCTCGCCGACCTCGTGCAGCAGCTGCGCGGCGGGAGCCTCCAGGATCGACAGGCTGGCGAGGGGCACCGACCGCCTGAGCGCCACGGCGAGCGCCACCAAACCGCCGAAGGAATGTCCGACCAGGTGCGCCGGCCGGCCGGCACGGCGGATCACCGCCTCAAGGGCTGCGGCCACGTGCGCAATCGAGGCGTCGGCGGCGGCGCGCCGTTCCGCCGTGCCGCCATAGCCCAGAAGACTGGTTGTAACCCAGCGCCAGCGGCCCTCGCAATGCGAGATGATGGGCCGCCAGGCGGCCCCGGTACTGCATGAACCCGGCGCGAAAACCACCGTTGGACCCTGCCCACCCTCCTCGTAGTCGACAGGCGCGCGCGGGTCCTCGATCGGCATCTTTTGGGGCACCCCGGCAGGCGCGGGGCGGAGTGTTGTGGTTTTTGGGAGCATGACTTACTCCGGGTCGGCTTGGTTGTCACGCCGGCGCTCGCTTGCACAGCGGCGTGCGCGATTATCGCTTGCCCCGACGTCGGCGGCGAACGAGGCCTTGACCTGCGGCGAGCGTCGAGGTTTGGCTTTTTGCAGGCATTTGACGAGGAACGCTGGACCATGCCCACGAGCGCGGCGCGCATCTTGACGACGCATGCAGGGAGCCTGCCGAGGCCACCGCTGCTGACCCACCTTTTCACTCGCCGATCGCAAGGCGATCCAATCGACGCCACCGCGCTCGCCGCGGCCGGGCGCGAGGCCGTCGCCTGGGTGGTCGACAAGCAGCGCCAGGCGGGCCTCGACATCATCTCCAACGGCGAGCAACAGCGCGAGTCCTTCGTGCTCTATCTGCGCCGTCGGTTGAGCGGCATCGACGGTCGGGGAGAGCGGGCGCCGTTTGCCGATATCGAAAGCTACCCGAAATTCAAGGCAGAGCGCGCCCGGCTCCTTGCCCAGCGCGAAGCGGTCAGCAACGTTGCCTTCCTGCCCAAGTGTGTTGGTCCTGTGACCTATGTCGGCCAGGCCGAGCTCGATGCCGAGTGCGCCACCTTCAAGGCGGCCTACGGCGGCCTCGGGCAGGGCGCAACTGCGCCCTTCGTCACGGCCGCGTCGCCCGGCATCCTCGCCTCGATCGTGAAGAACGAGCATTATGCCAGCTTTGACGCCTATATCGATGCCATCGCGGCGGCGCTGCGCATCGAGTACGAGGCCATCGTCGGCGCCGGCTTCCAGCTGCAAATCGATGCGCCCGACCTCGCGCTCGAGCGTCACGCCTCCTTCGCTGCCCGGCCGCTCAAGGACTTCCAGCACTTCATCGAGCGCGTGATCACCGCCATCAACGCGGCGCTCATCAATGTTGCAGCCGACAAGGTTCGGCTGCACGTCTGCTGGGGTAATTACGAGGGACCGCACGATCATGACGTGGCACTCGCCGATATTCTGCCGATCCTAATGCAGGCGAAGGTCGGTGGCCTGTACCTGCCCTTCGCCAACCCACGCCACGCCCATGAATACAAGGTATTTCGCCAGCAGCCGCTCAACGCCAACCAGGTGTTGGTGGCCGGTGTCATCGATACCGTCACCAACTACATCGAGCACCCGGAAGTGGTGGCCGACAGGCTCGAACGCATCGCGGCGGCCGTAGGCGACCCCGCGCGTGTAGTCGCGGGCACCGATTGCGGCTTTGACACCTCCGCGGGCATGGGACGCGTCACCGAGGACATCGTCTGGGCCAAGCTGCGTGCCCTCTCCGACGGAGCCCGTCTCGCCTCCAAGCGCCTATTTGCCTGAGCGCGAACGGCGCGCCAACCCGCGATCGACGCTGCCGTTCCGCGGCGGCGGGCCACAAATCGGCGCCCGTGCCGGCGGCCGCTATTTATTGCGCGGGTCATCCTTGGAATCGACGTACTTCACGTCGAAGGGGCCAACGCCGTTGATTTGCACGACGGCTTCGCCCTCGGCCCAGGCGTAATGCGCCATGCCGGCCGGCAGATGGACGAAGCTTGCCGCCGGCAGCGGCTTTGCGGCCGTCCGGTCCACCTTCTCGCCGGCGCCGACGGCGAATTTTCCGGAAATCACCGTGACGAACTCGTCCTTGGAATGGCGGTGGGGCGGCACCGTGAAGCCGTCGGGAAACTTGAGGCGAAGCACGAAGGGCCCCTCCTTGGCCGGGTTGCCGAGCAGGACTGCGGCTTGGGCGCCACTCGGCAGCGATGCCGGCGCCTGACCCCAGTTGACGGCGTCGCCCGGGACCACCGTGTGGTGCGCATCGTCCGCCAAGGCCGTCCGGCCAACTTGGGTAGACCCGATCGACAAGAACAACAGACACGCCGTAGCAACAGATTTTTTTTGCATGCGGAGGGCTCTCCTTCGACCGCGCGTCAGCCTCCCACACGCCGTGAGAGGTGATGCGAGGTTAAGGCTGGGCCGTGGATCGGAGCGTGGGAGGCGGCGTGGAAATGGACGTGGAAAAGCGGGCGGGCGCGGGCGGACCGCGGACCGGCCGGCGCCGTCGGCGCCACGGCAGGCGGGGTGCCGCGGCGGCCGGGTCAGGGTGCGCCTTCGCCGGGCGTTCGAGCTCGAGGCGGGCCTGACGACCCCTTAGGCGGCCGCCGCCGGCAGCGCCGCGGCGAGGCGCTCGAGCGTGGCGATGGTCGAGGCGTCGATCCGGCCGTCGACCCGGGCGGGGCGAAAGTGGCGTTGGAACGCCTTGACGACGAACTCGGTGGCGTCGTCGACGCGCCCGGTCGGCTCGATCGCATAGCCATAGGCGCGAAGCTGGCGCTGCAGCTCGGCAAACTGGGGGCCGGCGGCGCCGACGCCGATAGCAGGCTCGGCAGCGACCAGGGGGGCCGGTTCGACCCAATGGCCAACGCCCGCGGCGGCAAGCCGCCCCCAGGGAAACTTCTCGCCGGGGTCGATCTTGCGCCTGGGCGCCACATCCGAGTGCGCCAACACGCGCTCGGGCCGGATGCCGTGGCGGCTCAAGATATCCCGCGCCAAGGCTTCGACCGCCGCCAGCTGCGGTTCGGGAAAATCCGGATAGCCGAGCTCGTGGCCCGGATTTTGAATCTCGATGCCGATCGAGGCCGAGTTGATATCGGTTTCGCCGCCCCAGCTCGCCTCGCCAGCGTGCCAGGCGCGCGCCGCCTCCGCCACCATCTGGGTGATGCAGCCTGTTTCATCGATCACATAGTGGCACGATACGCGACTATCTGGCCGCGACAGCCACTCGATGGCTTTGGCCGCGCTGGCAACGCCCGTGTAGTGGAGAATGAGGATGCTGGGGCATAGGCCGTCGCGCCGCGGCTCGAAGTTCGAGGCGGGATGGAGCTCGTGCACGAGTCCTGAGTCCGCCTTGACGATCACAACCCGCGCTCCTTGGCGATACTGTCGTAGGCGACATTGATGGCGGCCAGCTTGCGGGTGGCGAGATCGACGAACTCAGGGGGCACGCCGCGACCGATCAGCTTGTCGGGATGATTGTCTCTGACGAGCTTGCGGTATTGGGCGCGGATTTCGGCATTGCTCGCCGACGGGGGAAGCTTCAGGACGTCGTAGGGATTTTCCGCATCACGCACGAAGCGGGCGCGGAAGTAGCGGTACTCGTTGTCGCCAAAGCCGAAGCGCAATGCCACCGATTTGAGGAATGCGTCCTCCTTGGGGTGCAGGGCGCCGTCGGCCGCCGCCACGTAGAGAAGGCCTTCCAGCACGTGCTGCAGCAACCTGCGGTCGTCGCCGAGCAGGGCCGCGATCTGATCGGCATAGGCCTCGTAACCGGCCGTATCCTGCTTGGCGAGGTCGAAGACGCGCGCGACGTTGGCGGCCTCCTGCGGCGAGAATTGAAAGACGCGGCGGAACGCGTCCACCTCGCGCGGCGAGACCACGCCGTCGGCCTTGGCCATCTTGGCGCTGAGAGCAATGACGCCGATGGTGAAGGCGACGCTCTTTTCTGGCGCGCTATCGCGGTCGAACCCGAAGACGTTTGCCAGCTCGTGCAGCAGACTGCCGCTGGCACCGCCGAGCGCCGTCGCAAAACCGGCAATTTTCTGCCAGACCGTCATGCCTAAGCCTCAGGCGTCCGTGACGTGAGCGAAAACCGTTGCCGCCGTCCAACGGGACCGCTAATCCCCCAGGTTAGAACGCCTTGTCAAGGATCGAGCATGAGCGCAACGCCAAAGGATGAGGTGCTGATCCGCCGCGAGGGCCGGGCGGGGCGCATCACCATCAACCGCCCGCAGGCGCTGAACGCCCTGACGCACGCCATGGTGGCGCCGATCTGGGATGCCTTGCTGGCTTGGCGGGACGATGCGCGCGTCGAGGTGGTGCTGCTCGATGGCAGCGGCGAACGGGCCCTGTGCGCCGGCGGCGATGTGCGTGCACTCTACGACAGCCGCGGCGCCGGCTCGGGTGCCGCGCGCGCCTTCTGGCGCGACGAATATCGGCTCAACGCCCTGATCGGTCGTTACGACAAGCCTTATGTGGCGATCCAGGACGGCATCGTCATGGGTGGGGGTATCGGCCTGTCGGCGCACGCGCGCCACCGTATCGTCACCGAGCGCTCCCGGCTCGCCATGCCGGAGACGGGCATTGGGCTCATTCCCGATGTGGGCGGCAGTTGGCTGTTGGGGCGTGCCCCGGGCGAAGCCGGGCTCTATCTCGGGTTGACGGGTGCCGAGATGGATGCGGCAGACGCAATCTATGCGCGCTTCTCCGATGCCTTCGTGCCCGTGAGCGGCCTCGGCGAGCTCAAGGCGCGCCTGCTCGATCCCAAGGGAGGGGCGATTGGCGAGGTGCTCAAGGGCTTGAAGCAGGAGCCGGGCCGGTCTCGTCTTGCCGACCGCGCGGCCGATATCGATCGGATCTTCGCCGCCGACAGCCTCGAGGCGATCCTGGCGCGTCTGGAACACAGCAACCTCGATTGGAGCGATGCAACGCGCCGGGCGCTGTCGCAAAAGTCGCCGAAAGCACTCAAACTTGCCTGCGCGGCGATTCGACATGCCCGCGGCCTGGCGTCGCTCGAGGCCGCGCTCGACATGGAGTTTCGCGTGGCGGTGCGTTTGTTCGAAGATGGTGAGTTCCCGGAAGGCGTGCGCGCCTTGATCGTCGACAAGGACCGCAAGCCGGCCTGGTCACCGCCGCACCTCGCCGATGTGTCCGCGGCCCTCCTTGGCCGCTACCTCGCGCCACTGCCCGCCGCCGAGGAATTGGGGCTGGCGTGCGTCGGCGCACAAGCTTGAGGCTTCGGTCGCGACGGCGCCAAGCGCAAGCGACGCCTATTCGGCGGCGGCCTGCGCGATGGTCGGGGCATCGCCGGCGACGGTCGTGCGGCGCACGTCGCGCGGCTGGCTTTCGTCATAACGCCGGCCACGGTGCATGGTCTGGCGGTTGTCCCACATGACGAGGTCGTTGACCTTCCACTTGTGCACATAGACGAAGCGCGGCTGCGTGGCGTGCTCCTTGAGGTCGTGCAATAGGATGCGCGCTTCCGGCGTCGGTTTGCCGATAATGGCGCCGGCATGGGAGGAAAGATAGAGCGACCTGCGGCCGGTGACAGGGTGCGTGCGCACCAACCGCTGGCGTACAGGCTTGAAGAGCTGCTTTTCCTCTTCGGTGTAGTCGACGAAACCGAGGGAGCCGCGCGAAAACATCAGCGAGTGCTCGCACACCAGGTTCTCGATTTCGACTTTGCTGTCTGCATCGAGCGCATCGTAGGCGGCGCGCATGTCGGCGAGTTCGGTATCGCCGCCTTTCGGGTTCACCACGCGCGCCGAAAGCAGCGAGTACTTGGCGGGAATGGCCCGGAAGGAACTGTCGGAGTGCCACAGCAGGTTGCCCAGGTTGAACAAGCGCTGGCGGCTGTCGCGGGCGAGCGGCCTGCCGTCCTTGCCGAGGTTGGAGACATCGTTCATCCCGGTGGCGAGCCGCTTGTCTTCCTCCTTGGTGACGTTGCCACCGCGCGCGTTCTCGATGGCCCCGAAGTTGCGGGTGAACGCCATTTGCTCATCATCGCTCACCGCCTGATCGCGAAACACGAGCACGGCATACCGATCCATGCCGGCTTCGATGGCCGCGATATCTTCGCGCGACAGGGGTCCTTTGATGTCGACCCCGGAGACCTCGCCGACGAACACTGGGTGGATCTGGCGAATGGCGACGGACACGGCTGAATCTCCTCCTGTGCGGTGGGCTCGGGGGACGCGTTGACCTGCCGGAAGCCTAGGCCAGGAGGGACCTTTTGAAAAGTGACGCGGCAGGCTGCCGCGGTGGCGGACGCGCCAAACGCCCGCAAGGGCCGCGCCCGGCCGCGGTGCCCAAGCGGCGGGCCCAGCGCTACGCCCGCCTCCAGGCGCGGATAGCGCTTCCGGGCCTCGCTCACCGACCCCTGTTGTTGGTTGAGCTGTGCGCGCACGCGCGCTTCCGCCTGCCGCTAGCGGGGATGCTCGTCTTCGCGCTTGCTGCGCGCCGTCATGTCCCAGCGTTGCAGCTCTAGACCGGCGGCGGGTCGCCTGGCCCTCCCCAGCCGCGCCAACAGCCTTGGCCGCCGGCACGGCCAGCTCGGTCTTGGCGAGGCGCCGATGGCCGCCGTGCTCGCCTCGCTGCCGTTGGCGGCTCGGCACGGCGTGCCGTGGTGTCCTCGCCGTCGGCAGCCGTCTGCGGCTTGAGCAGGGCCAGATTGGGCATGGCCAGGCGTTGACGGACCCGCCGCCGGCTCGCCGTTGCGACGGGGGGTGTCGGTGTCCGTAGGCGGAGGGCCGCTGCCCGCCGGCAGGCAGGCGCCGCCGTGGCCCGGCCAAAGGCAGGCAGTAAACCCGAGCCCCGAGCTGGTGCATCCCCGAGCCGGCGCATCCCCTCATGGCGGCAGCGGCACGAGCCTTCCTCCGCCGCAGGAGCGGCCGGCAATCTCGTTTGGTCTCGGTCCGGGCCGTCACATCTTGTCCCAAAATGTTACAGTTGACGGCCCAGGCTGGCAGGCGCGCGCTTGCCATGAAATGAACGTGATCTGGCGCCAGCCTGGCTTATCATCCGACGGCATCGGGGGTGGCGCCGGAGGATTGTCTCGGAGTTGCCCCTACGGCAAGGCTCCGACTGCAGGCAAGGCAGGTTTCAACGCTTCGGACGGCGCATCTCGTCCGAGCCGTTGCCAGGGTCCCAGGCGATTTCTGCCGTCGCAATCCGGGCGCCACCTCCGAGGCGTTGTGAGCTCGCAATCTGGCATAAGCCGTGCGAAGCTTGCGACGCGCGCCGAGCACGGCATTGAAAGGCTCGAGGAGGCATTAACGTGTATCGCATTGCTACCACGCTCGGCTATCTGGCCTGCCTGGCCATGACGGCCACCCCGGCCGCCGCACAGCTGCTGTGGCCTGGAACTGCGGAAGTCGCGCAGGCCAACGCGCCGCGGCGCGCGCAGCCGATCCCCAATAAACCAGTGAACGAAGAAGAGGCCGCCAAGGCTGCCCGTATCAACAATTGGACAATCGGCGTCGCCGGCGGCCTGCTGGAGGGAACCTTCGTTCGCTACGCCGCCGATTTGGGCAAGGCGCTCGACGATGGCGACAACATGCGCGTGCTGCCGATCGTCAGTTACGGCGCGGTGGGCAACGTCAGCGACCTCATCTATCTCAAGGGTATCGACATCGCTATCACCTATTCCGATGTGCTCGATCACTTCAAGAATGTGGAGCGAATTCCCGGTATCGAGCGCCGGGTGAACTACATCATCCCCATGTTCCAAGGCGAGGTCCACGTCTACGTGCGCGAGGAGATCAAAAGCTTCCAGGACCTGGTCGGCAAGAAGGTGAATTTCAACACCGTCGGCAGCGCCGCCAACTATACCGGCGGCATCGTCTTCGATCGGCTGGGCATCAAGGTCGAACGGCTGTTCCAGAACAACTCGGTCGCCCTCGAGCAGATGCGCAAAGGCGAAATCGCCGGCATCGTGCACGTGGTGGGCAAGCCCAACGACCTGTTTTCCAAATTCAAACCGGAACCCGGCTTTCATTTCCTGCCGGTCGAGTTCGGCGCCAAGTTCGAGGACTACTACGTGCCTGCCGAGCTGACGGCCGCCGACTACCCCAATTTGATCGCACAGGGCGAGACCGTGCAGACGATCTCGGTGCCGGCCCTGCTCGCGGTCTACAACTGGAACAAGGACACGGATCGTTACCGACGCTGCGTGCGCTTTGTGGAGTACCTGTTTGACCGCTTCGACAAGCTGCGCGATAAGCCCTACCAGCCGGGCTGGAAGGATATGAACTTGGCCGGCACCATTCCGGGCTGGACCCGCTTTCCTCCGGCCCAGGCCCTGGTTGCCAAGGCCGCCGCGCAGGCGAGCGCCGAGGCCAACCTGACCCGCGCCCAAGGCCAGCGCGCGGTCGTCGACAACAAGGTCGAGCAGGAGCGCCTGTTCAAGCAATTCCTGGACTGGAGCAAGCAGCAAAAGAAGCAGTGAAACGGGCGCATGCTTGCCGATCCTCGCCGCCGGCAGAGGAGGCAAGGGGCGGTGATCAATGCGTTCCTTAACCGCGGTTTGGTCGTCTGGGTCGGCGGGATGCTTAGCCCAAACCACCCGCCTAGGAAAACAAAGGAGAGGTGCCTGCGCGCAGCCCACCCTGGCATCGTCCCGAGCAGGAAGGCGACCTGGCCACGGCGGCCCGCGCAGGCCAACGCAGTTTTGCAGGTACGCGTGCCACTGAGAGCCGGCGTTTTCGCCCTCGTTTTTGCCGCCCTGTTGGCGGCCAGCCCGCCAGGGGCGCAAGCCCCTGCCGCCGCCCAACAGGGCGAGCCCATCACACTCGAGGTGGCGCCGGTGACCAACGCAGCACCGGCCTCGCGCGTGCGCCTGCCGATCCAGGTGCGCCCGCGCGACGGGCTCGCCAAGAACTCGTTTGTCCGCATTCGCGGGCTGCCGGCGACGGCGGCGCTGTCGGAAGGATATGCAATCGCGCCCGGTTCGTGGGCCGTACCACTCAACGCCCTGCCGGGCCTCATGGTCATTGTGCCGGTGGGGCTGGAAGGCAACTCGGAGGTCGTCGTCGCGCTCGTCAACGTCGAGGGATCGATCTTGGCCGAGGCGACCACGACTTTTGCAATCACGCGTGCGGTGGCCCCGGCGGCGCCTCCCGCGGCAGCCGCCGCGCCGCCCAACAGCACGACGCGCGCGCTTTCGGCCCCCCAGCTCGCGCCGGCCGATCGGGATCGCGCTCTCAAGCTGCACGCCCGTGGTGAGGAGCAGTTGGGACGCGGCAACATCTATGCGGCGCGGCAGTTCTTCGAGCGTGCCGCCGAGGCCGGCCTGGCGGAAAGCGCCCTGGCGTTGGCAGCCACCTATGATGGCGCCGAGCTCGCGCGCCTCAAGGTGCTGGGCCTGAAGCCGGAGCCGGCCGAGGCCAAGAAATGGTATGAGAAGGCGCGCGAGCTGGGCGCGCCGGAGGCCGAAGCGCGCCTGCGCCGTCTGGGCGGGCGCTAAGCTGCGGGGATCCCAACGGGGGTAAAAAGCCGCGGCCGCGGAGCGCTTGCCCATTGACTAATGGGGAATTTCCCACGAGAGTTGCCCCATGCACACCATGGCGCGCGCCCTGCTGACGGAGATCGAGGCCTTTCTCGCCGAAACCGGCCTAACGCCGACCAAATTCGGCCTGGCCTCGGTCAACGACGGCCACCTGGTCGCCAACTTGCGGCGCGGCAACAGCGTCACGCTCAAGACCGCCGATCGCGTGCGCGCCTTCATGCGCGCTGCCGCGCCGGCCCCGCGCGCGGGCGCGGCGGCACCGGCGCGGACGACGGGACCGCAATGGCCCGGGCTCGCCCCGACGCGGGCGAGCGCGGCTGCGGGCCTTACCCGGGAGGCAGCGTTCGACAAACGCATCGCCTTGATTATCGGTGGCGGCATTGCCGCCTATAAATGCCTGGACCTGATTCGCCGCCTGCGCGAGCGGCGGGTGGGCGTGCGTGCCATCATGACCAAGGCGGCGCAGGCCTTCATCACCCCGCTGTCGGTCGGGGCCCTGACGGGCGATCACGTTTTTACCGATCTATTCGACCTCGACGAGGAGCGCGAGATCGGCCACATCCGGCTCGCGCGCGAGGCGGATCTGATCGTGGTCGCACCGGCCACCGCCGACCTGCTCGCCAAAATGGCGGGCGGGCATGCCGACGACCTGGCCTCATGCGTGCTGCTGGCGACCGACAAGCCGGTGTTGGTGGCGCCCGCCATGAACCCGCGCATGTGGCTCAACGCCGCCACGCGGCGCAACGTGGCTCTGCTCCAGGCGGATGGAATTTTTTTCGTTGGGCCGGCGGTGGGCGAAATGGCTGAGGCTGGCGAGGCGGGCCCCGGCCGCCTGGCGGAGGTGCCCGAGCTGCTGGCGGCGATCGTCGACCTGTTGGGTGATGTAGCGCCGGCGCAGCTTCCCTCGCACGCTGACGCTGAGCCCAGCGCACACACGCGTGCAGCAGGTCCACTGGCCGGACGACACGTGGTCATCACCAGCGGGCCCACGCACGAGCCGATCGACCCGGTGCGCTATATCGCCAACCGTTCTTCGGGCAAGCAGGGCATGGCCATCGCCGCGCAAGCGCGCACCCTCGGGGCCCGGGTAACGCTCGTCTCCGGACCAAGCCAGCTTGCCGTCCCCGCCGGCGTCGACCTCGTGACCGTCGAGACCGCGCAAGAGATGCTGGCGGCGGTGTCTGAGGCGCTGCCCTGCGATATCGCCATCTTCGCGGCGGCCGTCGCCGACTGGCGCGTTGCCAGGACGTCTTCGGAGAAGATCAAAAAGGGCGCGCAATCCGCGCCGCCGCGACTGGAGCTGGTGGAGAACCCCGACATCTTGAAGACCATTGCCCGGGCCCCGCCGGGTCGACGACCGCCGCTCGTGGTCGGGTTTGCCGCCGAGACGGCAGACGTGGTCGAACACGCCAAAAAGAAGCGCAAGGCCAAGGGCGCCGACTGGATTCTTGCCAACGACGTCTCGCCGAAGACGGGCATCATGGGCGGCGATCGCAACACCGTGCACCTCGTGACGGCAGAGGACGTCGAGGCATGGCCGGACCTGCCCAAGGCGGAAGTCGCCCGGCGCCTCGTTGCCCGTGCCGCCCAATGGCTCGCAGACAATACCGCCGTGACATGACGGCCAAGCCGCCCCGGCGCCGAGCGATGGTGGGGGTCGTGCGTCTAGCGCACGGTCGCGGTCTCGATTTGCCCGGCTACCAAAGCGACGGTGCCGCCGGCATGGACCTCCTCGCCGCCGTCGCCGAACGCCGCCCGGTCCGGCTTGCGCCCGGTGCGCGCGCCCTGATCCCCACCGGCCTCGTCCTGGAATTGCCGCCGGGCTTCGAGGCGCAGGTGCGGCCACGCTCGGGACTGGCCCTCCGGCACGGCATCACCGTGCTCAACAGTCCAGGCACGATCGATTGCGACTACCGTGGCGAGGTCAAGGTGTTGCTCGCGAACCTGGGCGAAGCCGCCCTTGTCATTGAACGGGGCGAACGCATTGCCCAATTGGTGTTCCAGCGCGTTGAACGCGCGAGCCTCGTGGAGATTGAGGAGGCTTCGCCGACGCCGCGCGGCGTCGGTGGCTTTGGTTCGACCGGCAGGAAGGCAAAGACCGCACCGCGGGTTCGCCGCGGAAAGCCCGCGGCAAAGTCCGAGCGCTGATAAAGCCGCACATTACAACGCGTTAATCCTCATGCGGAGCGTTATACCATCATACGGCCGCAGAGCGACCGCGCTTTCGCCCAGACAGCATCCCGGCGCAGCCAAAAAACTGCAGTAAGCAAGTGAGGTCTGGCATCCTCGAGAAAGGGTTGAGACATGCGCATTTGGTCTGTTGCTCCTGTGGCGGCGGCGGCCTTCGCGGCGATCGGCGCCTCGAGCGGCCCATCGCTCGCCGAGCAAGGTCATCGCCTATCAGGGCCCCACAGTTACGAAAACTTGGCCGTCTACTTTGTGCACGGCGTCAGCGCGTCGGGCGCCGTGCCACTCACCCTGCAAGAGGCCGTCGCCAAGGGGCGAGTGCAGGTGATCGAAACCGGCCGGGTCAATGAGTTGCAAATCGAAAATACCGGTACCGAGCCGGTGTTCGTGCAAGCCGGCGACATTGTCAAGGGCGGCAAACAGGACCGGGTGCTTACCGTCAGCTTCTTGCTGCCGGCGAAATCCGGGCGCCTGCCGATCGCGTCATTCTGCGTCGAGCAAGGGCGTTGGACCGCGCGCGGCAAGGAAGATGTCAACAAGTTCTCGAGCGCGAGCGAGGCGATGCCGTCGCGGGCGGCGTTGCTGGCCATGGCCGCACCGGCCCCAGCCAAGGACGGCGGCTTTCGGCCGGCCGGTGAAGCGCCCGCCAGTGGCGAGGTGGCAGGCAAGCAAAAGCAGGTCTGGGACTCGGTGGCGGCGACGCAGAGCAAACTGGCGGGTGGCCTCAACTCCAGCGTTGCCTCGCCGACCTCGGCCACCAGCCTGCAGCTCAGTCTTGAAAACGAGACGCTGCAAGGCGCCCGCGCCAGCTATCTGGCGGCGCTGAAGGCCAAGGGCGAAGCCGAGCCGGACATCTTGGGTTATGTGGTGGCGATCAACGGGCACATGAGCAGTGCCAACCTCTACCCGTCGAACGCGATGTTTCGCAAAATGTGGGACAAGCAGCTCGCGGCCGTCGTCACCGAGGCGATCGGCGAAAAGAGCGGGACCGGCCCCGCCAGCCCAGCGCCAGCGGCGGCCAAGGCCACCGAGTTCTTGGCCGAAGCCGAGCGCGGCAATCCCCTCGAGCGCACGGGCGCGGCTGGCACGCGGCAGGAGACGCGCGACGGCGACAAGACGCTCTACAACGAAGCGCGCGGCGGCGACGGCGGCTGGCTACACCGCAGCTACCTCGCCAAGTAGCGGGCGATGCCAACCGCGCCCGCCCAGGGTTTCTTCGCCGCAAATTGGTCTGGCCACCCCTCAAGGTGGCCAGATCCTATGCGGGTACGCCGGTGAAGGCCGGGGACCCGGGCCAGAACACGCGCGCCGTTCGATTGACCCTTGCCGGATCACCCGTCGTCAGCAACACCGTCGCGGCCACCCCGGCCTTGTGTGTGCGGTACTCGGGATGCCGGGTGAGATAGTCTTCCAAGCTATCGGCGACCACCCGCGGCTGCGACAGAATGCGCGTGAACGGCGGCAGGTGGCGCCGAAACAGGTGCTCGACGAGCGGATAATGCGTGCACCCCAGGATGGCGCGATGCGGCGGCTGCCCTGCCGTGCGTGCCAGCAAGCTGCCAACGGCATCGGCGATCAGCGCCTCGATGACGCCTTCCGTAGTACCGGCTTCGATCGCGCCGGCAAGACCGGCGCACGCCTGCTGCACAACGGTCACCCTTGGGCAGCGCTTATGGATTTCCTCGGGATAGGCGTGCGAGGCGACCGTCCGCGTCGTGCCGAACACGGCGACCACATCGGTGTTGTACTTTTGCGGATACTGCGGGGTCGAAACCGCCCAGGGGGTCTGGGTCGCCGCTTCCACCGTGGGCGCGACGATACCGAGGATATTATGACCCTTCCAGCCGCTGACGGGCAGCCAGCCGCGCTGCAGGGTGCGCGCCGCCACACAGGTGGCGGTGTTGCAGCCAAGCAGCACCAGCCGGCAACCCTGATGGAACAGTCGCTCCACCCCCTGGCGCGTTAGGGCAACGATCTCGTCGGACGCGCGCTCCCCGTAGGGCACATTGGCGTGGTCGCCCAGGTAGGCGTAGGCAAGATCCGGGAAACGCCGAACCAGCTCACGAACGATGGTGAGCCCGCCATGGCCTGAATCGAAGACCCCGATCATGTTTCGCTGCCATGCCGGGCCGGACCCGGCAATCACGCAATGGTGGACCTACTCGGCGGCCTCTGAGGGTGAGGGGCCCGCGTGCGTCGCTTCCTGTTCCTGCTCCTTCAGGAAATCGAGGCTCGGCATGGCCACAGTATTGTAGCCACAATCGACAAAATGCACTTCTCCCGTAACGGCGCCGGACAAATCCGACAGCAGGTAGAGCGCCGAGCCGCCCACCTCATCGAGCGTCGGCGTACGGCGCAACGGGGCGTGATCGCGCTGGTAGTTGAAGATGACGCGCGCGTCGGCCACGCCCGCACCCGCAAGCGTGCGCATGGGTCCTGCCGAGAGCGCATTGACGCGGACCGCCTGGGCGCCGAGATCGGCCGCCAGATAGCGCACGGAGGCCTCCAGCGCCGCCTTGGCCACGCCCATCACGTTGTAGGAGGGCACCCAGCGCGTCGCGCCGCTGAAGGTCAGCGTCAATAGCGAACCGCCCGCCGGCATCAAGGCGGCCGCGCGCTTGGCCACCTCGGTGAAGCTGAAGCAGGAGATCACCATGGTGTTGGTGAAATTTTCGCGCGTGGTGTCGGCGTAGCGGCCGGACAGCTCGCGCCGATCCGAGAAGGCGAGCGCATGCACCACGAAGTCGAGACTGCCCCATTTGGTCTTGATCTCGGCGAAGACATTGTCGACGCTCTTGAGATCGAGGACGTCGCAACTGACGATGATCTCGGAGCCAACCGACTTTGCCAGCGGCACCGCGCGGCGCCCGAACGCATCGCCCTGGTAGGTGAAGGCCAGCTGCGCGCCATGACCGGCCAGCATGCGGGCAATTCCCCAGGCGATCGAGCGGTCATTGGCTACGCCCATGACGAGGCCGCGCTTGCCCGCCATCAGTGGCCCGGCCTGGGCCATATCCCTGTTCGTCATGACCTCGTTCCTCTCGCGACCTCAGCGGGCAAGGTGCCCGGTGACAAGCCTCCGACCTGCCCCTTTAAACAACGCCCAACATCCCCGCCGTCGCCACATGCTGGGTCATGCGTCGTAGCGCCTGAGGATCAGCGTGGCATTGGTGCCGCCGAAACCAAAGCTGTTCGACATGACACAGTTGAGATTTACCTCGTCCTGCCGCTTGCGCGCGATCGGTACATCCGCGAAGGCGGGGTCGAGTTCATCGATGTTGGCACTCTCGCAGATAAAGCGATTATTCATCATGAGCAGCGCGTAGATCGCCTCCTGCACCCCGGCGGCGCCCAGCGAGTGCCCCGTTAACGACTTGGTAGAGGAGATCGGCGGCAGGTTCTTGCCGAACACCTGCCGGATGGCATCGATCTCCCTTTCGTCGCCGACCGGCGTGGCCGTGCCGTGCGGGTTAATATAGTCGATCCTACCCACGCCCTTGCCATCGACGCCTTGCATGGCCATGCGCATGCAGCGCACGGCGCCCTCGCCCGAGGGCGCCACCATGTCGAAACCGTCGGAGTTGGCGCCGTAACCGACGAGCTCCGCGTAGATGCGCGCGCCCCGCGCCTTGGCGTGCTCCAAGGCTTCGAGCACGACCACCCCGGCACCGCCCGCGATCACAAAGCCATCGCGGTCTTTGTCGTAGGCACGGCTCGCGCGCCTTGGCGCGGCGTTGAATTTCGTCGACATGGCTCCCATGGCATCAAACAGCGCCGAGAGCGTCCAATCGAGCTCCTCGCAGCCGCCCGCAAACATCACATCCTGCTTGCCCCACTGAATGAGCTCGGCGGCATTGCCGATGCAATGTGCCGATGTCGCGCACGCCGACGAGATCGAATAGTTGGTACCCTTGATCTGCATGGCGGTTGCCAGGGCAGCCGACGGGCCGGAGCACATTCCCTTAGGAACCTCGAACGGGCCGATTTTTTTTGGGTCTTTTTCGCGCGTCACATCGGCGGCGCGAACGATGGCGCGGGTGGAGGGCCCGCCCGAGCCTATAATGATGCCGGTTCGTTCGTTGACGACATCCGTGCTCTCAAGCCCGGCGTCACGAATCGCCTGTTCCATGGAGACGAAGCACCAGCCGATACCAGCCTCCATGAAGCGGCGCGCCTTGCGTGGAACCATCGCCTCCCATTCGAGGTTCGGAGCGCCGTGGACCTGGCAGCGGAAACCGAGTTCGGCGTATTTCTCCGCGTAGACGATGCCCGACTTGGCCTCGCGCAAAGCGGCCAGCACTTCCTGGCTATTGTTGCCGATCGAGGACACGATACCCATCCCCGTGACGACCACGCGTCTCATTGCCAGACCTTTCTTGGCATCGTCGTGCCGCTCTTAACTCATGCCGAACCCGCACACGGAGGGATTGAGGCACCTTCACAAGGCCGCCGGCTGCTCCCCGGCTTCAAATAGCCCGACGCGAAGATCGGTCGCAGCATAGATCACCCGACCATCGGCCTTCATCACTCCGTCGGCAATGGCAAGCTTCAAACGGCGCAAGATCACCCTCTTCAGGTCGACGACGTACTGCACGGTTTTGGTCGTCGGCATCACCATACCGGTAAACTTCACCTCGCCGACGCCGAGCGCCCGCCCCTTGCCGGGGGCACCCAGCCATCCAAGGAAAAAACCCGTGAGCTGCCAGAGCGCATCCAGTCCCAGGCAACCCGGCATCACCGGATCACCCTTGAAATGGCAGGCGAAGACCCAATCGAGCGCGGGGTTACCGGAGACCTTGAGCTCGGCCACCACCTGGCCCTTGCCGTGCGCGCCGCCGACGTCGGAGATGCAAGAAATCCGATCGAACATCAGCATCGGCGGCAAAGGCAGCTGCGCATTGCCAGGCCCGAAGAGCTCACCACGGCCACAGGTGAGGAGATCTGCGTATTCGTAGGTTGCAACGCGCTCGGGCATCGCCCTCCCTCTACGAAAATGTCGGTGCGCGCACGGCACTTGCGCTTTATTTACCCACGCCAGGCATGTCCTATCACACTCGCCCCCCGCTCAAAAGCCCGTGTTCCAGGCACGCGCCCAGCGCGGGACGGCGGGGGTAAGGTAGACCGTTGCCCAGCCGGGAATGGCGACATATACTTGCAAAGAGCGGCAATATCAAA